>WBZO01002912.1_pt1 | contig 21098 bp, 33 predicted proteins | sample 5204261 | NCBI WGS metagenome assembly WBZO01 (sample SAMN12412400, study PRJNA552823) | activated sludge metagenome | isolation source: activated sludge from anammox sidestream of wastewater treatment plant... | place: USA: North Carolina | collected 2017-09 | reverse complement strand
CCTGTGTACATGAAAGCCACAGAGAGGCGCTGAATTAATTCGTTGATTTGTACGCCTACTATCTGGAGCTTATTAGCCTGACCAGACTCATACGCCTGAATGGCATTAGGATCACCTCTAACCCACTCACCCGACTCTGCCCTAGCGATAGCATCAACATCAGCCCCTGACGATGGACCTACCAGGTTGATTACCCGTAGAGTCTCTACAGCATATAAGGAGGATGATCTGGATAATTCAGAAAGCTTAGCGAAGCCTCCTGCGAAGTCACCTACAAGTCCACGGCCATAACTCTCCCCATGGATAAGTGACCACGTGGGGAATATATACGGGCACAACTCAACAGAGTACCTCCCCTCATCACCTACAGGTATACCTCCTACCTCAGTAGTGACTACCATTGTAGGTATATCTTTAACGTACTCTCTTCTAATCCTGGTATAAACCTCTACTACAGCATTAGGGTCATTAAATCTACCTAAGTCTTTCTTCTTGATTTCTTTAATGATGGATTCCGGAAGTGAACTGACTAAGGTGTATTCACGGATAATACAATCCACCACATCCCCCCTTCCATCCCGTTTAATGGAGAAGGATTGGAGACCGTAGACTGTAATAGTCTTACGCTTGCTATCACGATAGATCACTGCATTACCAGTGACTATCAAATGTTTAAGCATGAGTATCAGTGAAGAGTACCCGGAATTCATGAAGAGATTCTTATTAGCCTCACGTTCCAGTTTAGAGAAGGTTGCACGGAAATCTCCCTCATCACCTGCTTGTTCCTTCATTACTTCTGCCAGTTCTCCACTTGCATCAGCCTTGAAGAAAGAGTATTGAGTGGGGAATAGTATGCGAGCTAGTTTGGAAGCTAGATTGTTGGTAAGGAGTGCTCCAATTTCTTGGAAGTCAGTTTGTAGAACAGTACGTGTTCCGTTGGAGGTTTGTTGGAGATCAGCCATTAAGGCAGGGAGTGTCCACGTCGCATATTGGATTGCCCTGTCTAATACATAGGTGTCCCTGTATTTCTCAAATAGCCCCTTATTGGTAGCCATATCTCCTCCTAGAGATTAATCCCCAGATTAGAGGAAAGACCAGGTTTACGTTTGTTAGGTCTGCTGGCTTCGCCTATGGTGCTTCCCTCCCCATCACCGGCGTTGCGGTACATCACCGAGTCTTTGGTTTGTACTGGGGAAGTGTCCAGATCAACCTTAAGCTGACCTTGTGATTCCGATGGTTGTGGTGCGGGGGAAGGTATCAACCCACGTTCCATGTGGGCCTGGTTCCTCTTAGCGGCCATGTAAGCCGCATAAGAGGTCGCAATGTTATTCCTAAGTGATTCATTCTGGATTTCTGCTGCAAGTGCTTTCCCTTGAGGCGAATTCTTAAAATTATCAGGAAGGCGGTCGTAACTCAGCTGTTTCAAGCTTTTACCTATCCCGGACGTTAACTCATTTAATTCTTTACCTAAACCTAACCCCAAGAAATCCCCTACTTTGGGGGTGGGTGGACTTTGGGATGATTCTGGGCGAAGGTCAGCCAAACCTGTCTTAACCTTGTTCTTACTTGTGTAAGCTGTAGCAGCTTTAACCAACGCTGCCCATGAGTCCTGCACGTTTAGAGCCATGTGTCACCCCCTATACCCAACTGAGTGGATAATCCCCCTGCCCTATTACGTTTTCTTCGAGGGGTGAAATCATCATCCATCCCTGTAGCATTAGCTTCACCGCCTGGAGCGATCTGGGCGATATTGTCTGTACTAAGATCAGCACGGAAGTTTTCCTGCAATGCCTGTGCCGCCTCCTGAGCTTTACGGTTAGCTTCCGCCGCTGCTCTCTCTGCTGCGGCTGCCTCCCCTTTTGATGGGCCACCTCCACCACCACCTATAATAGCCTTGAAAATCTTTTTCATTCCACACTCCTATAAACAGTCTTATATTCAAAATCCCTGACCCTATGAGACCAAGCAAGCATACCTACCCCCTGGGCCTTACATTCCTTTCTAGCCCGTCTCATTATCTCGAATGAAACTCCTGTATCTCTGTACCGTGGGAGTACATATTGAGTCACCACACTCACACATTTACCTACGTGGAAATCAATCTCAGTTGTGAGTACCGCTCCTCCTATGGGAGTCCCGTGCATGTATCCGTAAATCTCTATCCGGTTCAAGGACTGAAGGTACTCAATAACGTTAGATACGTATACCTCTTTAGGTTGCGTTTGTAACTCTACAAACTCCTCCCAAGCATTACCATAGAATTGAGTGTGAACTAAGGCCCCGCCCTCACTCCTCCGGTATTCCCTGAATCGCTTGAATCCCATGGGTTTTCCTTTTGATCTCTTCAATTACTGATTGCTGACCGTTGTAGTACAGCAGGGTTTCGTGGTTAGTACTAGGCCCCCATATCTGATTCGGGAACATCTTCCTTAACCATCGGAACTGATCAGCGCTGAATTTAACTTCATCCATTTGGCTACCTCCTCTAAGAGTGGTACTTCAAATAGTTGACTAAAGTGTAAGGTTATTCTCTCTGAGCAAACCCCCCCATTTTAAGGGTTGCGGGGTAAATAAATCAATAACTTACAAGGTCTTTTTTTCTCACCTAATATATAGGCCCCCCCTTAAGCGCTTTCTATGGGTTGGTAGTAGTATATAACATTATATTTATCAGTACCTTATATCTATTAGTATCTATTTATTACTTATTCTAGGTATATCCTAGCTCCCCCAGGCAAATTTCCTTGGGGGAAGAGTAATGAACTTCTTATTATTACTCTTCCCTTTCCCCCTGAGGTCTCGCTGTCTTCGCTGAGGCTGAACATTGTAAGTCAACTCAGAAACTTGGCTATCTCTTCTATGACTGTAACTTCAAATTAGATTCTAATTTTGGCTACCTGTCCTAAGTATGTAACTTCAAATCAACGAATACTGATCTGCCATGGCTTCAGCCACTCCTACATACGTTCTACTCCTAATTTTCCATCTATCCTCAGATGGGGGTAGTTTATGTATTCTACTTTCCCTACCGTCTACTATATTGGTAGCTTCTAGTTTAGGTAATCCTGTTAACCATAGACAAGTTGCTTTAGTTTCCCCGTGACCAAACATCCACGGTTGTATTATCTGATCTGGTTTCCGGTAAATCGAACTCATTATACAGATAGGATTCTCTATCACCTTCTTGCCACAGGGGTGGTCTACAAACTTTAAAAAGAAATCGATAGCCTCTTGCTGTACGCCGCTTTCCCTCTTCTCTTTGAACCACCGGCTACCAGACACAGCCAGATGTGTGCATGGTGGGTGCGCAATTATCATGTCCCATGTTTCATCCATTACCTCTAACACATCCCCCTGTATATGGTTCCCTGGGGATTCAGTAGGTAATAGATCACATGACCATGCATTATGTCCTTTCCTATTGAAGGCATCTCTCACTATACCGCTAAATTCACAGGCTACCAGTACCTTCATAACTCCTCCTCTAACAAAACATAAACTCTGAATCTCTACAACCACTTATATCCAAACTTCCCCTAATTAAAGGGCATTCCATACCGGCAACCTCTATCCCCCATGAGGATAACCAGTTAGTACCCTTATATATCTTAACGAACTCATCTCTTATTATCCTATGCATACTATCTACACAAGATGGGTGAGTACCAAATGAGTCGTGGATTCCTACCATTGGTAACTTCTCTCTTTCCATCTGATTAGCTGTCATAACTAAATGACTTGCATCCATGGAGTGAATGAAGTTAGGAGCGATAGAAGAGGCCATAGAGCGTTTATTCTGCTCGTCTGTATCCTCCCTAAATATCACAGCGGTTACCCCTGCTGCATTCAATTTAACCCGTTTCTGGTTGTACAGCCTGTAATCGTGATGAACTATAAACCCAGAGGGGGCAGTCCACCTAGCCCTACCAGATCGGTTCTCAATCATCCTCTCACTCAACCATTCCATAGCATAGTGAGCAGCTGGTACTGCCCCCTTGATCCCTAAGAACAGCTTCTCTGCTATGTAGAATGTAAGCTTAGGTACATGAAGGTGAAGGGGCCATTCACCACCTGTTGCCGGGAACACCTCGTTCTCATAAGCATCCCATACATAATTAGAAGCACTATGTAGGGTGGCACTATAAACCTTCACCATAACTGGTCTCTTGGCTACTACTCTGGGAATTCCTGTTTTTATTACCCACTCAGCCATCTCCTTGATTTCTGGATCATCACTCAACAAATCTTGCTCAACTAACTGGATGGCTACTGAGGCTACCTTAGCATAAATGTCCTGCTTACTATCAGTCCCCATATCGATAAGGTTGGTATACTGTCCTCCTACTGGATCGAGAAGTAATGCGGAGTAGTGAGCCAGGCCGCTACAGGTAGCGTCCATATGGACTACACAACCAGTCTCGTACTTCTCCGGATTTCCTGACCGGTATGCTTCCCTCAATTCCCAGCACAAGGAGAACATACACCAAGGGCTGCTCCCCCATACCTCCGGATGATCCCATGGGGCATCAAGACTATGCTCTATCTTCCCCCAATTCTCATCTGTCCATTTAGCCCTTTGGTCGAATCGTACTTTATCATACCCGTAAGCATTGGCTATACCCACCTTCAACCAGTACACTCCACGGTACCCTAGTGGACGTTTATCTGCAAAGTGGATTACCGCCTTAGCCATATCTGATCCTTGCGGATTAATCAACCCACGGTAATAAACTCTACCTCTGGAATCCAGGTACGTAGGAAACCACACCCTAGAATGCCCCTGTAAGGCACTAGAATTGAGATTACGCAACAATTGCCCTACCTCCAGTACCTTAGCCTTCCATTCTGCCTCCTGTCTGTAGAATCGCTTTTTAGAGGCTTTCCAAAGCTCGAAGGTTTTTATTATCTCTTTTGGCGCTTGTTTTATGTCGAATCCGTCTTCGAAGGGGAATGGGGGAGGTAATGGTGGGTGTTTCTTGGGGACTCCCATAACTCCACCTCCCTCTGAAAACAGTCTCAATATTCCTTCTTTGGTCGGAGTGTGGATAGTAAATGGAGTTGACTGTAGGTAGTTAACCGCGTTGAAAACCTTAGGCATTCTCTTGAATACAACCGCTTCCCTAGCCTCTTTCTCTGTCCCCTGCGGTAAACTATCGGAAGATAATAGCGGTCTCCTGGTTTTACGGTGGTATGTCAGGTACCCTCCGTCTGTGTTACAAGTCCATCTATCCGGTGGACATAACATAACTCCGGAATCAGGGTTCACTATCTTAGAGATATCTTCATCGTTATACCCTGCCAGGAATTCGTATACCTCTGGTACTAACTGATACATCACCTTGAATCCTCTCTTCGATTTCATATGGTGCATATCAATTAACCCAGCTTTCCAGCAAGCATCTATACCAAATTTTCCTATCTGAGCATGTGCTATCCCGGACATAGAGTAATTCAATTCTCCATCAAACACACGCGAAATAGTATTCTTGAACATCTTCCGTATTCTATGTGGGTCTCTAACTAACTGCTCTTTGATGTGCTTGTAAACCAGTTTCATGGAGATAGGAGACACCTTAGACGCCATGCGAATGCGCGCTTCTAATACATACTCTTTCCCCACTTCTCTACACAAGTGCTGCGCACTGTGGAAAGACAAGTGCTTCCTATTGCTAAGCAAACGGATACATTGTTGAATTGCTATTACAGAGGCTACAGCCACTGGTAACTGCCTTACCCATTCCCTGTACTTAGCTCCGGTACCATGGGTTTTTACATCGATGGACTCAGCTAAGTACATTTCCACATCAGGTAAAATTGTTCCTAACATGGCTCTAGCTCTAGGTAGGTTAGTCTTACCTTTCTCAGAATCCCTCTTCAATCTCTGCAATGCTTCTGCCTTAGCTTCGAGGTCAGTGCTTCTTTCCCATTCCATCTGTTCATTTCTATTCATCTTTCTAAAACTCACTAGGATTAAGATTACGAGGATTTAATCTACCATTAGTACCTTTATATACCTAGAAGCATTAAAACCCCTAGAATCGAATCCTAGGGGCTTGTAGGACTATTAGAGTTTAACTCCATAGTCCCTTAGAATGCTCTGCTTGACAGCTTTCACTTCCAGTGGGATATCCTCATTCATTTCAGTGAGGATAGTTTTAGCTGTTGAATAATTACCTGTCTCCATACAGGTAGTAACCTTGTCCAGTAACCATTCAAAGTCATTCTGTTGAGGTTTCTGGAATTCCATTATACTTCCTCCCGTTTCTGTCTCAGAACGTCAAGGATATCATACATGGAATGTTGCGCCTGTTCTGCACAAGTAAGGCATAGCTGAAGATCAGCAATTAGATCATCAAGGATATGATCAGGTTCAGGGCCGAACTCCCCTGATTTAACATATTCCAGACATTCAGTAGAGCTTTCCGCCAACTCAATAAATTCACGTGTATTAAACTGCATTAATCTACTCCTCTCATATACATTTCTAATGCCATCAAAGCGCTGGTCGCCATATGTGCTAAATGGAGCTTCTTACTCTCCTCATCTACTGCTCTACGATCCCCCGCGGTGGCCCAGTAGTGTCTGTGCATGGCAGCAAGGTACCGGGTAGGGTGTACATAAAGGAAAGAACCTCTCTCATATGGGTTGCTTTTCTCTGTGGTGGCCCATTGCATGACTTCCACTACCGCCCTGACAGCATTAGGCATATCGTCTAGTAGTGTGTAGTCAAGTTTCCCTTTATCATCTTTACGAGGTAGTACGTCTTTACTCAATGTTGCCTCCATTCTGGTAAGTGGAATTCTCTGAAGGGCTCTGTTATGTTACGTCTAAGGAAAGCGCGCACTACCCCCATGGACTGCAACGCTTTAGCTAACAACATTATATCAACCATTCGGAATGTATCTTTACTCAGTAGTCCAATTATTTTACAGTCAGTACCCTCTATCATTAGAGTGCATACCGCGTTGAATTCGTTACCGAACCCACCTCCCGTAGGGTGGAACCTGGCTACTGCTATGGTGCAGTACTCGCTTTCATGTATTGTTTCAATTGAGACCGTCATGGTAGTTCTCCTATCCAGTGCCCTCCGTTATCTAGCACCATAGGCACTAATACCGGTTGAGAGTTAATAATCAAGCTGCACCCAAGCACCGGTCTCTTAACATTAACCCGTGCATAAGCGAATGCGTAACTTCTAAAGTCAATCAAACATCCACTCTGTAACCCCCACATCAACCCATTAGGATTACCCCAGTAGTTAATCGAGAATAACTCATGGTAATGCCCTTGAACTGCTGACATACCCATCTGCTGGGATAGCTTGAGTACACTAGAGGATTTACCGTGATGGTAATATACAGGCGTACCGTCAGGTAGTTCTAAGGTTAGATCGTAGAACCATTTCCAGCCGGGCCCAACTTGGAGCACATCGTTGTATTCCCGGATGTAAGCCCTTGGTATACCATGTGTCTTAGCTTTTCTCCATGTCAATGAACCGTGGTTACTCTCCAGTATATCCATGCGTGGAAACATTGCGTAAAGCTGAGCCACACATTCGCGTAGTTCTCCTAATTCATCCCCGGCACTCATCAGGTCTGGATCATGCTCATGGTAACTCATGGCGTGCATGTCCTCCATATCCCCTAAACATACCACTCGGGTAGGTTTGTACTCCTCCTTTACAGCCCGGAGGAAATCAAACGAGTCAGGGTGGTGGTAAGGGAAATGTAGATCGGGTATGTTGAGTATAACTGAGTTATCCTCCGGGCTAATAGAATCACGGAACAGGTACGCAGGCCCTAGAGTACTTCTAAGGTAATTGTATACTGTAGTATTAGGTTCCCCAACCTTATCCGAGATAGTGCTCCATATCATTCCAGCATAGGCTAAATCAAGCGCCTTCTCTTTCCAATCGCTCATGTAGTCTCATTCCTCAGTATCTGTTTCGCTCTGGCGGATGCTCTGTTGCTACGCCTACGCAGTAAGTCAGCTTGCTTCTTCTCTTCTGGGGTTAGGTGGTAGGGGTAGATAACCCCGCACCCTGGCTGAGCGTAATATTCCAGCATGTTCTTAAGCCAGTTAATTATGTCCTCGTAGGTGCCTCCTTTACTCCCCCAGCATCTAACCGCATGATCAACTTTACCTAATGCTGAGTTACAGGAACGGTGTAGCACTCCTCGTATCTCCCCGGTAATGTGATTATGGTCAGTTACACCCTCCCCCTTCACTGTTGTATCAATAGGTTTTTTACATACCGCGCATAACCCTCCTTGATTTACCTTTAATTGACGAAGCATCCATGATCGCATCATTGATCTACTTAATTTCTGCATTGAAACCCCTTATTAACTTATGTATCCAATGTTTAAATTTTGGGGATATTGGATTATCTAGCAGGTAGTCTATAGCCGTCTTATCCGGTTCTTGTAGTAGGTAAAGCAGCCACAACTCAGGGATAGGATTCTGCCCAGTGGAGTGATAATGATACAGGACTCTATCTATCATTTCTTCTCTACTAGTTACTGGTTTCAATATATCGATTGCAGTCCCGTCCCCTACTCTTCTCCCATTCGCTAGTCTCTCCAAACCTAGAACGTTGTCTATCTTATCCCCACATAACATCTGCGCCCATAGGAAGAGTTCACCGTGACCAGTAAGTTTACACGAGGTTCCCTTTTCTGTGTACCTCCTATCCACCCATCCTATACCATCTAGGGTGGGGTAGGTGACACCGGTCTTGATTTCATAGTAAGGGTAGGGAGTCTGTCTCAAATCCTTATCGGCTGAGTACATGATCGACTTATCCTTGAGTCTGTAGCTGTCGATCACCAAAGCATCATCAGCCTCTATATCCTCCCATAGGTAGCACTCGAAGGAATCTAACCAGTTTTTATCAGAGGCCATACTGGTTCTAAGTGATTCAAGTAAAGGGGGCTTATCCTTACCATCCCTATTGCTCTGGTAAGGTTTGGCAGCCTTTATCTCTTTCCTACGGTTCTTAGTGCTATTACTCGCCGTTAGGTGGACTATAGCGTTCTGAGCCTTGACTAGGAAGGTTGCTTTAAGTACTTCCTGTTGGAACCTACGGATAGCAGTTTCCAACTTAGCTACCTTAGCAGTCACATTGTAGGCTAGTATATCCCCATCAATAAGTACGGTAACCCCCGAAGAGGCTACCGCAAATTGATTATCTAGCTCTCCTGAGATACCTTTAAGCCGTGATAATCTATCCATAATCAGGACGGGATGTCATCTTCTAAGTCATCTGGTAAATCCGGTACTGTTGTTGCCGTTACTGATTTACGTACTTTCTGTTTATTACTACCTTCGAGCAGTTGATGCAAAGGTGATCCTTCGAAGTCCGTTGCTTCAAGTATCTTCTCCTGTACGTAGTTCTTGCTGTCTCCATTATCCCACTTACCTTCTACAAACAGAGAGTCCCAATCCTCTTTGGTAGGACGATCCCACAGGAACATTCTGTAGCAATCATCCGGTGCCTTGGGTATTGGGTGTGGCTTGCGTGTTACTACATCGATAGGGGGGAGGAAACCCTCCAGATCAATACGGGCTGATTTACCACCTCCACTCGCTTTATCAACATGCACAACATTCAGTAGGAAAGGTTCCCCTATCATCTGAGCGAAGTGCTTGTATATCCCCTTGAAGTTCATTTTCTTGAATAATTTGAAAGCCTTACTTTTCTCAGTAAGACTCAAATTGATATCGAAGGTACGTATGATTTTTGGTGATCCGTCCTCATAACTGTAACCTTCAGTATCCTCCCCACTTGGGAATAGAGCAAACCCTAGCTTGAACATAAGAGCAGGAGGCCGTGGTTTTCCCTGGTACTCCCCAGCATGTTTACCTAGCTCTATGTATTCTACTAGACGGGCGAAGGCGTACCCTTCAGGTATTAGGGTGGCTGCACCTGCTTGGGCTTCTGTTAAATCCTGTGCTGTCTCTTCAACGAATTGATCGGCTGCTTTCTTTAAACGATCTAATGACATAACTACCCCTATAATTGCGTCTATATGAATGCCCCCAGAAAGCTCTAGGATGCGATTTAAGAGGCTTTATCGCCTCGGTGCTTCCTACCATATCAGATAGCAGTTTAATCACCTAGAATTAAATCCGAGTTGATCTCACATTTATCCCATAAGGTACTACCCATTTCAGGCACTGCCGGGAATTCCAATCCAACAGTATAGCCGAGTTTCTCCAGCACGGTACCTACTGACTCCATTACCCGCTGCACCTTCCTTGCTACCTCTTCTGCTACGTCCATCGTGCAATCCAGAACACACTCATCATGTACCTGATTGACTAGAAACACTTTGCCATCCCACTCCTTATTACGAATAACCATTCTCATCACCATACCCACAGCAATCTGCATGATGAGCGCCGCTGTTCCCTGGCTGGAGTAATTACGTATCTCTGGTATTTTGTACTGCATGGTGGTTGATTTATTCCCATCCCGCCATACCGTTTTAGGCCACTGTCTCCATTCAAACCTAGTACCGCATGGCATAGTCTGGTACCCTCTACCGAACACCCTCCATACTCCAGATTCATCCTGCTCACGGTGAAGGGAGGTGGTTGATTCTACTTCTTCAATCACTCTCTCAAAATACCCTTCGAGCTCAGGGAATAGTGCTTTCTCTGTTTCTATGAACTTCTCCGCAAACTCCTGACTGACCCCTAGCTGGTATACCATACCTTGAGCAGTTCCGCCGTAAGCGTAGAGGAAGCTCATCGGCTTGATGTCAGTACGTAACCTCTTATATTCCTTATGCTTAGGGTGATCGTGATTGTTAACCGCTTCCACTACCTCCTCATAAGGTATCCCGTGAGCTTTACTTACCCGGAGGGAGTGCATATCTGTACCTTCTTCAAGCGCTTTAAGTAATGCACTATCCCTGCTTAGCATAGCCATTACCACAATCTCAATAGCTGAGAAGTCTACCGCCACCATTGCCCCCGCTCTGCCGTACTTCTCACAGATAGAAGGTAACTCTTCAGCGACGCCCCTCGGAATTATAGAATTAGCCACTGCCCAATCTACCCACACCTTGTCATCAAACCTAGTAGAGAACAGTTTCTTAGTTCTACCGGGGAAGTCGTCTCCTTTCTGAGGAAGCACTTGTAGATTAGGCTTCGTACTAGACATTCGCGTGGTTACTGTTGAAGTAGCGTTAAGGCCATGATGAACCACATTGTAATCTGTCATGTATTGAAGCATTCCACTCGATCTACCCTTTTCCTCTTTCAGGTAGTAAGTCCCAAGTATTTTGTTATAGGTGAACAGCGCCTGCATTACCTTAAGGATAGTTAATGCTTCCTCCGGAACACCAGGTTGCTTAGAGAGACTCTCTATTGCTCTTTCCGACGTGCTGTACACTGGGGTTCCATCGTATAAGTTCTGCTTACCAGTATGCTCCTCAGTGAAACTATCCACGAAATCCTTAGGTAGACTGCCGAGGTCTATAACCCCCTTGCACTGGTAAACCTTATCGGCCCATCGTGTTTTTATCTCCTCAGACTTCCCCCGGAATATCTTAGCCAGCCCCTTTTTCATACCTGACTTGTACCGGATTAATCCTCCATGCTCCGCCTCAAGCTTGGCTAAGTCCCCTTCATAATTGTCAAGGTAGTGATCCTCAATGAAAGTACCGTCTGTAAACTGGTATCCATTACACCCTACATATACTGGATTTCCTTCCTCGTCCATAACCTGTTCACGCACCTTGTAGGTTATAGGGCCACCGAATAACCACGCTGAAACATGGTATCTGGAAGTGACACTGAATCCAACTTCCTCAGGAATGCCTCTAGATCGCTCCAGAATCGTTTCTAATTCCTTTACCTTATCTACCCCTTCAGAATGCATTTTAGTCGCTGTATCACGATTTATATGCAATCCTGAGTCCATAGCAAAGACATTAAAGAGTAGTGCATCCATCCTGCGGAGTATACTCTGCCACATGTCCCGCTCTTTAATCTCCTCCATCTGTCCATAAAAGACTTTCCGTAGGTTCGCAATATCACCCTCAGGGCCTATTAAGTACTTGGTGAAGAGTAACTCCCGCTCAATTTCGCTTGTTAGTACACCTTGCTCCCATAGGAGTTTAACTGCATCCACCTTATGGGTACCGCCATACTTAGGTGCCACTTCATCCAGAGACGGGTATGTATCCTGTTGATTACTCAGTAGGTACTCCACCAGTTGAGTGCAGTATATCCTCCCACCTCGCCGGATAAACTCTATGAATCGGGAGCGGTGCCGGGATAAAAGCCACCCTGTATCGAAAGCTGCATTATGCGCTACAAGCATTTTTACTCTAGGGTTATCAAGGAACGGTAGAGTTACCCCTCCCGCATCAGAATAGTACTCCCCCTCTACTGGTCCATCCTTACCGTAAGCCCACCCCGCCGCGACAATAAAGTTATCCGGGTTATGGGGGGAAGACTTATGCCCGTACTTCTCGTGAGACTCCGTCTCAAAATCGATTAACACTATTGACTCATCCATTTACAACCTCCTTAGTATCCCTCACCTACTGATAAACCTCATTGTAGTATCTAGCCATAGCCTTACGCGCTGTGAAGTAGATTCTACGCTGGTTATTGAAGGTGCTCCCATCCCTTTCAGCGATATCATGTAGTGATTTTTCATAGATGACATGCTCCACTAGTGCGGCTCTCTGTTTACGTGTGAGTGTTTCCAATCCTGCATTAAGAACTTCCCGCAACTCTGTCCTGAGTAGATGTTGCTCAGGTGTATCGGTAGTGTTGTGTATGGTGTCCAGGTATGAATCCCCGTCATCATCCTCAGCCAACTGGTTAACCTGATCATAGCTCTCCATGTCAGGTAATAGACCCTGATCCCTTAATCGGTAATACTTCCCCTGAGGTACTCCTGTTATATCATAGGCTAACCATCTAGCGATAGCCCAATTAATATTATTCTGTAGGAAACTATTCAACCCACATCCTGAATCATCCCCCAGGTATTTAGGGATTACTTCCCATAGAGCCAGCTTACCAACCTGCATAGCTTCTTCCCTAGTATCACCTGTGAGTGAACGATAGCATCGGTTTATTACTCGCTCCACTACGTATTCAAACTGCTCATAGATTCCTAACTGCACGTTATGATCCATTTACTCTTCCTTAATGAATATGCCGTCCACCATTTTACCCTTACGATCCTTAATCTCATTCCATGCCAGATTAAGGCACTCCTCTATACTAGTTCCGGATTGTTTGGCAAGGATAGTGAGCACTACCAGGGCATCACCTATAGAATCCTTCACTAAATCCTCCTTACCTTTGGCTATACCCGCAGCCAATTCTCCTATCTCTTCTACTAGCTTAACCATTTGATCCTTACGAGTGGAACCATTCAGAAGGTTACGATCCTTTGCCCACTGAACTACATTCATAGTAGTGTGTTCCATTTTTATTCCCCATCGTTAAAAGTACAATTATCGTTATTGAACCACACTTCAGCCTGCATCACACCCACTCCAGGCCGAATACGTTTTGATTTTACAACTCCCAATCCTCTCAAACCAGGTATGGATGACACATAGCCCATATTAATTTGCAAGTCTAGGGCTCCTTGAACAGCTCCTTTGCTATCCTTGACTGATGATAGTGGAGGGAACAACATATCGTCCCCCTCAATACTGATCTGGGCAGTACCTATTACCACGGTGTTATAAAGCACTGACCACTCACGCATTGATTGCCATATGTGCTCTACTGCATCCACAGTATTGTGGAATTTACCAGATAGTTTAATGTTAGCTGGCATATCGATCAGTAGAATACCCGGCTCGTACTGCTTAACGAGGGCCTCTACCTTGGATACGTCCAAGCCATGAATATCTTTGAAAAGGAATTCGCAATCGTTAGTTGCTAATTTGAACTCGTGCTCTAGCTCCTCCGCGTCACCTATACTTTGCAGCTCTGGTATAGTGGCTTTAAGAGCTGCCTGGTACATCCTACCCTTGATACGTGATACCGCTGACTCGTTGTTAAGATACATGATAGGACGTTTGCACCCGTATACCTTTTCAACCTGCTGTGACCAGTCAGCCAGTATCCGGCAGAGCAAAGAAGTTTTTCCTTGATTGACGCGCGCTGCTACCATTATTAAGTTGCCTGGGGTCACTGGGTACAGGCTATCTCGTAGCATTCCACAGAATCGGAAGGTGAATCCACCTTCCTCGCTAAACTCATTAAGGATGTCCGTGATACTGGTTCTGTCAAATCCATCATCACTCCCCACGGAATTATACTCATTCAGCGCGGCCGTTAATTCCTCCTTTACATCGATCTCCTCCCCAGCTTGATACTGAGAAGCTATCATTCCAGCCTTACCAGCCAACCACATAGTCTCTATCAGTGATTCTAAATGCCCAGGTGATAGGGAATACGTCGGCTTGACGTTTATTTCCTTCCAGAGTGCGAGCATTAGATTCATTTTATCTGGCATCTTATTTAGGCGTAGGTGAATAAATTCACGGAACGCCTCATAGTCGATGTTATCACTATCTGGGAATGCCTTGAAGAAGGCACCATACCATTTAAGGACCCCTACGGTGTCACTGCTGACTAAATCCTCCGGAACCTTACCTATCAAACGAGAGTACGTGGCACGTAACCTCATAGACACTAACAACACACTGTCAATCATCGAAAAGCTCCTGTATCTCCTTAATACGTAAGTCTTTAGGATCTCTTCCTGGGGGTAGTATAATCACCCTTTGGTGTCTTACCCAAGGTGCCATTTCTCGCATACCTTTTACGACTCCTCTCGCCCCGGAACCATCCCCGTCAAGCATCCAGCAGATTTCCTCAATACCCTCTAAATGATTACGGTAGAGTAGTTTAAAACTGGTTCCAAGTAGGCATATTACGGATACTCCCGGTAGTGCTAGTCTGACTTTATACATTGAGACTATATCTTCCACCGCTACAAGGGATGTGCCGCTACCTATCATGGCTATACCATCAGTATAAGTTACCCACTTCGGCCCAGTACCCTGCCCGGAAAGGAAAGGTAGCAGTTTACCTTTCTGCACATCCCCACATTCGAAGACGATGCGATCTCTATGCACCCCAGTTATACCAGCTTCATCGGGGGTCATGCCATACTTGAGAGTATATTTCCACACCTCCCTGAATAGCTCGGGGGTAAGTCTACCTAACGGTACAGGGCTAACTCGTACCCCCGGTTTGTGATCCGAATTCTCCTCCCTTTTAGCTATGTAGAGTTTCTTTGCCTTGTAGTCTGTCCAACCGCATGAATAGCACTTAGCGCTGTAGCCCCTTGCATTGTTATACGCCACGGCATTCCTGCCAGAGTTTCCACAATGACCGAAACGTATGGGACGCCCCCCGGAATTAGCTTGCTTGGCATAATCAAGCCAGTTAACCATATCCGTAATCTCCAGTAAATAGTAATCATGCTCATTCCAAGTACGCCGGGCTAGTAGTGCACAACCTACTACCTACCAACCCGATCCATCTCTAATATATACACCAGCTTGATACAATCCTGGTAGAATACATCCAGAACCATTTCCGCTGGGGCATCCTTATCTATACTGCTATTCTGTGCGACTCGCTCTTGTGCCCCACGTAATATAGCCAGAGTATTACTATTCGCAGGGGCGGTATCTATAAGCGCCTGCGCTAGTGCCTCAAGTGATCCACGGGGGCTGTACCCTTCACTAATTGTTTGATGTACAACTGCCGCGCCCTCACTATAGGCCTTGCAGATACCGCTAGATGATGCATGTACCTCTTTAGGTTGCATGTACAGAATTAATGATGACACCCCAACCAGAAGAAGAACAGCCCAATCATGATCTTTCATCACTACACCCCCGAGAAGAAATAAACCAGGAGGTTCACCCACAAGGCTACTACCACACTAAGTAATGCTATCTCTATTGCCCATGTGGCCATATCTTTTTTGTTCCAGTCATCGTCCATTTAATCACCCCCCCCATAGTATTGTGGTCAGTTCCAATCTATATATAAGCTATATACCGGTTTCCCACACTCCTCTATATCAACCCTGAATCCCAAGGACTTCAGACTGTACATATAGAAAGTACACGTTTCTATATCTCCACAGAAGGTATGGCTAAAGCAACCATTTTCTGCCAGCTCGTCAATTTGTTTGAGTAAAAAATCATATCCTTTCTTTATTCCCAAATCTCTCGCTGCTTCTCTCTGCTTCCTGATACGTTCCCAATTAACTGTAGCCTTGTGTCGTAATTCGCTCGCTAGCATATTATCTCCTCAGTATACACATCATAATAAAACCTCCTAGGATTACGTTTAGGAGGGTCTCAGACTCAGGTACAGTATTAACCTCACCATCAGTGATTAAACCGCAAGAAGGGCCGATATAATCGATTCCTGAGCCATTCCTTGGTAAGTACTTATACAAGTTACCATTGTGGGGATTATATAGACCGTCTTCCATTCCAGGTACACCGTCCTTACAATCCTCACATACCGGCCCGTTATACTCCACCGTAGGGTATACATCGCATGACTCGACACTAATCACCGTGGGCCATGCCTGCCCATCCGTGAGTGGTGTAACTGGTACCGGTTGAAAGTCACCGTACACCATCCACCCGACAGATATAACTCCTATTATTGGCATCACCTTGGATATCCTGTAGCACTTTGATCTAATACTCATATCAGTAATCCTGTAATATAACACCTATACGGCGCACTATATCGTCGCCTAATACACTATACACATCCGTGTTTAATGCTTTCACATCCATAAATAGTTTATAGTCCTCCCTACTATCCTCATCATATCCAATATCGGCACAGAATTCCTTGAAGGACAATTCCCCGCAGTCTAAACCTATCACTATGCTGTACACCACGGATAATATGCTGGGCTCTTCTTTCGTAGCAGGACCTTGCGAGTAAACTGTACGGAATGAATCCCCGAATTGGTTAGACACAATCACATCGTAATGCCTACTCCCTGCCGGGAAGTCCTTTCGTTCATATGTAGTATTCCTCTTGATTTTTACCTCTACACCTACCTCATGAAGGTAATTATTTAACTGTTCATGCATGTCCATGGTTATCTCCTTATCTATTTTTTAGAATAACTACACTGATGCACCCGGCTACGCCCCTATTGAGGACCGGGTGCATTATCTAGTCACTCATATGTATAAGTTCTATGATTGGGTAAGGCTAATAGTCTCCTTACCAACTAAGCATCAGCGGATCAGAACTAACTGCATCCTCCGCTTAGTGAGCCGATTCCACTTGTGAGTAGAGCTTCCTATCTCACAGCTGCCTATCGCTAGACTTCCCCCTCATTTATCAAGCCCGAGGAAACCACCTGCTATGGTTCTGTCCTAGTTTTACCCGCCAGGTTTCAGGCCGGGACTGGTAAGTGTTCATCTCCAGTTGATGTGATGCATACTACTCTAATCCTTACTGCTTGTCAAGGGCATTCTGATGTAGTGTATTTCTTCATCTTCACCCTTGACACATAAATCTACTTCTGCTCCTACCGGTAGAGTCTCACTATATCTTCTGAGAGCTATACCGGCTGTTACTCTGTCCATTCTTACTTCTAAACCATACGGCCAATAGATGCTACGGCCTTCATTACTGATCTGTTCAAACTGTTCCATTCAGGTATCCTTCCAATCTTTCCCTGATACAACCTCTATTGCTACTATCATCTAGCTGTCTACTTAACCGGCCCATGGCCTAAGTATCTTTCGACACTGGTAGGTAATCGCCACTTACCCTTTACTAAACCCTACCTCGCAGCTCTTTCGTCTCGCGGTAACCAGTCGCTATCTGATGATTCGTATATTACTCTACTAAAGATGCTCTGTCAAGCATTATTTTATCTAAGTGTTTAACTGCTGCACGGTACTGTCTACCAAGTACATCATCCCCAAACTCATACCGGAATATAGCGTTAGTCAACTTGTTAGTACAGCGGTAGTTATCTACCTCACTGTACAGCACCACCTCTAGGCCATGCACACCTGGAGTAATAATCCCAGCTCTATTCCTGTACAGTGCTAATCTATCTCGCGATCTGTTCACTATTGTAACCTCCTCATCCTAAACTGACTAGGATTCGATTCTAGCCACTATCTATTATTGACCTAGGCTACCCTATACCTTAACCTGTTACAATGCCTAGAATCGAATCCTAGTGCCTTCTGCGACAGGTTAGTTAGCATTCAACCAGTAATCTACTTCTCCCCTGTATATACCTATTGCTTCAGTAAGGGGCACAGCTCTACACTTCCCTTTACTGAACTCCTCCCATTCTTTAGCATCGTAATCCCGTGACCATAACAGGTAATCGTACATTGTCTGGGCTATATCGCCGAATTCTATTTTCATTCTACACCTCTTAAGTTATCCATGTCATACATTAATACACAGTAAGGTACTCTTATACCGCCATCGAAATACTTTTCTTCATGGACCTCGAACCAGTGCACCTCTTTACCTAACTCCCCTCTCAAGTAACTTACCAGTTCCTCATCTAACTCATGCATAACCCACACTGGATCTAGATCAATGAATTCCTCCGAGAATCGGTTTGCCATTTGTGTTGCTATGTGGCTGGCCTCCTTCTCAGTGTGGCCTCTCTTCATTAGTGTTGTATAAAGACTCATTTCAATTCCTCTTTCATTTTTAAGTAGCTTTCAACCAGTCGCATTATTCCTCATTACGTGATTTGATATAAGCGGCTTTTAATTTCTTCCCTGCTGATGATGCCTCTGACTTGGTGTCGTACAGAGTGTAATCCATATCAAGCATTGTATCACCTTGCCATATTGATGTTCCATACTGAGCTTCCATCGGGAAGTAGGTTATATGTACTGTTAGTTCCATTTCATTCTCCTTAAGTGTTGTTTAGTTTACTACTGTGATAACTGTACCAGGTTGTGAATACGATGTCAAGCAATTGTAGTTCATCCGGGGTGAGAGCGGGAGCTACAACCTACCATCTTTTGGTGATAGCGTTTCAACATATACTCTTTATTACTCTCATCGCTACCATATTCTATAGCATTATCCATGGTATCGAATGAGTTCATGAACACACCCCCAAACCTTACAACATAAGTCCTGTTTGGGTTACCGGTAAATTCTTTATTGATTGTCACTCTACTATCAAACCCTTTCATTGTTATCTCCTTGCTGTTGATTTATCTTAGTTGATGTTGTGTATCTTACACCTATAATAGCGGCTTGTCAACAGTTTTCTTTAATTTATTTTACTTTAGCTTGCAAGTACTATTACCTACAGAACACGCCTAAGTAATACTACCTGATACCCTTTCTTTAATCGACTGTTGAATCTGCTCATGGTCTTACCTACTACTGTTTCCCACACTTCACCATCCTTGCTTACTACACCAACGATCCGATAAGGATAGTAAGCCTTGATTCTACTTGCTTCTCTAACTGCATCATCGTATGTCATTTCTTATCTCCTTTTAAGATATCCTCAATCCACTCTCTTATACATCTTGCAATAACCCAGATCATCTGAACCCTCATCTATTTGGTTTATGTCCTGGTACTATAACATACTTGTAACTTTTGTCAAGTACTTCTGCACCATCTAACTGGTAGACCGCTTGAGTACTCTTTAGTTCCTTGTACCCTTCAAACCAGTGATTAAACACTACTGCACCAACAACCACCAGTACACCAGTAACCAGTGCTCTTTTGACCCATTTAACAACAGTCCTCACTCCGGTAGTGATGGCATTCGCTACTCGCTCACCAGCTACTCTCCCTTTCTCCTTAGCTAGAGCAACCTTAAGGTTCTCATCCATGATGTTGCACCAGTTAGTTCTTACCATCTCTTTTACACCATCCTCTATACCTATCATTTCCTTATCAAAGTCTACCATGGTTTGGTAAAGCTCGGGTGATACAGCGTTGTGAGTACGATAGTTATACCAATCACGCATCAATGCCTCATCGTTGTAAACTTCTGGGTTAATCATCTCATCTCCTTGTTGTTGATTTATCTTAGTTGATGTTGTGTATCTTATACTCTTATTATCGTCTTGTCAACTAAAATCTTTAACTTTTCTTTGTCTCATTATATGTTTCAACTCCCGAGCCATTATCCATTGACTCCCAGCTGCTTTAGCTTCACTGGCTGACTTATAACCATACCTACCTTCACTTAAACCGGATGCTACACCATCTCTATAATGTACTACCTTGTACACCCATTTATTTCGCAATCTATTATTATCTTGTTCATGTGTTACCCTGTACTCTACTCCACCTATATCTAGTGTACTCCTTATCCTGCCATCGTTTACCAGCTTCAACTTATTGTATTCTATTACCGCTTGACAGTACGCATCGTACGCCTCTTCTTCTGTAGCGTATGTTCCAATATTTACTCTATTACTATTAATGTGTAAGCCAGCAACCCATTTACCAGGGGTATTTGATCTGGTTACTCCAGGATACTTCGAGCAATTACTACCAGCTACACCACTATTTAAGATATTCTCACGCCTTGTTACTAACCTAAGATTCTCTAATCTGTTGTTATATCTATCACGATCAATATGGTCTATCTCTTTATCCGATGGTATACCACCATGCACCATAGTCCATATCACCCTGTGCTCTAAGTAGTTCACTCCATCGATAGTAATGTATCTGTACCTACCCTTAACGCCTCCTGCTCTTATACCCATGACCCTATTCCTTCTCGAGACTCTCCAATACAGTTCACCAGTTAATGGATCATACTTAAGTTCTCTATTCAACTCATCTTCACCAGGCATGGCATTACTAACCTTTCTACTCATTCACTCCTCTTATTAGTTATAGAATCAACAATAAACTACTGGCTACCTCTCTAAGTATGTTACTTCAATAAGGTTAGCACATTAAATATAAGTATACTATTTATCAGTGTTTACGTCAAGTATAAAGGTTATCACGTTGAAGTACCACTAGTAGATATATATCTAACGACAGAAGGAAAGGAACCGTTTGAACCGAAAGAACAGAAACCA
>WBZO01002911.1_pt1 | contig 21103 bp, 21 predicted proteins | sample 5204261 | NCBI WGS metagenome assembly WBZO01 (sample SAMN12412400, study PRJNA552823) | activated sludge metagenome | isolation source: activated sludge from anammox sidestream of wastewater treatment plant... | place: USA: North Carolina | collected 2017-09 | reverse complement strand
AGTAAGTGCTCCAGCGCTTAAAGCTAAGGTTAATAATAATTTGCGCATAAATTTTACCTCTCTTATTTTTTACGAATGATTTTTACTAAGAAATCACCTAGAAACTGTATCACCTGCACCATTATTACCATCAAAACTACTGTGGTAATCATAACTTCAGTTTCAAATCTTTGGTAACCATAACGGATTGCTAGATCACCCAATCCTCCACCACCAACAGCACCAGCCATTGCTGTATAAGAAACTAATGCAATTGCGGTAACCGTGATACTTGCAACCAGACTTGGCATAATTTCCGGTAAAAGGATATGCCAGATGATCTGCCAAGTGGTAGCACCACATGATTCTGCCATGTGAAATATGCCTTTTTCAATTTCTTTTAACGAGTTTTCTACCAGCCTTGCAAAAAAAGGAAACGCGCCAACGACAAGCGGAGGAATTGTCCCTTTTGCACCTAATGAGGTACCAACTAGAAAAGTCGTGGTTGGAATCATTACAATTAAAAGGATGATAAATGGAATAGATCTTAATACATTAACTACAAATGATAATAAACTATAAATCAGCCGGTTTTGTAAAATTCCCCCTTTGTTGGTCAGAAATAATAATAAACCAACAGGTATCCCAATGATTGTGCTAAATAAAACTGCAAAGCCAAGCATGAAGAGAGTGTCAAGCGTTGCTTGATTAATCTCGCTCCAGTCAAGTGCGCCAAGAATATCATTGATTGCTGCTAAAGCCATAACCAATCCTTAATAACTTTAAAACTAGTGAACTATTTCGTAATGAACGCCCATGTCTTGCATAATCTCGCAAGCTTTACCGAGGCTATTGTGATCGCCATTAAATTCAATCAAAAGTTGTCCAAATGGTATTTTTTTGATGCGATCAAGTTCACCACGTAGGATACTAAAATCAAGATCAGTCTGACGGGCAATCGTATTTAAGATTGGCTGGTAAGTTGTTTCACCAACAAAGGATAATAATAAAATATGTTTGCCAGAATTTTTCTCAAATTTATAAAAATGGCGGACCTGTTCCAGATATTTATCTGAGCTTTCTTCAATAATCAGCTTACGGGTAAGCGGTTCTTTTGGATGCATTAAAACATCAAATGCTTTACCTTCTTCAATAATTTTGCCAGCATCAATAACTGCAACTTTATCACAGATTTTACGTACAACTTCGATTTCATGAGTAATCAAAACAATAGTAATGCCAAGCGTTTCGTTGATTTCAAGTAATAAATCAAGGATGCTTGCTGTGGTTTGTGGGTCAAGGGCTGAAGTTGCTTCATCACTAAGTAATAATTTTGGTTTAGTGATTAATGCTCGTGCAATACCAACCCGCTGCTTTTGTCCACCCGATAGGCTTGAAGGATATTTATGTGCAAATTCCGTTAATCCAACAAGTTTTAGCATCTCATCTACGGCTGAATTTATTTCTGCCTTATTATGATTACCTTGTAATTTTAGTGGTAAAGCAACATTATCAAAAATGGTTTTTGAACTTAGCAGGTTAAAGTGCTGAAAAATCACCCCAATTTGCTGCCGAGCTAGTCGGAGTTCTTTTTTACTTATCCGAGCTAAATCTATCCCATCAACGATCACATTACCAGTATCTGGTTTCTCAAGTAAGTTTAGGCATTTTAGCAAAGTAGATTTACCTGCACCAGAGCGTCCAATGATGCCATAAACCTCACCTTTTTTGACTTCTAGGCTAACGTCATCAAGAACTTTTATCGTTTTGCCTTTAGCTTTATAGGCTTTAGTTAAATTTTCAATCTTGATCATGGTCTTAATCGCGGAAATTGATAAACTGTAATGGTAAATCAGTTACATCTTTTTGCAATAGCTGAATAGTTGCTTGCAAATCATCGCGTTTAGCGCCGCTAACACGAACCGCTTCACCTTGAATTGATCCCTGAACTTTGATTTTGCTGTCTTTAATCAATTTGGTAATTTTTTTTGCTTGTTCCTGCTCAATGCCATTTTTAACTTTGATAATTTCTTTTAGTTTATTACCGCTGACTTTTTCCTGCTTACCTTCAGCAAGAGAGCGCACGTCAACACCACGTTTGGTAAGTTTACCAATTAGGATATCCTTAACCTGAGTTAGCTGAAAATCATTATCTGCATAAATAGTTACTTCCAGATCTTTTAGCTCGATTCTGGCATCACTACCTTTGAAATCAAAACGATTGGTGATTTCTTTATTTGACTGGTCAATTGAATTAGTTAATTCAACTTTATTGACCTCTGAGACTACATCGAAAGATGGCATAAAACCCTCACTAATGAATTTAATTATATTTAATAAATAGCTTCTACCTGACCACTAAGCTTATTAATAGTATTGCTACTAAATCCTTTGACATTATCTAGTTCCTGCAAATTATGAAATTTCCCATGGATATTTCGATATTCAATAATTGCCTGAGCTTTTTTTGAACCTATGCCTTTGACTGATTTTAATTCTTCGTAGCTTGCGGTATTTATATCTGTTATTGCAAAAGCATTAACATTAACAAGCATAAGAGCGTTAAAGAGCAATATATTTTTAAGCATTTTTCTGATCTTTACCAGATTGAAAATTTAACTTTTGATTATAGCATAAATACCCCATTAAAATAGTAAAATATTGTGCGTTGCGGTATCAATAATATTAATGGCTATAAAGGTTCTTACTAAAATAACGATCGCCACGATCAGGGAAGATGGTAACGATATTTCCGAACTCAATCTGCGATATAAATTTTAGCGTTGCTGCCATCGCGGCACCAGATGAAGAACCAACAATAACCCCTTCTTTTCTGGTAAGTTCGCTTGCAGCATTAAAAGCGTCGGCATCATTAATCTTAATTACGTGATCAACGAGATTTATATCCATAGTTTGTGGAATAAAATCATTGCCAATCCCCTCCATATTGTAGCAACCCGCTTCACCTCCACCCATAGTTGAACCTTCTGGATCAGCAAGAATAGTTTGTATCTGAGGGTTTTGTTCTTTTAAATAGCGTGCAATACCGCTAAATGTTCCACCACTACCAGCCCCAGCTACTAGATAGTCAATTCTACCGTTTAAAGCTTTATATATTTCGGGTCCAGTAGTTTGATAGTGTATATCTGGATTTGCCTGATTCTCAAATTGTTTTAGCGAGATAGAATCAGGTATTTCTGCCAATAACTCAGCTGCCTTACGACCAGCACCAAGCATACCTTCTTCACGTGAGGTAATAATAATTTCTGCACCTAATGCCTTCATGAGCATTTGTTTTTCCTGTGAGAACTTTTCTGGGACGGTAAATATTACTCGATAACCTTTATTTAGTGCTGCTAACGCTACCCCAAGTCCGGTATTACCAGCTGTTGCTTCAACTATTGTTGTACCGGGTTTTAATTTACCTTCAGCTTCGGCTTTATTTATCATTGCAATACCAATTCGATCTTTAACACTTCCAGCTGGATTATAGTATTCAAGCTTGGCAAAAAGATTAATCCGCGAATTTAAGCCAAAATTATTAATTTTTAACAGAGGGGTATTGCCGATTAACTCGCGTATATCATTAATATAATTAGTCATTTTAGGCATCCTTTGCAATAGATAGCGCATGTTCAATGTCACTGATCAGATCATTAACATTTTCTATACCGACTGACAAGCGGATTAGATTATCAACAATTCCCAATTCCGCCCTAATTTCTGGAGGGATTGCCGCATGGGTCATGGTTGCCGGATGAGAAATTAATGATTCAATTCCGCCAAGGCTTTCAGCCAAGGTAATGAGCTTAAGATTCTTTAAGAATTTATCCGGATTATATGTATTATCTAAAACAAAGGAGATCATCGCACCACCTTTAGTTGCCTGAACATTATGAACCTTGCTATCCTTATCATTATTTATTCCTGGGTAGTATAGTTTGGTGATAGCCTCGTTTTGTTGTAAGAAGTTAATCAATTTGTTTGTGTTTTCAATATGTCTATCCATCCGTACCGCAAGAGTTTTTATACCCCGAATCAGAAGCCAAGAATCAAAAGGTGATAAAACACCACCTGTTGCATTCTGGATAAAGTGAAGACGTTCGGCTAGTTCGGAGGTATTTACCACTGCAAGTCCGGCAATAAGGTCGCTATGACCACCAAGATATTTGGTCGCACTGTGTAATACTATATCCGCACCATGCTTAATTGGCTGTTGTAAATAAGGGGTCATAAATGTATTATCAACAATCGTTAATAACCCATGTTTTTTTGCTAATTTACTTATGCTATCTATATCTGTGATATGCATTAGCGGATTAGTTGGTGTTTCTATAAAAATAGCCTTTACATCTTCAGTTATTTTACTTGCTACTAACTCTAAATTACTAGTATCAACCAACTCATATTCAAGCTTAAAATTTTTAAATACCTTATCTAATACCCGAAATGTACCGCCATAAACATTAGATGATAAGAGAATTTTATCGCTAGTCTTAAATAGCATCATAACCGCGGTTGTTGCTGCCATTCCAGAGGCAAAGCCAAAGCCAGCAACGCCACCTTCAAGCTCGGAAATAAGGACTTCTACGGCTTCACGAGTAGGATTACCTGTACGTGAGTATTCATAACCACGATGATTGCCGATACCATCTTGCTTATAAGTGGAGGTTAAATATAAAGGTACTGTAACCGCACCCGTATGTGGGTCGCCATCAATTCCACCGTGAATTAGTTTTGATTCTATGTTCATTTATTTTCTCTTTTAAATATGTTTATACTTTATAGTGTTTATTTATGATTAGGCACTTTGTAGGCAAAAATCAGGGATTGGCAGATTAATTTCTCGATAAATATTTATGTAATTAGCGGTTATTTCTTCACCAATACTAATTTTACGTAAGGCATAGGCTACTACCTGTGTACCGTAGTATTCGAGACGAATATTTGCGTCTACAGTATGATTGATAAATCTAGCGCCGATAACCCGTAGCCATTCATCTTCGCTACTTGCACCATATCCCTCAATTAAGTGTTCCTGATAATTGCTAGCTGCTGATTTTTTTATCATAGCGATACCTAGATAAGCACCTTGCGGGATTTCGCGACGCGAAAATAATCCCAAGCCATGAATATTTGATTTTTGGATATTAAACCAGTTAAAAATTGGATTTAAAATAAATGATAGTGATTTGTGTTGCATGATAAACCTCTAATGTAAAGTGTGGTTAGCATTTACCTGAATCTTTTTTCTAGCTGAATAAGCAAGTTTAAGAGATGCATCATGAGTATACATATTAATGATACAAATTAATCTGGCAAAAATAATGCTAGAATAAGATATTAATCAGGTAATATAGATAAAATTTTGGTTTAAAATGTAGCAGATAGAAATATGACTATAATTAGCATATTTTAATTAAAATAGCTACAAAGTAAACAATAAAATAAAAATTTGGAATTTATAAGCTAGAGATTAGCAACAACAAGAAGAGAATGAAGAAGCGATAGGAATAGATTTTGAAGATGCATTAAAAAGCATTGCAACTTTTATTAAGTGGTTATCAAGGTACTGTATCATTTTGCTTCCTTTTCGATAATTGATACATTTTGTATCGGCTGATTAGCCGAGTTACCCAAGTATTCTAGCGCAATAGGGATATTCCTGTCAATATTTTATACATTATTTTTGATGGGAGAAGGGTAGAGTAATTCACTATTCTTATAGTAGTGTGAGTAGTTGCCTTGCTAACTAGTGTACCGTAGAAGCTATTAGTTGAGTAAAATACTAGGTTATGGGTATGTTATAATATTTACCTAAATATATTGATAGGAAATTTTGATGCCTGTAATTAAGATATTACCGCATGAAGAAATATGCCCAAACGGCGTGGAATTTGAACTTGAAGTTGGCGCTAATTTATGTGAATCAATGTTGAGCAAAGGTGTAGATATTGAGCATGCCTGTGATATGGCATGTGCCTGTACAACATGTCATGTGATCGTACGTGAAGGATATAATTCTTTAAATGAAGCTAATGAAATTGAAGAAGATTTGCTTGATCGCGCGTGGGGTTTGACGGCTGTATCAAGACTTTCTTGCCAGATAAAAGTTGGTAGTAAAGATTTGACGATAGAAATTCCCAAATATACCATTAATCATGCGAAAGAAGGATAAATCAGGAGGCAGGCTATGACGGTAAAACACAGTAAATTTTTATCACATGATGAAGCAGGGCATGAGGCGCATAGTGATGCCACTCATAATAATATTAAGCATAATCATAAAGAACATTCCCAGCATGATCAGTCGCATCATCACGGGCATGACCATGATCATGATGGGCATAGCCACAATCATTCTGAGATGATACGGGAAACTAGTGGTAAGGTATTATTCTGGTGTTTGATTGCTACATTTACTTTTTCACTGGTAGAGGGAATTGGCGGTTATCTGATTAATTCAATAGCCCTACAATCTGATGCGGTGCATATGATGACAGATGCAGCTGGTTTGATGATAGCTTATTTTGCTAATGTAATTAGTAAACGTCCCGCAACGGTTCAGCTTAGTTTTGGTTACGGCAAGGCAGAGGTTGTTGGTGCGCTGATTAATTGCATGTTTACTACTGTTTTGACGATCTGGTTATTATTTGAGGTATTTAATCGTTTTATGCAGCCAGTTGAAGTTCATGGTGCCAGTTTATTTGTTGTAGCTGCATTGGGTTTCTTGGTTAATGGTGTAATAGTTTTTGTGTTATCAAAAAATTCACATTCATTAAATACACGTGCTGCCATGATTCATGCCATGGGAGATTTATTGGGTTCTTTAGTTGCAATCATTGCTGGTGCGATAATCTATTTTACTAATTGGTCAATAGTTGATCCTTTGCTATCGTTAGTTGTTATTGTCTTACTGATTGTTTCAAATTTTAGTTTGATGAAGAAATCAGTTGTAATTCTTATGGCTGGCGTTCCTGAACACCTTGATTATGAAGCTGTGGGTAAAGACTTACAGGTAATTAAAGGGGTTGTTGAAGTTCATGACTTACATATCTGGTATATGTCAGCAAATAAAGCAGCACTTGCAGCTCACGTGGTAGCATGTAAACCGGAAGCTTGGCCTGAAATTCTTAAAAGTTGTCAGAAAATGTTGCTTGATAAATATCAGATTGATCACGTAACTTTGCAATACGAGTTTGATGATTTAAAATGTAAGGAAGTTGGCTGCTGTCCAGACTAGATCTCAATAGTTCGTTTAGGATACATCACCACTTTAGTTATGGTGATGTATTTTTATGAGAGCTTTAGATACACATTACAACTTTAATAATGATTTTTGCCTTAGGATTCTTTTTTTAGTATAACGAGCCATCCGATCCCAAAGAGTAAAACGGTTGGAATAGTTGCAGAAAGCACTGCATTCCAATTGTAGATTACTGCGATGAACCCAATTAATTTATTACTAAAGAAAAAGGTAACTCCAATTAGAATGCCAAAGAAAAGTTTAGTGCTAAGATTAATATTTCGTCCATTATTTGGAATAAAGCCAATAGCAATGAAAGCCATTGAAATACATGCAATTGGATAGAGTAGTTTACTCCAGAAGGCAATTTCATAGCGGTTAACCGCTTGGTTGTTATTCTTTAGATGCTGAATATATTTTTGCAGGCTAAAGGCTGGCATATCTTCGGGGGTAATGACCAATACATTAAAATAACTTGGATCAATACTTGATTGCCAGTTAAAGTCTTTTGGGTTTTGAATTTGAATCTGATTGCTTAGATAACTGTATATTGTAGGGTAATGTAGTTGCCAACTATGTGTGCTGGTTTGATAGTCACCACTTTCCGCAACTATATATTTTTTTAATTGCTGTTTATCATCATAAGCAAAGATCTGGATACCCTTAATTGTATTGCTATTATTTTGGTCAATTTGTTTGATATTGATTATATTGTGCTCACCATCCTTACTCCAAACCCCTGAGGATAGTTCAGTTGATACCTGTTCATTCATTTTATTCATCTTGTAAACTTTGGCGAAGTGGCTAGAAGTTGGTGCGATTACTTCACCAACTAAAAATGTAATAATAGTAAAAATGACACCAAATATTGCCAATACTTTTGTAATATCAGCAAGAGATATTCCAGAAGTTCGCATTATCGCATATTCAGAAGTTTTTACCAGCCCAAGCATACCTGTCATGACACCGATCAGTACTGCAAGCGGTACTAGTAGGTATATATAAGTTGGTAGTAATGCTCCAAGATAGATAAACATGGATAAGGTGGTGTAGCTACCTTTTCCAACGCTACTAATTTCACTGATAGCATTGATAATTGTATATATCATTGAAAATGCAAATAGCAATGTTGCCGTATTAAGAAAGCATTTTTGTAGGATGTAGCGGGAGAGGGTATTCATTTATTTTTTGAGCGAAAATAACCATTTGGTTTTGTTTTTACATAGGTAAGCGCGAGGGCAAGTCCGATAATAATTACGTGTACTGGCATTGTCCAAAATGCAGAATATATTTTGTCATCATTAATCTGTGCATTTATTGTCATGATAATGTTTTGATAAACGCCATAGATGATTGGCGGAAAAATAAATACTAAGCTATTTTGTACCCTAGAAGTCTGCATGCTAAGGGGTACTGCAATTAACCCCATCACAAACGTCATAATCATTATTGACACCCGCCATGATAGCTCACCGCGATTATGTGGTTCAGAGTATAAACGGATCAAATCTCTGGTAGGGTAGGATTGGGTGTTTAACTGAGCGCGATCACGGATTGGATCATATGCCTGTTTTAAAGTTGCGGTAAAAGTTTTGAACGACATCAGTAAAACATTTCCACTTTCATAATTATCAAGCTGGTAGCGATTGCCTTTATATAGAGTTAACTTAACCATTCCCTGATTATTACTAACCATACCTTCATTTGCAGTAATATTATAATTTATATTACTTTCATCTTGGTATTTGAGAAAGATATTTTTGGCATAGCCATCTTTTAATGAGTATTTTTCTATGTAGTAAACATCTTTGTTATCTGGTGATTCCTTGAATACGCCTTCAGTAAGAGCCATTGTGGCAGATTGTTTTGCGAGAAAATTGGCATATTGGTTTGACTGGCGAACTGCCCATGGCGTAATCAACATTGAACATATGCCACAGGTTAGTGCTAAAGGCGTTACAAAGATTGCAGTTTGTTTGAGCCAACGAAAAGGGGAAATGCCGCAGGAGAGCCAAATGGCAAGTTCATGATCTTTTGAATAGCGATTAAAAGTTATTACGATTGAGAGAAAAGTTGCAATATTTAATATCATCGGAAAGCTGGCAAGCGTACCATATAAAGTTAGTGTAAATAACGTTACTTTCGGTATATGCCCAGCTGAAGCTTGGTCCAGTAATTTAAATAATTCTGTAATAGGTAAAATTATAACCAAAACAACCAAAATCCTGGCTGCATTAGAAACTAATTCCCGATAAAAAACGTTCTTAATTAACATGATAAATGCTAGAATATCGTAATTGGTGTATTTTAACATATATGTGTCATAGCCGGGAAAGGTAGTTACAGTTATGCAGTTTAAATTTAAACATACAAAGATAAATTTTGTCGAAAAACCAAAGTCAAGTGGTGGGTTTAATATTCAATTTGATTTTGGTGAACAATTAAAATCTTCCTATTTAGAATTGAGTCAACTTGATAAGAAATATATAACTGTAGATCTTTCCAAAGCTGGTGCAATACTTACTCATGCTAACAATATATTCGTAAGTTTCGGTACTAAGGAAAAATTTAATACTAGTGCGGTTATTTCAGCAGTAGCAGCTACGCTAGCACGGTTTATTAGTGGCAATAAGATAGATGAAATAACTCTTCATCTTAATGATCAGCTATTAGAAGACAATAAGCTTGCTACAACTGAATTTGTAGAGCAGCTTTTAGTTGAAATGATTAATGGTCTTTATTATTTTGATGACTTCAAATCAGAAAAAAATTCCTTGAAATTAAGTAAGGTTAACTTTAAAAGTAAGGTTGATTTAGGTAAATCAATCACTAATGCAATAGCAATACTTGATGGGTTATTTATCGTGCGTGATCTTGGCAATAATCCACCAAATGTAGCTACTCCAACTTATTTAGCCAAAACAGCCAAAGATTTTGAAAAGATTAATAAAAATGTTAGTGCTGAGATATTGGCTGAGAAAGAAATAAAAGAGCTTGGAATGAATGCTTTTTTAGGTGTTGCGAAAGGTTCAAAAGAAGAACCACGATTTATCAAACTTGAATATAAAGGTGGAAAAAAGAATGCTAAGCCGATTGTTCTAGTTGGTAAGGGGATTACCTTCGATTCTGGCGGAATTAGTCTGAAGCCAGGTGCAAATATGGATGATATGAAATTTGATATGTGTGGTGCAGCAACTGTCTTAGGTGTTTTTGCCGCTGTTGCTGGGCTTGGGCTTGAGGTTAATTTAATTACGCTAGTTGCTGCTTGTGAGAATATGCCTTCTGGCAAGGCACAAAAGCCGGGTGATATAGTTACTTCAATGTCTGGTAAAACTATTGAGATTTTAAATACTGATGCCGAAGGTCGGTTAATTTTGTGTGATGCACTTCATTATGCTAAGCAGTTTAAGCCCGAATTTGTAGTTGATGTTGCAACTTTGACTGGCGCATGTGTTATAGCCTTGGGTAATGTAGCTAGCGGGTTATACGTTAATGATGAAGATTTATATGCTAACATTGAAGCAGCTTCATTAAAAACTAATGATAAAGTATGGAGAATGCCGCTTTTTGATGAATATACCAAAATGATTCAGGGTAATCATGCTGATTTATTGAATATTGGTGGTTGGGGTGGCAAGGGGGGTAGTGCTACTGCCGCGGCTTTTTTGAAAGAGTTTATTGATTATAAATGGGCTCACCTTGATATCGCTGGGGTTGCCAACTCTCCTGAAGCAAAAGGTGCCACTGGGCGACCATTCAAATTATTGGTAGAGTTAATTCGTGCTCAAACCAAATAATTTATGATTATTTGGTTTGATAGGAATAATATTTAGCGTTGCCAGCGCCTAAACTTTTATAAAAACAGATAGTTTTTTGCCTTTGCTATGCTTTATAGTAAGGGAACTATCTGTTTTTTTTATGTAGGTTCTAAATTAAAGTCAATATAGATAGCTAACCATTAATTGTGCCTGATAAGTATCACCACCTAGCTCATCATCATAAGAAGTATAGGTTGGTTGCTGAAGATAACCATAGCCACCAAAGAATGTCAAACCTTTTACTTGTGGTACTGAATAACTTATCTGAATATCATATTCTATACCTGCGGGCATGAATGTTGTAGCATAATACTGGTAGCTGGGGGTTATTATCAGATTATTATCAAGTAATGATATAGAGGGGGCAATCTTGAAAGCCTGTCCCGCAGATCGTTCTACCATCCCCTGAATCCAGCCGGTGGTATATAAAGGGTCAGTTGCATACTGATAGGTGTATGGAGAAATAATTCCACCGCCCTCATAGCTGTCTTCTGGTCCCCAGATGTTATTATAACCAAGTTGTAAGCCAAAAATTGAGTAATTAAACCCTAATTGCAGACCTAGCATATTACTATTTACATTATTTCCATAGCCTGCATTATTAAGAATATCGCCTTCGCCATTTTGTCCTTGTATTGAGCCTTGTGCCCCAAGTGTAAAACCTAGCTCGTCACTTATTGGCAGCTTAATGGTTGTATCTGCATATGCCATGTTGGCATAGTTAGCAAAAGCGTAGCCCCATAATCTGGCGTTAACCATTTGCCCCGGACTAGTCCAACTTGTACCTATTGCGTAAGTACTCGGGCTGCCTTGGTCGCCAATTTTACCAGTACCAGTGCCATTATCCCATTCGCTGTTATACATGGTTTGTTGGCTAAATCCTTGCTCACCAAGTAGTTGAGCTCCATTAATAGCAAATCCGGTTAGTAACCAGCCACCACCTGGATTAACATTTACCAATGCCCCCTGGTAGGTAACCATATTTAGGGCATTATTCTGGTAATATGTCATCCAAGGGCTATTGTTAATGCCTATCCATCCCACATCAGCTTGGACTATGTCAGAAAATTGATACTCTGCAAATAATTCCTGTGGTGTAACCTGCTTGAGAACAGAAAGCCCTTGTGCCTGATCAGCCGGATCAGAAGGGTTCCATTGGCTACTAAAAAATGGATTGGCAATAGTGAATAATCCACCAACAGAGAACCCGGCAACCTGACCTGTTTGTCCAAAAATATTTACTGCATAACCATAGTTATTGGCGCCATTCTGATTAACATAGCTGGTAGCACCAAAGACATTCCATGTTCCATCTGAGAACCATTTTTGCGCAATATTGTCCCGGATAAAATCACTTTCACTAATATTTTGGGTGCCTCCACCACTGGGCATCCCAATATATGGATTTTGGATATAGTTACCCCTAAAGATATAGCCATTATCTGCTGTTTCTGGTGGGCTTTCTGTCTCCTTTTCTTGTGTCACCACTTGAGATATTTGCTGCTCATCTGCATAGGCAAGAAAAGTACTTACTGATATTAATGCAGTGAGGATTTTTTTTGTCATTACCAACCTTCCATGAAATATTATTATCCAGCTCATTATTATAAATGCAAATGATTCTTATTTGCAATGTTTATTGGATTAAGTGTTATTGTAAAAAGAAAGTACGCTTATGCAAAACTCAGATGATTTAGGTGTTGATGCTAACTATTTTTAACTTGAATGATTCAACCCATGTAAATGTTTAGGCTGGGAAATTATCCTGTCTATTTATTAATACTTATGAGTTATACTTGCGGCTGTAAAGTATTTTCAGTAAAGGGTTTGATTATGATTACTAGGCAAAGCGTAATTGAGGCATATAAATGGCGTCATGCATGCAAAGAGTTTATTGCTGGACAAAAAATCAGCGAGGATGATATAAAGTTTCTTTTTGATACCATCAGTCTCTCACCATCATCATTTGGTTTGCAGCCCTATGATGTTTTTGTTTTATCTAATCAGGAGTTACTGAAGGAATTACATCCACATATGTGGGGTGCTCAAAAACAGCTGTTTAGTGCCAGCCATGTATTAATGTTTGCAGCCAGAAAAGATGTAACTGTTGATGATGGTTATTTTCATTATGTGATGCGTGATGTTCAGCAAGCGCCAGCAGAGGTTATTGAGTTATATACAGGACTTGTAAAAGAACACCAGCTGAGAGAAATTAAAATATCAGAAAGCTCACGCTATTTGGTAGAGTGGGCAGCAAAGCAGGCATATATAGCCTTGGGTAATTTGATGACTGCTGCGGCAATCATTGGTATTGATTCCTGTCCGGTTGAAGGATTTGTTTCGGATGAAATAAACCAGATTTTATTAAAACATAAGGTTCTTGATCCAGAAAACTACCAAGTTGCTGTATTTTGCTTTCTTGGTTATCGGCTTAATGAACCAGTGCGACCAAAAACACGGCGTCCAATTGAAGGTCTGATTAAATTCATAAATTAGAAAGTTATTTGCTTACTTATGGTTGCAACAGTATCCCTGTTGCAATTTTTTATGCTTATTTAAAGTCAATGTTATATCAAGCCTGATTCAACTTATTATTATCAAATAATGAGGGGCTTAAAACCAACTTTTAATCGTGTTGCCAATTTTTTTTACAGTTGAACCAGTCGCTTTGCCTACCTCTTTACTCGTATTAATCAGTGACCCTCCTAGATTTTGGGCAATCTGTTTATTAACGCTAGTCCAGTCTATCGAATTATCTGGGTTGTCAGGACGTCCAGAAATAGTTGCTGGGTAGATGATTTTTCCAGTAAGGCTGTTTGGATCAGCAACAAATTGTGTATTTACTTGATAATTCATATAATTCCTATCGATGTCCAGCCTTCCAGTTGCATTGGCACGTAAATCGGGACCTGATAAGACTAAGTTATGGTTTTCAATAGTTTTACCAGTGTATGTAACTTTACTTGTAAGCCGACCAAGGTTACTTGTTATAGCTAGGTTTTTTTGCCCTTTGGTATTTGCGGCTGCAATTGAGTCCTGAATTTGTGTGATAGTCAACGGCACACTTATGATCTTTACCGGGTTACTTAAAATAGTTGCTATCTTTACTGAGAGACTATGCAGGTTATAGCCGTATAATATTAAATTCTGGATAGCAACATCCTGGTCTGCATAGATCTGCTTATCCCGTTCAACAAAGTTACCCTGAGATGTAAAGTTGCTGGCTTTTAGGCGATAACCATTCAGGTTAATATAATCTGCGATATCAAGATAATTAATCTGAATTGAGTTATATCCACTTATGGGATTGAATGAGTTCACGGTTACTTTACCCCTTATTTGGCTATCTGGAGTAGTGATTTGAATATTACTGATATTTAGATTTTTATTTGTGCCACTGATATTGGAACTTACTGTCATTTGCTGAAGTTGTTTACTTGAAAATATCTTCGGTAAATTGCTTATGCCGATACTATTCGCTAGTGGGATTAGCGCAAAAGAATCAGTTGAATAATTTAGATTAAATAAATTATCCGCATAGCTTAAATCAAGTGTACCTGTAACGAGATTATTTAGGTTGAATTTTACTTTATTAAGGCTAAGAAGATTCGATTGGGAGTAGTAATTTATGCTCCCGATTGTGGTTGGCGATAATATTAGGTTAATGTTTTGTAGGCTGGTAGATAGGTTATTGACAAGATTGGTGTAAGCGAAACTAGTATTAGTGATCTTTATTTCGTGAAGATCTAGGCTGTAATTTACACTATCAAGTTTATTATTTAGGGGAAAGCTCCAGTTATTTTGAACTTCATTGGTAACAAGGTTAATTTTGCAATTATCAATAAACATTTTATTTATACTTATTTTTTTATCTAGTAGTGGCAGCAGATTAAGCCCCAATTCCATCCGGTTTATTGTAAATATAGGTGAATGATTAATTTCTGGATTGGTGATTAGAGAAACATCGTTAATTATCAATCCTAAGGTTGAACCAACCAGTCCCCATTTTACATTTCCCATGCTAAATTCTGAACCAGTCTGCTTTTTGATTACTGCCAAAATTGTATTCTTATATTGGTTTGGATCTACTAGTGTGACAATGCCAACAGCTACGGTAGCAAATAATATGATGGTGACAACTAATATTCCGGTTAGTATTTTAAGTGATTTCCCCATTTTATTCTCTAAAGTTAAGTGAATCTAATTCCATTATTTTAGCAGCTTCAATACTTTTTAATCGGTAGAATTGTTGTAATTTTGCAGATGTTTTTGATGTTAAATGTTGAATGTTGCTGCTTTTATTTAAGTGGTTGATGTGTAATAATTTAATTTTATATATCTGTGAGGTATTGGCTTCCAAATTCAAAGTGCTTTATTTAATAAGTGCTGCTCAAGTTTGATACCAAGAAAATGACATGTTACAATCAAGGCTATCGATGCTTTGGGTGAAAATAAAATATAATTGACGTTATAATATTCAAGGGAGTATAAACTATGCTTCAAGCAAACAATAGTGCCTTACGTTCAGATGCTGTTCATACCAGTGTTTTAAATGATTCTCAACAGTCATTTCCTCTGACAGCAAAAAAACATGGTTATTGTCAGGTACATGAAGAAGAAATGGAAAGACATGAGAGTGATAGTCAGGTTGTTTATAAATGTCGTAAATGTGACCGTTCATATATAGAATTAAAAGATACCGCAGGAAAATGTCATAAACGACGTAAATAAGGAATATTTCATGTTCAGAACCTTTGGTAACTGCTGTTTTTTATCGATACTAATTACATTGCAGTTATCATGCTCTGATAAAGAACATAAAAGTATTGCTGATAGATGGCAAAATGATAATGGAAATATTCTTGTTATTGATGAAACAATAGCTGGTGATTATAAAATTAATGTTGAATTGAATTCCTACGAATCAGCTATAATTAAGTTATCTAATTCATGTACTGGGGAGATTATTCTTTCCAAAAATGACTTGGTGTGTGACGGTTCTGAATCTTCAATGAGAGTTATATTAAGTTTTAAACCAGAGCAGAACTTGCTGCAATTGCAAGTTGGCAATGAATCGTCTTTTGAAAATTTTTATCGAGTGGCTGAATCATCTATGTAAATTTAATGTAAGTTATAGCAAAATTAATAGTGCGAGGATAAATCTTAATTTTAGAAAGTGTCAGATGACGGTAGAAAAAAATGAGTATAATTTGGTTTGGTTGGATATGGAAATGACGGGGCTTGACCCAGCAAATAATGTGATACTGGAAGTTGCCGTGGTTATTACTGATGGTCAGCTGAATGTTCTTGCTGAAAGTGAAAGTTATGCTATAGCACAGCCAGAGGCAGAACTGGTAAAAATGGATAAGTGGAATGTTAGCACTCATACCAGATCAGGGCTTATAGAGCGGGTGAAGTCAGCAGGTATTGAAATTGCGCTTGCTGAAAAAGAGCTTCTAAAGTTAATCAAGAAATATATATATAAGAATAAATCTCCATTATGTGGAAACACAATTTATCAAGATCGAAAATTTATTGTTAAATATATGCCTGAATTAGAGTCGTATTTACATTATAGAAATGTTGATGTTAGTAGTATAAAAGAACTAGCCAGACGCTGGTATCCAGAAATTTTGGATGGATTTAAAAAACATAACAAGCACGAAGCACTGGCAGATATACACGAATCAATAGAGGAGTTACGCTACTATCGGCAAAAAATAATGCTGCCATCTAGTGGTAATAATCCGGCGTAATATTAGTCTTTCCAGATTAGAGTGGCTATTCTTCCTGTTTGCGAATTTGCCCGATATGAATAAAACCATTGAGGATTACATTTAGTACAGATGTCGCGATTACTAATGTTTTTATCTAATAGCCCAAGTCGAACTAGTTTTAATGCTGCAATTTTTCTTAAATCTGCCTGATATTTATCAGGGCTAGCTCCTGACATAAAATGCTGGCAGGTTTCTAGGTCTTTTTCCTTAAATTCAGTAAATACAGTATCATCAACTTCAAAACAGCTTTGACAGATTGCTGGACCAATAAAGGCTAGTATTTGTTCTGGCGAACTGATATTTAACTGGAGGACTGTTTTTTCAATTATTCCATTAATTAATCCACGCCAACCTGCATGGATTGCTGCTACAAAATCACCAGTTTTATTGGTTAATAAGATTGGTAGGCAATCAGCGGTCATTATGACACAAACTTTATTGGCAATATTTGTATATATCGCATCTGCATTGGGGGTGCCGGAGGATTGTTTTGTGCCTAAATTTATTACATCTGTACCATGAGTCTGGTTTAACCAAAATGGGGTTGAGGGTAGTATCTTCTCAAGAGTAGCGCGATTATTAGTTACTTTTAATGGGTCATCATTAACATGGTTTGCAATATTAAAATCATTTACTGAAGTTGTAATACAGGTATGGATGTTTGCTGGTGCATTCCACATTGCTTGCAAGAAAATCGGTCTATTAGTGGTCATATGCATAGATAACCTCCCAATTATTATCGTCTTCATTATCCCAGTCATCGTCAGCAAAGTCAGCTTCTTCATCAAGGGTTAATGCTTTTAGTAAATTGCGGATATCTTCAGCTAGACGGCTTTTAAAATGAATAGGTTCTTTAGTTTCTGGGTGTATAAAAGAGAGTTTTATCGCGTGTAATGCCTGTCTCTTTAACTCTTCTATTGCATTTACCACTTCCGGACTATAGTTTATTTTACGGGTGCCATATACCGGATCCCCAATTAATGGATGACCACGATCTTTCATGTGTACCCGAATCTGATGAGTCCGTCCAGTTTCAAGTTTACATTCAATATAACTCATGGATTTAAACTGTTTTAAAACTCGATAGCGGGTAATTGCCTCTCTGCCACCAAATTCAAGGGTTGTCATTCTCAGGCGATTATTCATGTCGCGCCCAATATTTTTATTAATAATTCCCTCTTTGTGTGGATTACCCTCAACAATGGCGCGATAAATCCGGTTAACGCTTCGATCCTGAAGTTGTTTAACTAGATCAATCTGTGCTCCTAGTGTTCTAGCAACAACCATTAATCCGGTGGTATCCTTATCTAGGCGGTGGACTATGCCTGCGCGTGGGATATTTGATAGTTCAGGATAATGGTACAGTAATCCATTTAGCAACGTGCCAGACCAGTTGCCATTTCCGGGGTGCACAGTCAATCCTGCTGGTTTATTTATGACTATAACTTGCTTATCTTCATAAATCACATTTAACTCTATGTTTTCCGGGCTAAATGAGTTTTGTTCTTCATCAAATGGCGGGGTAATGACAACCTCTTCATCTCCTGCTACTTTGTCTTTGGGGCGTGCCTGTTTTCCATTAATCAGGATGTGTCCAGCCTTTAGCCAATTTGTTAATTTGCTTCTGGATAAATCTGTTATAATCTCGGCTAATGCTGCATCGGTACGTATGCCAATGTAGCTGTTTGGTATATTAAAAGCAATATTTTCCGATTCAACATCTGAGATGGTAATTTTAAAATTTGATTGGGCGTAAAGATTCATAATGCTAAGTTCATTGCGTAAAATTTTTATACCAGTTATTGTAGCACTTTTTGTTGCATCCTGCTCTTCTGATAGTCTGGATCCTATCCGTGAAGAAACAAAGGGCTGGTCAGTTGAGAAGCTTTATAATGAAGCAAGTACCCAGTTGGCAAAACATAGCTGGAGTAAAGCAATCAAGCTTTACGAAGTACTTGAGGCAACTTACCCATATGGTATTTATGCACAGCAGGGTATGCTGGATCTGGCATATGCATACTATAATAGTGATACACCTGAGTTGGCAATTCCTGAAATTGATTTATTTATTAGGACATACCCAACTAATGCTAATATGGATTATGCTCTTTATTTGAAGGGGTATATAAACTATTATAATGATAACGGTTTATTATCCAGTTTTAGTAAACAGGATTTAAGTGAACGGGATCCCAAAGGCTTACGTGATGCCTATTTTGCTTTCTCGGAATTAGTCAAAAAATATCCTAATTCCAAGTATGCGCCAGATGCCAGAGATAAAATGAACCGACTGGTTAATGCCTTGGCGCGTGGAGAATTATTTAGAGCTAGGCATTATATGCAGATTAAAGCTTATCTCGCTGCAATAAATCGGGCACAGGCATTAATTCGTAACTATCCAAATACAATTTATGTTGAAGAGGCTCTTGCAATGCAGGTGGCAGCATACCGTAACTTGGGAGAACTGACTTTAAGTCAGCAAACCCAGCGGGTACTAGCCATGAATTTCCCCAAAAGCAGATATATACAAAAAGAGTGGGAATTTCAGGATATGCCTTGGTACTCTTTTTGGCGTGATTGACGTTTAATGACGGCTCTTTACGAGCTTGTAGCATAATTGTTAATTACAGATGTTTATTCATAATCTATAATTAAGTGTTATATTTTGGAGCTATTGATGAACGATAAAATAATGACGGTTGCAGTTGGTGTAATCCTAGCTGTATTGTGCATTGTTCCATTTGCGATTCCCTATGCTTACTTTCCGATTTCAAAATTTTATTCTGAATCGGTAAGTTTGATTGGTGGAGTCCTCCTCTTTGCGGTTGCAGTATTTACTAGAGCAAAGCTGAAAATTTCTCCGGTAGCAATAGCCTCCTTTGCCTTTGCTGTTTTTATTCTCATCCAGCCATTGTTTGTACATATTTATTTTCCCGGTAATAACTACTATGTTGCGATGCTCTTCTTTATTATGGGGCTGGTTGCAATTGGAATTACTTCGGTTGTTGATGGTAATCAGATTATTCAGGAGCGAATACTTTTAATTTTATGTTGGTCATTGGTTATTTCAGCTACCTTACAGGCGATTATAGCTTATATGCAATATACTGGTAAGGCTGCTGCTTTTTCTGACTGGATTTTAGTATCTCCTGATAATCCAGGTGATGGATCAAATATCTTTGGCAATATTGGACAGCCAAACCAATTTACCGACTTTATGTCAATTGGTGTTGTTGCTTTATGTTATCTATTCTTTATTGGTCAAATTAATTTAATTGTTTTTATTGCTTATGCTTTATTATTTGCATTAGCTATTACCTTTACGGCACGACGTGGGGTTTTACTATATTATGTAATTATCTTGTTTATTGCAGGCTGGAAAGTATTTAGTAATCGTAATAACGAAGATAATAAACTGGCAATGAAGAAAATAGCGGTGGTTCTAGTTGGGTTCTTTATTGGGTTGATCGTTGTTCAATTTATGTTGCCAAAAATTGTAGCAGCATTTTCCGCTCATCCAGAGTCAGTTACTACGGGTATTGCGCGTTTATCTGGTGACGCTATTGGGCAAAGTACTTATCGTCGTTTTTATGAATGGTATAAAGCAATAGTGCTTTTCATGCATCATCCTTTATTTGGTGTTGGCTGGTATCAGTATCCACGTGAGGGTATTTATATTATGCTTACCGAGCAGTTTATGTATATACCGCAAAATATGAAGCTATATACCCATTGTCATAATAGTCTTTTTAATGTGATGGCTGAAACAGGTATTATTGGGACATTTATTACTATAGTTTATGGTATTGGCTGTTCTTTGTATCTGTTACTTAAGAAGGTAAATACACCACAGAGTTTGTTTGTGGTATTTTTGACCGTGCCAATTTTGACACACAGTTTCCTTGAGTATCCATTATGGTATGCATATTTCCAAGTATTATTGGTGATTTTCCTAGCTTTTGCTCCAGCAAAATACTCGATTGACATCAATGGAATGGTAAAAACATCAGGTGGAATTATTGTTGCTGCTTTAATGTTGGTTGCCTATAATGCATATCAGGCGAATAACCAGTTAACCGCATATACCCAGACGCCAACTGATTATGATGATTATGTGGCAAATGTAACTGGATTGCGTCAATTTATTGATAATAATAGCATGTGGTCATTACCAGCTATGATGGTTCTAGATAATTATATTATGCCAGGTTCTCAGGCAACGAGTAGTGCTATGACGCCACAGGAACAGTTGAAGTATATTGATCTTCTGGCATTTGATCTGC
>WBZO01002910.1_pt1 | contig 21107 bp, 12 predicted proteins | sample 5204261 | NCBI WGS metagenome assembly WBZO01 (sample SAMN12412400, study PRJNA552823) | activated sludge metagenome | isolation source: activated sludge from anammox sidestream of wastewater treatment plant... | place: USA: North Carolina | collected 2017-09 | reverse complement strand
AACCTGCCTTTGCTGATTATTGATGATGAGGCGGATCATGCCAGCGTTGATACTGGGGAGCAGGTCTTTGATAGCGAGGGTAAGCCTGATGAGGAACATCAGCCAACGGCTATCAACCGACTGATACGCCGAATATTGAATTCATATACAAGAGCGGCGTATGTGGGATACACGGCAACACCATTTGCCAATATTTTTATTCATGAGCGCGGTGCAACCCGTGAAGATGGCCCTGATCTGTTCCCGTCATCGTTCATTGTTAATCTGGCAGCCCCATCCAACTATGTGGGGCCAGCAAGGGTGTTTGGATTAGGTGAAGAAGGTGACAAAGGTCTGCCCTTAATTCGACTGATTTCTGACCATTCGGACGCCGAAGGCAGAGGTGGCTGGATGCCGCAGAAGCACAGAAATGGGCATGTGCCACTGCATGATGGATTGGATGCGATGCCACCATCACTCCAGGAAGCCATTCAGGCATTTATTCTGGCCTGCAGTATTAGGTATCTGCGTGGCCAGCAGAACGAACACTCTTCCATGCTGGTGCATGTCACTCGGTTTAATTCGGTTCAACAGAGCGTGAACAGACAGGTTGATGAATATGTGCGTCATCTTCGCCAAAGAATCACCCGGGGTATAGGCAGTGAGCAGGCTCTGCGTTGCTTGAGTGATCTGTACGAAAGAGATTTCCTGCCTACCTCCAGCAATATAAGCAAAGAGCTCCCAGATGCAGTGCCGATAGTCAATCCGACATGGGATGAAATTATCGAGATTCTTCCTGATGTCCTCTCCGACATACAGGTGCGTATGATTAACGGTACGGCCAAAGATGCACTGGATTATTCAGAGCATGAGGGGGCTGGGCTTAAGGTGATTGCCATTGGTGGCGATAAACTCGCCCGGGGGCTTACTCTGGAGGGCTTGTGCGTTAGCTATTTCCTACGTGCGTCCAAGATGTATGACACACTGATGCAGATGGGGCGATGGTTTGGTTACAGGCCTGGCTACCTTGATATGTGCCGTCTTTACACGACATCCGAACTTGCTGAGTGGTTCGGGCATATTACCCTTGCTTCTGAAGAACTACGCAAAGAATTTGATCTGATGGCAGATAGCGGTTCTACGCCAAAAGAATATGGATTAAAGGTTGCTTCGCACCCAATCCTGATGGTTACTTCCAGAGTGAAGATGCGCACTGCGACAAGTCTTGAACTTTCTTTTAGCGGAAGAATTGTTGAAACAAAAACATTCTCTGAGCATGAGAAAGACAGAGAAAGAAACTTGGAATGTGTTTCTAATTTTGTAAAATCTCTTGGTGCGGCCAGCGAAATAAATCCTAAGAAGGAATGGGAGAAGTTTCAGGAAGACCGACAAGGCCTACTATGGAAAGATGTGGGGGCTTCTAAAATTATAGAATTTCTTGGGTCTTATTACGCACACCCCGAAGATTACAATATAGATTGCAAGCTGCTTATCAGCTTTATTAATTCCATGCAAAACCATGGGGAACTATCTAACTGGTACATATATCTCAAAAGCGCAGTAGACGGCAGAGATTATAACATAAACAAAGATGCTTTGATTAAGCCTCTAAAAAGAAAGAAGGTGAACTCAGATGCTGGGAAGTATTGCGTTAACAGACTAGTAACATTGCGCGATGAAGGTATTGATCTGGATCAGTCCTCATGGATTGCTGCCCTGAATCTAACCCAGAAAACATGGGCTGCAGATCCAGCGCGTCAAAGGTATCCAGATAAACAGGAGCCAAATGTTCCAAACGGAGCATCAATAAGAAAAATTCGTGGCTATGGTGCTGATGGTGTTAACCCACATCCTGAGCGTGGGGTCTTGTTCATATACCCTATTGATATGGATGACCTATCAGAAGTAGACTCATCCACAATACCAATGTTTGGCTTTGGTATCAGCTTTCCTGAGAGTACCAATGCTCAGAAAGTTGAATATGCAGTAAATAATATATTCCGCGAGCAGGACAATAACTATGCAGAGTAACACAAACACCTTACGCGCTGCGTGGCGTGCTCTTGATGGAAGCACAGGCGAAGGCGGGTGGCGAACAATCCCTCTGGAGATAAAAGGTAATTGCCGACTGCTTGCTGGCAGATACTTCCCAGGCAATGAAGAGGCTATACTGGTTGGATTCCGTTCCGTAAGTGTGCCGCAGGATAAAAATCTGCCGCAGGGGCATGGATTCCGCGTTAACAGAGTTGAGCGCAACATTGTTGCAGATGGGCATGTGTGGGTCTCGCTGGCTCGTCTTGCTGCTGGTAGCCTTGATATGTTTGCGTTAATGGCAGAAGACATCGTGAGTTTCTTGAATTCACGAACCACAGAGAGTGAAGACAGCATATTCCATGCTTTTCTCGGCAGAATCCGCGCATGGCAGAATTTCATGGGGCGTGAGGGTGCTGGTACTCTCAGTGCTGAAGCAGAAACAGGCCTGTTTGGAGAGTTGATCATACTGGACAAGCTGATTTCATTAGAAATGCCTCTGATTGATGCTGTGAATGCATGGCAAGGGCCGATAGATGGAGCGCAGGACTTTCTGATTGGAACAGGTGCAATTGAGGTAAAAACGACAGCTTCACAAGGCTCATTCCCAGCCAAAATCAGCTCACTGGAGCAGCTGGATAACTCCTTGGTACAACCGCTTTACCTAGCTGCTATTAGAGTTGCATTGCATGATTCGGGAATGACGCTTCCGGCATTTGCACAAGTCGTGCGCTCGAAATTTACATCTGATCCAACAGCACTATCCGTCTTTGAAAATCGACTTATACAGGCGGGACTGCTTGGAGCGCATATCGATAGCTATACGCGATGCTTTATTCATTCCAGTACGGTGACGTTCCATGTGAATGAGGAATTTCCGAGGCTTACTGCAGGCAATGTTGGAATTGAAATACGAAAAGCCCGTTACGAACTGGATCTGGCACTTATAAAACAGTCAGACGTGGGTATTGAGCGGGCAATAGCAGATTTGAGGGGTGCATAATGGAACTATCTGAATTTTTAAGGCAGACGCAGCAGGAAGTACGTGCAGAGATTGACGAGCAACTAAGCTCGCCTGGTAGCGCGTACCCTTACCCTGAATCTGTTTTCAGCGAAATTGTCATGCAGCACATGTCAGAAATTGGCATGACTTTCGAACCTGTGGTCTGCCACTACACAGCAAAAGTGGGTAATGCCAACCTCAGACTCAGTGGCTATGCCGTTTCGGATGATGCTGACCAGATCGATCTGTTCGTCAGCCTCTACGATGGTGTGGATGAAATTAAGCCAGTTCCAGATGCAGACACTAAAACTGCAGCAGAGCAATGCCTGCGTTTTCTGGCAAAATGTGCGAACGGAAGTCTGCTTTCAACCATGGATAAGTCTAATGATGCTTATGCACTCGCTCTGAATATAAAAGAATGCTACCCGAGCCTTGATCAGATAAGGGTCTATGTCCTCACTGACAGACAGGCAAAAGCCAAGAATTTCAAGCCAAGAGAAGTTAATGGCAAGACCGTAAAGCTGGAGGTGATGGATATCGAGCGTCTGCACCGCCACTGGTCTGAAGGCAAGCCACGCGATGAGCTTGTTGTTAATTTTGAAGAGGTTTCAGGCGGTGCACTGCCATGCGTCTATGTACCTGGTGAAGCTGAGGGCTATGACTATGCAATGACCGTCATACCAGGAGAAGCTCTGAGGTTTATCTATGAAAAATACGGTGCACGGCTGCTTGAGGCAAACGTGCGCTCCTTCCTGAGTGTTACAGGCAAAGTGAATAAAGGCATACGCGATACGTTGAAAAACGAACCTGAACGCTTCATGGCCTATAATAACGGCATTGTATTGATTGCGGATGAAGTGAATCTTGGCAGAACAAAAGATGGTTCTGTTGGCATCCTGTGGCTCAAGGGCATGCAGATCGTCAACGGTGGACAGACAACAGCATCGCTTTATTTCACGCAGAAGAAAAATCCTGAGGTTGACCTGACGCGTGTGAGAGTTCCTGCCAAAATCATCGTGCTGAAATCGAAAAATACTGAAAACGAAGAAGCTCTGATTTCTGACATTTCCAAATATGCAAACAGTCAGAACTCCGTAAAACTTTCTGACTTATCAGCAAATAAGCCTTTCCACGTTGAGATCGAGAAACTTGCGCTATCGACATATTGCCCCGATGGTATCGGTCGTTGGTTCTATGAGAGGGCAGCTGGCAGCTACAATGTTATGCTGGCGCGTGAAGGAACAACTCCTGCCAAACTACGGCAGATCAAGGAATCAATACCGCCTTCGCGCAAGATAACCAAAACCGATCTGGCTAAATATCTGAATGCATGGGGTCAGTTGCCGCATCTCGTCAGCCTCAGTTCACAGAAGAACTTTGACAAATTCATGGGACAATTCACCAACCAGGACGGACAGACGGTTATTTCCGTTCCTGACATCGCATTCTATAAACAGATCGTCGCCAAGGCCATTTTGTTTAAAGCGGTGCAGAAGCTGGTTCGTCCAATGTTCCCAGCGTTCCAGGCGAATATCACTACCTACACCATATCGCTCATTGCTAACCGACTGGGCGATAGCATCGATCTTGATAAAATATGGTTGCAGCAGGACATTTCATCGCAGCTGAAACAACAGGTGCAGGCATGGGCAGTCGATGTGGATCGTATTCTGCATCAGTCAGCAGCAGGGCGTATGGTTTCAGAATGGGCCAAAAAGCCCGAATGTTGGGACGCTGTGCGCGATGGGAAATACTCCGCGCCATTGTCAGGTATACCTGAGGTGAAGGCTTCAGCCGTATCTTCAGTTGCCTAGCATTACCCTCCGAAACGTCAGTGAGATACGCCGCGTGCGCTGGATGATATGACCTTTAAAGCGGTCGGTTTTGCGTCCTGCGATGGCATGTTGCCAGATGTAACGTGCATCACCACTGAGTACGAGCAGGCTGCGAGGTTCCAGTAGCAACGATAATTTTTTGCCCGTTTCGCTATGGGTAAAATCCATTACGCAGGGTGATCCCAAGCTCAGGCTGGCGATGGTGTCGGCGAAACAGGGTACGCAGTCAATATGTGCTGATATGCCCTGTCCAGGCTGATATTCATTGATGATGACTTGATCAGGCATTTCGGCAAACAGCCCTGCCTGTTGTAAGCGCACTGCGTAGGTTTGCAGCCAGTCAGGTAGTGCGCCTATCCGCAGATCATTCGTAACACTTCTCGCCTTATAATCATAGCGCCAGCCATAATGCTGCACACGCCGCTTCAGTTCTGTGATCCAAGGTAGGGCATCAATCGTTTTGATAAGGGCAGATTCGGTGGCAGAGTCGATGAAGTCAGGAATGTAGTTTAGACCTGATATTGTCGGTTGGGGCGTTTCAAACAGCGATGATTGCAATGACAGTTGCTGCATAACGCGATCACCCTAATTTTCCAGCACATCTTTCAACGCTTCGTATTGTTCGCGGTGCTTGTCTGGGTTGTCGGTTTTGAGCTTCTGCAGGTTTTGCAGCTTCCATTGCACGGCGGGGAATCGCTCGTAATCGTATATTGACCAATCAGGGGTTACATTATGTACGCTTAGCAGAAAATCTTTATCTTTCGATGTGATTGAAGCGCGCATAGCTTTCACCAGTGCATCGCGCACCTGCTCAAACTGCTCGTAGGTAAAATTTTCGGTAGTCATGCCTGCGAACTGATTGGTAAGCGCAGCGCGCTGATCCTGAAAGTTAGGAGCGATCATTTCATGCAGCGGGCGATCACTTGCCAGCAGGCATAGCATGAATCCTGCTTTTACTTGCTCGGAAAACCCCTCATTTTCGAGAAGATATTTCACATCGAATAAATCACGTGGGTGCTGCCGATCCAATGCCGCGCAGATTTTTCCGCCATAGAGTTGAACAATTGGCACCACAGGAACTGCAACAAACGCGTCAAACTCCGACTGCGCTTTATCACACAATGGCATCTTAACTGGCTCGGCGATTGTGCCGCGTCCTACCAGATTCACTTCCAGTTTTATTTCCACGCCATTGGCAGAAACGATCAGTTTGCCGATGTCTTTCTTGTGCTGCACACGAGCACCCGCCACTACACTTTCGATCCGTTTCCTGATGCGCTCTAAGGCTTCCTCAATATGCTGCAATGATGAGGTGCGGTCTTCCACTGGCACATAGGTCAGGTCAATATCCACTGACAGGCGTGGCATATCGCGCACAAACAGGTTGATGGCAGTGCCACCATGAAGCGCAAAACACGCCTCTTTTGCCACTTCTGGCAAAACGCTGAGCAGCAGCCTGACTTGTTTCTGGTACGATTTACTGGTCATGCTCTGCCAGTTCTTTCGGGACGGTTATCTGGTATTTAGCAACATACACGCCATTTTTTACCAGACTACGCTTACCACTGCCTAAATCTATTTTTTGTAAATCCAGATACTGCAACCATTCATGCCCAGCTTTATCCGCAAGATACAGAAAAAGCCGCTTCACCTTGACGGATGAGCATTGTTCGAGGAGCTGCTGAACCACTTTGGGGCGCAGATTATTCAACCCCTCCATCAGTTCAAAGCACTCGAGCAAATCCTGCTTCTCAGGGGTTAGATAAAGGCACTCCAGCATTGCTCGCGCTGGCGATGAAACCTTTATGGAGAAATTCTTCACCTCAAAATCTTCAAGTCCAAGATCATTCGGGAGAAAAGATGTCGTATGATATTCTGCGCTTACCCCCCAATTATGCCCCTTAAACCATGAGGGCAGCGTTTCTTTATCACCGCCAAACAGCACCACTTTTGCAGCTGATAGCTCCAGATAGTGTGCTTTCCCCAGCAACGATAATGCCTTGCGTGCACCCGGATGCACGGTGAGGCCAGCATGTTTCTGCAAGCCGTACAGCGCGCCATATATGTCAGGTGAATCACCAGCACGCACCATTGCACCCGTACCTATCGATTCCAACCAGTTGCTTTTGCGGTATCTCTTCTGCAGGTCAGGGCTATAACCCTGCCGCGCAAGCCATGCGGAAAGAAGCACCGCCCCCTGAGGAGTGGCATTCAAAAGCTGGTTTATTTTTGTCTGGTTTAAGGTACTCATAGTACCAATATATAGGAAATTATAAACCAAGTCAAGGCTAAGGTTTATTTTTATTGTTAGAATGGTACTATTAGTACCTTAGTTTCACTAAAAATAAACCTCGATAGAAACCGTAAGGATGGAGGCAGATCGTCGGAATTGCCGACAAACTGCGAACCGTCAAAGGTTTTTTGACAGTTGCGAGTAGTCAAGGAATCCTTGACTACTGAGTGGTTAGGAATTTCCGAATAACTGAACTGTCCGGAATTTCAGGACAGTTTAAGGCGTTCGCAATGTGACGGCATAATAAACATGTTTAGGTTCACTACGATAATCATACGTGCAGAGAAAACTGGAATATTGCAAAGAAGAGTTCCTGGAAAAAATTTATTATCGTTTAAATTACAGATGATTATATGGAATAAATAATGAGTATTGCAGAGAAAAGTGGGATTTTAGTAAGCAACAATCAGTTACATATCATCCAGCACCTCGATCCTGAATTCATTGGTTGGGTCGAGGTGGTTGGCGTAGGTGTCTGCCCAGGCGAGGAAATCTGATCTGCTGGGGGTGTTCATGCCGCTCGCATGCATGGCCGCAAGGTAAGTGCGGATTCGGTTGCTCATTTCCCAGTCCTTCAGTTCCTTCTGCAGACGGAAGATGCGTTGCCGTTCTTTATGGCGTTGCTCACTGGTGGCTTTGCGTTTTCTGGCTATCTGGAAAAGCTGCTCGGCCGTCTTATCGATAACGACCGCTTCTTGAACCTTCTCATCAATCGGCTTCAGGGATTTTTTGTGCACGCGGTGGCCATGGCTTTGCTTCTGCCAATAGCCTCTTGGCGGAAGCGGAATAGCCATTTTCTTACATACCTTGGCAAGCCCTACATCCGACATGTCATACTTGCGCGCCAGGTGCATGATCGGCATCTGCCACACTTCTTTGTGGAGTGTTTCGCGCTGCAGAATTACACGGTCTTTTTGCTTCATAAGCACCATGCATCCATTGAAGCGCGCATACATCAAGTCAATTCTGACGAGGCGGAATAACCTTTGTATTTCAGAGATTCAAACGGGTCAGGGGGGATTCAAACAGCGTGTTTTTCAAAAGTGGTTTTGCTCCACTGGTGCTCCATCTCTCGGCAAATAAGGGCAGCGCTCAAAAAACGATGGCAAAAACATGCTGCTTGCAACCATTTGATATGTTGTGTTATAGCTTGTTGTAAGCTATTGTAACTTATTGCGAAATTACGCCTTGAAAACTACCGAGGGGGCAACTCCTCCGTGAGTTCGAATCTCACAGCTTCCGCCATTTTCAGTTGGGTTTTGCAAAAACCTTAAGGTTCGAATCTCAGTCTCGGCTCACGCAGGTTCGCAAACAATAATTATCTGGTTGTCAGATAATTATCCATCTGTATTATTGTGTTTTTATAGGTTCGAATCTCTTTGTGAGGCTGAGACGCATATGTCGCATAAAACAGAACAATCAAATCAGTTAGTAACTGCCAAGTTTGGTGTTGCAAAAAAGGTGGGACATACTGAAGAAAATACCTCTAAAATTAAGTCAACCGAACTTACTACAGGACAACAATTTACCCGCTGCCTAGACATGTTTTGTTCAGATATGTGTGCCTTACAGCAGGCATTCCCTATTACGATGAATGGTGCCCTCGAGACTTTACAGCACGCATTACAAGGATTGGAAAGCTTTATAGCGAATACCAAACATACCCACAAAAAAGAGGGGGAGAATATTCATTATGAATTTCAGGTTAGTCAGCAAGACCATCTAACTTTTCGTAGAGTTAATGATGAACTCATTACAGCACTTAAAAGTCAACCTATTATTGCTGATAGTTTTCTGAGTGCTTTAGTTAGTAAATTTGATGCGTACATTGGAAATTTGATGCGAGTCATTTTCCAGACTCGTACAGATACTTTGAGGAGCTCCGCAAAAACCCTTACATTGAGAGAAATAATGGATTTCTCCACTATAGAGGAGGCTCAAAAATTTATTATTGAAGAAGAGGTGGATTCTCTCCTAAGAGAAAGTCACGATAAACAAGTTGAATGGTTTGAAAAGTTACTCGATATCAAAGTAAGAAATGTATCGTCTTGGCCAAATTATATAGAAATAACAGAAAGGAGAAATTTATTAGCTCATTGTAATGGTCAGGTGAACAAGCACTACATTAATAACTGTAAAAAGAACCAGGTGACTTTGCCTGAAGATTTAGGTGTTGGAGTAAAACTAACTGTAGATGAGGCTTATTTCCAGCAAGCGTTTACTACGCTCTACGAAATTGGCTTTATGTTAGGACATATCGTTTGGAGAAAAGTTTCTGATTCCAATGAGTCTGATGCTTACAACAACCATCTCTTGATGAAATGTTATGATCTTCTTGTCATCAAGCAATATGAGCCAGTAATTCGTATCCTCAGTTTCATTCTGTCAGAAAAAGCGTTCAAGAATCGTATGGATGAGAGATACGAACTGATTAATGTTATTAATCTCGCACAAGCGTACAAAAAAAGTGGCGACAGCAAAAGGTGCGAGGAATTATTAAAGCGTTACCATTGGGATACTAAGAATGCAAAATTCCAGCAGGCTTATTATGTCTTAAGCGATAACTTTGAAAAGGCCGCTGAACTTATGTCAGCAATAGAAGGAAGCAATGATCGCCTAAAAATGGATGATTATAAAGAGTGGCCACTATTTGATAAATTTAGACTTACGGATGTTTTTCGAGAGGCATATAAATCAGTATTTCAACAAGAATACACCGAACCTCTTACCGTGCCAGAAGATTTTCCGAAGGTGAGTGAGGTATTGGGTAAACGCAATCAAAAAGCACTAGCGAAGGTCTTTGATGATGTTAAGTAAAAACTCCAACCCCAACCTCTCCAAATACCCCGCCCGTCGCAGCCGATAAACATACGCCATATTGAGCTTCACAATCGCCTGTCTTGTCTGCTCGCAGGTTCGCATAGCGTCTACAATGTCCCGCCATTTGTTCGAACAAGTAAGCCATTGATGATTGCTTGATTTTTTATGATTCTAGGCTAAAAACAAGCGATGAGATTCGAACAACAGGTTTATTTTATCTGATAAAGCCCCCGACATTTTCTCAAGAATTATATCCACGCTAGATAATATATCTGGGTGGACTTTTGGGGCATTGGCAATTGGTTCGGCTTTTATACTGTATTATCCTTATAAAAGTTGGTGCTGATTTAACCCCAATACGCAAAGAATACGGCGGTTGGATATTTGTCATTATGACAATAGCTGTATGCCTTACGCTGGCAAAGTTACTTAAGAATTCTCACTTGGCTTGGCATAACAAAAAAACCAACCGATCTTTCCAACTTACACCAACATGCCCGGCAATGATGATGTTATTATCATCCACCAGCACGGGGTTAGTAAACTTAAAGCGGGTGATACAGCTTTTCAGTTGCTTGATTTGTTTGTCGGAATGCGTGCGCGGATTGTTTGGGCGCGGTTTCAGCGCATCAACTTTTTGATAAAGAATAGAGAGTTTTGTCATTGGTAGCTCCATATGAGGTTAACGTGGTTAACCGGAGCTACTCATTTCAGACGCAGCTCCGGAAAAAATTTCCAAGAACCACGCCTGCCCCCATGGGAGGTCGTGCGGCTTTTCGAAACAGGACCGACCCATGCCGGCTACCCTATCTCTGCGATGGCATGATGCGCTACCCATGCAGTCACATCAACAGTCCATCTAAGCTGGGGCCTATTATACAACAAATAAGTATAATTAAAAGAAAAAATGTAGATGTAATCAATATGATGGCATATAAAGGCAACTGCATCGTGATAGGAATTCCTTATGATTTTTAGTCGTCTAGCGGTATCGCTATCTTTCATTATTGCTGCTGGATCGTTACCGTTCGCAGCGCACGCCGCTTTTGACTCCGCTGATACCACTGCGCTTAAGAATCTGGAAATTATCAGGGTGACTCCGGATGGTGAGTATGTTCCCGCCGGTAAGCAGATCGTTATCCAATTCAATCGCCCGGTGGTGCCTATCGGGAAAATGGAACGAGAGTCATCGGAAATACCGATTATTACTTCTCCTGCTTTGCAATGCGAATGGCGGTGGATCAATACGTCAGCACTAGCATGTAATTTGCCTGATAAAGCTCCACTCCAAGAATCGACGCACTATACCATTGACATTAAACCAGGCATTAAAGCGGAAGATGGCGCAACGATTGCCGATACTTACCATCACAGTTTCATCACGGCGCGCCCGGATATCCGCTATAAGGAATTTCGCCAGTGGAAATCGCCCGGCTATCCCATTATGCGGCTGGTGTTCAATCAGCCGGTGGATAAGGAATCGGTCGCGCAACATGTATTCCTTGCTGTGGGAGACAATGGAGAAAAGCGGGTTGCACTGAAAGTGCGTCCCGATCCTACCGATCACACGCAGCCGCAATTCATTCCCGTGCCGGGAGAAAGCTATGTGCTGCTGTTCAAAAAATCACCTGCACAGAAAAGCGATGATGATCTTCGCAAAAATTCCGGTCATGAGGCTCGTAGGATATGGCTTATTGAGCCGGTGCTGGAATTGCCGCTAGAGACGCATATCGTACTTAAAACAGAGCCAGGACTTATATCCGCGCTTGGCCCGGAACCTAGCGTTACCTCCAATGAGGTTGTTGGATTCGATACCTATCCAGAATTTTCCTTCTTAGGTGTCAAATGCAATACCAATGATAACAAAGAATTATTCGTTCCAGCCGGTCAATCCCCTACTGGAAAATGTAATCCGATGCAACCCGTTCAATTATCGTTTAGCACGCCGGTCGAGCGCGATAAGGTCGGGAAAATGATCGTGTTCAATCCTCCTGTGGGTGGCTGGAAGCAAACATCGGAAGAAGAAACAGAGGAAACGGAAACGCTTGCAAATATGGAAGAAGGTGCGGAGGTCGGTTATCAATTCCGCCAGCCACATAGCAAAGGGAAAACCTATGAAATATGGCTTCCTGGCGGATTAAAAGCTGCGCAAGAGTATACGCTTGAGTCGCGCTCGCAGACAATGAATATCTTTGAGCGTTTGTGGTATTGGATCAAATCGTGGTTCAAGCATCTCGATCCTATCGAAGCGCAGGATATGTTTGGCCGGGAATTGCGGCATTCTATCTCTTCCCGCTTTACAACCGATCATCGTATGCCAAACTTCGTTTTGGATTACAGCGATGCAGTGCTTGAGAAAGGCGTCGAAAGCGAAGTGCCTTTCTATGTCAATAATTTGCATGATTACAGCTTTAATTACCGCCGCGTAACATCTAAAAGCGGTGCCAATGGCCTGACCTTCCGCAAAGATGTTCCGAGCGTAAAAGACGTTCAATTTGCAGTCCCCTTCGGCGTGCGCGAGATGCTGGATGGTGGAACCGGGGCAATATTTGGCTCACTGCAAACCAATCCAGTTGTCGGGAAATATTATCCTCGATTATTCGCGCAGGTCACCCCTTATCAAGTGCATCTAAAGCTTGGCCATTTCAATACGGTCGCTTGGGTAACGGATATGAACACTGGCGCACCTGTAACTGGCGCGAAGGTTAGCTTTTATCAGGATGCTTTTACTACCATGCACACAGTGAATGATCCAACCTCTGTAGCCACCACAAATGCGTCCGGCATCGCACTATTACCCGGCACCGATACGCTTGATCCTGATCTTACGCTCACGCGCAAATGGCGCGATGAAGATACGCGCTATTTCTTGCGCGTGGAAAAAGGCGGTGACATGGCGCTGCTGCCGGTGGCGCAATCTTTCATTATTGATACCTACCGCGTATCAGGCAGCGAAACCGTGTATCCATCCAATAAGGAACGCTATGGTCATATGCGTACCTGGGGGACCACTGCACAGGGTATTTACCGCGCAGGCGATACCATTCAATACAAAATCTACGTTCGCAACCAGGATAACAATAGCTTCATCCCCGCACCGGATAATGGTTACAGGCTCAAGATTATCGATCCGATGGGTAAGGTGGTGCATGATGTTAAAAACATCAAACTATCGTCGTTCGGCGGAACCAACGGGGAATTTACGGTTCCGAAGGAAGGTGCCGTAGGCTGGTATCAATTTAAGCTCATTGCCGATTTTGCCAAAAAATCGGAAAATGGCGATGAGGAATCGGAAGCCGAAGAACAGCCGGAAAGCGGCGCTGATGGTCGTAATAATGAAGAGGAAGATAGAGATAGCGCTACTAAGAAATCTTGGGTTCCTATGCGCGTTCTGGTCAGCGATTTCACGCCGTCTCCCTTTAAGGTTTCCAACCAATTAAACGGTGATTTATTCCATAGTGGTGAACAGGTGGAAGTCGCTACCCATGCGGAGCTTCATTCAGGCGGCGCATATACCGATGCGGCAGCGCGCGTTACAGCGGTATTGGATAGCGCGCCTTTCATGTCCAAACACCCGCTGGCCAAGAACTTCCAGTTTGACAGCTATCAATACGAAACACCTTCACAGCAGATTTTCCAGAAAATCGATAAGATGAACGATAAGGGTGAAATCGCGCTGAATTTCTCCACCGGTACGCCTAAAGTGGTCTATGGTAAGCTGTTGGTGGAAAGCGCCGTTGCCGATGATCGTGGTAAATACGTTACCGGCCAGTCGCGGGCTGATTATGTTGGAGTGGATCGCTTGGTCGGGTTGCATTCGACAGAGTGGCTTTATAATGTCGGCAAACCAACCAATATACAATATATCGTGGTAGATGATCGCGGCAATCCTGCAAAAGGCACGCCTGTCGATATTAAGCTTGAGCATGAAGTCAAGAAAGCGGCGCGCGTTAAAGGCGCTGGCAATGCTTACCTCACGGAATACCATAGCGAGTGGGAAGCAGCAGGAAACTGCAAGGGAACATCCGAAGATGCACCGCTGGATTGCACTTTCACGCCGAGCAAAGCCGGTAGTTATCGCGCAATAGCAAAAATTAAAGACACCAAGGGTAATGAGCATTCTACAACCATCAGCACCTATGCCGTAGGCTCTGATTTTGTCATGTGGGACAATGGCAGCGATTCTAGCCTTACTATTGTACCGGAGCGCACAGATTATAAAGTGGGCGATACAGCACGCTATCTTGTGAAAAATCCTTATCCCGGTGCAAAAGCGCTTATTACCGTTGAGCGGTATGGCGTGATCGATCACTTCGTACAGACGTTTGATAGCTCCACGCCGGTGGTTGAGTTCAAAGTGAAGCCGGATTACCTGCCTGGCTTTTATCTCTCCGTGGTGGTTGTCTCTCCGCGCGTGGAAAAACCATTAGGTGAAGGCCAGGTCGATCTCGGAAAGCCTACTTACCGCATGGGCTATATCACGGTGCCAGTAAAAGATCCTTATAAAGAAGTGGTGATTACTGCAAAAGCAGACAAGGAAGTGTACAAACCGCGCGACAAGGTGACGGTAACCTTCCACGCCGAACCGCGCATGAAGGATAAAAAAGAGCCTATTGAACTCGCGGTTGCGGTGCTTGATGAATCGGTATTCGATCTCATTGCCGGGGGTAAGAGCTATTTTGATCCTTATACGGGCTTCTATAAGCTCGAAAGCCTGGATTTACGCAATTACAGCCTACTCACTCGCTTAGTCGGGCGTCAGCGTTTTGAGAAAAAAGGTGCGAATCCTGGCGGCGATGGCGGCGCGGATTTGAGCATGCGTTCCTTGTTCAAATTTGTGAGCTATTGGAATGCCGAACTTAAGACGGATAAAGACGGCAATGCCACGGCAAGTTTTGAAGCGCCGGATAATCTCACCGGCTGGCGAATTCTTGCGATTGCTACCACACCATCGGATCGCTTTGGATTAGGCGACGCCAATTTCAAGGTTAACCGCCCTACGGAAGTACGCCCGGTGATGCCAAACCAAGTTATGGAAGGTGATAATTTCGATGCCGGGTTTAGCGTCATGAACCGCACAGATAAGCCGCGCACCATCAACGTGACTATCCATGCGGAAGGTAATCTGGACGCTGCAAAAACACCAGCTGATTTAACCAAAACGATCACGTTGGAGCCATATAAACGCGCAACCGTGCTTATGCCAATCCAAACAACCGCTGTGGCTCTCTCGCGCGATACAAAAGCAGGCAGCTTACGCTTTACTGCGACCGCTGGGGACGATTTTGACCGCGATGGCATTGTGCATAACATATCAGTTAACAAACGTCGCAGCTTGGACGTTGCCGCCAATTACGGTACTACGACGCAGGATAAAATAGAAGAACCTGTCCAGTTTCCGAAAGAAATGCTGCCGGATATTGGGAATGTCAGTGTGGTTGCATCGCCCACGGTAATCGGGAATGTTTCAGGCGCGTTCAAATATATGCGCGATTATCCGTATATGTGCTGGGAGCAGAAACTCAGCAAAGGGGTGATGGCCGCGCATTATAAGAACCTGAAAGCCTATTTACCTAATTCTCTTGTATGGGATGGTAGCGATGCGCTTCCGCAAGCAACACTGGATCAAGCGGCTAGCTTCCAAGCGCCCAACGGCGGTATGACCTATTTCATCGCGCAGGATCAATATGTCGATCCTTACTTGAGCGCCTATACGGCAATCGCCTTCAATTGGTTGCGTAAAAGTGGCTATACCATTCCTGAGCAGTTAGAAAACAAGCTGCATACCTACTTAAGCAACTTGCTTAAAAATGATGCGGTGCCGGATTTCTACTCCGAAGGCATGACTTCCACCGTACGTGCCGTGGCGCTTGCTGCGTTGGCGGAACGTGGAAAAGCTGATCTATCTGATCTGGAACGCTATCAGCCGCATGTGAAGAAAATGTCGCTCTTTGGTAAGAGCTATTTCTTGCAGGCGGCGTTGGCAATCAAAGACGGCGAGAAATACGCACCGGATGTAGCTAAGATGATTCTGGCCACTTCCAATGAAACCGGCGGTAAGTTTGTATTCAGCGAAACATGGGATGATAGTTATACGCGTATCCTAGCTTCGCCGTTGCGTGAAAATTGCGCGGTTCTGGATGCGTTCACTGCTTACGGTGAGCGTGAAGGTGGTAAAACTCTCGTTGGCGATATACCGTTCAAGCTGGTGCACGCCATTACGCAAGACCGTAAAAACCGTGATCATTGGGAAAACACCCAGGAAAATATGTTCTGCATGAATGCACTGATCGATTTTGCGCGTATCTATGAAAAGGATAAAACGAACATGACGGTTACGGCTGCTATGGACGGAGAAACCTTTGGCAAAGCTTCATTCAAAGATGTACGCGACCCGGCAGCTTCATTAGAGCGTCCTGTAAAAGAAGGCGATGCTGGGCGTAAGAGTGTTGTGCAAATTGAGCGCAACGGCACAGGCCGTCTGTATTATGCCACACGATTGACCTATGCCTTGCCGATGGAAATGAGCAAGCCAGCTAATGCAGGCATCGAAGCGCATCGTGAGTATAGCGTTGAACGAGATGGAAAATGGGAATTGCTTACCTCACCAGCGCAAGTAAAACGCGGTGAATTGGTGCGGGTTGATCTCTATGTTTCCGTGCCTGCCGCGCGCAATTTTGTGGTGGTGGATGATCCTGTTCCTGGTGGACTGGAGCCGGTAAACCGCGATCTTGCCACCAGTTCGGAAGTCGATGCGCGTAAAGGCGACTTCAAAGCAGCTGGCGGCTCATTCTGGTTTAAATTCTCTGATTGGATCCAATTCGGACTCAGCCGCTGGAGCTTCTATCATCAGGAAATACGTCACGAATCCGTGCGCTTCTATTCGGATTACCTGCCTGCTGGAAATTATCACCTGTCCTATGCGGCTCAAGCCATTGCGACCGGCACATTCAGCGCATTACCGACGATGGCCGAAGAAATGTACGATCCTGATGTATATGGGAAGACCGAAGGCGTAAGTCTGAAGGTGGGCGAACAAGAAGCGAAGCATTAATATGTTATGTCAAAACGTAAAAACTACTGGAAGATAGCGCTACGCAGCACATTCGCCCTTATCACGTTATTTGTACTTAAAACTGCATGGGATATTGAAACGCCAACCTTATCACTGCGGGCATTGACTCCGGATGCACAGCGTTTCCAGGTGCTGGATCGCTATGGCCAGCCGCTCGGTATTTCTTACCAAAATCGATTTAATACCCTGAACATTGTACCGCTGCATAAAATGCCGGAATTGCTGCGGCAGGCGTTCGTTACTTCGGAGGATCGCCACTTTTACGACCACCACGGCGTGGATTGGAAAGCGCGGGGAGTAGCGTTATGGCAAAATCTGCATGCAAGGCGTGCAGTGCGCGGTGCCAGCACCATTACTGAACAAGTGGTGCGTATCGTCCATCCACGCCCGCGCACCCTATGGTCGCGCTGGATTGAAGGATTTGAGGCCATGCTACTGGAAAGACACGCCAGTAAAGGCGAAATATTGGAATTCTACCTTAATCAAGTTCCCTATGCGGCCAATCGTCGAGGCGTCGCTCAGGCCGCCCGTTATTATTTCAATCGTGACCTGGACACGCTAACGCACAAAGAAATGCTGGCACTTGCCGTGCTGCCGCGCGCACCATCGGTGCTCGATCTCTATAAGAATCCTGATACCATTGAACCAGCGGTTGCCAGACTCGCGCAAACTATGGAAGCGCGTGGAGAGTTGCAGCCGGGAGAGCCGCTTACATTAGCCCATGAAGGCCTAGTTTTAGAGCCACCGTCTCCGACTTCAAGCGCTACTCATTTTATCAATTATATCCGTGAAACCATCCCTTATCACCTAAGCGAAGATGGCGTTTTACTGACCACCTTGGATGGAGAGCTTCAACAAAAAGCACAAACACTGCTTGATGAGCGGATTAAGGCACTAAAGCGCAAGCAGGTTCATAACGGAGCGGTATTGGTGGTGGATCATGTGACTGGCGAAATCCTTGCTTGGGCGGTAGGTGGGGCAAGCGATGATGATCTAAAGCACCAAACACCTGGCAGCGCGATTGATGCGGTACGTGCGCCGCGCCAGCCTGGTTCCTCCATGAAGCCATTTCTGTACGCGCTGGCGCTAGACTCCGGTTGGTCACCGGCAACGGAACTCGATGATGAACCAATGGCGGAAGCTATCGGTTCTGGCCTGCACGATTTCCATAATTACAGCCACACGTTTTACGGCAAGATTTCCTTACGGGAAGCGCTCGGAAATTCACTCAATATCCCCGCACTGCAAACCATTAACTTTGTAACGCCTGCGCGCTATCTCGATACTCTTCATTCCCTGGGATTCGTCAGCCTTACACAGCCCGCCGAATTTTATAAAGATGGCCTTGCATTGGGCAACGGCGAGGTCAGCCTGTTCGAGATGGTTCAAGCATATAGCGCCCTGGCTAATCGTGGCATTTTCCGCCCGCTGACGCCACTGCAGCAGACACCCTTTATCCGCGAGAGTGCACGTATTTATTCAGAAGAAGCTTCGTCGCTCATAGCCAATATCCTTTCTGACCCTTATGCGCGCAGGCGCGAATTCGGCGCTGGAAGCGTGCTTAACCTACCCGTGCAAACAGCTGTCAAAACTGGCACCTCCACCGATTACCGCGACGCCTGGGTGATGGGCTTTAATTCGCGTTATGTAGTTGGAGTGTGGCTTGGCAATCTCAATCAGGCTCCTATGGATGGCATTACAGGATCACTTGGGCCAGCATTGGTTATGCGGGGAATATTTGCGGAATTATCAGACCGAGAAAAATTAAAACCCCTCTATCTAAGCCCCAAATTGGCGCAGGAAGAAGTGTGTACGGACTATGACCAGAAAAATGCCAAAAACTGCTTTCCGCGTACTGAGTACTTTATTCCAGGCACAGAACCTACAAATACAGAACAATCGGCAAAATCTAGCGGCATTACATTGGTGCGCCCAACGGAAGGGCTGCAAATTGCCTATGATCCCCGCATCCCCCAAAATATCCAAGCATTTGAATTCGTCGCTGATGGTATAGCCGCTGATCGCAAAGTAGAATGGGTGCTTAACGGAAAACCAGTGATTCGCACAGACGGTGGCCGTTTCTTATGGCCGGTAGAGCGAGGCCATTATACATTGCTAGCTAATGAAATCGGGGATGGGGAAAAGATTGTTTCCTTCGATACGGTACATTTTAATGTAAAATGAATCGCAGATATATGGCTAACAAGTATAATTTCAGTGAATAAATTCGCTGTTTTCAGAAACAGCACTTTGCCTTATTATACCGCAGCATTGCTTGCTTTGAGCGATGAGTCCAGTAGGATTTTCGCTGTTATGGCGCCCAAAAATGCGATTTGCTCCACTTAAAAACAAACGATGGCAATAAGTGGTAATAGCCTCATTCCAGATCGATATAGCCGATCTTCCAGATTTCTTTCGCCAGGTCATTCAAGGCTCTCCCGACAGAATTTTGATGTATTGACAACCATTGCATATGCAACTATATTATCCGCATGCGCAGAACAGAACATCCAAGCGATCTTGAAGACCATCTCGGCTATTGGCTGCGGTGCTTATCAAATTTTGTTTCTGGCAGTTTCGAGAGCAAACTTTCTGACCATGATATTTCTGTGGCACAGTGGGTCGTCCTGCGAACCCTTTTTGAAAACAGCGGTGTCACCCTAAATCAGGCAGCTCAATTAGTGGGCGTTGATAAAAGCTCCCTCTCACGCATGGTGGAACGCCTCGTGCAGCGTGGCCTTATCAATCGCGCAGAAGGCAATGACCGCCGCTCTGTTGGCCTGACTCTAACGGCCACTGGGAAAAAACTGGTGCCGCAGTTGGCAAAGCTGGCTGATGAAAACGATCATGCTTTCTTCAAAAGCCTGAATGAAAAGCAGCGCAAAGACTTCCTGACCACTATTCAGAAATTACTCAAAGCCAATGGCTGGGAGCCAACAACCCACGGCAATGACCGTATAAAATAAGGGAAACCCCATCCGGATGCTATCGTGCAGATGCTCTCATAAGCCATATTCAGACCTTCCGGGCTTTATAATAGACCGCTTTACATTATTTATTAAATACAGATACTTAAAAATTCTTCCGTTGCGTTAACGATTAATAAATCAATTTTTGATTGAATTAATACACTAATACACAACTTATAGGTGTTTTTCAATCACGCATCTTTGGAGAATTTTTATGTCAGATGATCCTAACAAAAAATTTGAAAATAACGACAATATTACAAACAACCAGAATGATGTCCAAAACAATTTTGACCGCCTTACAGTATTGCAGGATGTTGCACAAAGCGACCTGTCAGCAAAAGCATATTTTGCCGAAGAATTGGTTCCATCTGATGGTAATCCTGCTGCCGTTACGTCCGCAATAGATGAAATTCTTGGTATTCGCCATAATCAGAATGGGCTTGGCGATAATACAATTAACGGTTCTAATTCTGCTAATACAACACTTGCGTCACTGGCACGTAAAGCAAGCCAATCACAAGAAGCCGCTATAGATAAAGCCGCCTCTTCTGGCACAGGCGAACAAAATTCTGATATTAATACTCAGGGAGAATCCGTCACCACATCAGACATTAGAATAAATTCTATTCCCAATATTTTAAATTTTCACCAGGATTCCAATACAACAAGCGATACAATACTAACCAGTGACGGGAACAACAATGGTGGAGAAAGCGGCGGCAATGGCGGGGATGGTGGAAGTGGGGGCGGAGGAACAGGAAATGGCGGCGGTGGAGATAACGGCGGCGGGACAGGAGGTGGCGGTTCTGGCGGAGGAACACCACACACTCCTATTATAGACATTGATATTGGAATAAATACTAATACTCCATCCGTTGATATAGGGCTTGGCATAGACCCAAATGGTACAACCTTGCTCGATGCGGATGCAACTATAAGCACGATTGCGAATACCACAAGTAATTTATCTGCAACTATAGAAAATCTAGCAAATCCTATTCCACAAGTAATCACAAATACAAGCAGTGACGTTATTAACACAGTTGGTAACGCTGTAGAAAACACATTAGGCAATATTTTACAACCAGGCAGCAACGAC
>WBZO01002909.1_pt1 | contig 21111 bp, 8 predicted proteins | sample 5204261 | NCBI WGS metagenome assembly WBZO01 (sample SAMN12412400, study PRJNA552823) | activated sludge metagenome | isolation source: activated sludge from anammox sidestream of wastewater treatment plant... | place: USA: North Carolina | collected 2017-09 | reverse complement strand
GCATCTTTTTGTCACGCCCGACCAGCTCGAAGAGGAGCTGCAACGGACAGTCGATCTGGTTTTGTTTATCCTGCGCAGCCTGGATTTCAAGGATTACCGGATTCGCTTCGGCAAACGGGATCCCCAGAGTGAGAAGTTTGGCGGTTCAGCCGGCCTCTGGGACCGTGCGGAATCCAATATCCGCAATGTGCTGCGCGGAATGAATATGGATTTCTCTGAAGAAGCGGGTGAAGCCGCTTTTTATGGGCCGAAAATTGACTTCGTGGTGCGCGACTGCCTGAACCGTGAATGGCAGCTCGGCACAGTCCAGGTGGACTATGTGCTGCCAGAACGTTTTGATCTGAAATATATCGGTTCGGATGGAAGCCCGCATCGTCCGATCATGATCCACCGTGCCCCATTTGGTTCGCTCGAGCGGTTTGTCGGCATCCTGATCGAACATTTCGCCGGGGCTTTCCCAGCCTGGCTGGCGCCGGTCCAGGTCCGGATCCTGCCGGTTGTCGATGAGGTTTTACCCTATGCTGAAAAAGTGTATGCTGCCTGCCGCGCACATGGATTCCGGACCGAACTGGATTCACGCGCTGAAAAAATCGGTTATAAGATCCGTGCCGCTGAAACTGAAAAGGTTCCTTTCATGCTGGTTGTTGGCCGAAGGGAAGCCGAAAGCGGTTCGGTTTCACTCAGGAAAAGGACCCAGGGAGATCTGGGAACCCTTCCTTTGGAAGAAACTATAGGTAAACTTCGCGGGGAGCTGGCCAGGCCAGCCGAATGAGATTTTAGGTCGAGGAGGAAAACAGCGATCCTTAGGCGTCCACGTTTTGTGCAGGGGAAAATTCCCAAACCCAAAGACCGGATCAACTATGACATCCGCGAGTCCGAGGTTCGTCTGGTCGATGAAAATGGCCAGCATGTCGGGGTGATAAACACCCAAGAAGCCATACGGCGGGCCGAAGCGGCGGGTCTGGATCTGGTGGAAGTATCTTCTGCTTCAAGACCGTATGTCTGCCGCATCATGGACTACGGCAACTATAAGTATGAACAGGCCAAGAAGCAGAAAGATGCGCGCCGGAAACAGCATGTCATTGATGTCAAAGAGGTGAAATTGCGGCCACGAATCGACGAGCACGATTATGAGGTTAAAATGAGGAATGCCCGCAAATTCATCCTGCAGAACGACAAAGTGAAATTCGTGGTCATGTTCCGGGGTCGTGAACGGAACCATTCGGAATTCGGAACGAAACTCCTCTCCCGGGTGATCGAAGAACTTCAGTCGATCGCCATTGTGGAATCCCGCCCCCAGTCGGAAGGGCGAAACCTGATCATGGTGCTCGCTCCGGATCCCGCGGGAGTGAAAGCCGAAAAGGCCAGGCTGGAGAAACTTAAAAAACTGGAGGAAAAGGAGGCCGCATCAAGCGCTGCTTCCCCCCCAAAAGGAGTTCATAATGAACAAGATGAAGACTCAACGGAGCGCAGCGAAGCGGTTTTCGCTGACCAAGAAGGGTAAGATCAAACGATCCAAGGCCTATCACAGCCACCTTCTGACTTCGAAAAACACCAAACGGAAACGCGGCCTGCGCAAGGCTACGTATATCTCCCCTTCGGATGAGGGGCGGGTCCGCCGCATGTTGGGATTGTAACACTGTCTGCCAGGAATCCATGATTCATGCAGGCTTTCATCACACGAACAGGAGCATAAAAACGAATGCCGCGCGCAACCAATAATCCGGCTTCGCGTCGTCGACGCAAGAAGATCATGACCCGGGCGAAAGGCTTCTTCTCCGGACGGAGAAAGCTTTATCGTTCCGCTCATGCCGCAGTCTGGAAGGCACTGGTGTATTCCTACCGGGATCGCCGTGTGCGGAAACGCGATTTCCGCGCCCTCTGGATTACACGCATCGGAGCGGCTGCCAGACTTGAAGGGATCAACTACAGCCAGCTGATGAATGGCTTGAGGAAAGCCGGCATCGAAATCGACCGGAAGACTCTGGCCTCTCTGGCGATTGAAGATTCCGCCGGTTTTCAGGCGGTGGTCGACAAAGCCAAAGCGGCGCTGGCTGCCTGATTCCAGTCTTCACCCCCCGGGATGACATTCTGACCCCCGATGGCAATTCTCTCCGGCGAACTTCAGAACCAGCTCGAATCCATCCGCCAGGAGGCCCTGGCGGAGCTTTCGGCTGCATCTGACCTGCGGGCGCTTGAAGAAGTTCGAATTCACTTTCTCGGGCGCAAGGGGAAAATCAAGGACCTTCTCAAAAGCCTCGGCTCACTGCCTCCCGATGAGCGTCCTCTGGTGGGTGCCCAGGTCAACCGGCTTCACGATGAAGTCGAACTTGAACTGAACAACACCAAGATTAACCTTGAAGAAAAAGCCCTCGAAGCACGTCTCGCCGGTGAAAAAATCGATATCTCCCTCCCGGGCCGTGATGCCGATATCGGCGCCTTTCACCCGGTCAGCCTGATTATCGACGAAATCGCCTCCCTGTTCCTGCGGATGGGATATGATGTCTATGATGACCGTGAAATCGAAACCGATTACTACAACTTCGAAGCCCTGAACTTCCCGGCGGATCATCCCGCTCGCGATATGCAGGACACCTTCTTTCTGGATGGGGGCCTGCTGCTGCGGTCCCATACTTCCAATGGGCAGATCCACTACATGGAGAATCACAAGCCGCCCCTCAAAGTGATTGTTCCCGGGCGGGTTTACCGGCGTGACAGCGACCCAACCCATCTGCCCATGTTTCACCAGGTTGAAGGCCTGGTGGTAGGCAAAGGTGTTTCCATGGCCAACCTCAAATGGACCCTCGAGACCATGATGAAAGCGCTCTTCGGACCCGATTCAACCCTGCGTCTGCGTCCCAGCTTTTTCCCTTTCACCGAACCAAGCGCCGAAGTCGACATGTGGTTCGACACCGGAAACGGGCAGGGGCGCTGGCTTGAAATGGGCGGGGCGGGCCTGGTCCATCCCAATGTCTTGCTGGCCTGCCAGATCGATCCGGAAGAGTGGAGCGGCTTCGCTTTTGGAATGGGAGTCGAACGGCTTGCCATGATCCGATACCGGGTTCCGGACATTCGCATGTTCTACGAAAACGATGTGCGTGTGCTCGAGCAGTTCCGTGGTGCACGCCGTTATTCGGCTTTCTCCTGATCCTTCCTGACAAATCATGCCTGGTGAGAGGTCAGCTGACCCCGGGATGACCGGGTATCCGGAAGTGTGTTCATGGGTTAATATGAAAGTGCTGAATACAGAAGTTCAGAAATACGTTCCACAATCCTTCCGGTTTGCTTCTTGATAGAAGCTTGCCGGTTTTTTGTCGATGTCATGACAGGTTCAATCTCACGCAAAATATCTCTCCAGGGCACAGGTACATTCTCGTCTGGTACCGATAACGAAATACGGCGGATTCGCTTGATTCACGAAGCCCACTCTCCCTCTCAGGCCGATATCTGGCTGGTGGAATGGCAGGGCAGGGAATGTGTGCTGCGGGATTACTCGAAACCCCGGCATTTCTATTGGCGTTTCATCTGCCGCTGGGCGGTTCGGCGGGAAATCAAAGCCCACCAGCTGCTCGATGGAATCGATGGCATCCCCCGCCTCATTAAGGTCATAAACCGGGACAGCTACCTCATCGAGTACATCCCGGGGTCTTCACTCCATTTCAGAAAGCACCAGCCTGCCGCCGAGTTCTTCGATAAGCTGGGATGGATTGTTGGCCAGATGCACTCCCATCAGGTGGCTCATGGAGATTTCCGCAACAAGAACATCCTGGTCGGGCCGGATGATTCCCCTTATGTGATCGATTTCACAACAGCCTGGTGGGGAACCACCTGGTGGCGAAAACCGCTCTTTCGGTTTCTCTGCCGGTTGGATGACCGGCGCCTGGCTGTTTCCCGGGCGCATTTCCTTCCCGAGCAGTTTACAGAGGAAGAGCTGGATCGGATTGCCACTGGCCCATTTTACATCCGTATCGGCAAGTTCTACCGGAAGAAAATTTACCCGCTGTTTGCTCCTTCAGCGAGTAAAAAAGCCCATAAACGAACCAATCTCAACCGGTAATCTTTTGATGGGGATTCGGATTCGACCGGCCGCTTTTCTCCTGGACGGACAAATTCACTCCAATGTTTCCATTTCCGGGATGTCCGTGGTAAATTAAGGACATCCTGGCAAGGAAATTTCTGCCCAATGACGAACAGTCTCGCTGATCCATCCCTCGAAACCTCCAGCTCCTGGCTGGGGGGGCTCAAGAATCGTTTCTGGAATGAGCTGGAAGAGCCATCCGGATTTCTGAGGATGCTGCGGCTGTCACGTCCTGTTGCTAATCAGAGCTGGCTCTGGAGTGACCGCCGCCTGTCGCACCGGCTGGCCTCCCTTGAAAAGCTGGCCTTCTGGAAATCTGAAGAATGGCGCCTCAACCCCGAAATCGAATCCACCCGCAGGGAGTTTCTGACCGGCCTGCGTGAATCGATCGGCCCACGGCTGAAAAAGATCGAGAACCTGAATGAACGGCGCCGGATCAACCGGTTCCTGACACGGGTCGAAGCCAGGCTGGGTGTGGTGGATCCCTATTGCCGCCCCACTCGTGCGCGGGTTGAACTGACCGATGCCTGCAACCTGCGCTGCCCGATGTGCCCTCAGTCTTTCTGGGAATGGGACCGCCGACATGCCGATGAATGGATCCTGGAACGGGCCAGAAGCCTGTACCCCTGGCTGACCCAGCTCGATTTCACCAGTTTCGGCGAAACCCTGCTCTCTCCATTGTTTCGCAAGGCCCTGCGTGACTCGCCTTCCCATGCTCACACACTGCTGATCACCAATGGGCTGCTGGTCAATGACGATATGGCCGAGTTCATAGTCAGCAACAATCTCAGCGAACTGCATGTTTCGATCGATTCCGCATCCCCTGAAGCGTATCTTGCCATGCGTGGCGTGGATGGGTTCAAACGGGTCATCGAAAACTGCCGCAGGCTGGTCCGAGCCAAACTCAAAGCCGGCAAACAGGAACCTGTTCTGGTGTTCAACTTCACACTCAACCGAAAAAACTTCGAGGAACTCGAACCCCTGATCCAGCTCGCGGCTGAAATTGGTTTTCAACGGGTTCATGCCAATTATCTGCTGGTCTGGCGGCCGGATTTGCGCGGTGATTCGATCTTCTGGATCCGTGAACAGACCTGCGAGCTGCTGGACCGTTGCGATGACCTGGCGGCACGCTCCGGGATCGAATTCTTCCATCCTCCCAAACCCCTGGCGGAGCATGAAGGTCGTGAGCGTTTCGAGCGGTTCTGCCCGGAAGCCTGGGAGTTCATCCATATCCGCGCGGTCGGGCGGATCGCGGTGTGCTGCATGTCTGCAGATGAATTCGAAGCACCCCCTGAAATGTCCTGGGAAGAGATCTGGGACTGTCCCGCCTACCAGAACTTCCGCCGAATGGTCAATCTCCCGGGCGATGAAGCGCCCCCGTTGTGCCGGAACTGCCACTTCGGCCGTGACATCCAGCCCGGTGACCCGCGCTTCCACTTTTTCGAAGCGACCCTCGATGAACACCTCACCGGCCAGGCCAAAGATCCTTACCTTCGCAGCCAGGGCGAATGCCTGACCCTCTGAATCTTCCTCTGATGAAAGGACACCAATCTGTGGCCCGTTATTTCCTTACCCTCATGGCGGTTTTCCTCCTGTTTCTTCAGGGGTGTACGACTGAACCTTCCAGCCCACTGCCGCCAGCCGGCCAGGAGCCGAAAACAGGTGGTTCGTCTTTATCGGATACCGCTTCCCAGGCGCCCAAGCCAGCACCTCCAGTCAAAAACCTTTACGATGAAAAAGCGGATGCCTCCCGACAGGTCGCGGATGCCCTTCACGAAGCCCGCCAGGACCATAAGCATGTCCTCATCCAGTGGGGTGGCAACTGGTGCCCCTGGTGCTTCAAACTCCATGCAGTGCTCGAGTCGGATCGCAGCCTGCGGGGTCTTCTCCGCGCTGAATATGTCTATGTGCCCATCGAGAGCAAGAATGTGGATTTGGCGGCCTCCTATAAGGCCCCGGTCAACAGTGTCCCCTTCCTGACTGTGCTCGATGCCGATAATAAAGTGCTGGCCAACCAGCCCACCGATCCTCTCGAGGATGGCGACCATTATGATGCGGCCAAAGTCAAAGCCTTCCTCGAGCAGTGGAAGCCGGCCCCTCTCGATGCGGAGCAGCTGCTGGCGGCTGCACTCGGACAGGCACGCAAAGACCAGCGCTCGATCCTGATTCACTTCGGCGCGCCCTGGTGCATCTGGTGCAAGCGCTTCGATCGCTTTCTCAGCCGGGAGGATATCCAGCCGCTGATCTCTCCGGATTTCATCAACCTCAAAATCGATATCGAACGCATGGCTGGTGGAGAAAAGGTCTACCGGCAGGTTCGCAAACAGGGGCAGGGAATCCCCTGGTTTGCCATCCTCGATGCCAATGGTGTGGCTGTTTCCACCTCGGATGCTCCCGCTGGGAATATTGGATTCCCCATCAGCCCGGGTGGCATCGATCACTTCCTGGGAATGTTAGGTTCTTCGGCTCACCATCTCTCCAACGAGGGAAAAGGGAAAATCCAGGCGGCGCTTCAGGCGGAGGCAGATCAGGTTCTCACCTCCATGCGCACCTCCGGAAGACCCAACTGAGCGACCCTGGCCCGAGGGGGAGCTCGACCCCGGTCTGTCTTCCCTGTTACGGCTGATCAGGCTGGAACCAGCTCCTGCCTGGCCCGCTGGATGAACAAGCGCATCAGATCGGCATCCTTGATGCCCGGCCTGGTTTCCACCCCGCTGGCCACATCCACTCCGCTGGGCGAAAGCCGTATGATCGCATCGGCCACTGTCTCCGGGTTAAGCCCCCCCGACAAAATCCAGGGGGCTGGCGGAGTCCAATCCTCCAGGATCGACCAGTCAAAAGGCTTTCCGGTTCCGCCACGCTGGTGCGGGTCGAAAGCATCCAGCACCAGGGCATCACATGGATAATCTCCACAATCTTTGAGCGACTGCGCGCCTGAAACACGGATCGCCTTCCACACACGCAGCCCTTCATTGCGAAGATCCCCAGCAAATTCAGGCGGCTCCTGGCCATGCAGCTGAATCGTATCCAGCCGCAAGGCTTTGGTGATTTCCATCACACCCTCAAAAGTTGGATCGACAAAAACTCCCACACGCAGTCCGAAAGGGGGAAGGTGATCGACCAGCTCCCGTGCTTTCTGCAGATCGATGTAACGGGGCGAACGGTCATAAAAATTGAATCCCAGAGCATCAGCGCCGAGATTGAGCGCGGCGAGAGCATCCTCCCGGCGGGTGATTCCACAGATTTTGACTCGCATGGACATCGCTTGATTCCTCCTGGCACCGCATCCACTTTCAGGTTAAAGCTGACATTCCATTTCTCAACCCGCTCGATGCACCCCACCGGGTTGAGAATTCATCCGGTCAAAAGTGTGAGCAGGGCATCCCCCCCTGTCAAGTGTTATTAAAGGTATGTCATCGCAGTAAATGTGCCATCTATTGGGTTATGGCACCAAAAAGGTTGATGCCATCTCAGAAATTGACTGTAGAGGAAGCGGAAGTCAGTGTGTTGTGGCTATTTATGGCTGTCAGGCATTGAAATGTACCCTTTGGTGAGAAAAGTCACAAAAGTCGCTTTAGTCCAAGGCAGACTTGGCCGATAATTTATGGTTGAAATACTTTTTCAGTGTGAATTGGATGGGGAATTCTGGCGAATAAATGCAGTTAAATCAGGCTTTTTCTCAGCAAAAAAGATTTCAAAAAAGGGCGTCAAAGCTGTTGACAGACCTCTTTCGTCTAGGTTATATTCTCAGTCAGCGTGCCCAATCTCTATCTGTGTTGAGTCCAACTTAGGGGGTATTCTCTCGACGGGGTCGAGGGATCTGATTTTGACGGTTTGCAAGGAGAGGTGCTGTGTCTGAAAGTTCATCCGCCGATTTATCAATCCCTGGACTATCACCAAAGTGTTTTAATGGTTTTTGCAGAATAGAAAATTTGAGTCAGAGGAGGAGTAAGATGCAATCCATGCGATCTGCACTAATCGCCGGGATCCTGTTGCTTGCGATGGTCGTCGCTTTTGTCCCGGCCTCTCAGGCGGCAACCTACACCAGTCAGTTGTTCCTGACATCGGAGCCGGGTGGAAATGTGAGGATTCAATTCACTGCCACTGGTGTCGCACCGATGACAGCCAATATTTACCGGATCAACTCCGGCATTATGCCGCTTTTGGCTCAATTCAATGCGGGAACCCTGGTCGCCCCAAACATTCCAGTGACTTCCGGGGTGCCCAAGAACATCATCAACAGCCCCAATGAGGCAACCAACCAGGGGAATGGTTTTCTTCCAGGAACAACCACTGTCAGCGGTGGCCAGTATTGGTACCTGATCCGGGTCTACGAGCCTGGGCCGGTGACAACCAATTCGATTATCCGGGGTGCGGTTGCGGATGAGAATCCGACTGCCACCATCATTCCGGGTGGTCTGGTTGTGACCCCCTGTGGTCCCGGGCTGAATGCCACATCCGTGGTCGAGTTCAGTTTCCCGAACCCGTTCGACGAGGTGGTCGATGCCGGCGCAAACATCGGGTTGAATCCGGGGTCGGTGAAGCAGTTCGCTTTTCCGAGCTCGGCCTACCATTTCCATTATCGCCTTTACCGGGTGGCCAAAGCGGTTCCCTTTAATGTGATCACCGATCCGATCTTAGGGAATGATGTTACCCCGGCCAGCCCGACGAATGAAATTTACCCGTATAACCGCGGCGCCATCACAGTCCTTACCGACACCTCCGCCGCTCCTGGCACCGCTTATGCCTATGGTCTTCGACTGATCGATACAGTCGGCAACCAGAATGGCGGTTTCCCACTCACTGCCAATCAGACCTTCCAGGCAATCAGCGCTCCGGTCGATGCCACTGTCACCGAAAAGCTGACACCCTGCAATGCCTATAACGAACTGACTTTCACTGTCGATGCATCCTCGATGCCCGGTGGTGTCTATCAAGTTTATGTATCGACAACAGGGCCAGTCAATTCGGGCAACCCCGGAACCGCCTTGACTCCTCCCGGCGGCCTTCCTGTTACTCAGGACTCGATTACTTACATCCATGATTCCAATTCGGTCGTTCCCCGTGCGCTTGGGGTCACCTACTGGTATGCAGTCAGGCTTCAGATCCCCGGCCCGGTCCTTTCCTGTTATTCGAATTCTCCGAGTGTCTTCACCACTCTTTTCAATCCGGTTCCTGTTGTCACCCTCGATCCGCCGACCTGCACAGTTGTCCATGGCCAGGTGACAGTCTCAGGAACCGCAACCGATGCCACCTCGGAAATCATGGGTGTGACTGTCTGTGTTAACACCTCCACTGTTCCCGCCTGTGTGGTCGCTTCCGGAACCGGGACCTGGACCGCGGTTGTTCCTGTCGATCCAGCCCTTGCAGACAGTTCAGTTCTCTCAGTCACCGTTTCCGCCTTCAATGATTGCGGTCAGATCGGAACCGCTACCACCACTTTTTGTGTCGACAATGAGTGTGTCGGCCTGGTAACCCCGATGGCCTTCTCGCCTTCCGGTGGAATCATTGGCCCGGGTGGTTTGAGCTTCAGTGGGCAGATTGCCGATGATGATTTCTCGACACTCTGCGATGCCGGAATCAATGAAGTTGTCATTACCGCCACTGCAACAGGTGTTTCCTATTCTTATTCGCCGGTTGTCGCTCCACAGACCGGAGTTTTTGTGTTTAGTGATAACCAGCTGTTCGGCCTGGCTGATGGCCAGACAACAGGCCTGGTTCTGAGCGCCACTGATGGCGCCTGCGAAATTAACAATACCTGCAGTTTCCCGATTGGTTCCGTCACTGCCGACTTCTCCGCTCCGGTGTGCGCCATTATCGCCCCGGTTTCGGGCTCCCTCGGCACCGCCCATCTGATCAGTGTGACCGCCGAAGATATCGGCGCGGCAGGCATTGCCGACCTGTGTGTCATTATTTCTGGACCGGTTTCCTCGGTCACTTGTGTGGGTTCGGCAACCTCTTACACCTCGTTGTTCGCACCGGGTGTGGATGGAACCTATACGATCATCACCCAGGTTACTGACACTGTGGGCAACACCTCGACCTGCGGTCCGGTTGTGGTCACCATCGATGTGGCTCCGCCAATCGTCAATGTCACCAGTCCGCTCCCACCCAATGTGGGTGTCAATGGCAGCTTCCTCCTCCAGGGAACCGGACAGGACCTCGGTTCTGGAGTCTGTGAGGTAACAGTCGAATACACCACCTCATCCGGCACATCGTTTGTCGTGGCAACAGTGATTCCTCCCTGTGCGCTCAATGTCAACTGGTTCGTGACGATTCCGGTGGATCCCCTTCTCAATGATGACGATATCTTCGATGTGACTGTCACAGCGGAAGATGGATCCGGCAATGTCGGCTCCACTTCTGAGTCTTATTTCGTAGATGACACTGCTTCCTGCCCAATTCTGAACAACCCGGTGGTAGGCTCAACAGTAATTGTTGGACCTGGCGGGCTCCCGGTCGATTGGATGGGAAGTGATGATGATTTCCCCGGACCGAATGATACTGGGGTGAGCCAGGTATACGCTTCGGCAACAACTCCATCAGCTGTTCTGTTCTCCTCGGCACCGCCCCAACTCGGTATGGCAAGTGGAACCAACACCTTCATGCCGGGGAGTGGCCCGGGATTGCCTGGCCAGTTCTTCCTTGATCTGGATGATGGCGAAACCGATGTCATCAATATCTGCCTGGTTGATGGAGCGACAGCCACTCAGAATGTCTGCTGTGTCACCTTCGAGGTGATCATCGACCTGACTGCGCCGGTTTGCCTCCTTACTTCACCAGCCAATGGCACCTGCTTCAATTTCGCCAATACAATCCTCGGAGCCACAGATTTCGTGGTGACCGCGACAGACACAGTGGCCGGCCTTGCTGAAATCGGCATTAATGTCAGTGATGCCAGTGGTGTCATTGCAACAGTGACCGCAACCGCTTCAGGCATCGTGGACACAGCCATCCTCAACTACGGCATCGCACTCCTTCCGGATGGAACCTACACAATCACCTCATCCGCCACCGATACCGTTGGCAATGTCGCGCAGTGCGGGTCGATCGTCGTGACTGTGGATAATGACAGCCCGGTCGCCGCCATCCTCAACCCGCCACAGGCTGTGGTGAATGGCACCGTGGAAGTGAGTGGCTCTTCATCGAATGCCACGTCACTGATGTTGTCCTATCCGGGAGCCGGGGGTGGTGCCCTTAGCCCGCTGGATGCAACGACCACGGCTATGGTTTCTCCGACCGTGGTTTTCGACACCTCACTGCATGATATGAATTCCGAGGTGCTGGTTCCGTTCTCACTCGGATTCAGATTCCCCCTCTATGGCAATTGCTACGATTCCGCGTATATCTCTGCACGCGGTCTCCTGGAGTTCCAGAATCCCACATCTCCGGGTGCAAACCCGACTGTTCCCCTCGTCAACAGTATCACTCCCAAGGTGATGGGTCTGTGGTCGGCGATCGACGGCTCCGGTGATCAGGGCGGTTCAGTCACCTACCGCCAGTATGATGACCGCTTCATCGTCGACTTCACCAATGTTCCTGATGAAACAGGTTCCGGATCCAACACGTTCTCGATCACACTTTACGAAACCGGTGCTGTGAGCTTCATTTATGCTGCGACTCCTGATGTGACTTTTGATTACCGTAGCGCAGTCGGTATTTCCGGCGGCGTCTATGGCCAGGATGTCACCGGGTTTGTCCCAGAAGCACTGGTCAGCAATGGTGCCGACCGTCTCTCCATCGATTTGTCGGCTCAGGCTGGTTTCCCGGGCCTGGCAGTGACTGACCGGATGGCAGTTTACGAGATTTTCGAACTTTCCACGTTTGATCTCGGTGCTGGCTACAACGCTCAGGGCAGCACAGTCAGCACGCCTGTGGCTGTTGGGCTGGGTGGTGCCTGGAGCGCAACTCTTCCCGTCACCGGACTGTTCGCCACCGATGGAAGCGCTCAGGATGGAGATCCTTATAATATCTTCATTACACCCTTCGGCGGGTGCAATGGAAATTCTGTCGGTGATTGCTTCAACATGATTTATGTCATCGACCAGACTGTCCCGCAGGTCGATTTCGTCAGCGCATCGGTTCCTGCCTATTCCTGTGTTTCGGTCATCTTCGATGTGACCTACGAGGCCAATGATGCCCTCTTCCCCAATTGGCGGATTAACTCTGGAATCAATGCGGTCACCGCTGAGGTTTACCAGCTTGGTGCTTTTGTGGCCAATATTCCTGTGGTTGCAGTTCCGCCTTTGCCAACAGTGCCAAACAGTGGACCAGTTTCTCTCCTGATCAGTGTGGATCCGAATGCAATCCCTGGCCTCCAGCCAGGTTATTTCGGAATCGATGTTGTCGCGGAAGATACTGCCATTGATCTGCCCAACATTAATTCCTGGGCGGGCGGAGCTCCACCAGAAGTGTATTTCTATGACCCGTTGGGGCCTGTTTCTCAGCCGGTGTGCTCAAGGCTCTTCATTGCTGGTGTCACTGAAATAGCGGGTGCTTCCCAAACTTCGATTTATGAACTCGATCCGGATACTGGCGTTTTGAGGCAGGAAATTGCCCTCCCGGCGATTATGTCTTCAACTCTCGGTTGTGCTTTAGGCTTCAATGGACAGAATCTGTACTATGCACCGACACGGGCTGCCAGCTCCGGTTCGGTTCTCTATTCCTTCGCAGCTGTTACCGGACCTGCTCCGGCAATCGCTTCGGTGGTCCTGCCAGTCAGCCAGATTACCGGTATCGGTGCAGAAGACGACCTGGTCTTTGTCAATGGACCTGTCGGCCAGAATTTCGTTTATGTTCTTGATGCGTCAACATTGATTCTCCAGGGGACCCAGACTGCATATAATGTAGCCCCTTGGACCGAAATTGCTGGTGCTGAGGTTGGATCCGGCATCTTCAACAGGACCTATGTTGCCAGATTGGTCGATCCTCCCGGGCCTACAACGATGCTCGATATGTTCTACGAGACCTTCCCCGGTGGTCAGCTGTTCATGACTTTTGGAACACCAAACTTCCGTACCACAGGTCTTGGATTCAGTGGAACACGCCTCTTCCAGGGACGCCTGCCGGATAATGTCATCCGTGAGGTTGTCACCACCACACCCCATGCGGTCTACAATAGTGGTTTCCTGCTGAATTCATTCGGGGTTCCCAATGGAGCCACAGTGTGCGCAGTTGCTGCGGGTCCGATGATTGGCGAATGCACTCTCTGCCTGAATGATCTTCCAGCCAATCTTGCAACAGCGGTCACCGATACCGCCGCCTGCGGAATCTCACAGGTCGACATTTATGCAATGCCATACGGCGCAACCGTGCCGTACCTGATCAATTCTGCAACCACATTGCCTGATCTGGCGGTTCGTCCTTATGTACCGACTTCACCATCGGCGGCTGTTGCCTATGGCCAGTTGACAGCGGCCTCCGCAGCCCAGTTCTTCCCGGCTGGTGAGGGTGAAATTCTCGTCTACTCCCAGGCCACGGATATTGCTGGGAATGTCGAATCACTCGGAGGCGCCCTCTCTCGCGGCATCACCTATCGTGTTGACTTCCGTGAGCCAAGAGTGGTCTATCTGGATACAGACCCCCATGCCACACGGGGCGATTATCCAAACAATGTCAATGTCACTCTGGCCATCGAGGATGTGGCTCTCGTGACATCCACTGTTTCTCTGACCGCCCAGTTCAGCACATTGATTGGCAATGTCGATGTTGCCCTGCCGCTCGTTGTCAGTGGCACTGCGGTAAGTGGACCGAATATTGTCACCACAACCTTCACAACCAGCTTCAATCCGGCTGGACTGGTGCTTTCGACAACTCAGTCGGCCTACATCGACTTCCTCATTGCTGCGACTGACGAATGCCAGAATACAACCAGCACGGTGCTTATCGACCGCTTCATCGTCGACAATGCCACTCCTGAGGCCCAGCTGCCGGCTCCATCCTACCCGGCATGCGATGTGATCAGCACTCTGCCGTCCTTCGCAGGAACCATCTACTGGTCAATGACCAACCCGTTGGTCTGGTCGGAAAATGAAATGGCTGGCATGAACCTGTGGGATGCCACCTATGTTGCGCAGCCTACTTCAGGCATCAATGCCGCCCTGCCGCACTACCTGGCTGGTTCCAATAATGCGCCGTTCTTCGTCGAACCGAGGACTCGTGCAAGCGACCTTCTTGGCCCGATTGCTGAACCGGATATCGCATCCTCACCGTCGGGTATTGCGACAGTGGAAGTCTACTATGCGACTGGACCCGCCAGCTGCACCGCGGTTGCCGGTTTGAGCTTCATCCACCTGGTCTCCCCGATTGGTGTTCGCACCAACGTCGTCGAGGTTCAGGGTGGCGGCTATGTTCCTCTGTCACTGCCCAGCGCAACTGTTGAGGCCACACCGGAATTCGCATGGAATACCGCGATTCTGCCGCCGACCATTCTGAATGCGTCGCCGATTAACAACTATTACTACCTCAAGACAATCATCAACGACGGTGCGGGCAATGCACTCGATCCGATCTTCGGACCGTTCATCGTCCTGGATACTCTGTCTCCGGAAAAACCAATCATCACATGCAAACCTCTCATCGGCACACGTGACGTGTATATCGACTGGGAGCGTCCACCTTATGACAATGTCGGTGTGGTGGGTTATGAAATCTGGAGAACAAGGCACCCAGTTGATGATGTGCTCGATGCCAACCTCTCGATATCGTCCTTCGACCTGATCGATGATATCCCGGCGTATGATGCCAATGGCCTCAAATACACCGAGTATCTGGATCAATCTCGCCCGGCTGAGGGTGTCTATGCGTACTTCATCGCAGCCTACGACGCGGCTGGCAACGGCAAGACTGGTGGAGCGGGACTTCCGCCGAACAGGTCGAATATCGTCACCGCTGCTCCGTATGACCTGATCGATCCGTATCCAGTCACTGACCTTCGTGTACGTGCGGGTGAACCGCAAGATGGAATCCGTCTGTCCTGGGGTGTGCCTAACAAGCCAGGGCCGGATCAGCTGCCTGGACCGTTCCGTCCATTGGGTGATGACGTAGCCATTACCGAATGGGAGATCTTCCGTGCAGCACGCCAGACACCGATCACACAGGTGGATATCCTGGATCAGGACCTCGATCCGACCACAAACCCGATCGATGAGAAGGTCCATATGATCGCACGCTGCCATAACATGCTGGTGTTCGACAACTATGCTCAGAGCTCTCGTGTCCGCCTGCAGCTGACAGAGGTGCTGGATGAGCACGCCACAATTCTTCCCGCAACTGTCACCAGTTCGGCTTCATCGGCGACCTCCTACCTCCTTGTCTTTATGGAGCCGCTCGATGTAACCAAGGTGACTCTTGCCAGCCCGCAGATTCCTGCTCACCCGGATGGGCCGGTAACCCGTATTCAGAACATGACCACTGGACAGACCTACAAGTTTGTCCGCAAGGTCAAGCGCGAAGGCCTCAGCTGGGTTATCGAGATCGAAGCACCGGATGCAGCTTCTCTGCCCAAGATGAACGAAGAAGTCCATGTGGATTACCTCACCGAGGAACGGACCTTCGTCGATACGACCGCTGTTCCGGGTTACACCTTTACCTATGCTGTTTTGGCACGGGATGCTGCGGGTAACCGTTCCATCCTCAGCCTGCAGCCTGGCCCGAACTCCGGTATCGAGCGCACCACAGTGTGCCTGGATACATCCGCTCCAGAGGCAATCGACAGTCTCCTTGCCGATGCTGATTGCGGTGGTGTCACAGTCTCGTGGCAGGTGCCGCCAGTGGATAATACCGGTGTGGCGGGATATGACGTTTATCGTCGTGAAGGCCTGCTGCCGATCGATGTCCTTTCGCCAACGGATCTGATTGCCCAGTTCCAGTTTGCGCATCAGCACATCACGCCGGCAACATCACCAATCAATGTGACTCTTCCGGCCGCCTTCTCGCCGTACCTGCTCAAGGTGTACGACACCACAACCCAGAAACTGCTGGTGCAGGGTGTCGATTACACTCTTGCAGGTAATTTGATGACATTGACCGTTCAGCAGACCGGCGACTTCTACCACGGCATTGATGTGGTCAGTTTCGATCCGGCCTACTCGCTCTGGAATGGCTATGGCTTTGATGGACAGTTGAAGTATGTCGATTCATCCATCACTGAAGGCGCCAAGTACAACTATGTGGTGGTGCCCGTGGATGCCTGGGGCAACGCCGCCTGCATGTCCAACAATGCCTTTGCCGTTGCAGCGGACTGCACACCGCCGGCAACTCCGGTTGTCTCGGTGAATTCGCTCTGCCCAGGCACGCAGGATGAAGTGCTCGTAACAACACTTGATCCGGATGTCGCACGTGTCTGTGTCTACGATGCCGCACCGCCACTGGGCGATGTCATCTCCTGCCAGGAAGACCTGGAACGGGATGGAAGCTTCCGCATCCCTGTCGGTGACAACCTCTTCTCTGGTCTCTGGGTTGTTGCAATCGACTTCCAGGGCAACACAAGCCCGGTCTCAATGGCGTTCAACGATGTGACTCCTCCAGCCGCCGCGATGGCAGCCAATGTCAACGTGTTTATGAACCCGCCTGGAACAGACGATGCCCTGTCTGTCACCACCGGCGATCCGGATGCTGTCCGCGTGAATGTCTATCGTGATGACAGCCTTGAAAATCTCGTGGATTCCGCCGCGGATGGCGATGATGGCTTTGTGGATGGTGTCTGGAACCTGAATCTGGGTGACAACCTGTCCAGCACCTTCTTCGTCACGATCCTCGATGCGGCCTGCAACGAAAGCGATGACTACGCGATCACCAACGATGTCACTGGACCTTGGGCCTGCACCAAAGTCGAGGTTCAGAACAACACAACAGGCTCTGGCTGCATGAGGGTCCCGGTTGAAGATACCCTGACCCTGTGTGTCGGACCGGATGTGGTCATGGTCGATGTCTTTGCGGATGCCTCGCTCCTGACACCGGTAACCAGCGCCGCAGTGGCGGTTGGCCCAGCCGGTGGATGCGTCGGCCCGATCCCGATCGGAAACAATGCCAGCTTCATTCCTGGATCACTGAATGGCGTCTATGTCGTTGTTGAAGACAGTGCCGGCAACATGAGCCAGGCCGTCTTTGCAGCGATCGACATCTCTGCGCCATTGATCTCCGAACTCTCGATCTTCGAACAGTTCCCGCAGCAACCGGGCACCTTCCCGAGAGTTGAGGATGAGGTTGATGTCCAGATCGATATCGATTCGGCCAATGTCGACGAAGTGCTGTGCGTGAAGGTCTTTACCGAATCGCCGACACTCAATCGCGAAAGTCCGTTCATCATCGGCGGTGGCCAGGACGCCTATGGCCTTGCTGCCGATGCGACAAACAATGTTCTTGCCACAATCCGGACAGGATTGCCGGGAGCCACTGATGACGTCCTGGTATCCGTCAATCTGGCACTGGTCTCCACCACACTGGATTCCAACCTGCTCAATCCGTCCGCCATCGCCGTGGCCGGACAGGGCACAGGCAACATCTGGGTGGCTTCGGAAGATCCAGCCAATCCGGGCAATGTCCGCCTGTCTGAAATCACCAGCGCTGGCTCGCGAGTCCAGGATGTCGATCTGGCGGTTCCGGCCTATGTTTCTGGCATGACCTTCGGGGCAACAGACATTCTGTACTTCGTCAGCAATGGCTCGAGTGATATCTACGCCTATGACACCGCTCTTGCCACACTCTCGACACTCGCAACAGGCGTGCTCGTCGATGCACGAGGGATTGCCTTCGATGGATCGTCAACGCTGTATGTTGCACATCAGTCCTCACCGTTCGATCCTGAATCCGGCGAAATTCTGGCAGTTGACCTCAGCGGTTCTTCCAGCATCTTCCTCGATGGCCTTATCGAGGTGGGTGATATTGCCATCGATCGCCGTGGTGGAATCCACTATGGAGAAAGTGGCATCGATATCTTCGGATTCCAGATCATTCCTGAACGCATCTCTGAGATGCGCCCGGGTGCTGATGGTCCTCTCACTCTGACACAAGCCAGCCAGAATGAGTTCGGTGGCACCCTTGTCGGTCCAATCATCACCATGGATGGCCGAATGATTTCACTGGTCCGCGAAAGTGGCGCTATCACTTCGTACACAAGCAACCGCCGCAACGTCGCTCTCGTCGATCCAGCTATTGGAGCCATGATCCCGCCGTTTGCCAGAATGCTGGCCGAACGTGTCCCGGGTGATGATTTCCGAGTCGATGGAATCAGAATCGGTGACAACAAGGTTCATGAAGTCCAGGCCTGTGTCGTTGATAAGGCGGGTAATACCTCCAACATCATCGAGTCTGCTCTGAATGATGTTGTTGGACCGCCGATCTACAATTCTGACACCATTGAAAATGATCCAGGCACTGAAGATGCTGTTAAGGGCGAAACCGAGCCGTTTGCGACCGTGCGTGCTTACGTCGATCCATGGCTCGACAACCTTATCGATCGTCAGCACAACGAGGTTCGCGCCGACCGGATCGGAAACTTCCGCTTCCTGGCAATTGGCGACAACCTCTATGACATTGTCTTCCTGGCTGCTGAAGATGAGGCCGGAAATATTGGCCAGTTCTCCGCAGCGTTTAACGATGTCGAAGCTCCAGATGCTCCAGTGGTGTCGGAGATCGACATCCTGTCTGCCTGCCCGGGATCGGATGATGCCGTGATTGGCGCACCGAACTCCGTTGAGCCAGACAGTGACGTCGATATCTATTCCGACCCGTATGGCGGCCAGCTGATTGCATCGGTCGTCGCTGATGCGTCAGGCGCCTTTGGGCCAGTTTCGATCGGTGATGATCTCTACGATGTTGTCTGGATCGTTAATGTCGACCAGGCTGGCAACGTGAGCGCACCGGCCGTTCTCGATGGCTTCAATGGCGCGCCGATCAACGACATCGTCGCTCCGGCAGCCGTGAACCTGGAGAATGTACACCTCAATCAACTCTTCAGTGGTGAAGACATTCTGACTGGTCTTCCTGGTGCAACCGTTCCGGGTGATGCCTCCCTGGTCCGTGTTTACACCGATGTAAACCTGACCAGCGAACTGGGTGGCGGCCTCTCGCCGATCACCGTCTTCAGCGCCACTGGCGGCTGGGATGGTGCATCGCTTGGCATCAACATGATCGTCAACGCGACCCTGCTCGGTTACGACTCACTCTATCTCGTTGCTGAAGATGACGCCTGCAACCAGTCCACATCAGTCCATATCGATCTCGATCGCTGGGTTGGTGTTCCGCTGGCTGACAAGCTTGTCTTCAATGCCGATGATCCGAACAACAACACAATCGCCGGACTTGAGGATGCCGTTGGCGCCAACGATTACATCGTGTTCAGCACGGCTGTCGTGAGCGTTCCGAACTCGATTCTGGCTGTTCCATTCCTCGGGACTGCCCTGAGCGACGAAGCTGGCGCCTTCCAGGCCATCAACGTCGGGCGTGTCAATCAGCCGGTCAGCTTTGCGATTGCAGTGGATGCACATGGCAACCGCAGCGCCATCGTGCCGGTTAACACCAATGACAACGTCGCTCCGGCCAAACCGGTGCGGGAAAACATCTTCCTGACAGAGCGCGGACGTTCCTTCCAGGATACGATCCGTGGCATCCGCGGCGCAGTTGGCAATGGCGAGGAGCCACTGTATCTCCACGCTTATGCTGATGCTTCGCTGACAATCGAACTGCCTGGCTTCCCGATTCTTATTCCGGCCAGCGGCTTCAACAGCAATCCGGCTCCGGGATCATTCCCAGAGACCGGTATTGGTGAAAATTACGCCAACAACCAGGTATTCCCGCATACTGTTGTCGGGAATCCTGCGGTGTGGCTGACTGCTGAAGACGCCTTCGGCAATGAATCCGAAGCCGTTTACCTGCCGCTTGATGTCACGATTCAGAATCCGGATCCGACGAAGATCTTCGTCTTCGCACAGAATCCGCAGACCGACGCCTTCATCACCGGTCTCAACCGTGCGGTTGAAGGCCAGTCGAGAGTCCAGGTTTCCGCGGATGTCAACAACATCCTGCTCTACGGCAACTTCTACTCCAATGCGGATGGCGCCTGGGATGCGGCCAATATCGGCTCGCTTCTGAGACAGCCTGATGTCATGAGCGGTTCGTACAACTTCCCGGATCGCCGTGACACAGTGTATGTCCGTGCAATCGACCGTGCCGGCAACCGCAGTGCAGTGATCCCGATCTCGATCGAGATCGTCACCTACGCAGTCATGGATGCCTTCGGTGGCATTACACTGCGCAATGGCAGCCAGGGTCTTACGGATACACTCCAGCCGACCTTCCTGCCGGATGGTGTCGCTCGTGACCTGGAGCCTGGCTTCTACCGTGCGAATGGTGCTCTGGATCCCGGATTCGCCCCTGGCGACCCGACCGTTCCGGAATACACCAACTCGCCGACAGGCTTCTACCGCCTGACAGGTCAAGGACAGATCGCCGCACTGGGTGATGTCCTGCCGGTGGATCAGAGTGGCTTCGTGCCCTTCACCACAGATGTGGCCAAGGATGTCGAAGTGGCTCCGCTCCAGGCTGGACCTTCGGTTGGGCTCTACATGCTCGATGGTTTCGGCGGACTGACAGCATTCGGTGGCGCACCGGCTCTCACCGGCGTCGCTCTCGGACATGACATCGCCCGCGACTTCGAGCTCGACTACAACCCGGATGGCTCCATCAAGGGTGGTTACATCCTCGATGGCCGTGGCGCGATGAACCCGGTCGGTGGATCGGCCCTGATCGTTCCGCCTGCACCGTTCCTGATCGACCAGGACATCTACGTGGATGCCGAATTGGTCAAGAACCCGGCTGACCTCTCAGTTCTGGGCGCATTCGTCCTCTCGAAGTTCGGCTTGATCTCAACCGCCGGACCGTTGAGCGCCTCCTTCATCAACAACACGCTGAAGGGCGTTCCGAACTTCGGATTCAACATCGCCAGAGACCTCGAACTCTCGATCGATGTCAACAGCGGTGGCGTGATCGGCGTGTATGTCCTCGATGGATTCGGTGGAATCCATGCCGGTGGA
>WBZO01002908.1_pt1 | contig 21114 bp, 8 predicted proteins | sample 5204261 | NCBI WGS metagenome assembly WBZO01 (sample SAMN12412400, study PRJNA552823) | activated sludge metagenome | isolation source: activated sludge from anammox sidestream of wastewater treatment plant... | place: USA: North Carolina | collected 2017-09 | reverse complement strand
GTGTAAGAGTAACAACAGAAGAAACTAATCACGGACAAGGTGGATTAGTCAGCGATGGAGATGGAGGCTGCGTAATTGTATGGCAAAACTACGATGAGCGAATCTTAATGAATAGAATTGATAGGTTTGGTCGGAGAGTTTGGAGTGAAACAGGTATATTTCTAATCAATACGGGTACCAGTATAAAAGTAGTAAGAGCAAGCGATGGTAACTACTATGCACAGGTTAACAGAAATTTATACAGGATAAGGAATAATGGAGAGATAGCAAGAAGTGATAGCATCACGCTTGGAAATATGGTACCTGATCAGGCAGGAGGGTTAGTATTAAGCGGAAAAACAGGCAGTATAAACAATATAAAGCTTGTAGCACAGAGAAAAGACTCACTCGGTAACAACCTCTGGCAGGAACCTTATGTTGAGATTGCGGATAGTCTCTATATAAATACAGAATTAAGAATACAATTTAATAGTGGTTATTACTATTATGGGTGGAGCGGTACAAAAAATGGAATAAACCGAATTGCTCAATTTCAAGCGTTGAGATTTGATGGGAGCAAATTATTTTCGAATGGCAGCATTGAGATTAGTGGAAATACTCCGATAGGCAGTCCGTATATTATTCCATCAGATTCTGGCAGAACAATTTTAATATGGAATGATGCAACAATTGCGTCTTCCACAATGAGCCAAATGTACGATACTCTTGGTAATATCCTGTGGGATGACAATGGCATTGTAGTTTCTTATCCTGCAATAGCATATGAGAATACAACCGATGGGCAAGGTGGTTTTATAACCATTGGTCCGATAAATCAATTTACAATAATTGCGCAGCAAGTTAATAAGTATGGATACTTGGGCGAGATTATTACTTCAATTCCTCAAGAAGATCAAGAGATATTTCCAACAGAAATAATTCTATACCAAAACTACCCCAATCCCTTTAATTCAATCACGAATATTAGTTATTCAATTCCCAAAGAAGGAAAGATTTCTATAAAAATTTATAATTCTTTAGGTGAGCTAATTAAAACAATTGCAGATGATTTCGTTAGCGCAGGATTTCACGAAGTTAATCTATCATCTGACAATTTACCATCAGGAATCTATCTCTACAAATTGCAAACAGAAACAAAATTCATAACTAAAAAATTATTAATAATCAAATAACAGGAGGAGAAAAATGAAAAAGTTGTTATACATTCTGTTTGTAGTATTACTGATTTTATTGAACTACACAACTCTAAAGTCTGCCCCGTTTGACACAGGAATGAATGAGCTACAACAACCGGATGAAAAAACATTCATTGGAAGAATTTGGGGTGATGAATTCTTCTACTGGATGGAAACAGAGAATGGCTACCGTTTTGTTCAGTCAGGTGATGGATGGTATTATTATGCAACACTTGATCGATATGGTGAATTCGCAACTACCATTTATAAAGTAGGTATTGATTCGCCTGAAGCATCGGAAGTAACTTTGACAATTTACAACACATTGGGACAGAAGGTAGATGAAATAGTGAACACAACATTGGAAGCAGGAAGATACAGCTACCAATGGAACGCCACCGACATTGATAGCGGTATTTATATTTATGAATTAAGAGCGAACAAATTTATTTCTTCAAAGAAAATGATATTTTTAAAATGATAATCCATATAAAAAATATCCTGCTTTGCACTATGGTTTTCTTATTTGTTATTTTCTTCAGCAGCATTGCTTATTGTCAAGCTGAGGCGCAAGTGTCTATTCCTTTCGAGATTTATGATAATACCGGCGGTCAAAAAATTCTGTATTTCGGACTGGATCAAACAGCAACGAATGGAATAGATTTTCTTCTTGGTGAAAGTGATCTTCCTCCGTATCCGCCAACCGGTGCATTCGATGTAAGATGGATTCTTCCTGAAAATGGATTTAATGGTTCATTCAGTTCCTGGCTTGATTACAGAAATGCGCCGGGATTTCCCTACTCAGGAACCGTTGAACACAGATTCAGATATCAGAGTATGCTGGGTACGACGGAAATGTATTTCAAATGGAATTTACCAGACGAAATTACAGGGCTCGTGCAGGATTTAATTAACGGCACTTTTATTAATGTCCCGATTGCAGGTAGTGGAACTTATCAAATAAATAATTTCGAAGTTTTCAATCAACTGAAATTATTTGTTTACTATAATAATATTGTAGCAGATGCGGCAAATGAAGGTGTGTTACCATCAGAATTTAAATTAGAACAGAACTACCCTAATCCTTTCAATCCAACTACAATAATCAGTTTTCAGTTACCAGTAAGCTGTGTTGTAACACTTACTGTTTATGATGTACTTGGAAATGAAGTTGCTATACTAATTAATGGAGAAAAACCTGCTGGCATTTACGAAGTTGAATTCAGCAGTCATTCCAACGAATCCGCCAATGGCGGACAGAACCTGCCTGCAGGTAGGCAAGGTCTTTCAAACCATCAAGGCTCAGCTTTGACGAGTGGAATATATTTCTATCAACTTAGAGTTAACAATTCTTCAAAACTTTCAGGACAATCATTTGTTCAATCTAAAAAAATGATCCTTCTCAAATAATTATGCGGTACCCCATGCGAAAATTTCTAAAAATATTTCTCCCATTTTTACTATTTACTAATATTGTACTTAGTCAAAATCAGCATACAATTATGTCTTACAATATGCTGAATTTTGTGTTAACCGATACACTTGTAAGAAATCCATATTTCAGAACAATATTTTCAAACGTTCAGCCAGATATTCTTGTATGCCAGGAAATGACTTCGGTGACTGGTGTAAACGGTTTCCTTGTTCGGGTACTGAACAGAGTTTCTTCCGGATATGCAGCAGGAACATTTATTAATGGAATGGATACTGATAATGCAATTTTTTATAAGAGCAGTATATTTACTTTTTTGAGTAACATACCAATCTCGACCACGCTTCGTGATATAAATGAATTCAGACTCAGACATAATGCAACAGGTGATACAATTATTATTTATTCGGTTCATTTAAAAGCAGGTGATTCCGGAGCGGACAGTATCCAGCGAATGGCTGAAGTTGATAGTCTTAGAAAACGAACTAATTCGCTTCCGCCAAATTCTAACTTTATTGTGGTCGGTGATTTCAATATATATAATTCGAATGAAATGGCTTTTCAGAAATTGCTTAACCAGACTCAAGATGGTTATTTTATTGACCCTCTAAATCTTGTTGGGCAATGGAATAATAATGGGGCATTCGATTCTTACCACACACAATCAACCCGAATAAGAAATTTTGGTGGTGGCTCAACAGGAGGATTGGATGATAGATTTGATATGATTTTAATGTCACAAGAAATTCTTAATAGCGGAGGAATTACTTTTTATCCGGGTTCATTCGTAACGTATGGAAATGATGGTAATCATTTTAATGATTCAATCAACAAACCGCCAAATGCTGTTGTAAGTCAGCAGGTTGCAGATGCATTACATTATGCATCCGACCATCTGCCGGTTTATGCAACATTCGGCTTTGATAATGAGTATCTTGAAATAACTTCTTTCACAGCATTGATTGAAGGATTTTACAATGGTTCGACAATGAAACCGGATACAGTAACAGTAGAACTTCGCAGCACATCTGCACCTTTTGCAATCGTTGATCAGGCTAAAATATTTTTGAGCAGTACTGGAGTAGGTTCTGCCCGATTCTATAATGCAGTTAACGGAGTTCCATATTACATAGTTTTAAAACATCGCAATTCGATTGAAACATGGAGCGCTGTACCTCAGTCATTTTCATCAAATACAATGATTTATGATTTTACAACAGGACAGAACAAAGCGTACGGAAATAATTTAAAACTTATCGGAACTAAATGGTGTATCTATGGCGGTGATATTAATCAGGATGGCTTTGTTAATGCAACAGATTTGAATTCAATTTATACACAGAATATTTTCGGGGCAGTAGGATATATTCCGACAGATTTAAATGGTGATTCACTTACCGAGATTGAAGATCTGAATATTGTGTTCAGAAATAATGTTTTGGGAATTCACAGAATAAAACCGTAAAAGATTTTTGATTGCTTAAACAAAATCGAGTTATGAAAAATATTTTCATTTTGCTGTTTCTTTTAATATTTGCTCAGACTCTATCTGCGCAGAATTATAAACAGGTTCAAATTTATTTGAATAGTTCTTCTGATATCGAAAAACTTTTAAATTCAGGATTAGAATTCGATCATCTGAACTTTTCAAGAGATAATTCAATCATCGTCTTTCTGAATGATAATGAATTTGGTTTATTGCAGACTACCGGTTTCAGATATGAAATCCTTATTGATGACTGGTATGGATATTACAGCAAAATTCCAAAATTAACTGATGAACAAAAATCTGCGTTCATTAATCAAAGCAAAACAGAAATGAATGTTGGAGGATTTGGATTTGGTTCTATGGGTGGGTTTTATACTCTTGCTGAAGTAGTTGCAGAACTTGATAGTATGAAATCTCTCTTTCCTAATCTGATAACATCAAAAGTTTCAATCGGAAATACAATTGAGGGCAAACCTACTTATATGGTTAAGATTTCTGATAACCCCGGAGTAGATGAAAATGAGCCAGAGGTTCTGTACACCGCTCTTCATCATGCAAGAGAACCTGAAAGTATGATGCAGATGATTTACTTTATGTACTATTTGCTGGAAAATTATAACACCGATCCCGCAGTGCAATATCTTGTGAATAATCGTGAATTATATTTTATTCCAGTTGTAAATCCTGATGGCTACGAATATAATCGGAGTACATATCCTTCAGGTGGTGGTATGTGGCGGAAGAACAGGAGAAATAATGGTGGAAGTTATGGTGTGGACTTAAACAGAAATTATGGACCCTATTCTTACTGGAATGCACCAAATGGTGGTTCGAGTACAACTCCATCAAGTGATACTTACAGAGGAACAGCACCATTCTCAGAACCTGAAACAAATAATATTAAGAATTTTCTTGCATCAAGGAAAATTAAGAATGCACTCAACTACCACACTTATGGCAACTACCTCATCTATCCTTATGGTGCTTTAGACCATGAAACACCTGATTCATTAACATTCAGGGAATATGCTTCTGATATGACTTTCTATAATAATTATACTTATGGTACTGATTTGCAAACTGTAAACTATAGCACACGCGGAAACAGTGATGATTATTTTTATGATGGAGATACGGTTTTAAATAGCGGGAAAATATTTACAATGACACCTGAAGTTGGAACAACAGGATTTTGGCCATCTCAATCAGAAATATTTCCGCTCGCAATTGAAAACGTTTTTCCCAATTTATATTATGCGTGGATTGCCGGCGGTTATGTTGAAATGATAAATCCGAATTTCAGCAAACAATATTTTATGCCAGGCGATAATATTATTATGTATCCGACTTTCAGGAATAAAGGATTATCAACTGCAGCGAATGTAACTATTGAGCTGACTTCTTTAAATACTAATGCAACCATTTCAGTGAGCAATGCATCATTTGATTCAATTAGTGCGAGACACACATCAACTGTTTTATCACCGCTTTCATTTACGATATCATCAAACGCTCAGGCAGAATCGCAAATTCAATTGCTAATAAAAGCTAACACAAACGGTGTAACAATGAGTGAGGATACATTATTTCTAATTGTTGGTAAACCAGAATACATTTTTGCTGATACAACAAATAATCCAAATAACTTGTGGACGATAATCGGAACACCTGCTTCAGCACCTAAATGGGCGATAACAACAGCAACATATAATTCACCACCAAATTCTTATACCGATAGTCCATCAGGAAATTATGCTGCAAGTTCTACAATAACTATGACTCTTACTAACGCGATAAACTTGACTGGTTATTCAAATCCTCGTTTATCATTTTACACAAAATTTGATATTGAAAATAACTGGGATTACGGTCAGGTTGAAATAAGTACAAATAACGGAGCAACCTGGATTCCTTTGCATGGTCAGTACACAAATCCGGGAACCGGTTCTTTTCAACCGAATGGAGAACCTCTTTATGACGGAACACAAACTGTATGGGTTAAAGAAGAGATATCTCTCTCATCTTATATCAGTAATCAATTTAAAATTAGGTTTGAATTAAAAACGGATGGTTATGTTGAGAAAGATGGATGGTATGTTGACGATATAAAAATATTTTATTACACAGCTAATTCTATTGAACTGACATCACTTACAGCATTGATTGAAGGTTTTTATAATGGTACTTCATCAGTTGAAGATACAGTTAACATTGAGTTAAGAAATATTTCTGTTCCGTATGAATTAATAGATCAAACAAAAATCTTTTTGAATTCCAGTGGACAAGGTTCAGGCAGATTCTATAATGCAGATAACGGGATTCCATATTATATCGTTTTAAAACATCGCAATGCGATTGAAACCTGGAGCACGCTTCCTCAAACATTCATTGCTAACAATTTAACCTATGATTTCACAACCGGACAGAACAAAGCATTCGGAAATAATTTAAAACTTGTTGGAACTAAATGGTGTATTTACGGTGGTGATGTAAACCAGGATGGTTTTGTTAATTCGATAGACGTCAATCAGGTTTTCTCAGACAATGTAAACGGATTATCTGGTTATGTAAATACAGATCTGAATGGCGATAACTTAGAGGAGATTGAGGATTTAAATATTGTTTTTATAAACAATGCTCTGGGGATACAAAAAATATCTCCATAATTTTAATGTAGAATAATTTTTAATTTTCAAAAAAATTATGTTGTGCAAAATGCTGAGGGTAAAATGAAATCTTTTCTTCTGTTTTTATTATTGAATATATCATTATCATCACTTCTCTACAGCCAGGTAGAAGTGAGTTCGAGACTTCAAAACGCAATGTCTGAAGCAAATCCTGAAGATTATATTAAAGTAATAGTTCTCTTACGGGATCAGGTAGATGTTATATCTATGGATGAACAATTTTACAGGGAATCAGTCTCTATTCAGCAAAGAGCTTATCTACTGATTAATGCACTACAAGAAAAAGCAAGAAACACACAAACAAATCTTATATCTTATTTAAATGAAAAATCAGCACAGGGAAGAGTTTTTAAATACGAATCATTTTGGATAAGTAATCTTATAGCGGTGGAAGCAAAACTTGATGTAATTAATGAATTAATGTTTCGTATGGATGTAAGTCAAATTGATCTCGATGCAATACTTGAATTGGATAAACCGGTCGAAGTTTTTGAAAATGCACCAGAAGGTATTGAATCAGTTGAACCGGGTGTGAAAATAATTAATGCACATTTGTTATGGGCAATGGGAATCACAGGACAGGGAAGATTGGTCATGGGAATTGATACTGGTGTTCAGCTTCTACATCCTGCACTTCAATACAAGTGGCGAGGAAATCACGTTCCATACAATCAGGCTTGGTTTGATCCGTCAGGTGGAACAACAACACCAAATGATTGTGATTATCATGGTTCACATACAATGGGAACAATGGTCGGAAGATCAATAACAACCGCAGATACAGTGGGTGTCGCAATAAATGCAGAATGGATTGCAGCGAAAACTATTTGCTCGAGTCCGCATACTTCAAATTCTATTGCTGCATTTCAATGGGCAATAAATCCGGATGGAAATCCAGCCACAACAGACGATATGCCAGATGTTATCAGCAACAGTTGGTATGATCCTGATGTCACAAATGAGTGTTCAGGAATTTACAAAACCACTCTCGATGCAGTTGAAGCTGCAGGAATAGCAGTTGTATTTTCAGCGGGAAACAACGGATCTGGTGCTTCGACAATCACAAAGCCAAAAAATATTAATACGAATTCTGTAAATGTATTTTGTGTTGCAAATATTAATGGTGCGTCGTGGCTTGCAGGATCAAACGACCCGATAACAAGTTCATCAAGCCGAGGTCCTTCACTTTGCGGAGGAACAGGCTCGTTGTTAATTAAACCTGAGGTATCAGCTCCGGGAACGTCTGTTCGTTCTTGTAATAGTTCTGGTGGATATACATCAGCAACCGGAACCTCAATGGCAGCTCCGCATGTTGCTGGTGCAGTTGCTTTGTTAAAACAAGCTTTTCCAAATCTTACCGGAAGACAAATTCTTGAAGCGTTATACAATACTGCCAGAGATCTCGGAACAGCAGGTGAGGACAATACTTATGGAACAGGTTTGATAGATGTTTATGCTGCTTTTTTATCTTTGGGTACTCCAGATACAACACCGCCTGATCCGATTTCAAATCTATTAGTCATTAATCCAACTTCAAATTCACTTACTCTTCAATGGACAGTTCCTTATGATTCCACCATAAATGGAATTACTGATTATGATATCAGGTATTCACTGAATCCAATTACCAATGAAACAACTTTCAATAATGCAACTCCATTAAACTTTGCAGGAACACCGGATACAATAGGTGCTACTGAAACTTTCAATGTAACGGGATTAAATTTTTCAACTACATATCACTTTTCAATTAAGTCAAGTGATATGTGGGGTAATTGGTCAAATATTTCAAATCCAATTTCAGGAACAACCTGGATTGCTCCGCAAATATCTGCAGTTCCATTATCAATTAATAAAATAATTTCACCGCAATCCACTGAAACAGACACGCTAACTATTTCGAACGTAACAGTGTTACCTTCTACTCTTGATTTTACTGTTTCATTGGAGAATAATACATTCCCAGATGGATTGGTTAATGTAAAACTACTCCCAAAAATTTATGATTTTAACTCGGAAGAAAATATTAGTGATAAAGAAAATAATTCTGGAAATAATGGAGTTAGCATTGACGGACAAGGAGGGCCTGATTTATTTGGTTATGAGTGGATCGACAGCAATGATCCGAACGGTCCACAATATACGTGGTACAATATCACAGCAAATCCTTCGGCAGTTCAAGTATCTTTTCCAAACGGATCGCTCGATGATGGATGGACAAACGCAATTCAAATCGGTTTCCCGTTTGAATTTTACGGAAATCAATACAACAATCTTTTTTTAAGTACAAACGGATTTATAAGTTTCAATGCTTTAACATCTTCGTATATAACTAATGCACAGATACCGGCAACAGGATTACCAAATAATTTAATCGCTCCGTTCTGGGATGATCTTGATGGAAGAACACAAGGCACTGTTCACTATTTACCGGATGGTGATAAATTTTATATTCAATTCACAAACTGGCAAAAGTATAACGCAACCGGCTCACTTACATTCCAGGTAGTTCTTTATCAAAACGGCAGGATAATGTTATACTATAATAATATGAATGCTACTCTTACCTCTGCAACTGTTGGAATTGAAAATTCAAATGGAACAGATGGTTTACAGGTCACGTACAATTCTGCTTACGTTTCAAATAATCTTGCAGTGAAAATATCATCTGATCCTGATTGGCTATCAAACAATATTAGCAGTGGAAGAATATACAACAGCAATTCAATTGAAGTGGTTTTGACTTTCATCTCCGAAGATTATCCGCTCGGTTTATACACGATGGATGTTTTGATTACGAGTAACGATCCTGTTAATTCATCAATAACAATTCCAGTTAGTATGCAGATTGCAAATATTTTTGAGATCACATCTTTTACTGCTTTGCTGGAAGGATTTTATGATGGGTCAGTTATGGTTGCTGATTCAGTAGCAATTGAACTTAGAAATACATCCTCTCCTTATTCATTAGTTGATCAGACTAAAATATTATTGAACAGCAGTGGTCAGGGAACAGCAAGATTCACAAATACATCAAATGGGATTCCATATTATATAATACTCAAACATAGAAACGCGATTGAAACGTGGAGTGCTCTCCCTCAAACATTTTCTGCAAATACACTTAATTATGATTTTACAACCGGGCAGAACAAAGCATTCGGAAATAATTTAAAACTTGTTGGAAGTAAGTGGTGTATTTTCGGTGGAGATGTAAACCAGGATGGTTACATTAATACACCCGATTTGAATTTAGTCTATTCGCAGAATATTTCCGGAGTAACTGGATATATTCCGACAGATTTGAATGGTGATTCATTCACGGAGATAGAAGATCTGAATATAGTGTTCAGAAATAGTATCCTGAATATTCAGAAACAAACTCCGCCATAATATTATGTATGATTTTTATAAAACAATTAATCAAATATTATTTTCACAGTATAACCAATTGTGCAATAAAGTAAATGCAAACTTATTATTCATAAACATGAGGAGTTATAATGAGGCATCTTTATGCAACAATTGTATATTGTATTTTGTCAAGCCTGGTTTTTGCACAAACACCGTATCATTGGACGCAAAAAAGAAGTGGAAGCAGTCTTGGTGGACCGATTGATTACAATATCAACAACACAAATATTGTTTACTATGGTTCTGACAATAAAATTTATAAAAGCACGGATAGAGGTGAAACTTTTGCTATGACAGGTGTATTAGTGCCGGGTTCATCGGAAATCAAAAGTATAATTCTTAATGATGCAGTTCCGGGAACATTTATCATCGCAATTGAATCATCACCGAATGATAAAATTTATAAAACAACTAATGACGGATCTAACTGGATTTTGACTCTTGATGAAGGACAAATGTCATATTTCGGAATTCCAATGACACAGGATCCATCAAACCCAAATACAATTTTTACTATGATTGGTACGAATTTTAAAAAGTCAACGGATTTTGGAAGCACCTGGACAACAATATCAAGTGATTTTGGTCTTGGTGCAGCTCCTTGTGATATTGAAGTTTTTCCGGGAACAAACATTATTCTTATCGGAGATAACGGAACAGGAATTTTTAAAAGTACTGATTATGGATTGACATGGGTGCAGAAATATTTTACCAGCGGTGAAATCCCAACCATCTCAGTTGATTACACAAACCCGGGAATTGCATGGGCAACAAAATGGGGTGGTGGTGGTGGATTATTGAAATCCACCGATTACGGAGAAACCTGGAGCTTACAATCTGGTTTTACAGGAATATTTATGTGGGGAGTTCATATTCAACCAACTGACGGAAATATTATTTTAGTTAACAGTTATTCAACAGCACCGGGAAGCTGGCGTTCAATAGATGGTGGTGTTTCCTGGACTCCAATCTCAATTCCATCATCGGGTTATCAGGTTGTGTCTGTGGATTCAACAACACAGTATGCTGCACAAAGCTCTGGTTTTTACAAACTCGAATCCGAATATTTTAATGCGATGGTCTTAACTTCGTTCACTGTATTAATCGAGGGATTTTACAACGGTTCAGTTATGAATTCAGATACGGTATCAGTTCAACTTCGCAACACTTCATTCCCTTTTAATCTTGTTGATCAAACTAAAATAGTTGTGAATAATTCTGGCATTGGAAGTGGCAGCTTTTTGAATGCCAGTAATGGAACACCTTATTATCTGGTAGTAAAGCATAGAAATGCAGTTGAAACCTGGAGTGCACTCCCGCAAACATTTTCTGCTAACACTTTGACTTATGATTTTACAACCGGACAGAACAAAGCATTTGGTAACAATTTAAAACTTGTTGGAAGTAAATGGTGTATTTACGGTGGTGATGTAAACCAGAACGGTACAGTTGATAATGCTGATTTGAATTCAGTCTTTAATAACAATACAATTGGAACGACCGGATATACAAATACAGATTTGAACGGAGATATGTTTACTGAAATTGAAGATTTAAATATTGTATTCACCAATAGTGTTATGGGTGTGACTAAAGAAACCCCCGCCGGCGATTCATCTATAAGCGGCGAAAATATATCAAACAAAAATGGTGAATAATATCAGTTGAGTTAAATATAAGTTTATTATGAAAGTTCAGTTATTGTTTAAGATATTTTTCATTCTTTGTTAATGTTGATGAAAATTATTTTATCAGATTTATTAAAATTCATTAATCAAAAACAATCTAATCGGAGGGCAAAATGCCTAAACATATTCTTTATATTTTTCTAATGGTAATATTCTTTGCAGTGAGCGGAATTCTCTTTGCTCAACAGTGCGAAGTAAGTGTTGCCAATATAAGTTTTGAGTCAACAAATTCACTAACATTTGATGTCTTTGTTAAAAACACAAGTCTCTCAGGTATTAATTATAGTCACGGCAGTTATGCCTGGAATTATGATCCTGCTTTTTTAAATGGAGGAACAGCAGCATTTTCACTTGTTCCCGGATTTAGTGATTTTGCAGCCGGTGCATATCCACCTTCTGCTTTAATTACAAGTCCGAATATCTTGAGAACATCATCTAATCTTCCGGGATCTAACGGAACAATTCTACCGGATCAAACCTTACGGCTTTATAGATTCAGATTACAAACTTCGGCAGCTTCATTTGCTTCTGAAAATTTTAGTATAAGTTGGAAGAGTTCAACAGTTCCTTATACAAGAGTTTTCAGTTGGGATAGCGGGACTGGTCTCCCTATCGAAATAACCAATCTTGAATATTCAGTGATGACTTTATTCTGGGAAGAAAATTTTGATTATGCGGTTGGTGGATTGGTCTCTGGTAGCGGAGGTAATTGGGTTAGTTATTCAGGCTCAACCGGTTCATTAGTTCAGGTATCGAGCGGTAGTCTATCATATTCTGGCTATCAGTCATCAGGACTATTTAATAAAATAGATATATTATATCTAACCACATCCGGTGAAGATGTTTACAGACAATTTCCTGCTCAAGGAGAAGGTACCGTTACTTATTCTGCGTTTTTATTAAATCTTGCGAATACGACTGGACTGGCTGCAAATTCAAGTACAACTGGTGATTATTTTATCTCTTATTTACCGGGTACAAGTACGAGCGCACTAAATTCGAGAATTTCCATCAAAACTGGAACCGTAGCTAATACTTTTCAAATTGGCTTGCGAACCAGCTCATCAAATGCAGCCGCAGTCTGGCATCCGGTTGATTTGAATCCTGGAACTACATATTTAATCGCTATGAGTTATGAAGTAATTACTGGAACCGCGAATGATGTGGCTTCTGTTTGGATAAATCCTCCAGTGGATGGAACACAACCAACTCCTGATTTGACACAGATTGCTGGTGTTGATTTAGCAGAAGTTGCGCGATTCGTTGTACGGCAAGGATCGAGCGGAACACCAAATGCATCCATTGATGGTATTAGAGTAGCAACCACTTGGACTGAAATATTTCCACCTTCAGGAACCCCATTTATAAGTGTAACTCCATCTTCGTTATCAGGCTTTTCATATTCTCAGGGCGGTGGACCATCAACATCTCAAAGTTATAGTTTAAGCGGAAGTAATCTTACTCCTGCATCAGGTAATATTTCAGTAACTGGTTCAACGAATTATGAAGTATCATTAAATAATACAACATTCTCCGGAAGTGTCAATGTGCCTTATTCCGGCGGATCTCTTTCATCAACTCCTGTTTATGTAAGATTGAAAGCTGGATTAACAGGTGGAACTTATAATGGTGAAGAAATAACAAATACAGGTGGCGGTGCGACTTCGCAGGTTGTTACTTGTAATGGTTTTGTTATAAAACCGGAACCAACAAACCACGTTACAAATTTTGCAGGAGTAAATGGCACACCTTCATATTATTATATAATTTTAAACTGGATTGATGCTACCGGTGGAACGACTCCGGATGGATATTTAATTAAAGGAAGTTCTTTTGCATTTGATTCAATTGCTGCACCGGTGGATGGTGTACCGGAGACGAATTCTCTTTTTATTCAAAATGTCGTACAGGGAATTCAAACTAAAACATTCGGTTTTAATTCTGCAACAACATATTATTTCAAAATTTTTCCTTATACAAATTCTGATGCAATCATTAACTACAAAACCAATGGTGTTGTACCTCAATTCAGTATAGCAACAACAAATGCGCCTTCATTACCATTGACTGAAAATTTTGAATATGTAACCGGATCATTTCTTACTGATAACGGATGGCTTGCACACAGTGGTAGCGGTACTAACCCGATTTCAATTCAAGCAACTCCATTGACTTATTCTGGTTATGTTAATTCAGGATTAGGTAAATCAATCTCTATGAATTCAACCGGTGAAGATGATAACAGAGCTTTTAATTCTGTTACTGCTGGAAGTTTATATGCTTCATTTATGGTGAACTTCAGTTCAGCTCAAACCGCTGGCGATTATTTCTTTCATCTTGGACCTGAAAATACAACCTCATTATACTTTGCGAAAATTTTTGTAAAAAAGAATGCAGGTGATAGCCTTGCAATTGGAGTAGCAAAAAGAAATAATGGTGATGTTGTTTACACATCTTTTAGCTATGCTTTAAATACGACTTATTTAATTGCAGTTAAGTACTCATTTAATTCCGCTACCAACACAGACGATGAAGTCAAATTATGGATCAATCCGGTTTTGGATGGAATTGAACCAAGTGCTACAATATCTCAGACAGATTTAGGTGAGGATGCTCTTAGTTTAGGAATGATGGCTTTACGACAAGGAAGTTCAAGCAATGCTGCAACTTTAACACTTGGGGGAATACGTGTTGCAAATTCTTGGATACCTTCCTCTGGCTCCTCAACCTTCCAGCTATCAATAAACTTATTAAATGGTTGGAATATGGTATCCGTACCGGGAACAAATCCTGATGGAATGGGAGTAGCAAATTGGTGGCCAGGAAGAGTTGGAGACGTTTATAAATATAATGCTGGCTATCAAACAATAACTACAGCAACACCTGGAGTAGGATACTGGATGAAAAATAACGGAGCTCAGACTTATAATACAGGAGATGAATGGCCAGCAGGTGGATTGCAAGTAGTTGCACACACACCATTAACAGGAGCTATTGGCTGGAATATGATTGGTGGCTATGAGATAGCAGCAACAGCATCATTAGTAACAACAGTTCCAGCAGGACTACAGAGTGGACCGATCTATAAATATGCAGGTGGATATTCAGCAGCAGCAACAATAGATCCTGGATTTGGTTACTGGATAAAGTTGACAGGTGCAGGACAGATAATAATACCTGAGTCATTTGCTAAAGACAGCAAACCAGTAGAATACTTCCCTGAGAATTGGGGAAGAATAGTGATAACAGATGCAGCAGGAGTGAGCTACACACTGTATGCAGTAAATGGACAGGTTGACTTAAGTCAGTATGAATTACCACCAGCACCACCAACAGGAATGTATGACTTCAGATACTCGAGCGGAAGAATAGCCGAAGACCTGAGCAGCTCAGTGAAGACAATTGAGATGAGTGGAGTAGTATATCCATTAACAGTAAGCGTAGAAGGAATGGATATCAGGTTGATGGATGAGAGCGGCAAGAAACTGAATGCAAATCTGAAGGATGGAGAATCAATAGAAATCAGTGAATCAACGATAGAGAAACTGATGGTATCGGGAGAACTGTTACCAACAGTATATTCACTTGAACAGAACTATCCGAATCCATTCAACCCAAGCACGATGATCGAGTTCTCATTGCCGGAGATGGCAAATGTAAAACTAAGTATCTACAATGCATTGGGAGAAAAGGTAGCAGAACTTGTAAACACATCACTGCAGGCTGGAAAATATCAATACAACTGGAATGCAAGTGGAGTGGCAACAGGAATGTATATCTATGAATTAAGGACAGATAATTTTGTATCAGTGAAGAAGATGCTGCTTCTAAAATAATTGAATAATAATCTTAAGCCCTGCTCTTTTGGGCAGGGCTACATTTTTACGGGGTAAACACTATGAAACAAAAAATATTTTTCTTTCTTTTATCTATAATTATTTCTTCAAATCTTTTTCCGCAATCGCCGGTGGTTCAGCAAATATTGAATGCAGCGCGGCAAGATTCGTTGGTTTATTTTGCACGTGAGTTATCAGGTAATGTTCCAACAATTATAAATGGAACAACACAAACCATTGTTTCCCGACATAAGAATCAGCCAGGCAATTCTCTTGCAGAAACCTATATCAAGCAGAAGCTGCAATCTTACGGTTTAACAACAACGATTCAGTCTTTCAGTACAACCGGAAAGAATGTATATGCAGTCCAACCAGGGACAGAATTTCCAAATCAGAAGTTCATGATCTGCGCACATTACGATGATATGCCTTCAGGTACAACTGCTCCGGGTGCGGATGATAATGCCAGTGGAACCGCAGCAGTAATTGAAGCTGCAAGAATTTTCTCTCAGCATGATTTTCCTTTCACAATTATTTATGCTTTGTGGGATGAAGAAGAACAAGGATTAATCGGAAGTGAGTATTATGCAACTCAGGCTCAAAATGCAGGTGACTCAATTCTCGGTGTTATAAACATGGATATGATCAGCTATGATGGAAATAGCGATGGCAATGCTGATGTTCACAATAGTTCTGTCGCAAACACCAGTGAATTAAAAGATAAAATGCTTGAAGTGAATCTTCTCTATGGAATCAATCTTGATTTAGATGTTGTTCCTGCTGAACCTTACAGCGATCATCAATCATTTCTTGATCATGGTTATGGGGCAATTCTTCTCATTGAAGATGATAATGATTTTCATCCTTATTATCATACCGTAAATGACCTGGTTCAGTACTATAATCAACCTTATTATTTTAAAATGGCAAAGTTATCGTATGCCACACTTGCATCGCTTGCACTCAACCTGAATTTGAATATTATTCATACTCCTATTGCTTCAACTTCTCTATCAGGTCCGATAACAACTACAGCATTTATTTCTACCGGATTGAATATTGGAGCGGGAAATCTTTCTCCAAGACTTTATTACAGAACGAAAATTAGTGGTGGCACATTTGGTCCTTTTACTGCTATCACAGGTGTTCCAACTGAGAGTGGAACTTATAGTTTTACTACTTTCTCAATTTCGCTTGGAACAATAGTTCAATACTATCTCGCAGCACAGGATGCAAATTCAAGTGTCGTAAAAACGCTTCCAACTGGTGGAAGCGGGTTTAATCCACCTGGAAGTACACCGCCGCCAAAATTTTTCCAGTTCTACGTAGCTTCACAAGAAGTTGCATTGTATGATGAAGCTAATAATATTAATAATTGGACTTCGACAAGTGGCTGGAATATCACATCCACAAAATTTGTATCTCCTCCAACTTCATTTACAGATTCACCTTCAGGAAATTATGGAAACAATGTTACATCGTCACTGAAATATAATAGTCAAATCAACCTGACTGATGTGCTTGGAGCTGCACTTGAATTTGATACTCAATGGGATATTGAAAATAATTGGGACTATGGACAGATTCAAATTTCAACTAATAATGGAACAACATGGACTGCATTAACCGGTTTGTACACTAATCCGGGTGTCGGAAGTTTTCAACCAAACGGTGAACCTCTGTACGATGGAACACAACTAAGCTGGGTTCATGAAACAATTGATATTTCAAACTATGTAAATCAAAACATAACTATAAGATTTTATTTTAGAAGTGATGGGTCATTGACAAAAGATGGATGGTATGTTGATAATATTAAAGTTACTGTTTATGAATCCACAACAACTTTTCAGTTGAGTGTGAATGTTGGAGACAAATGGAATGTACTTTCAATTCCCGGGAATCATCCGGATGGTAATACTCTTGATAACTGGTGGCCATACAGAGATCCAAGTGCTAATGTATTTTTCTATAATAATGGGTATGAGGTTGCAGATACTTTAAAGCCAGGTGTTGGTTACTGGATCAAACACCTTGGTGCAAGAACGTATAACACCGGAGATGAATGGCCTGCAAATGGAATCATTCAGGTTCCGCATGATCCAATAAACGGAGTTGCAGGATTTAACCTGATTGGTGGTTATAATAATGTTGCAAGTGTATCAAATATAACAACCATTCCAGCAGGACTACAAGCCGGCCCTGTTTATACGTACATCCCGAATCAAGGATATATTATAGCCAATACTTTAACTCCGGGATTTGGTTACTGGATAAAGTTGACAGGCGCAGGACAGATAATCATACCTGAGTCATTTGCAAAAGAGAGCAAGCCAGTAGAATACTTCCCTGAGAACTGGGGACGAATAATACTGAGGGATGCAGCAGGAGTAAGCTACACACTGTATGCAGTGAATGGACAGGTTGACTTAAGTCAGTATGAATTACCACCAGCACCACCAGCAGGAATGTATGACTTCAGATACACGAGTGGAAGAATAGCCGAAGACCTGAGCAACTCAGTGAAAACAATTGAGATGAGCGGAGTAGTATATCCATTGACAGTAAGAGTAGAAGGAATGGATATCAGGTTGATGGATCAGACAGGAAAGACACTAAATCAAAACCTTAAATCAGGCGAAGAAATAGTAATCAGTGATGCAACGATCCAGAAGCTGATGGTATCGAGCCAATTGGTACCAACAGTATATTCACTTGAACAGAACTATCCGAATCCATTCAACCCAAGCACGATGATCGAGTTCTCATTGCCGGAAGATGTGGCAAGTGTAAAACTCAGTATTTACAATGCATTGGGCGAAAAGGTAGCAGAACTGGTTAACACATCGTTGACAGCTGGTAAATATCAGTATCAATGGAACGCAAGAGATGTCGCAACCGGAATGTATATCTATGAATTGAGAACAGATAATTTTGTTGAAGTAAAGAAAATGCTTTTAGTAAGATAGATATATCTAATTTTATAATTGAAAATCCTTTTCAATAAGAGTTGATAAGGATTTTCACTTTTTTATGGAAAAGTAGTTACAATGTAACTATCGAAAAAAATTGTTTTTATTATGAGTCTAATTTTATGTTAAATGCATAGACGACTTAATTAATATTTTCAATAAACATTTGGAGGGCAAATGAAATCTAAGATTCTTTTTTCGTTTTTTCTTTTGCTCCTGATATCAGTTTCAATTTTTGGGCAAGCAAAACCTCAAATTAGTTTTGAAAACCTGATGATATCAGCAGAGCAGGATTTCAGTCTAATCAGTAAAGCTCGCACATTAGCTGAATCAAATGATCTTCCGCACACGATTTACTTACCGGAAGGTATTTTCATCGAAGCTAAAGGGACGGAAAATAACAAAGTTGTTTATTCAATAATAAATGATCTTCTGCATCCTTTTAATAACGGTGAGGTTGCTTTCTGGGAAGAAATAGTGCAAAGGTATGATCTGCGAAGTGCCAGGATACACTGGTCGAACAAACCGACACAGAATCCTAATTTAGGCTTTAGTAAGCCTGTCGGTTTTGATCCTGAGCTCACACCAAGATTTATAATGGTGATGGAATCGACTAACGATGCGTGTATGACTTTCCGTTATGATGATGGCGCTTTACTAGATAGTGTATTTATTCCCAGCGATAATCCAAACTTGAGTACACCTATTGAACCACTACTAACTCCACAGGGAAAAATTCTTGTTTCGGATCAGTTAACAGATAATATCGTTGAGTTCGATACACTTGGTGCATTTGTAAGAATTCTGTTTGGTGGAAACACAGCAGTACTCGATAATTGCCGTGGAATAGAACTACATCCGAGTGATACTATGGTTGTTGCCGCTATTGCTGGCGGGGCCAATCAGGATGCGATTGCACAATTTAGTCTATCTACAGGAAGTTATCTCGGTAATTTTATAGCTCCGAACTCTACACAAATGGATGGACCATGGGATATAATTTTCAGACAAGCAGATTGTTTAGTCACAGGTCAGGCAAGTAATGATGTTACAAGATACGATTTGAATGGAAATTACCTGGGTGTATTTGTTCCAACAATTGCTTTTCCAGAGCAAATAAATAAAACACTTACAACTAATATCATTGTAGGAAATTTTAGTTCTCCAAGTGGTTTGTATATATATGATGAAAATGGAACTCAGCTTAACTACTTTAATGCAGTAACTGGGCTACGCGGATGTATTCAACTTGGTAATGGAAACTATCTTGTAACAAACGGAACAAGTGTTGTTGTACTTGATCAGACAACTGGTGCTGTAGTGGCAACTCCAGTCTCTGGTATTTCCGGTCGTTCTGCTCATGAGTTTGAAACATCCACTCCTGCAAATACTTTCCAGTTATCTGTGGATGTAGCCAACGGTTGGAATTTAGTTTCAATTCCTGGCAATCATCCTGATGGAAATACACCTGATAATTGGTGGCCCTTTAGAGATCCTTCAGCAAATGTTTTCAAGTATAACAATGGTTATCAGGCAGTCGATACTTTGTACCCAGGAATAGCTTACTGGATGAAACATTCAGGATCCAGAACATATAATACCGGTGACGAGTGGCCGGCAGGTGGAATAATTACTGTACCTCATCTCCCATTAGAAGGTTCAGCAGGTTGGAATGGGATTGGCGGATATGAATTAGTTGTAACAGCAGGCAACGTATTAACAAATCCACCGGGATTACAGAGTGGACCGATCTACAAATATTCCGGAGGATATTCAGTAGCAATGACACTAGATCCAGGATATGGATACTGGATAAAACTAACAGCAGCAGGACAGATAATAATACCTGAAACACTGGCAAAGGATGGTAAACCAGTAGAATACTTCCCTGAGAACTGGGGAAGAATAGTGATAACCGATGCAGCAGGAGTAAGTTACACATTGTATGCAGTAAATGGACAGGTTGACTTAAGTCAATATGAATTACCACCAGCACCACCAGCAGGAATGTATGACTTCAGATACTCGAGTGGAAGAATAGCCGAAGACCTGAGCAGTTCAGTAAAGACAATCGAGATGAGCGGAGTAGTATATCCATTGACAGTAAGAGTAGAAGGAATGGATATCAGGTTGATGGATCAGACAGGAAAGACACTAAATCAAAACCTTAAATCAGGCGAAGAAATAGTAATCAGTGATGCAACGATCCAGAAGCTGATGGTATCGAGCCAATTGGTACCAACAGTATATTCACTTGAACAGAACTATCCGAATCCATTCAACCCAAGCACGATGATCGAGTTCTCATTGCCGGAGATGGCAAATGTAAAACTAAGTATCTACAATGCATTGGGAGAAAAGGTAGCAGAACTGGTTAATACTTCATTGCAAGCCGGAAAATATCAATACAACTGGAATGTC
>WBZO01002906.1_pt1 | contig 21132 bp, 21 predicted proteins | sample 5204261 | NCBI WGS metagenome assembly WBZO01 (sample SAMN12412400, study PRJNA552823) | activated sludge metagenome | isolation source: activated sludge from anammox sidestream of wastewater treatment plant... | place: USA: North Carolina | collected 2017-09 | reverse complement strand
TCCAGGCCAAGTCCGTCAAGGAGATGAAGACGGTCGATGGCGTCGAACTGGAACGCTCCGACTTCGCTGACCGCGGCGACCCTGACGACGTGGCGACGTGGAAACTGCCCCTCGTCTCCAAGCCGGGCGAGCCGGACGCGGACCGCATCGCCGACGCGATCACCGCGCTACAGCCGGGCGGCTTCCGTGGCAACGAGGTCGAACTGACCGACCCGCGTGACACGGTGATCGGGCGCATCCGCTCCGCGATCCAGCGTCTCGACGACGAGGACACGCGCGACCGCCTGACCGAACGTGTGGACGCGCTGGGCGAGAAGTCCGTCAAGGTCGCGGGCGGCTTCCGTGCGTTCCGCGACAAGGAGACGGGCGACTGGCGCTGGCTCGCGATCTACAGCAACAACTTCGAGGACCGCGAGGGTGAAATCTTCGCCGAGTCCGCGCACCGCAACTACGTGAAGGCGGTGGACGAGACGCAGCGGTTCCCGACGCTGCGTCTCTGGCACGTCCCGTACGACTTCGGCCAGGCCGACATGATCGACTACGCGGACGGGTTCATGGTCGCCACTGGCAAGTTCTACAAGGAGGCCGCGCACGTCGCCGAGGCACTGGCCGGCGAGAAGGGCCTCGGGTGTTCGCACGGCTTCGTGTACGATGTCCGTGACCTCAAGGACGGTGTGTACGAGTCGTACTTCACGACCGAAATCAGCGTCCTGCCGGTGGACAAGGCCGCGAACCCGCTGACGGCGTTCGCTGCGGGTGAGGAGTTCCCCATGCTGACCGAAGAGAAGAGCCGCTTCATCGCCCGCGTCGCGGGCGAGGAGACGGTCGAGGCGATCAACAAGCAGATCACGTCTCTCTCGGAGAAGGCGCGCGCCCAGGGGCTGACCTTCAAGGAGATCAGCATGGTCGCCGCCGCTGCGCTTGACGCTTCCGCGAAGGAGCGCCAGTCCGAGGACGTGGAGGACGACGAGGAGTACGACGAGGAAGAGGCGGCGATGGCCGGCGACTCCAAGAAGCGCAAGGAAGCGCCCGAAGCGTCCGCCGACGCCACGGCTGCCATGCGAGACGCGGTGACGGCTGCCGTGGGTGAACTCGTCGCCCCCATCGTCGAGCGCGTGACCGCGCTGACCGAAGAGGTCAAGGAACTCCGCAAGGAGAAGGACGCGGTGGTCGAGGACCGGCTGCACGACCTCTACTCGGACGTGTTCCGCCCGTCGCAGTCGCGGCGCGGCTACCGTTCGGTGGACGAGGCGGTGCCGCTGAGTGCGGACGGCCAGCGTGCGCGTGACGCGGTGCAGGCCGCGCAGGAGGCCGCGACCAAGGCGAACGGCAACATCGACCCGGAGGACCGGGTAGGCGCGATGGTCGCTGACCTGGGCGTCATGATGGGCGGCCGTGGTGCGCAAGGCATCGGCATCTAGTACCATCGGCGGTAGTCAGACGGATCGCGGCCCGTCTTTCAGCAACAGTGGCAACGTCTGGGAGGACGAGATGTACGCAGGAGGCCTGCAATGGTCGCGACTGTTTCTCCCAGCACGCTCGGTCCGTACGCGGAACTGATCGCCGCGCTCAAGGACCTCGGCACGAAGCACAACGCTTCGGGCACGCCGATCTCCTCGGGCTACTCCCACGGCCCCGGTGGCAACTTCTCCTTCCCGGGCGTCGATCCGCGCGTGTTCCACACGGTGGTCGGCAACCGTGGCATCCTCGGCCGCCTGCCGGTTCGCCCGTCCGTGTTCACCAACCCGGTCTACGACGTGCTGACCGGCGTGAAGGCGGACACGGGCGACGAGAAGAACGGCGTCTGTGAGGACGCACCGGTCGCCGGCCTCGCCAAGGGCGGCGTGATCACGTCGGTGTTCGGGCGCTACGAACGCTCGACCCCCGAACTGGAGATCAACCGCCTCGGCCAGTACGTCAACTACGCCGACCCGATGGACCTGACGCTCCAGGGCAGCCCGATCCACGAGTCCGGCCTGTTCGCCACCGGCCCGGGCAACCCGGCTGCGCCGGCTGACGTGCTGCGCAACGAGATCGCGCGCAAGTTCTGGGAACTGGGCATCTCGCTCCACCGGCTGCTCTCCGTGCAGGTGTGGACGGGCAACCCGTCCAACAACTCCGCGGGCGGCGGCTACAAGGAGATGACGGGCCTCCAGACGCTCGTGAACACGGGGTACGTGGACGCGGAGACCGGCACGGCACTGCCGTCCGTGGACTCCGAACTCATGGACTTCAACTACGCGAGCGTGCAGGACAACGGCACGGACCTCGTGAACGCGCTGTCGTACCTGTGGCGCTACCTCAACGACCTCGCGTTCCGCACGGGCGTCCTGCCGGTCAACTGGGCCATCGCCATGGCCCCCGACCTGTTCTGGGAGGTCACGGCGGTGTGGCCGTGCGCGTACCTGTCCTACCGCTGCAACCTCGCCTCGGGCGCGGAACTCGTGATCGACGCCAACGAGCAGGTGCGGATGCGTGACGACATGCGCGCCGGCAACTACCTGATGATCGACGGCGCTCGCATCCCCGTGATCCTGGACGACGGAATCCCGACCGAGAACGGCAACGACTCGGGCGGCAACTTCCCGGCCGGCTGCTTCGCCTCGGACATCTACATCATCCCGCTCTCCGCGCTGGGCGGTCAGTCCACGCTCTTCATGGAGCACTTCGACTACAACAACCCGTCCCTTCGGTCGGCGCTCGCCGAGGAGAACAACATCCTCGCCCGCGTGCAGGGGCCGTGGCTGACGGTGCCGAAGCAGAAGAACTTCTGCATCCAGTGGCAGACGAAGGTCGAGCCGCGCCTGGTGCTGCGTACCCCATGGCTCGCTGGCCGTCTCCAGAACGTGGTGTGGTGCCCGACGCTCACCCCGCGCAGCCCGTTCCCGGACAACCCGTACTTCGTCAACGGTGGCCTCACCGAGCGCCCGGGTCCGTCCTTCTACTCCGCCTGGCAGCAGTAGGCGCGCCAGCCGCATCGTCCAACTCGACGGCCCCCATTGCTGGGGGCCGTCTTGCGTCTCAGAGGATGCCCATCATCAGGTGCGGTACGACCTGCGGTTCCGGTGGTACGAGCGCGACGCTTGACGCATCCGCTGGTGCGCGGGTATCGTCCCTCCCGCTGGACAGCCTGACTTCTGAGTGCGGAGTCCGGTCTGTCTGGCAACCGACGCTGGGTAGCGCAGTGGTAGCGTGCCGGACTCATAACCCGGAGGTCGCGGGTTCGACTCCCGCCCCAGCCACCAGACTCCAATGCACCGCTGCCGGGCGGTGGGGGTAACTCAGGGACGCCTCCGAGGGAATGATGACCCCCTCGGGGGCGTTTCTGCGTCCGTGGTGCTACCATTCCGCGCGGGAGGCACAGCATCATGCTCACTGGCCGCGTCCTTGTTACCGGTGGTTCGGGGTTCATCGCCCGTGCGCTCTACCTGGCTGCGCGCGAAGGCAACTGGCCCGTCCAGTTCACCGCGCTCTCACGCGACGACCACAAGCACGCGCGGCTGTCGCAGCGGTTCCCCGAAGTGCAGTTCGTCGCCGGCGACATCCGCATGGACACCGAGCGCCTCGCGTGGCTGTTGGGCGGCCACGATGTGGTGATCCACGCCGCCGCGTCCAAGCACGTTGACCTCGCGGAACTTGCTGCGTGGGAAACGGTCGACGTGAATATCAACGGGTCACGCAACGTCGCGCAGGCCGCGATCATCGCCCGCGTCCCGAAGGTGATCGGCATCTCCACCGACAAGGCGTGCGGGCCGTCCACCTACGGCATCACCAAGGCCGTCATGGAGCGCATGTTCGTCGAGGCCGACCGTTTCAGCGACACGCAGTTCACCGTCGTCCGCTACGGCAACGTGGTCGGGTCTACCGGATCGGCGGTCCCGAAGTTCCGCGCACAGGTCGCCGCTGGTGAACCGATCCGCGTGACCGACCTCCGTATGACGCGGTTCTGGATGGGCTGGCGTGAGGCGGTGGACACCATCGTCTACGGACTCATGCAGACGCCCGGCGCGTGCATCGCCGTCCCGAAGCCGCGCGCGATGTCGCTGCACGGGCTTGCACTGACGGCTCTCGGGCGCACCGAGTACGGGCCGCTGCCAGAGGGCGCGGTCGTGGTGGATGGCGTGCGGCCCGGTGAGCGCATGCACGAGGAACTCGTGTCGTGGGAAGAGTCCCCGCGCGTCGAGAAGCGCAGCACGTACTACATCATCCACCCCCCGTGGTCGGACTACCGCGGCGCGCAGTTCCGCGTCGGGAGCGACGATGCACCCGCTGGCCTGATCGGCCCGCAGGAGATGCAGGCGCTCATCGAATCCGCCGAGCAGGTGTAGGCGATGGCGAAGGTGCTGATCCTCGGCGCGGGCGGCATGCTGGGACGGGCGTTGGCTGCCGCGCTACCGGACGCCGAGACGCGCACCCACGCCGAGTGCGACGTGACTGATGAGGACGTGGTGTCCGTCACGTTCGCAGCCACGCAGCCCAAGATCGTCGTCAACTGCGCCGGGGCGCTACCTGGGGCGTCGCCCGAAGTGATGCTGCCGGTGAACGCAGGCGCGCCGCACGTCGTGGCGCGGGCCGCGAAGCGGTGGGGCGCGCAGGTCGTACACGTCTCCACAGACTGCGTGTTCAGCGGCCGGCAGACGCCCATCATCGACAGGGGCGTCGCACCCGACGCGCGCGACATCTACGGACTCACCAAGGCCATCGGCGAAGTAGAGGACAACCACGTCCTGAACGTGCGCACGTCGTTCGTCGGACGCGACCACGGCCTGATCGCCTGGTATCGAGCGCAGACGCAGCCCGTGCGCGGGTTCGTGCGCTGGTACTGGTCGGGCCAGACGGTCGAGGTCGTGGCACGCGCCATCGCCGAGCGGGTAGACCGCGGGCGCATCGGGCGTGGCACCGTGCATCTCTCCACCCTGGAACCGGTGAGCAAACTGGACGTGCTGCGCATGTTCCACATCGCCACCGATGGGGTAGACGTGATCCCGGACTGGCGTCCGTATCGGAACCACGCGCTCGTCCCGTCGCAGGGGTGGGTGCTGCCGCCGATCACCATGGAGGACATCGAACGTGCCATGTAAGGTCGCGGTGGTCGTACCAGTGGGGCCGCGTGACTACCACGCGACGTGGCTGTCGGACTGCCTGGACAGCATCGCCGCGCAGGCCAGCAAGCCTGACCTGATCGTCGTGGTGGACGACATGCACGGCATCGGAGAACTGCCGCGCATCGACGTGGGTGCGCACCCCGTGGACGTGCTGCTCTACCAGCCGCCGTGGCTGCTGGGAGTGGCCGGCGCATTCAACCACGGATGCGCCGTCGCGTTCGCGCAGGACGCGGACGTGGCGATCATGCTCGGTGCGGACGACCGGCTGGGCGCGGGGGTGGTCGCCTCCCTCCGCGCCGCGTGGGAAGCCGACAAGGACCCGGCGCGGTACTACTGGTTCGACACGCACTACCAGGACGGCAACCAGCAGCGCCTCCCGTGCAACAACGCCGCCGTCACTTCGGCGTTCATGCAGGCGACCGGTGGGCTACCCATAGAAGCGTCTGCTGGCGCGATGGACGCGGCGTTGATCTCCGCGTTGCTGACGCACCGTCCCGCCATGCTCCGGCACGTCACGGGGCCGGACGCCTACTTCTGGTCGCGGCAGCATCCGCAACAGGAGACGGCGCGCCTCAACGCCTACGCCGCCGCCAACGGCATCATCCGGGACGTATTCACCAACACCTTCACCGCGCCGCAGTGGGGCCGGTACTCGTGATCGTCGATCTGCTCGGCTACCGCGACTGGGCGCGTTCGCTCGCGTCACAGGTCACGCCGATGCTCGGGTCGGTGGGCATCATCGTCCACTTCCACGACCAGGCCGATCAGGTGTGCGAGGACGCGGACATCGTGTACCTGGTCGGGTGGTCAGAGATTGTGCCGGCGTCGTTCTACGCCGACCGCACCGTGATCGTCCTGCACCCGTCGCCTCTGCCGGAATACCGTGGCGGCAGCCCTATCCAGCACCAGATCATAGACGGACGCGACACGTCGGCGGTCACGCTGTTCCTCCTGGATGCTGACCATCCAGCCGTGGACAGCGGGCCGATCTGCTGGCAGCGCGAGTTCAGCATCGCACCGCCCACGGACTTGACCACCATCCTCGCGAACATCGCGTACCTCGGCGCGCAGGGCGTCTCGGAGACGGCCATCGCGCACGCCGACGGCACGCTCACGTTCCGCGAGCAAGAGGGCGCGGGGTCGTTCCGCTACCGGCGCACGCCGGACCAGTCCGAGATCACCATGGGCGATCTGGCGACGCTGACTGGACGCCAGTTGTACGACCGCATCCGCGCGCTGCAACCGCCCTATCCGCAGGCGTTCATCGTCGGGGTGGACGGGGCACGGGTGTACCTGAATGTGGAGGAGTACGAAGTCCCATGACCAAGCGACTCGTGATCGCGCCACACGTCGATGATGATGTGCTGGGATGCGCCTCGCTGCTCGACGCAGACACCGTGACCTTCTACTGCGGGGTGGACGCGCATCACGTCGTCTCACGCGCCGAACGGTGGAAGGAAGCGCAGGCTGTCTCCATCGAGACGAAGGGGCGGTGCTACTGGCCGGCCCCGGAGGCCGCCTTCCACCCGCACGTCGCCTACCGGACGGGGCGCGTGGTGAACGCCTACGACGTGCCATCGCTGATCCGCGACTTCGAGTGGGTGATCGGGGTCGAGCGTCCTGACGAGGTGCTGATCCCGTGGCCGTCCTACAACCAGGATCACCGCGCCGTCTACGAGGCCGCGCTGGTGGCGCTGCGCCCCCACGACCGGAACCACCGGGTAGCGACGGTGCTGGTGTACGAGGGGTCGCAGGTCAACTACTGGGACTGGGCGACACCGGGCGACACCTTCAAGCCCAACGTGTTCGTCCCGCTCGACTTCGAGCGCAAGGCGTACCTCTACAGCCTCATGCCGTCTCAGGTGCGCGGGATGCGGTCGGTGGACCGTCTGCGCGCGCTGGCGGCGGTGCGCGGTGGTGAGATCGGCGTCGAGTACGCGGAGGCATTCATGGCGCTCCGCATGGTAGTGGAGGTCTAGGAAGATGATCGGACTGGACGCGGCGATCAGCCGCAAGGAGATCGAGAACTCGTTCGTCAGGCTGCGCACGTTCGGTTGCGTGAGCCACCGTGTCTGCCGCGCCGATGCGGTCGAGGCGCACGGACGCAGGCTCGCCAGCGGCGAGAAGGTCACGCTCCACGACGTGATCGAGGAGTGGGAACAGGCCCACGCTCAGAAGGGATGCCCGCATGCCGGCTGACAACGCACGCCAACTGGCGATCTCGCGCAACTACCTCACCGTCGCGGACGTGGAGGCGATCCAGGCGCTCGTGCGCAGCATCGAAGGCGGCGTGCGCGTGATCGACCTCGGGGCCGGCAGTGGCACCACCGCGCTTTCAGTGCTGGATGAACGGCCTGACGCGCAGATCGTCACCATCGACATCAGCGCCGAGAACCTATCGTGGGCAGAGAAGGCCGTCCGCAACGTCTACCCGTCCGCCAACTGGCGCGGCATCCTCTCCCGCGCGGACGAGGTGCGTGACTTCTTCGACGGCCAGCCGGTGAACCTGATCCTCCACGACGCAGGACACGAGTACGCCGACGTGTACGGCGACCTCGTTGAATGGGCGTCCGCCGTCCCTGCGGGGTGCCTGGTGTGGGTCCACGACTACGCACGCGCGCCGTGGGAGGGCGCGGACGCCTACCCCGGCGTCGCAGAGGCGATCCAGGTGCTCACCGTGGCGGAAGTCCTGCGCGAGACGGGCACTCCGGGCATCGGGTGGACGGGGATCGTCCAGTGACACTCCCGAGCGTGTGCATCCTGCTCCTCACCTACGAGGACGGCCAGCGCCTCACCGCCGAACGCACCCTGCGCGGCCTGCTCGACCACATCCGGTACGAAGGAGACATCCACGTCCACATCGCGGACGACGGCTCCGTGGAAGGCCACGTTGAGCGCCTGCGCGAGATCGCAGCCGGGTACGCGCACGTCCGCACCGTAGGTAGCACGGACGCCCGCCGTGGCGGCTACGGGGCGTCCTACAACCTCGCGTCGCAGACGGTCCACGCATCGCACCCGATCATCATGCCGGTCGAGGACGACTGGGAGTTGACGCGCGACCTCGACATCACGCCGCTGGTGCGCACGCTGACCGACACCGACATCCAGTGCATACGCCTCGGCTACCTCGGGTTCACGCAGCCCATCCGCGGCGAGATCGTCCACACGCCCGCAGGGCCGATGGTCGCGCTCGACCCCGCATCACCGGAGCGCCACGTCGCAGCCGGCCACCCGCGCATCGAGACGCGCGCATGGCAGCGCGCCGTGGGGCCGTGGGCCGAACGCATCCAGGCGGGCGCTACCGAGTTCGACTGGTGCGGGCGTATGGCCGCGCGGACCGGCGTCGCATGGCCGCTCGACTACACCACCGCCTCGCAGCGCAGCGACTCGCTGTTCACGCACATCGGCAATCATGCACTCGGAGAGTTGCAGCCCGGATGAGCGTCGCCATCGTCTGCACCACGTACTTCCCCGCCACGCCAGCCGGCGAGCAGCGCGTCCGTGAGTCGATGCAGACGGTGGACTCGTGGCAGCGCCACCTCCACTACGACGGTGACGTGCGCCTGATCGTCAGTGACGACGGCTCCGACTCGCGGCTGCTCAGACGCTTCCTCGGGGGCATCTCGTGGTCAGGCGTGCAGGTCACGCAGCAGATGCGGCATGGCGTCGGGGCATCACTCAACGCCGGGTTCAACGAGGCGTTCCATGCCAAGGACATCGCACTCTACGCAGTGGACGACTGGACGCTCACGCAGGACACCGACATCACCCCATGGGCGCGGCTGTTGCAGGCGTCGCCCGAAGACGGACGCAACGCAGTCGGCATGGTGCGCCTCGGGCCACCGCATCCGTGGATCACCGGCACCGTCGAGTTGTTCAAGGCCGGCTGGGCGCTCAGGCTCGACCGGCACCACTACGCCTTCGGCCACCGGCCAGCCCTCTACCACCACCGCATGATCGATGCCTACGGGTGGTTCACGCAGGACGTGAACGCCTACGAATGCGAACGGCTCTACGCCGAACACTGGGCACGCACCGCAGGCCCGGACATCCTCCTCGCGCTCCCCTCCCCGTGGGACCACCGCTCCACCGTAGAACAGGCAGACATCGACCCGCGAGCCGCTTGACAGGCGCGCGCTACTGCGTGTATCCTCCGGTTACAACAGTGGAGCGCAGCCAAGTGGAGGGCAGCGATCATGACACCCACGACTGACACGGTCCGGCTGGTCAAGGTGACGACGGACGACGGGAGCGTCGCCTACTGCACCGAAGACAAGCGGTTCATCGTCACCCGCAACGACCAGCGCGGTTCGTACGGCTACCACTATCACGTCCAGGACATGCAGCGGTTCACCGCTCGCGCCAACCGCTTCGGTGGCGGGTACGTCGCCGAGACGGTCGAGTACCCGGCGAACACGCTGGCCGAGTGCAAGCGGTGGATCGCACGACAGATCGAGGAACCCGGTGGCGGCGCTGATGCCGGCGAAGTGGTCCGGGAGCGGGTCGAGGCCGAACGCGATGCGAGCCGTAAGCACGCCGCCGCGCGTCGCGCGCAGACCCGCCGACTGAGGGCATTGGAGCGAGCCGCTGCGGTTCCGATCGTACGGCAGCGCATGCAGGCGCTGGTTGAGCGGAGCGACGCAGAGATCGAGGCACTACAGCGGGCGCTTCACCTTGCGCGCCGCCGCCGCGAACGCGCCGCCGATGTGATGCGCATCCACAACGGTGACACCAACCTCCGCGGCGACACCTACGCGCGCTCCTAGCACGGCCTCGCCCCTTCACCCTGACTCCGGTCGGGGTGCGGGGGCGCTGCCGATGCAGCACGCAGGGAGACGAGAGGACTACGGGAGCATGATCACCTGGGACGTGAGCAAGGAAGAGCGGCATCTGATCGATGTCATCGCGTAGCGGGCCGCCTCGGTCGCCGTACATGGACTGGCTTCTATCCCTCCCCGTCGATGAGGTAGTGGAGGTGCCTGCCGAGTTCATGGACGCGACCAGGGGGAAATCTCATTCGGGGAATCAGTCCCCGCTACGGAAGGCCGGACTGCGCGCCCACTTCGCCACGCTCAAAGGGCGTCGATGGGTATACATCGACCACATCGACTAGCGCCACGGCATCACGGAGGCGCTCTGAGGGTGGTTCCTCGGGGCGCTCCCGTGCCGACGATGGCACCACACGACGAGGGAAGAGAGATGGAAATGCCCGCACGCAAGTCTGACCCGGCGCTCAACCTGCGGCCCTTCGACCCCGCGCATCGTGTGATCCTGCGGCGTGCGGCTGCCGCCCGTGGCATCACGGCCTCGCAGTTCGTCGAGCGGCTGGTCCGCATGCACCAGGCGATGGCGAAGGAGGCCGCTGCCGGCAACGCGAGGTCTGCGGAAATCCTCGACGCCTTCGACCTCGGGGCGGTGACGCGGTGACACGACGCGAACGCATGGAAGCACGCGCAGCGCGCCGCGAAGAATGGGCAGCGAAGCGCCGTGACGAGGCGCAGCGGCTCATGGACCGCGGGGCCGAACACCGTGGCGACACGGCGTTCTGGACGCAGCCTGGCCGCGTCCCTGAGCGTGACCGCATCCACGCAGCGCACGAACGCGGCTATGAGGCGTCCAAGATGGCTGACCTCCACCAGACGCGCGCAGCCGGCATCCGCGACCAACTGGACCGTTCGATCTTCTCTGACGACACGGACGCCATCGAACGCCTGCGCGAGAAGATCGCGCGCCTCGAATCAGAACGCGACAGGAAGAAGGCGGTCAACGCAGCGACGAGGAGCGGTGCCGGATGGAGCGAGCGCGTAGACCCGCCGTTGACTGAGGACGAACGCCGCGAGTTGGTGTCGTGGGCCAGCATGGGGCGCATCGGCTTCGGGGACATCGCGAACATCAGCGCCGAGATCAGGCGGTGCCGCCAACGCATCGCGGAGATCGAAGCGATGGACGCCAGCCGGACAACGTGATATCCTCCGGTGCGTAGTGGAGGCTGCACCAATGACCATCGACCCGTCCGACCCCAGCCAGCAGTTCACCTACCGTGGCGCGCGCTACCATGCCGAGGCGCACGGTGAGTATCCCGGCGCGATGTGGCTCGTGAAGGCTGTCCCCGGACAGACGCTCGCGGACTTCTACGGGCCGGACGCGGAACAGGTCGCCCGCGCGTTCGCCGACATGATGAACCGGCGCTGCTACGACTGTGGCGCGTCCACACCGGGCGGACACATCGACACCTGCCCGGCGTACCTCGCGCTCCCGCGCTTCACCCCGGACGGCGACCTCCTGCGCTGCCCCTCGTGCCACCATGCATCGGAGGCGGCGCTGGTGGGACTGCGCGACGAACACTTCACCTACGTCGGGCCGACCGTCGATGGTGGGTTCGAGTTCACGTACTCGTACGGCAACGAGGAGTCTCCCCCCGACCACATCGTGTGCGGCCGCTGCGGGTACGAGTCGCCTGCCGCGCTGTACGACGTGGTGATCGGCTGATGGCAGCGCCAGCCTGGGCCGTGCGCATGATGGCCGAGGTATTGTGCGACGCGGGCGAGACGCAGCCGGTCGAGTTGTTTTGGCGTCAGTCGCGCCCCAACGCGCACCGGAACGCGCGCGCTCACAGCAGTGGCCGCGCGATGCTGACGAGAAGGCGGATCGCGATCACGGCCGGGACCGAGCGAGACGAACAGCAGATCGTCTTGCTGCACGAGATCGCGCACATCGTGTCCGATGATCACACGCACGGTGACGGCTTCTACCGCGTGGCATGGTCGATCTACCTCCGATACCTCCCGAACATCCCTCGGAAGCGACTGCTGCAAGTGGAGGGTTCGTACCGCAAAGAGGCGCTGGTGGTCGCCGCGGACATGGGCATCCGGGGTGCGAAATCGGCGCTGGCGCGGCGGGGCGCGTAGGTCGAGTCGCTGCGCTATCATGCGGCACGGGGAGGATCAGCCGTGCCGTACCGTGTCCACATCTACCCGACGTTGCCTCGTGGTGAAGACCCAGGCGACGGAGGAATCCGTCAGGTCGTCCGCGCGCAGTACCGCGTGCTCCCGACGCTCGGGTGGGAGATCGAAGAGGACCCGGCGAAGGCCGACCTGATCGCGTGCCACGCGGAAATCCCGTCCACCTACCTCAAGTTGTACCCGCACAAGCCGTTCGTGGTGATGAACCACGGCGCGTACTGGACGGAGTACGACTGGAACGCCCTCTGGTGCTACCAGTCCAACGCCAACGGCCTCGCCGCCATCCGTGCCGCCGACGCGACGGTGACCGTCTCCGAGTGGGTGGCGAACGCGCTGCGCCGGCACACGGCGCGCGACGTGCGGGTCGTCTACCACGGGGTGGACATGGAGGAGTGGGCACCGGCTGACCAAAAGCCCGCCACCCCGTACGTCCTCTGGAACAAGACGCGCGTCGATCCCGTCTGCGACATCGGGCCGGTCAACGCGCTCGCGCGCCGGATGCCGGACGTGCGGTTCGTCTCCACGTTCGGGGACGCGCTGCCCAACATGGTCCTCACCGACCGCCAGCCGTTCGAGCAGGCGAAGTCGCTGGTCAAGGGCGCTGCCGTCTACCTCTGCACCACGCGCGAGACGTTCGGGATCGGGACGCTCGAAGCGATGGCGGCTGGCGTCCCCATCGTCGGCTACCGCTGGGGCGGCCAGGTCGAAATCGTCCGCGACGGTATCGACGGCATCCTCGTCACGCCCAACGACGTGGCCGCGCTGGAAGCGGCTACTCGCGAAGTGCTGGCGCGCCGTGACGAGTTCGGGGCGCACGCGCGCGAACGTGCCACTGAGTTCTCGTGGGAACGCGCTGGGGCTCAGTACGTGCAACTGTTCGAGGAGTTGGTCGCGCGCAAGACTGCGAAGCGCCCGAAAGTCAGCGTGATCGTCCCCGCCTACAACCTCGCGCAGTTCCTCCCCGACACGCTGCGCTCGATCCAGGCGCAGACGTTGGACGACTGGGAGTGCATCGTCGTTGACGACGCCTCACCGGATGCGTGCGGGGAGATCGCGGAGGAGTTCGCCCGCGCCGATCCACGCTTCCGGGTGATCCACAACGAGACGAACCAGTACCTCGCGCGGGCACGCAACATCGGCATCGAGGCCGCACGCGGCGAGTACGTGTTCCCGCTCGACGCGGACGACATGATCCACCCGCGCACGCTGGCGCTGCTGGCGGACGCGCTCGATCAGGACCGCAGCATCCACGTCGCCTACGGTGGCGTGCTGTTCGTGGAAGCGGACGGGCAGAAGCCCATCACCTACCGCGGCCACGAACGCGACGCCGGGCACTCTGGGTGGCCGGTGGACTTCGACCTCGAATGGCAGTTGCGCGGGCCGGGCCAGTTGCTCCCGTACGCATCGATGTACCGGCGCGAAGTCTGGGAGCGCAGCGGCGGCTACCGAGGCCGCGCCCGTTCGTCAGAGGACTGCGACTTCTGGCTGCGCACCACCTCGTACGGGTTCGTCCCGAAGATGGTGACGAAGTCTGACACGCTGATCTACCGGGTGCGCGAGGACTCGATGAGCAGCGCCAAGGGCGAGGGGTGGGAGGAACACCGCTCCTGGTATCCATGGGTGCAGGACAGGACGCTCCTGCCCGCTGGTGCCGTGCGCGACGTGCCGGTGGGTTCCATCGCCTACCCCGCGCTCGACCCGCCCGTGATCGCGGTGGTGATCCCGGTGGGGCCGGGGCACGGCAAGTACGTCCACGATGCCGTCGATTCGGTGGACGCGCAGACGTTCCGCTCGTGGGAGTGCATCGTCGTCAACGACTCTGGGGAGCCGCTGCCACATCTCCCGTCGTGGGTGAAGGTGGTGGAACCGGAGGACGGCACGCATCGGTTCGGCGGCGTTGCGCGCGCCCGCAACGCCGGCATCCGCGCATCGCGGGCGCCGCTGTTCGTCCCTCTCGACGCTGACGACCTCTTGCAGTCGCGCGCGCTGCAACTGCTGTTCGACGCCCACCGCGACTCGGGCGAGTGCCGGTCGGTGGTCTACTCGGACTGGTGGGACGAAACGGCGCTCGGTAAGTTCTCGCGCTACGAGGCGGACGACTACTCGCACCAGATCATGGATGGCCGTAAGCGGCGCGTGATGGGTGAGCAGCGCGAGGGCGCGGTCTACGCGGTCACGGCGCTCTACCCGAAGGCGTACTGGCGCGAGGTCGGCGGCTTCGACGAGAGCCTACCGGCATGGGAAGACTGGGCGTTTCAGATCGCCCTCGCCGCGAAGCGGAAGTGCGCGCGGCGCGTGCCTGCGCCGTTGTGGACGTACCGCAAGTTCACCGGGCAGCGGCGCGAGTCCAACTACGCCACGTTCGAGGAGTCTGTCCGGGGTATCATGCAGAAGGACTTCGGACTCACCAGGGAGGGTTTCATGGCCTGTTCAACCTGTGGCGGCAGCACCCGCTCCTACGGCGGCGCGAACATGCGCAGCGCACCGGCTGATGGCGCGGTGCTGCTCGAATACATGGGCACCAAGGGCGGCGGGGTGACGTTCCGTGGCGAACGCTCGGGACGCCAGTACCGTTTCTCGGCGTCGCACCGCCTCAACTACGTCGCCGCCGAGGACGCGGACGCCTTCCTGCGCCGCTCCGACTTCCGCCGCGCGGAACTCGCAGGCTCCGACCTTCGCGCCGCGCAGACGCCGCAGCCGGAAATGGTCGCCTCGCGTGCATACGGATTCCAGCCGCCGCAGACCGCACCGACGCCTGACCCCGTGGCGGCTGTCCTCGCCGCAGCGCCGGTCGCCGTGGCGGACGCACCGCTCGCGCAGCCGGACGCCGTACCGGATGCACCGCAGGGTGACCCGGAGGATGTCGGCGAGACGCAGCCGATGGTGGGTGCCGAGGCGACCGTGAAGCAGGTCCTCGACCGCTTCCCGTCGCGGTCCGCGCTCAACGCCGAGGCGAAGCGCATGGGCGTCGCGTCCCCGGAGGCGCTGCCGAACAAGACGGCGGTCGCCAACGCCATCGTCACCATGCGGGAGATCAGGGGCGCATGATCCTCGACACGCTGATCGTGGGCCTCGCTGCGTGGCGGGTCACGTCGCTCCTGGTCACCGAGGATGGGCCGTGGGACGTGTTCGTGCGCCTGCGTGAGCGCATCGGTGTGGATCAGCCGGGGGAGATGGGCATGGTGCAGCGTGTCCTCTCCTGCGTCTGGTGCGCCTCTGTGTGGGCCGTCCCGCCGTTGTGGGCCGTGCATAGCGTCGCATCGGTCGTAACCGCTATGCTGGCGGCAATGACGGTCGCGGTGGCCGTGGAGACGGCGATTCGGAGGTGACGTGATGGTGCAGCGTACGCTCACGAAGTTGCCGCTCGACGAGTGGCGTCGGTATGCCGGCGTGAACCCGTTGCAGTTCTGGCAGGTCTACATCCCCAGCGTCGAGTCCTCGCGGTCCGCGACGGACTCCGCGTGGTTCCAGTACGAGTGGCAGTACCGGGACGTGATCTCGCGCGAGGAACTGGCGAACGCCATCGCCCAGGCCGAGGCGGACATCGAAGCCCTCTTGCGCTACCGGCTGCTTCCGACGTGGGAAGTAGACGAGTGGCAGCCGACCACGCGCCCGACGATCCCCGAATACTTCAACCTCAACTCCCGCGACATCCGAGGCTTCCAGCAGAAGGTCGCCGCGGACTGGGGCTGGATGATCTCGGGCGGCATCCGCAGCAAGACCCTCGTCGAGGCGGACGCGGCCATCGTCTACTCCAACACCGTGCCACCGGTGACCTACGACAACCTCGCCACCGTCACCGTCACGGTGGCCGCTGGCACCGACCCGCAGTCGGTCCACGTCTACTATCCCGGCCAGTCCGGGAACGACCAGTACGAGATCAGGCCGGTCAACGTCTCGATCTCTGGCACCACGGCGACGATCACGTTCCGGCGTGAACTGGCGCTGATCCTCGACCAGATCGAGACGTACGAGGTCGATGAACTGCGCCCCACGGACGGCACGGACGATGCGTTCTTCCTCTCGGAAGTGGACGTGTACCTCGTCACGAACGACCCGTCGCAGCAGGCGACGATGCTCTGGAACCCGCCGAACTGCGGTTCGTGCGGGGGATCGGGGTGCCCTGCGTGCAACTACTCCGCGCAGACGGCGTGCTTGCAGACGTTCGGTGACCCGCGATGGAGCCTCGTGTCCTACACGCCTGCGGACTGGGACGCCGACGAGGGATCGTTCTCGCAGCGGCCGCTCGCCAACAGCCGGCAGCCGGACATCGTGCGCCTGTGGTACTACGCGGGCCTGCGCGACAAGGAACTCAGCACGCCCCTCGTCACCATGTCTCCGCGCTGGGCGCGCCTCGTCTCGATCCTCGCGGCGGCGCGTCTCGACCGGCAGCCCATCGACAACAACGCGGGCCGCTACTGGGACATCTGGGCGACCGACCTGTCGTACGAGTCTGGCGGGGACCAGGTGTCGCGATACAAGACGCCGACGAAGTTGCTGGACAACCCGCTCGGGCAGCGCCGCGGCGAGGTCTACGTGTGGGGCGAGATCGTCAACATCCTGAGCCAGGAAGGCGGCCCGGTGGGCCGAGGGGTGCGCGTCCGATGAGGGAAGTGGACTACCAGGACACCGAGGGCCGCTGGTGGCGCGTGTGGCTGCCTGACGACGCCCCGGACTCCGAAGCCCCCATCGGCATCCCCGTGGGACCACCGCCGCTCACGTCGCTCAACCTCCCACTCGCGCTCGAAGTGCGGCTGCACAATGAACTGTTCGCGCGCGGCATCCTCACGTCCGAGGACGCACGTCGGTCACTGAACGGGATCGCGCAGGCATGGCGCGCGGCCGTGAAAGTTGACACCATGGAGATCGCCAACCTGTACCGCTGACCGTCCCTGCGTCCTATACTCAGGCGTGGGAGGCCAGCCGTTTTCGCGACGGAGGCACCTCCATGACCTCGCCCATCCTCAAGGCCGGCCAGTCGCGCGTGTGGGTGACGGAGAACGGCGCTTCCCCCGCGAACGCCCCGGCGTACCTCGGCAAGGCTCGCGCCGACTCCATCGACTACTCGCTCGGCACCATCACCCCCGTCCGGCAGCCCTCGCCGACGCAGTACGGTGCGTTCGAGATCATCGACACCATCCGTGGCGCGCCGGACCTTCCGTCGCTGTCCATCGAGCAGTACATGCAGCCGGTGGTGTCGCGCCTGCTCAAGATCGCCAACAAGCAGTGCAACATCGACCTCCAGATTCACTTCGGGACGTGCGAGCGCCCGGACGACTTCGGCGGGTGGACCATCGCCCGCATCCTGGAGAACGCCGCGCCGCAGAACTTCAGCACGTCCCCGCTGGGCGCGCTCGACCCGTCCGACGAGGCCGCGATCCTGGAGACGCTCAACCTCCAGGGCACGCGCCTCTACGACGTGAAGCAACTGCGGCCGGAGGAGATGGCGTCCACGCAGATCACTGACCCGGTGATCGATGTGGTGATCTGCGACTCCGCGACGTGCGGCGCGTGCGGCCTCGCGTCGGACGGCTGTCAGGTCGTGTTCGCGCTCGGCGGCGGCACCACCGGATCGCCGGGACTGCCGGCAGAACTGAACTACACCAGCAACGGTGGCGACACCTGGGGCACCACCACCATCACCACGCTCGGCCTCGCGGAAGCGCCGAACGCGATGGCGTGTGTCGGTGCCAACCTGGTCGTTGTGTCTGAGGACTCCGAGTCGCTGCACTACGCGCCCATCGCGGACATCCTCGAAGGCACGGAGACGTGGACGGAAGTCACCACCGGCTTCGAGGCGGGCGGCGGCCCGCGCGCCATCGTGTCGCTCGGATCGAACGCGACGTGGATCGCCGGCGCGGGCGGCTACATCTACTTCACCGCCAACCCCGAGGATGGCGTCACCGTCGTCCTGCCGGGCGGCGACCTCACGGCGCAGGACTTCAACTCGATCCACGCGATTGACGAGAACAACATCGTCGCCGTGGGTGACGCGAACGCGCTGGTCGTGTCCGTCTCGGGCGGTTCGACGTGGAGCCTCGTCACCGGCCCGGTGCCCGCGGTCAACCTCAACTGCGTGCAGATGCTCTCGCAGGGGTCGTGGCTGGTGGGCACTGCTGGCGGTGAACTCTGGTACACGCTCGACGGCGGCGCGAACTGGGCCGAGAAGAACTTCTCCGGTTCCGGTGCGGGCCAGGTGCGCGACATCGCGTTCGCGTCCAAGAACGTCGGCTACATGGCCCACGACACCGCCACCCCGGCTGGCCGCATCCTGCGGACCATCGACGGCGGCAACTCGTGGACCGTGCTGCCCGAGGAAAAGGGGCAGTCCATCCCCGCGAACGACCGCATCAGCGCGCTCGCTGCCTGCATCGACGACGTGAACGTCGTGTGGGGTGGCGGCATCGGCGCGAACGGCACGGACGGCTTCCTGGTCAAGTTCGCGTAACGCGGCGGCTCCCTCCCCGCCTTGCGAGAGACGCCCGGTGTTATGCCGGGCGTCTCTGCGTTACCATGCTCGGCGGGAGGAACACCATCTTGACCACCGACCAGTCTGGTGAACGCGCCGCCGTGGATGCCGCCGCAGGCAGCACGCGGCGCACCGTCACGCTCTCCAACGGCATCGTCCTGTCCCTGCGGCCCGTCCCGGTGCGGCTGATCCGCGAGGCCACCGCGCGGGTCGAGCGCCCGAAGGTGCCCGTCGTCTACATCGCGGACGGCGACCGCCACGAAGAGAACCCGGACGATCCCGCGTACCAGGCTGCCCTCAGTGAATGGAGCGTCGCTGTCAGCGAGGCGGCTGCCACCATGGGCATCATGTACGGCACGCGCGTCGTCTCCGTCCCGGACGGGTACGAACGGCCCGAGAGCGATGCGTGGATCGAAGACACCGAGGCCGTGTTCGCGGCCACGGGCGTCGAGGTCAAGGTGCGCCGGGAGCCTGAGCGCGCGCGGTACTACGACTGGATCAGGTACTACGCCGCCGCTGACGAGATCGACCTGTTCATCCTCACGCGCCACACCACGGCGGGCTACATGCTGTCCGAGGAAGAGGTCGCCGCAGCGGTCGCCACGTTTCGGCGTGTCATTGGGCGGGCAGCCCATCCAGGAAGTGCCGCTGCCGCCGCAGTCGATCTCGACGGGGATCGCGGTGCATCCGATGGTGCCGGGGTCGGTGCCGGAGTGGGACCAGCGGCAGGCAGCGAGGCACAGCCTGATCCCGTGGACGGCATGGGAGAAGATGCCACGGTCTGAGCAGGCCGCGGCGGTCGCCTACTACCGGCTCCACCAACTCATGGACCTGCACCAGGCCGAAGCGCAACGCCGGCATCAGGAGTCGATGTCACGTCGCGCTAGAAGCCGTCCCGCGCGGTAGACTGGCCGTAGGGAGGACGCCCGCACGCCGGGAGGCATCGTGGCGTCGTTCGAGGATGTCGGCGTACGGGCTATCGTCCAGGGGGTACAGAAGTACCTCGCGGACGCGAAGGCCGTGTCCGAGGCCACCGGAGCCATCGGCAAGGCCAGCGCCGACGCCGCGCAGGAAGCGCAGCGCAGCACGGAATCGCTGCGCGCGTTCGGCGCGGAACTCACGTCCGTAGGCCAGCGCGCGGTCCTGCTGGGTGCGGCGCTCGCGGTGCCTGCGGGGGCTGCTGCCGCGCTCGCCATCCAGTTCGAGTCCGCGTTCGCGGGCGTGCGTAAGACGGTGGACGCCACCGAGCCGCAGTTCGAGGAACTCCGACAGGGCATCATCCAACTGTCGCGTGAACTCCCGAACGCTGCCACCGAGATCGCCGCCGTCGCGCAGGCTGCCGGCCAGTTGGGCATTGAGACGCCCAGCATCCTCACCTTCACCGAGACGATGATCCAGTTGGGCGAGGCCACCAATCTCAGCGCCGAGGAAGCCGCCACGAGCCTCGCGCGTTTCGCCAACATCATCCAGTTCCCGCAGGGCGAAGTGGAGCGCCTCGGATCTACGCTCGTCGCGCTCGGCAACACCACCGCCACCACCGAGCGGGAGATTCTCGAACTCGGCCTGCGCCTCGCTGGTGCTGGTCAGGTCGTGGGCCTGAGCGCCGACGAGATTCTTGGCTTCGCGGCGGCACTGTCGGCAGTCGGCGTGCGCGCTGAGGCCGGTGGTACGGCGTTCTCTAACGTGTTCGTCAAGGTCGCCAGCGCCGTCAAGAACGGCGGCAAGGAACTCGACACGTTCGCGCGCATCTCCGGGCTGACCGTAGAGCAGTTTCGCGAGGCGTTCGAGCAGGACGCGGCGGGGGCGCTGGTCACGTTCGTCGAAGGGCTGGGGCGCGTTGAGGCCGCTGGCGGCAACGTGTTTGAGGTGCTGGGCGACCTCGAACTCGCCGACCGGCGCGTGCGTGACGCCTTGCTGCGTGCCGCTGGTGCGGGCGACTCGTTCCGGCAGACGCTCAACACCGCCGGCGTCGCCATCGAAGAGAACACCGCGCTCGCCACCGAGTACGAGCGCCGGTTGCAGACGGTGGACGCTCAACTCCGGCTGCTGCGCAACGCCATCACCGCCGTCCTGATCGAGACGGGGACGCAGTTGCTCCCCGTAATCCGGCTGATCGTGGCCGGGTTCCAGGCGTTCGCAAAGGTGATCGGATCGCTGCCTGCGCCACTGGTGGCTGGCGTCGTGGTGCTGGGCGCGTTCACCGGGGCCGCGCTGATCCTGATCGGCACGCTCGGGATCATGGCCGGTGCGGTGGTGAACCTCGCGGGGTCGTACACGGTCCTGTCGGCATCGCTGGCGGCGGCGCGCAACGCCATGATCGGATTCAACGCCGCGGCCATCGCGTCGCCCATCGGACTCGCGGCGCTGGCGGCTGCGGTGGCGGTCGGGGCCGGGGCGTGGATTCTGTATAGCCGTGCCGCTGACGATGCTGCCGAATCCACCGACAAGGCGGCCGCGAACGCGAAGGCGTTTGCCGCTGCCGAAGAGACGGCGTTCCGCATGGGCGAAGAACGCGCACGCGCCTATCTCGAAGAGATCAAGGGCGTCGTGGAACGCCAGCAGGAACTCCTGCGCGCCGGGAAGGGCAGCGCGGCAG
>WBZO01002903.1_pt1 | contig 21151 bp, 21 predicted proteins | sample 5204261 | NCBI WGS metagenome assembly WBZO01 (sample SAMN12412400, study PRJNA552823) | activated sludge metagenome | isolation source: activated sludge from anammox sidestream of wastewater treatment plant... | place: USA: North Carolina | collected 2017-09 | reverse complement strand
CGCGAGGCGCGCCGAGTGAGCCCTCGGACGAACGTGACGCCGTAGCGGGCGCTCAGGCGCCCGCCCCTCACCCCCTGCCCCCTCTCCCGGTGGGAGAGGGGGATGAGTTGTGGTGGGGTTCCACCCCACCACGGCGTTGCCCCGGTCGCTGCCGCGACGGGCCGGAGCCACGGCGGACCATCGCCAGGAACAACTGATGTCGAGGCCGCTCCAGCGCACGGGGCGACCACGGCGACCGACCACCCCCGGAGACGGAGCGCGCCGCAATGGCCTATGCCCCGCACCCGGCCGGGCAGTGCTGCTCGCGCCGCTCGACCTCGGACGTACGGGAACACCTCGCCGCTCCGCGGACAAGCATCGAGGCCACCCGTGGGGGTGGCCTCGATGGTGAGTGCGGAGTGCCGAGCGTTAGCGCCGGGCGACCGGGACGAAGGCGCGGTCGCCGGCGCCGGTGTAGACCTGCGCCGGGCGGAAGATGCGGTTGCCGGAGTCCCACTGCTCGCGCATGTTCACCATCCACCCCGCGGTGCGAGAGGCGGCGAACACCGGCGTGAAGAAGTCGATCGGGATGCCGATCGCCGCGAACACGCAGCCGGAGAACAGGTCGACGTTCGGGAAGAGGCCGCGGTCGCCAAGGCGGTCCGTGGCGACCTTCTCCACCGTGAGCGCGATCTGGTAGAGGTCGTGCTCTTTCGTGCCGGGCTTGATGACCTCGGCGGCGAGCACCTGGATGACCTTCGAGCGCGGGTCCTTCACGTGGTACACGCGGTGACCGAAGCCCGGGATCTTGTACTTGTCGTCCAGCAGCCGCTCGATCTTCGGCTCCGCACCGGCCGGGTCGCCGATCTCCAGGAACAGCCGCAGCGAGTGCTCGTTGGCGCCGCCGTGGGCCGGGCCCGAGAGCGCGCCGATGGCCGCCGAAGCAACGGCCTCCGGCTCCGCCTTGGTGGAGGTGACCACGCGCGAGGTGAACGTGGAGGCGTTCCCGGCAGAGTGGTCCGCCTGCAGGATGAGCAGCGCCTGCATCACCCGGAGGTGCTCCGGTGACGGCGTCTCGCCCGTGATCATGCGGAGCATCATCTCGGCGTGCGACTCGCCCGGCTTCGGCCCGGTGTACGGGCGGCCCGCGGCGGCCTCGGCGATGACGCCGACCAAGTGGCCGACCTTCGCCACCAGGGCGATGCCGCGCTTGGTGGCGGTGTCCACCTTGAGTTCGAAGTTGTTGTCCCGCGGCCCCAGGGCGGCCACGGCCGCCTGCAGCGCGAACATCGGGTGGGTCAACTTCCCGGCCGCGCGGGCGAACTCGATCTGCTCAGGGGTCAGCGCGCGGTCGGCCTCGAGCTGTCGGGTGATCTCGTCGATGCGGGCCTGCGACGGGAGTTCGCCGTCATAGAGCAGGGCCACGATCTCCTCGAAGGAGACGCCCGGCTGCGTCAGTTCTTCGATGGAGTAGCCGCGGTAACTGAGTCGACCGGCCTGGCCGTTGACCAGTGAAATCGCGGATTCGGCAATGGGAACGCCTTCCAGGCCGGGTACCAGCTTGGGGGTGTCCGTCGTCATCGTTTCGTCCCATCTTGCTGTCCGCGGCATCCGGCTGACCGCCGTCCCGCAGACCCCCTCTGGGTCACTGACGAAGTCGGTTCCGGCTGTGGCATCCGCCGGGGCGGAGTAGCCGGATCAGGGCTTGCGCCCTGTGCGTGAGCATAGCACCCCCGCCATAGGCCATTGCGAAGGTCGTGTTACGACCGTCAGGCCTTCGCACCGCCGCTCTGGAGGTTGGCGCTAATGAAGTCCATCAGGAGGTCGTACACCTCCTCCGGATGCTCCTTCAGGCTGTGCGTGCCACCCGGCAGGATGACCAGCCGCTTCGGGTCCTTCGCCCGCTCAAACACGTCCTCGGACGCCGCCTTGTCCAGCACCTCGTCCTTCGAGCCGTGGATGAGGAGCAGCGGCTTGCCGAGCTGCTCCACCTCGAACGTCCCGAAGCGCTGCGTGGACATGGAGCAGACCGCGGTCGCCATCGGCGACATCTCAGCCGCCTTGATGGCGATGGCGCCGCCGAAGGAGTGCCCCACGAGGACGATCTGCTGCGCGCCGATGCCCTTCAGGAAGGAGCAGGCGCCCAGCGTGTCCGCCAGGCACTCCTCCCACTCGCCGGCGTCCCGGTAGCGGACGCGGACGGAGGTGATCCCGCGCGGTACGAGCATGTGCCCGGCGCGCACGTACACCTCATTCGCCGGGCCGGTCGAGCCGCCCCCCGCTCCGCCGAGGAATACGGCGACGCCGGTGCTGCCCTCCGCCACGGTCATGTCGAGCGTGATGGTGCCGCGGGTGGTGTCGAGTTCGACCTCGACCTCGCCCTCCCGGTCGGGGGACTGGCGGGCACGGACACCCTTGATGGAGAGGGTGATCTCCTCGTCCTCGCCACCGTCGTCGCCATCACCGCGACCGCCATCGTCCGGAGGACGGGGCGTCCCGGCACCGTTGCCGTTGTCGCGGGGCAGACCGAAGCGAGAAGGGCCGTTCGTCATGGGCGCGGAGAGTAGCAGACCGCCGGGGCGCCGTCGCGCGGGATCACCCGCACGGCGGCGGCGCCTGGCGGTGCCAGTCCGTGACCTGCTCGAACCCGTGCGCCGCGCCGAGGAGGGTGGACTCGTCGAACATCCGCCCGATCAACTGCAGGCCGACCGGCAGGCCGTCCGCGAAGCCGCAGGGGATGCTCAGGCCCGGGTTCCCGGCGATGTTCACGGGGATCGTGTACAGGTCGTTCAGGTACATCGCGAGCGGATCGTCCAGCTTCTCCGCCAGCCGGAACGCCACGTTCGGGCTGGTGGGTCCGAGGATGACGTCCACCTGCTCCAGTGCGGCATCGAACTCCCGGCGAATGAGCGTGCGCACCTTCTGCGCCTTCAGGTAGTACGCGTCGTAGTACCCGGCGGAGAGCGCGTAGGTGCCGAGCATGATGCGCCGCTTCACCTCCGCGCCGAAGCCGCGGCCGCGGGTCTGCGACATCTCGTCCTCGGCGTTGCGGCCCTCCTTGAACGAGAAGCCGTACTTCACGCCGTCGTACCGGGCGAGGTTCGCGGACGCCTCGGAGGGGGCGATGATGTAGTAGACGGTGAGCCCCGCCTGCGCCGTGGGCAGGGCGATGTCGCGGTTGATGATCGCGCCGTTCGCCGCCATGACGTCGATCGCGCGCTCCAGTGCCTCGCGCACGCCATCCTCGATGCCCGCGCCGAAGAAGTCGCCGGGGACGCCCACGCGCAGGCCGTCCAGACCGCGCGGGAAGCGCTCCGTGAAGTCCGGCACCGGCACCGGCGCGCTCGTCGAGTCCATCGGGTCGTGCCCGGCGACCGCGGCCAGGAGCGCAGCGGCGTCCTCCGCGTCGCGGGAGAACGGCCCGACCTGGTCCAGCGAGGAGGCGAATGCGACCACGCCCCAGCGGGAGACGCGACCGTAGGTCGGCTTCAGCCCCAGGATGCCGCAGAGCGCCGCCGGCTGGCGGATGCTGCCGCCAGTGTCCGTGCCGAGCGAGATCGGGACGCCTCGGGAAGCGACGGTGGCGGCGGAGCCGCCGGACGAGCCGCCCGGCACGCGGTCCAGGTCCCACGGGTTCTTCGTGGGGCCGAAGGCGGAGTGCTCCGTGGAGGAGCCCATGGCGAACTCGTCCAGATTCGTCTTGCCGATGGTCACGGCGCCGGCCTCGGCCAGCCGCTGCACGACCGTGCAGTCGTAGGGCGGGATGAACTCGCCGAGCATCTTCGAGGCGGCGGTCGTGCGGACACCCTTCGTGGCGAGGAGGTCCTTCACGCCGACCGGGATGCCGGTGAGCGGGCCGGCGTTGCCGGCCTTCAGGCGCGCGTCCGCCGCGTCCGCCTGCGCGAGCGCCAAGTCGTCCGTGACGGTGATGTAGGCGTTGAGGGCCGGCTCCTGCGCGCGGACCCGCGCCAGGGTCGCCTCCGCGAGGGCGCGGGCGGTGTACTCGCCAGCGCGGAGCGCGGCGGCGTGCTCGTGGGCGGAGCGGTCGAGGTCGATGTTCGCCATTACTCCAGCACCGCCCGCACGCGCAGGTAGCCGTCTTCCATCCGGGGCGCGTTCAGCGCCAGGTCCGGCTGCGGCATGGACGGGGTGACCGCGTCCGGCCGCTCCACGTTGTGCAGGTCCAGCGACTGCGCCGTGGGCGGAACGTCCGTGGTGTCGATCTCCTTCAGCGCCTCGAAGTGTTCGAGGATCGCGGAGAGTTGCACACGGTACCGCTCGGTCTCCTCGTCGGAGAGCGCGAGCCGCGCCAGTGTTGCGATGTGACGGACTTCGTCCGGCGTCAGTGCCATGCGTACTCCTCGCCCGGTCCGCGGTGCGCCGGCCGACGCGGGGACATGGGTAACGGGTCGACCAACAGGGGTAGAGGGCTATTCTAGAAGTCGCTCCCCCCACCGGGCCAGAGGACCTACGATGGAGGTGCTTCCTCCACGGATGGCCTGCGGGCCGGAGCCACCAAGAGCCGGGCGGGCGCCTGGAGCCGTGATGACTGATTCCCCCGCCGTGCCGCCGTCCCCGGCGTCACGGCCCGGCCCGGAGCAGCCGGACGCCGCACGCCTGGGCAACCCCTCCTTCGTCTGGCGATCCGGCCAGGAGCGACGTCTCGCGCTCATCGAACGTTATGTCTCGCTCGAAGGCCGCCGCGTCCTCGACCTCGGCTGCGGCCTCGGCGAGTACGTCCGCGCGTTCGCGCGTCGCGGGGCGATGGCGCTCGGCAGTGACATCGCGCACGACCGGCTGGCCGAGGCGCGCGAGCGCGTGGCGAAGACCGGCACGGACGGTGTGCAGGGCTTCTTCGCCGCCGCCGGCGAGGCGCTCCCCTTCCGGGACGGCACCCTGGACGTGATCGTCCTGAACGAGGTGATCGAGCACGTCGCGGACGACCGCGCGACGCTCGCGGAGATCGCGCGCGTCCTCCGCCCGGGCGGGACGTGCGTCCTGTATGCGCCGAACCGCCTCTACCCGTTCGAGACGCACGGCATCTACCTGCGCGGCAAGTACATCTTCGGCAACATCCCGCTGGTGAACTGGCTGCCGGACGGCCTGCGTAACCGCCTGGTGCCGCACGCCCGCGCCTACCGCCACGGCGACTGGCGACGCCTGATCGCCGGGCAGCCGCTCCGCATCGTGGACCACACCTACGTCTACCCCGGCTTCGACAACATCGAGGCGCGCAGCCGCGTGCTGGCGAAGGCCGTGCGGGCGTTCTGCTACTGGGCGGAGCACAACCCGCTGCGCCGCTTCGGCCTCTCGCACCTCGTGGTGCTGCGGCGCGAGGAGCCGCGCGCGTGAGCGCCTCGCGGGTCGCGATGCGCCGCCGGTGGCGTCGCCGCCGCGAGCCCGGAGGGGGCCGCGGCCGGATGGCGCTGGGCGTCGTGGGGATCCTGCTGATCCTCCTCGTGACCGGCGTGGGCGTCGCCGGCGCGGGCGTCGTCGTGGGGATGAACCAGTACAACGCGATCGCGGACGACGTGATCCCGGCGGAGGAGCTGATCGCGCGGTTCTCGCGCGGCGGCGCCCGCATCTACGACCGCAACGGCGTGCTGATGTACGAGTTCGTGGACGAACTCGGCGGCCTGCGTCGTCCGGTGCCGCTGGACGACATCTCGCAGGCGATGAAGGACGCGACGATCGCCGTGGAAGACCCGTCGTTCTACGAGAACAACGGCATCAACTGGCGCGGCACGATTCGCGCCGGCGTGGAGAACTTCGCGCCGTTCCTCGTCGGTGGCGGCGACTTCCTCGAGGGTTCCGGCGGCTCCTCGATCACCCAGCAGCTCGCGCGCAACGTCTACATGGAGCGGGCGGAGCGCGAGGAACGGTCGATCGCCCGCAAGCTGAAGGAGATGGTGATCGCGGTCGAGCTGACCGAGAAATACTCCAAGGACCAGATCCTGGAGTGGTACCTGAACTCCATCCCGTACGGCGGCATCTACACCGGCATCCAGGCCGCCGCGGAGGGGTACTTCGGCAAGCCGGCGAGCCAACTGACGCTCGCCGAGGCCTCCATGCTCGCCGGCATCCCGCAGTCGCCAGCCGCGTACAACCCGTTCAGCCCCGCGAACCTGGACCCGAGCACGGGACGGTTGTCTCCGACGAGCCTGACCCGGTCCCGCCAGGCGGAAGTCCTGGACTTCATGGTGCGCCGCGGCGTGATCTCGCAGGCCGAGGCAGACCGCGCGCTGGCGACGCCGCTGGTGTTCCGCCAGAGCCGCTTCGATATCGAGGCGCCGCACTTCGTCCTCGGCCGCGTCGCGGAGGAGATCACCGCACGCTTCGGCGAGCGCGCCCTGTACGAGCAGGGCCTCGAGGTCATCACGACGATCGACCTCGAGCTCCAGCACATGGCGGAGGAGATCGTCGAAACCTATGTGACGGACTTCGGTGAGCAGGCCAACCTGTTCAACGGCGCGTTCGTCGCGATCGACCCGAACACCGGCCAGCTGCTCGTCTACCTCGGCAGCCGCGACTATTTCCGCGACGACATCGAGGGGCGCAACGACAACGCGGTCGCGCTCAACTCGCCCGGGTCGACTCTCAAGCCGTTCACGTTCATGACGGCGTTCATGAAGGGCTGGGGCACGGGCGCCGGCATCCTCGACGTCCCGTACGAGATCGTGGACTTCGCCACCGGCGACTCGTTCGCGCCGCGCAACCCGATCCAGGGGTTCCAGGGCCCCATGACCGCGGCGAGCGCGCTGGGCAACTCGCTCAACATCACGGCAATCAAGGCAATCGTCTACGCGGGCGTGCCGGAGACGATCAACACGCTGAAGCGCGTCGGCTACACCACGCTGGACAACCCGCTCGGGTACGGCCCCGCGCTGACGACCGGCGGCGGCGAGATCACACTGCTCGACCAGGTGATCGGCTACTCCGTGCTCGCGACGAACGGGGTCATGCGCGGCCAGGAGGCGCTGGTCACGCCCGCCCTCGACCCCGGCGAGCGCACGCTGGAGCCGATCGCCCTGCTGAAGGTGACCGACCCGGACGGCGACGTGCTGTACGAGTACCAGGAGCCGCAGGAGCGGCAGGTGATCGCGCCGGAGTACGCCTACCTGGTCACCTCGATCCTGTCGGATGGCCGGAACCAGTGCATCACGTACGGCGCCTGTGGCGCGCTGGCGCTGCCGAACGGCTACCCGTCCGCGGCCAAGACCGGCACGAGCGAGCCGTTCGAGGACTCCCGCGAGATCGGCGAGACGTGGACGCTGGGCTACACACCCGAACTCGTCGCGGGCGTGTGGGCGGGCAACGCGGACAACGCGCCGATCGTCGGCATCACCTCCACCTCCGTCTCGCTGCGGGCGTGGAAGGACTTCATGGTGCGCGCCCTGGAGTACCTGGAGGCGCCCCGCACCACCTTCACCCGCCCCCCTGGCGTGGTCGAGCGCGAGGTCTGCTGGCCCTCCGGCCTGCTCCCGACCGACACCTGTCCGGCGATGAACCGGTACACGAGCCTTTACGCCGCCGAGGTGATCCCGGGGGACGAGGAGCAGCTGGCGGCGATTCAGGACACCTGGTGGCAGGAGATCGCGATCGACACGCGCACGGGGCTGCGCGCCACGCCGCTCACCCCCGCGCAGTTCGTCCGCAACGAGGTGCGCCTGGTCTTCCCGAAGGACGAGGTCGAGAAGTGGGACGGGATGCTGGAGTGGGCCGCCCGCTTCGGCGTGAGTTCGCTCCTCGCGCCGCCCGAGGAGGAAGAGCCGGGCCCGCTGGTCGTGCGCGTGGACACGCCTGCGCCGTCCGCCACCGTCGCCGGGGTGCTGGAGATCCGCGGCCGCGCGGCCTCTGACGACTTCGTCCGCTTCACGGTGGAGTGGGGCCGTGGCACGGCGCCCTCGTCATGGGTCCGGTTGAATGCCTCGGTCGCGCCGGTGATGAACGGGCTGCTGGGGACGTGGGACACGCTCTCCGTGCCGAACGGCGAGTACAGCATCCGCGTGTCGCTGCTGGACCGGAAACTCGGCACCCGCACCTACATGATCCCGGTACGCGTGGACAACGGCCTGCTCGCGCCCGTCGATGACTCCGCGCCGGTCGTGATCATCAGCACGCCGCTCGCCAACTCGCAGGTGTCCGGCCGGTTCACGGTGCAGGGCACGGCCGCCTCGCCGGGCGCGGTCCAGGTGCGGCTGGAGGTCGCCCCGGGCGTGAACCCCGGCTCGTTCACCTCGGTCGGCACGACCGGCGGCTCGGTGATCGCGGGCCCGCTGGGCACGTGGGACAGCACCGCCGTGCCGGACGGCCCGTACACGCTCCGGGTGGTGGTCGTCGACCAGTTCTTCGGCGACACCGCCGCCGAGGTGCTGGTGTTCGTTAAGAACGAGACCGAGGACTAGCGCCCCACCGGGCGATTGTTAGCGGCGTGATCATTGATCACAGCCACGGACGCGGGATGATCAAAGCCATGGCAGGAATATCCCGGTCCGCCACGCAGGCGCCCCAGCGCGCCGAGGCCCTTGAAGGGGCCTGCGGGCAGCGCGTCGGCGACCGCCGGGTGCGCGTCCCGCGCAAGGAGCGCAGCGCGGCCGCCCGCCTGGGCGCCGCCGTCCGCCGCATCATCGCCCGCTAGCGCTCGCCCCCGACCTCCCGGTACAGCGTCTCCACGTCCTCGCGGGAGCCGATGCCGCGCACCCGCTCGAGGAACTGCGCGAGGCTGTCCGAGCGCGCGCGTACCTCGCGGAGTTGTGCGCCGATCGGGTCGACGGCGTCCGGCCGCGCGGCGTAGGTGCCGAACCACGCGAAGTACGCCTGGTTGAGCCGCCGGATGCGTACGCCCGCGTCCCACAGTTCGAGGCGGACCGCCTCCATCCGCGCCTCCGCCTCCTCCACGCGGCCCTCCGCGAGCAGCGCGTCCACCTCCACCCGCAGGTCACGCAGCACGGCGTCCCGGTCGACCGCCGGCGCCGGGGTCGGCGTGGCTGAGGGAGATGACAGGGCGGGCGGCGTGGCGACGGTGGGGTCGCCCCACCGTTCGAGGACGGCCGCGGCGACCTCCTCGCCGACGATGTCCGCGATGGTCTCGTTCACCGTGCGCAGGTCGTTCGAGCCGAAGTAGCGCAGCCCGAGCGGGTAGAACGACAGGTAGTGGTGCACCCATTCGTGCGCCGCCGTCTCCAGCGTCCCCGCGTAGGAGGCGCTCCCGATGACGATCGCCGGGTAGGTGGCGACCCCGCCCGAACCGACCACCAGCGCGGACATCGAGGCGTCCCCGGCCTCCGTCTCCGCCTCGATCGCCTCGGCGTCGGCCAGCGTGAGGTCGGGGCGCAGGAGGTCGGCGCGCTCGCGGCGGATCTCCGTGCGCGGCGAGACGACGAGGACGCGCGGGGGCGCGGCGAGCTCGATGCTGACGGGCGGCATCGCCGTGCCGGGCAGCCGCAGCCGCGCGTGGATGCCGAGGTCGCGGACGACGGCGTCGATGCGCGACTCCATCACCCGCTCGACGGCGTTCTCCAGCGTGCGGCGGTCCTCGGGGGTCGCGTCGGCGGCGAAGTAGCGGCGCAGCGCCTCGTCCGCATCCGGGTCGCTCCGCAGCGGCGCTCCGATACGCGCGGCGGCCTTCGCGGGCGCGGTGTCGATCTGCCAGCGCAGGAGGTCGAAGCGGTCGCCCGCCACCCGGTCACGCACCGCCACCGCGCCGACGACGAGCGCGACGGCGACGGCGGCCGTCCCGAGGGCTGCGAGCGCGCGTGCGCGGATCATCGGGCGGTCCGTCCTCGGCTGCGGCGGGTGCGGGGCGATCCCAGTGTGCGCGATATGATCCCCTCGATGCCATCCACGACGCCATCCTCGACGATGACCCTGCCCGCCACCACGGCGGACCGCGCCGACGGCGCGCTGACGGCGCGTGCGAGTGCGTTCGCGTTCGACCTCCTCGCGATGGCGGTCGCGACCTCGGTGGGCGGGATGCTGGCGCTCGGCTGGATCGTCCTGCGCACCGGCGGCGGCGGCACCGACCCCGGCGCGGGCGACTCCGCGCTCGCGTTCGCGCTGCTGATGGCCGGCCTCCCCGCCTGGTACGGCCTCGCCGCCCACGACCTCGTCCGAGGCGGCTCGACGCCCGGCCTCCGGCGCTCCGGCTTTCGGGTGGAGGGCGGCCCGGCGCGCCGCCTCGTCTCGTTCGCGCTGGCGCCGACGGCGCTCCCCGGCTGGGGGTGGCTGACGGCGGTCGCCTCGATTGCCACGATCTACCCGCTGGCGCTGCTGCTCGCCTCCATGACGGTGCTGGTCGCGGCCGCCTCGGTCGCCTCGGTGGCGCTCGTCCTGGCCGGGCGCACCGCCCTCCACGAACTCGCGACCGGCACGAAGGTGGTGCGCGCATGACCGACGAGCCTCGCGAGCGCATCGCCCCCGTCGAGGAGCCGGACGACACCCCCGCGCCGGTCGTGACCGACTCCGGCGTGTACGGCACGCCCGCGCCGCGCGTCACCCTCCGCGACCTCGAACAGACCCGCTACCGAGGCTCCGCGACGTGGCTGACGGCGGCCGTGACCGTCTTCGCCATCACCGTGGCGGTGTGGCTCATGGCGTTCACCACGGCGCAGGTGACCAGCCCGCCGGTCGCGGGCGCGCTCATCGGCCGGGGGATCGAGGCGATCACCGGGCTGGAGTCGCTGCTCGTGATCCACGAGCGCGAGATCCGCATCGCCGCCGCCGCCGCGCCCGGCGCGGACGCCCCCGTCGCCGTCCCCGGCTTCGAGGTACGCGGCGCCTCGCTCACCCGCGCGCAGGTGGAGGCGGGCGGCCCGGCCGCGTGGCACGCCGCCCTGCTGGACGCGGCCGCCGAGGCGGTCCGCCGCGATGGCATCGACGCGCTGGCGCTGACCGACCAGGCGAGCAGCGGCGGCTGGTTCAGCAACGCCGGCGGCGCTCGCCTGGTGATGCACGTGCTCTCGGACAGCAACCACGGCGTCGCGGTGACGCTCTCCTGGGCCGCCGGCATCGCCGCGGTCGCCTTCGGCGCGCTCGTCCTGTACGGCGGGCACGGCGTGGGGCGGCTGCAGGCGCTCGGCGTGGGGCTGGTGCTGGCGGCGGTGCCGGTGGGCGTGACCGGCCTCCTGAGCGTGCTGCTGATCGGCTTCGCCGGCAGCGACGGCTCCCCGCTCGCCGAGACCGTCTCCGGCATGGCCGGCGAGGTCGCCCGCGCCCCGCTCCGGAACGCCTCCACGCTCGGCTTCCTCGGCCTCGCCATCGCCGTCCCGGCGCTCCTCGCGCGCCTCATCCTCGACCGCCGCGAGCCGGGGCTGGCGACGGAGTAGCAGGGTGTGGGCTGCCCGCCGGCTGGAGCGTCGTGGCCCAATGAAGAAGCGGACAACTCGGCCCAACGCATCAAGTCGAAGGCCGCTAGAACGCTTCGGGTTCCGGTTGATCTCCCACGGACATAGCGAGTATTCCCCCGACGAGGCGGAGCGCAGGCTGCGACAGTTCTTGGGGAGATTCTCGTTCAAACAGGTGTGCGGACGATGTGCTCGCTTCATGGCACTGCGGAGCAAGAGCAAAAACGCCTTCGAGAAGGAACTCCGATCCGTTGGGTTCGACCCCAAGGTGGACTTCCGTCCCTATGTAATCCGACGAGTGCTCGCGGTTGCAGCCGAGGCCTGCTCGGATGACCTCACGGGGGCATTGATGACAGCCCGCGATCTGAAGCAGGCAGCCGACCTGGCACTGCAGATGATTCCCAACGCCGACCGGAGTCCACAGAATCTCGACGAACGTGATGCCGCGATCCTTCGGATGCAGCAGGAACAGATTCACGATCTCGTCGGCTACGGATACTACTTGCGGGAGCTGTCCTTGGCGCTCCGCGCCCAGCAATACGCAAGCGGCTCCGGCCTTGACCTTGATGCAGACTATCGCCGCTCCTACGGCTTCACCCTCGCTGAGATGATCGTTATGTCTTTGGCCATTTGGGGAGCTGTGACTTCCGACGGAAAGGAGGGATTCTTCCAGCCGCCCCTACAGCACCCACAGGGCCCCGAACGCCTCCCGATCGGGGAGGAAGCACCGGCCAACTTTCAAGAACGTCTCTCAACCGATCGTGTCGGGTTCGCCAGAAGCATTCGCGAGCGCACGATCCAGGGGTTCGAGGTCTATACCCCCTCGCCCTTGTTCCTGACGCCGTTGATCCGGCATGACGATGAGGAGCTATCGATCCCAGTCCCTGACGACCTGCTAGAGCGCCCAGTTCGGCTCTTCTATGAGGACTCGCTGACGGGCAGCGATGACAGCCAGCGCCGGAGTCGCATCGCTGATGCGATCAGCAAGTCCTACATGGAGCACGTGCGCGATTCCCTGCGTTCGATCTACGGACCTGATCGCGTCCTCAACGCGGAGAAGGCGCTTCCAACTGTGCAGGGTCGCAAGGTATGTGACTTCATCTGCGTGGGATCTTCCCGCCTCCTCTTTGTCGAGGTAAAGACGAATCGGTTTAGTGATGGATTGACCATCACGAAGAGCGCCTCTGGGTTCGCCAACGAGGCCGAGAAGCGTCGCGGACTGGCGCACGCCGTTGAACAGATCGCCGACTCGATCGAGACCTACCACGGCACCACGCACCTGGGCCTGCCCAAGAACCTTCAGGTGATGGGTTTGATAGTCGTCGCCGGGGAGTCCACAGGCCTGAACTCGGCTCGCTTGCGGGACGCCATTGGGAACGCCTTTCCCAGCGAGAAGCAATTGCCGAGGTTCGAGATCGTCGATGATCGGGGACTCGATGCGCTTACCACGTGGGGATCCTCGGGAAGACGCATCGAGGATCTGTTGTGGCGTAAGAGCCACAATCGGGCACATCAGCATGATGACACAGAGGCTTTCCTCGCACGCCAGGGTAATGACACCGCTCATCCACTCCTCGCCACCTATCGGCGTCGGTTGGATGAACTCGTCAAGACCTTCGACAAGGATCCGACCACACCACCCGACGGCTGATGGAGTGGTCGATGCGGTGTATCCCTCCTCCCCGCCTCTCCCCCCAGCGTTGACGCTGATCGGCGGCGCGGATAGCGTCCGAGCGGGCGCCTCCGGGGCGTCCTCGCACCCTGATCCCCGTACACTGGACGCCTCGCGGCGAGCACCCGCCTGGAGAGTCGCATGCTCCGCAGCCCCAAGGACTTCTTCCGCCCGCTGGCCATTGGCGCGCCCGACCCGTGGCGCGAGATCCCGGCCACGCCCAGCCGGATGATCCACTTCCTCAGCGCCGCCAACCCGAAGATGACCGCCCGCGTGCCGGAGATGCTCCAGCAGGTGGACGTGCTCCTGGGCAACATGGAGGACGCCGTCCCCGTCGCTGACAAGGAAGCGGCGCGCGAGGGCTTCATCCAGGTGGTGAAGGACAACGACTTCGGCGACGTGGGCTGCTGGGTGCGCGTGAACGCGCTGGACTCCCCGTGGTTCCTGGACGACATCACCCGCCTGGTCTCCGAGATCGGCGACCGCCTGGACGTGGTGATGCTGCCGAAGGTGCTGGGCGCGCAGGACATCCACTACATCGACCGGCTGCTCGCGCAGCTGGAGGCGCGCGCCGGCGTGAAGCGCCCGATCATGGTGCACGCCATCCTCGAAACCGGCGGCGGCGTCGCCCAGGTGGAGGAGATCGCCCTCGCCAGCCCGCGCATGCAGGGCATGTCGTTCGGGCCGGCGGACCTGGCCGCCTCGCGGCGGATGAAGACCACGCGCGTGGGCGGCGGGCACCCCTCCTACCTCGTGCGGACGGACCCGGACCCGGCGAACCCGGAGGCGGCGCGCCTGACGGCGCAGCAGGACCCGTGGCACTACTCGATCGCGCGGATGGTGGACGCGTGCGTGAACGCGGGCATCTACCCGTACTACGGCCCCTTCGGCGACATCGCCGACCCGGTGGGCTGCGAGGACCAGTTCCGCGCGGCGTTCCTCCTGGGCTGCGTGGGGGCATGGTCGCTGCACCCGAGCCAGGTGGAGATCGCGCGTCGCGTGTTCTCCCCCGACCCGGCCGAGGTGAAGTTCGCGAAGCGCATCCTGGACGCGATGCCGGACGGCTCCGGCGTGGTGATGCTGGACGGCAAGATGCAGGACGACGCGACGTGGAAGCAGGCGAAGGTCATCTGGGACCTGGCCGTGATGATCGCGAAGCGCGACCCGCAGATGGCCGCCGCCTACGGCATCGAGGGGTAACCTCGGCCGAGGGCTCCCGCCTCGATGGGTGCACGGACAGTTAGTGAACGGCAGCCCCACCCGTGGGGCTGGGACGCGGTGACGCGGTAAGGAACGCCGATGCGGTTCTACGAGTACGAGTCGAAGCGGATCCTGGCGAAGGCCGGCATCCCGCTGCCGAAGAGCCACTTCTGCACCACGGCGGAGCAGGCGCGCGAGGCGGCCGCGACCATCGGCGGCCCCGTCGTCGTGAAGTCGCAGGTGCTCTCGGGCGGCCGCATGAAAGCCGGCGGCGTAAAGTTCGCCGACACCCCGGACGAGGCCGCGAAGCACGCCGCCGACATCCTGGTGCTGCCGATCAAGGACCTCCTGCCCGTCGGCGTCCTCGTCGAAGAGAAGCAGCAGGTCGTGCAGGAGTACTACGCCGCCGTCACCTACGACGGACGCGCGAAGCGCCCCGTGATCATCTTCTCGGACATGGGCGGCATCGACATCGAAGAGGTCGCGGAGCAGCACCCGGAGCACCTCTCCCGGACGCACTTCTCCGCGCTGCGGCCGTTCTCCGACTACATCGCGAAGAGCGCGGTGGCCGGGGTGGGCATCACCGGCAACGACCTGACGGCCCTCACGCGCATCGTCTCCGGCCTGACGCGGCTGTTCCTGGACCGGGACATGACGCTGGCCGAGATCAACCCGATCGGCAAGCTGGCTGACGGGCGCATCATCGCGCTGGACTGCCACGCTGACATGGAGCAGGAGGCGCAGCGCGCCCACCTGGACCTGCTGAAGGACCTGGGCCTCGTCGGTGACGAGAAGCGCCAGGCGCGCCCGCCGACCGACTTCGAGATGGAGGCGGAACGCATCGACGGGGCCGACCCGCGCGGCGTCGCCGGCAACCTGACGGAGTTCGATGGCGACCTGGGGCTGATCATCGGCGCCGGCGGCGGCTCGCTGACGCTGTTCGACGCGGTGCGCGCCGCGGGCGGTCGCCCGGCGAACTACTGCGAGATCGGCGGCAACCCCTCCGTCTCCAAGGCGGCGAACCTGACGAAGTTGATCGTCTCCCGTCCGAACGTGAAGAAGATCGCGGTGATGATGAACGTGGTGTCCAACACCCGCGTGGACATCGTCGCGCGCGGGGTGGTGAAGGGGTGCATCGAGGCGGGGTTTAACCCGGCCGACAAGATCGCGCTCTTCCGCATCCCCGGGTCGTGGGAGGGCGAGGGTTTCGCCATCCTCGAGAAGTACGGCGTCCCGTACGTCGACCGGACGGTCTCCATGGACGAGGCCGCCCGCATCGCCGTCGAGAACATGAAGAAGGCGTAGCCCGATGAGCATCCTGGTCGACGAGAACACGACCTTCATCATCCAGGGCATCACCGGCCGCGAGGCCGTGACGATGGCCCGCGAATGCCTGGACTACGGCGCGAAGCTCCTCGGCGGCGTCACCCCCGGCCGCAAGGGCCGCCAGGTGCACGGCCTGCCGGTGGAGGACACCGTGCGCGCCTTCACGGAGTCGCAGCGCGTGGACGCCGCCGTGGTCTCCGTGCCGCCCGTGGGCGCGGCGGACGCGGTCTTCGAGGCGATCGACGCCGGCATCCCGCTGGTGGTGGTGGTCACGGAGCGCATCCCGCGCAAGCAGGTGGCGCAGTTCGTGGAGTACGCGCAGCAGCGCGGCACGCGAATCATCGGCCCCAACTGCCTCGGCGTGATCTCGCCGGGCAAGACGCGCGTGGGCGGCATCGGCGGCTCCGCCGAGGCGACGCAGCGGGCGTTCAAGCCGGGCAAGGTGGGCGTGATGTCGCGCTCCGGCGGCATGACGGTGGAGATCGCGAACTCGCTCTCGGAGGCGGGCCTGGGCGTCTCCACCGCCGTCAGCATCGGCGGCGACGCGATCATCGGCAGCACGTACGCGGAACTGATGCCGCTGTTCGACGCCGACCCGCAGACGGAGGCGATCGCGATCTACTCGGAGCCCGGTGGGCGCGCCGAGTACGAACTCGCGGACTACATGCAGCGCTCCGGCTCGCGGAAGCCGATCGTGGCGTTCATGGCCGGCCGCTTCATGGACGAGATGCCGGGCATGCGCTTTGGCCACGCCGGCACCATCGTGGAGGGGCGCGCGGACACGGCGACCTCCAAGATCGCGAACCTCGCCGCGGCCGGCATCACCGTTGCGGACCGCATCGGCGACATCCCGCGGCTGATCCAGGAAGGGCTGGCGAAGTAGCCATGGCCATGTTCATCCGTGTCGACATCGACCCGTCCGTCCAGGGCAACGCCGCGCTCTGCAAGTCGCTGGTGGAAGCCTGCCCCGTCGACATCTTCAAGGCGCCCGAGGAGGGCCGCCTGGAGACGGTGGAGGCGAACCTGGACGAGTGCACGCTCTGCGACCTCTGCGTGCAGGCGGCGCCCGGCAAGGTGACCGTGGTGAAGCTCTACCGCGAGTCCTAGCCGAACTCAGCGCTTACAAACGGGACGGCCGTCGAGGAACCTCGACGGCCGTCCTGCTGTTTCCGGGGGCATTGGGGCAGCGCTAGGCCTCGCTCGCGCGCCACTCCGCGAGCAGCGCCTCCGGCGAGCAGCCCAGGGCGCGCAGCTGCCGCTCGAACATCGCGCGCTCGCGCACGGCATTGCCGGTGGCGTCCGCGGAGTAGCGCCCGCTCTCGTCCGAAACCACGAGGTGGTAGCGCAGCCATGCCTGGAAGTAGGCGCGGCAGTCCTCGGTGTGTCCGTGCGCGGCGGTACCAGCGTCGTCAGCCATCGTGCGGGCCTCCGCCTCGATGCTAGGGTGACGGCTCGCCGCCTGCGACCGCACGAGGAGTCCCGATGGGCCACGAACTGGAGCGCGAGGAACGGGAGCACGCCGCGCACCGCCTCGCCGCGTACCTGCGCGCGGAGCGCGAGGAGGAGTGGAGCGACCTCGCGGCGGACCTGCTCCTCGCGGAGTTCGAGGAGCAGATCGCGCCGCTCTACTACAACCGCGGCATCGCAGACGCCCAGCGGTCGCTCGCCGACATCCACGAGCGCGTCGAGGTAAACCTGGACGCCCTCAGGCGCCTCCCGCCGCCCTCGAAGCACGGAAGGCGGTAGCGGGCGCGGCTACGCCTTGCCGGGCTCCTTCACGTTCGCCCGGGCAGCGCGCACGGTGCGCTCCAGGCGAGAAGCGCGGGTAGCCTCGCGCTTGGCGCTCTTCAGCCACCAGAGGAACTGACGCCGAACGGACGGCGAGAACGCCTCCCAGTTCGCGCGGGCGAGGTCGTCCGCTGCGAGCGCAGCCACCAGGTCGTCCGGCATGACCAGCGCATCGATGTCCGTGAGCGCGTCCCACGATCCGTCCTGCTTCGCACGCGCGATCACGGCGCGGCCCGCCTCCGTCATCAGGCCGGACGCCTCCAGGCGCTCCACGCGAGCCTTGTTCGATGCGGACCACACCCCGCCGCGCTTCCTCGGCGACATGTAGATCATCGAGCAGTCCGCATCGATGGGACGAGCGAGGCTGTCGATCCAGCCGAAGCAGAGCGCCTCTTCGACGATGTCGTCGTAGGCGAGGTACTCCGGGTGGTGCTTCTTATAGGTGACGAGCCAGATCGGACCTGACGTGACGTGGTTGGAAGCAAGCCAGCCGCGCCAGGCGGCGCGGCTGGTCATGGTCACGCGTGGCGCCTCGTGGCTCACGGGCGCCGTCCCGGCTACGCCCCGGCGAGGAGCGAGCGGCCGATCACCTTCAGTTCGAGCGTCGGCTTCACGCCCTCGAAGATCGGGAGGACGAGCGCGTCCACCACGTAGCGGGCGATCGGGTCCTCCTCGGAGTAGCCCCATCCGCCGTGCAGCAGCTGCGCCTCGCGCGAGACCTCGCCGGCCACGTCGCAGGAGAGCAGCTTCGCCATGCTCGGCTCCGGCGCGCGCGTGTCGAAGTTGCGTGCAGAGGCGTACGTGGTCTGGCGGGAGGCGGCGATCAGCACCGCCATGCGGCCGATCTTGTACTGCGTGAGCTGGTACTCGGCGAGCGGCATGCCGAACTGCTTGCGCTGCGCGACGTACTGGCACGCCTTCTCCAGCGACGCCTGCGCGAGGCCACACGCACGGCCGCCCGTCTGCAGGCGGCCAGCGGCGAAGCCGCCCATCTGAAGGAAGAAGCCGTTGCCGACGCCGGCGTCACCCCCGACGAGGTTGTCGTGCGGCACGAACACGTTGTCGATGGAGATCGTGAAGGAGTGCATGCCGCGGTAGCCCGGCGTGGGGTTCGCGGTGCCCTCCATCACGCCGCCCTCCGGCTGCTCAAAGCGCCAGTGGTGCCCCTCGAACGGCGGCTTCTGGATCATGAACAGCGAGAGGCCGCGGTTGCCGCTCTTCGGGTCCGGGTTGGTGCGCGCGAGCAGCGCGAGGACGGTCGCGCGGCCGGAGAACGTGCTCCACGCCTTCGCGCCGTTGATGCGCCAGCCCTTCACGCCGTTGTGTTCCGCCGGCTCAGCCTTGGTCTGCAGCGAGGCGACGTCCGACCCGATGTCCGGCTCCGTCACGGCGATCGCGACGAGCTCCTCGCCGCGCGCGATGCGCGGGAGCCAGTGCTTCCGCTGCTCCTCCGTACCGCCGGCGAGCAGGGCCTTCGTCAGGATCTCCGGGCGCGTCGAGAGCGACCCGGCAGCGGCGAGCGAGGCGGCGGAGAGTTCCTCGGTGATGATGATCATCGGCAGGTCGCCCATGCCGGTCCCGCCGTACTCCTCCGGGATGGAGGAGCCGAAGAAGCCCTGCGCGGAGAACTTCCGGAGCAGGTCGTCCGGCACCAGCAGGTCCTTGCGGTGGATCTCCTGCGCGATCGGCATGACCTCCGTCTTGCCGAAATCGCGCGCCATGTCGCGGGTGAGGGCGGCGACCTCGTCCTCCAGGTCGCAGTTGTTCTGGCCGCCGGTCGCGATCATCTCGCGGCCAATGGCGCGGATGCCCGCCTCGTCCAGCCCGGCGCGCACCAGCGCGCGGAGGCCGGCCTCGTGCAGCGGGGCCACGTCCGCCTCGGTCAGGCCGAAGTCGGCCCACGCCGCCTCCACCTGCGAGCGGAGCGCGTGCGTGACCTCCGCGGCGTAGACGTGCGCCATGCGCTCCTGCAGCGCGTCCGGCTTGCCGGCGGCCTGCAGTCGCTCCACGTACGCGACGAGGTCGCGCGCGGCGCGCACCTGCGTGGCGACGTAGGCGATCCGCTCCGTGTGCACCTGGTAGTCGTCGATCTTCGCGCCGCGGTCGGTGACCTCGGCGGCGCGCTTCACGGCGGCGTCCACGACGCGCTGGGCGGCATCCACGAGGGTGCGCGCGGCGACTGCGGGGGAAACGTCGGTGGTGGTCATTCGGTCGGTCCTTCGCTGCTGCCGCGCGGGTGGACGTGCTGGCTGGGTCCGGTGCGGCTACTTCCGCCGGGGCACAAGCACCGTGTAGTCGAGATCGAGCACCACGTTCGGGTGGTACCGCTCGCGGCCGCTGTCATCGGCGACCTTGAACGGCTGGTCCTCCGTGAACGGGTCGGCGTTCTTCACGCCCACCAGCCGCAGGCGCAGCGCGCCCGCGTCCGGCCGGCCGAGGTCGATCCGCTCGATGACATCGGTCCACGCAAACAGCGTATCGCCCGCGAACGTGGGGTTGCTGTGGGTGCCGCCGTTGAAGGCGAGGATGCGGATCGCGTTCTCCATGCCGTTGAAGGAGAGCGCATGCGCCATGGAGATGATGTGGCCGCCGTAGATCACGCGCTTGCCGAAGCGGGTGCCCTTCAGCGCGTGGGCGTTGAAGTGCGCGCGGGCGATGTTCTGGTAGAGGCGGGCAGCCATCTGCTGCTCGGCCTCCTCGATCGCGACGCCCTCCACGTGGTGGACGCGCTCGCCGGGCTCGTAGTCCTCCCAGAACCAGCGGCCGCCGGTCACGGCCGGGTCGAAGCGGGAGAGGTCCAGTTCGGCCGGGACGTGGAAGGCGGCCGGGTCGACCTGCGCCGGGGTCTTCGGCGCCTCGTCCACGCCGGTGAAGCCGGAGGTGTCGCGCTTGTTCATCAGCACCCAGCGGATGAACGAGAGGACTTCCTCACCGCGCTGGTTGCGCCCGACGGTGTGCACCCAGGTGACGCCGGTGTCGCCGGTGCTCGACTCGCGGCGGCCAATGACCTTCGTCGTGCTCGTGATCGTGTCGCCGGGGTAGGCGGGCACGCCGAAGCGCACGTCCGCGTAGCCGAGGTTGGCGACGGCGTTGAGGGAGACGTCCGGGACGGACTTCCCGAACACGGTGTGGAAGAGCAGGAGGTCATGCACCAGTTCGCGGCGGAAGCCGAGCGACCGCGCGAACTCGGCGTCGCAGGAGAGCGGCTGCCGGGCGGCCGTCAGCGCGATGTACATCGCGGCGTCACCCTCGGTGATCGTCCGCGGCACCGCGTGGACGATCTCGCGCCCGGTGGTGAGGTCCTCGAAGTAGTTGCCGGTGTTGGCCTTGCCGGCGGCGTCCTGAACGGCCACGCGCACCCCCTCGCTGATCCCATTCTATGGAGGACGTCGCCTACGGCCAGCGGCCCCGGATACCCTCCCGGGGTACACTCGGAGGACGAGAAAGGCGGGATGCATGGGCCTCAAGGAACTCGAAGCGCTGGTGGCGGTGCTGCAGGCGGAGATCGCCAAGGGGCGCGCCGACAACCTGGTGCTGGGGACGTGGCACATCCACTTCGACCACCGGGACGGCCAGCCGGTCTTCCAGTTCGTGAAGTGCGAGTCCGAGGTCTACTGCGAGGAGCGCCCGGTGGTGGTGGCCGCGGACGGCTCCGGCGCAGTCCTGGACAAGGGCGGCCCGCTCTTCGCGGAGGCGTAGCCCTCGGCGGGCCGGGGGTGCCTCGGACGGCACTTCCCGGCTCTGCTAGTCTCCCCACGCCAACCAAGGTCTGATGGGAGCACTCCGTGATCACGTTCAAGCACTACACCGTCGCCGTCCACGACCTGGATGAGGCGATCGCGCA
>WBZO01002902.1_pt1 | contig 21151 bp, 14 predicted proteins | sample 5204261 | NCBI WGS metagenome assembly WBZO01 (sample SAMN12412400, study PRJNA552823) | activated sludge metagenome | isolation source: activated sludge from anammox sidestream of wastewater treatment plant... | place: USA: North Carolina | collected 2017-09 | reverse complement strand
CCCCCCGCCCCGAAACCCCGCTTGGCACTGACTCGAACATTCGACTCTTAGATACCACTTGAGCCAAATGCCGTTCATGAATAGCGCAGACAGACCCATATTCAGCGCTTCGGTATCAAATACCGCTCCAGGAACCGCGCCGTAGCGTCATTCATCTTGAGCACATTCGCGTGCCGGAAGATGCTGTGTGTCTCATCCACGAGCACCAGCACTTCCTGGTGCACGCTCGTCGAGCGCAGCCGCTGCATCAGGTCGACCGTCTGGCTGAACTGCACGTTGCGGTCGTCATCGCCGCTGATGAACAGCACCGGCGATTTCCAGGTTGAGACCCAGGACACGGGCGAAGAGCGCCACACCGCTTCGATGGCCTGTTTACGGTCGGGAGCCTCCTCGTAGCGCTGCGTCAAGAAGAGCTTCTCGTAACCGTAACCCGTGCTCCAGTCATGTACGCCGTGGATATCGACACCCACCACAAACAAATCTGAATTGTGCGACAGCCCCATCGCGGTGAGATAGCCGCCATAAGATCCTCCATACAGCCCGACGCGCTGGGGATCCACGTTCGGCAAGGACTGCAGATACCGGCCGGCGGCTTCGATGTCTTGATACTCGGCGGCGCCGCGCCCACCCGCATTCGGCGGATAGTGAAACTCGTGGCCATAGCCGATGCCCAGGCGGTAATTCACCGCGAGCACGGCGAATCCTTGCGCGGCGAGATATTGATTCAGCGCGTAGTCGTTCGAGTAGTACCCCATGTAGTGCCAGCCCAGCAGCATTTGCCGCGGCGGTCCGCCGTGCATGTAAAGCACGGCCGGGTGTTTGCCCGCGCGGCCACGCGCCTCGAACAACTGTCCCCGCACCATGCCGCCGTCTTTGGCGCGAAAGGTCACGCGCTTCGGTATTACCAGCTCTGCGGTGGGATAGTCTCGCGGCACCAATTGTTGCGCGAACTCTTTCACGCGCCCACCATTCAACGGCAGCGTGCCGAGGATCGGCGGGCGCTGCGCGGTAGCCGTGAGGAACACGACCTGCTGGTCGCCGGTGACGACCGGCGACCACTCGATGCCGGCGCCGGCGGTTAGCGCCTGCTTGCCCGCGCGTTCGACCGACACCTTATATATGTGCCGGCGATCGACGTCGTCTGCCTCGCTCCCGATATTGGCGTTGAACACCAGATACTTCCGATCGGCGCTCAGCGTTACATGCTCCACCATGAAATCGCCTGGCGTCAGCGCCAGCACCTCGCCCGACCCGTCCGCCGGCAGCGAATACAAATGCTGCCAGCCATCCTGATAGGAGCGGAATACGATGCGTCCGCCGGCCGCCCACTCGAAGTAGTCCTCGAAGGAATCCCGCAGCGTCGTGCCGCTGCTCCACAAGTGTCGCGCCTCCCCCGACCGAGCATCGGCCACCCAGATCTCCCACGGCTCGGGATTGAATTGCAGCGCCGGCTGCGGCGGCCCGCCCTGACCCGCGGTGCGAATGAAAGCGATGCGTCGGCCGTCCGGCGACCAGCGCGGCCAATCGTCGCGCGCCGAAGAGGGCGCGATCCATTGAATCGGCGTGCGCTCGTCCGTGAATACTCCGATCAGAGAATGACTGTCGCGGTCGGACACGAACGCCAGCCGGCTGCCATCCGGCGACCAGGTCAGCGAGCGCGGCTTGCCCCGCTGCACGAACATTTGTTTGGCGGGCACGGAGCCGTCGATGGGCGCCACCCATACCGCGTTGTCCTTCAAGAAGGACACCCGATGCCCGTCAGGCGAGAGACTGGGATAGTCGCCCTCGGCGAGCAGCTTCGGCACGCCGCCTGCGAACGCCACACTCCAGATCTCGACTTTGTTGCCCTTCGGGTCCCAGGCGGGATTGGTAGGCAAACCACGATCCCAGTTGCCGCCATGCTCGCCGCCGCGCACGTACACCACGTACTGTCCATCCTTCGACAGGGCAAGACCGGTAAGCTCCTGTCCGTCGTCATTCTCGTACGCGGTCAACCGGCGCGCTTCGAACTGCGGTCCGCTGGCCACCCAGACGTTGCGCCGGCCGCGCTCATTGGTGGTCCAGGCCACCCTCGATCCCTCACGGGCTGCGACCAATCCTTCGGGAAATCCATAGTCGCGCACCTGCTCCAGGGTAAAGGAAGCCGCGCCGGCCAGAGACGGCAGCAGGGCGAGCGACAGCAGCAACCCCAAGAAGATCAGACGATAGTGTGTGCGCAAATGCATGAGGCAGCCTCGCAAGCTCGATGAGCCCGGCATTATACGCAGGCGATCGGCAGGCGTGGCCGGAGCCTGTTACTCGAATCGGATTGCGCTGCCGCGCCAAAGTCGGCAGGGGGCCTCGGCCTCGAGGCGCGCCGCGAAGTTCCGCGGACGTCAGAAACTCTTGGCCACCGAAAGGCCGATCGTGCGCGGCTGGATGTAGTTGTACGTGAAGTAGGTGGAGACCGGCGTACCGAGGAGCACGCCGCGCTTGTCCGCAATGTTGTTTACGAATGCGTTGAAAGTCCACGTGCCACGCTCGACCGCGACGCGTGCGTCCACTCGCGTATAGGCCGGGAAGTTCAGGCGCAAAGCCGGATTCGCGGTGAAGTCGCCTTCGCGATCGCCTACGTAACTCACCACGCCACCCACGAGTGCAGTCATGTTTGCGCCCAGACTGAATTGCTGATCGATGGATAGATTCCCCGAGAAGCGGCTGCTGAGCGGCAGTCTGTCGCCGCTGGAAGCGCGCGCCGGGCTGCTTGCGGGCAGATCTTCGACAAACTCGGCCTGGTTCCAGGCCACCCAGCCCGCAACGGTGAGGCCGGCAGTCGGTTTCGCCTCGACGGAAAACTCCACGCCCCGGCTCCTCGCCTTGGATACGTTGGTGTAGTAGCTGCCGGGAGGGCTCGTGGTGAGGATGATCAGCTGAATGTCGTCCCAATCGACGTTGTATATCGATCCATTGAACGTCAAGGCGCGGTCGAACAGCTCACCTTTGATGCCAAGCTCGTAGTTCAATGTTTTGTCCGGGCCGAAGGTCGGGGGCAGCCCCAGAATCGACGCAGTGCCGCTGTTCGGTCCGCCGGGACGATAGCCCGACGCCACTTGCGCATACATCATGAGCTGCGGCGAGATCTTGAGCCGCGGGGTCGCCATGAAAGTGAAGGAGCTGTCCTCGGAGGGCACTCGCGGGATTCTGACTTGTGGCGAGCCCGGAGGAGCGAATCTCAAAGACGAGTACTGCTGGCGGTTCTTGCTCTCGCGCCCGCCCAGCTGGACATCGAATCGATCGGTGAAGTGATACGTCAGTGAGGCGAAGGCGGCGTATTCCTCGTACTTGGTCTTCCAGTCCGAGCCCAGGAAGACGCCCGCAACGGCCAAAGTGAGCGGATTCACCGCATCGGCCCTCTGCAGGTAGGTGCTGTCTTCATGGGTGTAGAAGGCGCCCAGCAGCCACTCGAGCTTTGCGCCGTTCGCGGAGGCGAGGCGCACTTCCTGCGAGAATTTCTTCGTCTCGTTGTTCTCGAAGATCTGCGAGCCGGAAACGCCGAAATACGTGGCCGCCAGCGGACTGAGAGCCGGGCCGCCGTCGAGTGCGCCGGTCATGTCGCTGATTCCGTATCCGGTGATGGCGGTCAACTCGGCCGAGCCGAGCTTGACGGCCATGTTGGCGCTGTACAGCTCGAACTTCCGGTCGATCCATCCCGATCCGCGCAATGCGTTCTGCTCCAACTCCCCCAGATCGGAGCGAACGAAAGCCCCGGCGGCTCCATGGGCCTCGTTGTTCTGGAGCAAGGCGCTCAACTTCAGGGAGAAATTCTCCGACGGCCGCCACAGCGCGGCCAGTCTCCCGCCGTCGGCGTCGATGTCATTGACGCCCCGCTCCACTCGGGTCGGGTCGCCCAGAACGTGGTTGTCGATGTAGCCCGGCTCATGCCGTTTGAACCCGCTGGCCTGCACCGCCCAGGTCTGACTGACGGGCACGTTCACCGACGCGCGGACGTTGGCGCCGGCTCCGTCGCCGTGCTGCACATCGTTGACGCCGACCTGCACTTGGCCGCTCAACCGGTCCAATGAAGGCGTCGTAGTAACGAACCTCAGCAGACCACCCATGCTGTTCGCGCCATAAAGGGTTCCCTGCGGGCCGCGCAGCACTTCGATCTGCGACAAAGCGTTGGGATCGAGCTCGGGCGCCGGAGAGCCGCCGCCCAGCGTCGTCGACGAGCCAAAGGGCACATCGTCGATGCTGATTCCCACCGTCGGATTCGTGACGCCGGAGTGGATGCCGCGCAACGCGATGCCTGAAGCGTTGCGTGGGTTGCCGACCAGGTTCACGCCGGGAATCCGCATGTAATAGTCCTGCAGACGCACCAGGTTGCTGTTGATCAGCGATTCGGAGCGGACCACGGAGATCGACATGGGAACATCCTGCAGGCGCTGCTCGCCGCGCTTCTGTGCGGTGACGATGATCTCCTGCAGGCTCTCTCCGGAAGTTTTGTTGGAGCCGGAGCTTTGATCGTCCGTGCTCTGATTGTCCGTACGCGCCTGCGGCTGAGCTTCCCTTCGAGCCACGGCGAGTTGCAGCGGCGCGGCGCTGGCGGCGGTCGAAGAGGTCGACGAAATAGCGCCCGAGCTCGAAGCTTTGGGAACCCGGATCGCGACGGTCCGCGCGTTGATGAACTCGTACGACAGCGACGTGTTCTCCAGCAGCCGATCCAGCGCCGCCTGCGGACTGTAGTTGCCGGACAGCCGGGGCGAGGTAATTCCTTCGCCAATGGCGGAGAACAGCACGACCTGCAGGCCCGCCTGCCGCCCGAATTCGTTCAGCGCATCGCCCAGCGGCTGAGCTTTGATGTCGAGCGTCACGGACGGTGCTTGCGGCTGCGCAGCAAGCGCGGCTCCGTGGACAGCCCACGCCAGGACGGCAAGCAGGAACAGTCTGGGAAATGCCATTGGTGCGATCTCTCTTGTTATCGATAATAGACGGCGGCGACCTCGAGGCATCGGGTATCTGCCCGTTGGAAGCTCCCGTTCCCATCACCTACGGCGGGTCCGGCAACTAAAATGGTATACGCGTACACCAAAATTCCCTGACGACCCGCCTTATACACTCGGGAAGGTGTCGAAACGCCAATGGGCATTCAGTCGAAGAAACCGCTGCAGAGCTTCGCGGGGCTGGTGGCAGGCCACTATGGCCGCACGCTCCAGCGCTATTTCATGCGCTGCCTCAACCATCCGCAGGATGCGCGGGACCTCGAGCAGGAGGTGTACCTGCGCCTGCTGCGGATAGACGATTCGGAGCTGATCCACAATCCAAAGAGCTACGTCTTTCGCGTCGCAGCGCATGTGATCTTCGAGTTTCGCGATCGCGCCCGGCGGGACCGCGTGGTCGTCGATTCACGGACGGTCGAAGAGTGGGCCAAGGATTCGGCGAACGCATGGCCCGACGTGAACGAGCGCATCAGCACCGAACAACAGCTCGAAGGCATGCTGGAGCACCTGCAGCCGCTGACACGGGCGGTGTTCCTGCTGCAGAAACGCGACGGCCTGTCGCGCGAGGAGGTCGCCGGGAAGCTCGGCATCTCGCCTCATACCGTAAAGAAACACATGTTGCGCGCGATCGCCGTGCTGCGCGCTGCGCACTGGGACAGCGAGTGACGGAACGGAACATGAAGCTGCGACGCCAGGACGATTCGAGAATCACCGAGCAGGCCGCCGAATGGCTCGAAATGATCGATCACGCCACCCCGCAGGAAAGCGCGGCCTTCATCGATTGGCTCAAGGAATCGCCGCGCCACGTCGGTGAGTTCCTGGCGGTCTGCACGGTATCCCGGGAGTTCGAGGGAATCGATGCGCAGCGGCGGATCGATATCGATGCACTCATCGCACAAGGCCGGTCCAACGTCGTCTCTTTCGACGCGCCCGGGAAGGGAAGGAAGGCTGTTCGCGGAGCGCGTCGCAAAGTGCGGCTCGCAGGGATCGCAGCTGCGCTCGTGGCCATCGCGATCGGAACGGCATGGTCGCTCTCGACGTACTTCGGCCAGGAGCGATTCGAGACCGCCGTCGGCGAACAGCGGTCCGTCGAATTGCCCGACGGGTCCGTGATCTTTCTGAATACGCGCTCCCGGCTCACCGTACATTTCTCGCAGCAGGCGCGCGATCTGCGATTGGTTTCCGGCGAGGCGCTGTTCAAAGTGGCGCGCGATCCGAAGCGGCCGTTCCGGGTGGACATCGGAACGGCCATCGTGCAAGCGGTCGGTACGCAGTTCAACATCTACCGCCGCCCCGGGGCGACGACCGTCTCAGTGCTGGAAGGCCGGATCAAAGTATCGGACAAACGCGGCGGCGGTTCGCCCGGGGAGTCCCCCGCTTCGACGGCATCGCTCGTCGGCGGACAAGAAGCGAGCGTCACCGCCGATGGGCGGGTCACGCGGATGACATCGGTCAACAACGCCAACGTGACGGCGTGGCGCCAGCGGCAGCTCGTTTTCAGCAGGGACCGGCTGGCGGACGTAGCCGCCGAGTTCAACCGCTATAACCAGAGCCCGCGAATCCGCATCGAAGGCGACGAGGCACGCGAGCGCAAGCTCACCGGGATCTTCGATGCGGACGATCCGGAATCCCTGGTCCTGTTCCTGGCCGACAGCGACCTCAAGGTGCGGCAGGAAGCGGGCGCGGTGATCATCGGGTCGGGGCAGCCTTAGGTCGATGGCCGTCAAACGGCGCTAGATGGCGTTGGTCAATCGAGAGGACGACCGGTAAGCCAGATCGTGACCTCTCTGACTCGACCCCTGAAATCTCAGCGGCAGCGCCTTCCCGCGATCTCAGCCATCGTCTGCGCCCCGTGATCGACGGCAACGACGGCTCGCGACAGCATGCTTGTCCAGCGAAGTCATTGTGAATACTATATGCATCACGCAGCGATGCATTGAGAGACCGGACAATGAGCGTGCCAGCTGAACAGCTGAATTGGAGGAGATCGCCAGTGGAAGAACGTATCGCCAGGCTCGAAGCAAACGTCGAACACATTCAATCCGATGTTTCGGAGATGAAGATGGATATCCGGAGGCTGGACGCCAAGATCGACGGCGTGAAGGACTCAGTCGCCGTCTTGACCGTGCATATGGAAAAATCCTTCGCGGCACTCAGCGAGAAGATCAACGAATCTTTCAAAGCGGTGGACCGGTCCTTCGAGAAGCTGAAAGTCGGCCGAGCCCTGGATAAAGTATGGTGGCTCCTCACCGCGGGCGCGATCCTCGGCGTGATGGCTCGCGGATTCAAGTGGATCTAGTCGTCCTTGCGGGCGCCGGTGGGCTCGGCACAGGCGGGACCGGCTTCCTTGCTGGTTCCGCGCGTAAGAGAACGCCGGTAGGATGGATCGCATTTATCCAGGGTTCACACGCACACTCGAACACGGCGCCTGGATTTACCGAGAGACGCCGTCCAGCCCGCCGTATACACCTTGACCCATAAATGCGGAATATTCTTCGGGTCAGGGGAAAACGGGGTCCCAATCGTCTTCATGAGGATTGTCGCATCAGCCGTCACGGCGACGCGGCCTGTTAAATCGCCCGGCGAGCCACGCCATCTCTTGCGATATCGCTTGCCTTCGGATTTCCAGGCGCCCCATGATCGAGCTTGAGAACCCGGCTTGAACGTGGCTATTGACCCAGGTGCCCGCTGAAGAAATGGGCGATAACCTTATAAACTTCCGCAGATTGTGGCAGTCCAGGATCGAGAAAAAAAGCATGCCGTAAACCTTCCCATACGTGAAGTTCCGCATCGACACCCAACGCGACCAGGCGAGAGTGCATGTAAACGACCGAGCTCAGAGACTGGTCACGTGTGGATGTGATCAGCATGGCGGGCGGGAACTTGGACAGCACTTCTTCGGACCGTGCCGGAAACGCAAGGGGGTCGGTCGCAACGGCATCCTTCAGATACAGGTCCATACTTGGATCTGAATAGCGTTCGAGAGGGGTGCCAAAAACGGCAGCGATGACGTGCCCAGAGTCGCCCTCTCCATAGTAGTTGCCCGCTGCGCAGAACATCCCGACCGCTCCCGGACGCGGCAATGCATGTTTCTGCAACCATGACACCGCTTGGGCGGTCAACAGACCACCGGCTGAGCAACCATAGATACCGATGTTTCGGGGCTTGTAGGTTTTCAGCAGTTCCCGGTAGATGGCCGCCACGTCCTCACTCGCAGAGGGAAATTTGTGCTCGGGCGCCATGCGGTAGTCAACGCTCATCACCTTGAATTTTCCAACCGCGGCGATGGGGATGGATTCAACCTCACCACCCCAACGACCCCCCTGTACGAATGCGCCGCCGTGCAGGTTGATCAATACTCGTCGCTGATTTTCCAGGGAAACCCCTTCCAACGGTGTAATTATCTCCGTAGGGACCCCGGCGACAGTTTCGGACCGAATGGCGACTCCGTAACGCGCTCGATGTCTAGCGACGAGATTTCCATAGTAATGCGTATCCCAGCAATGCCGGCCGGCGATCACGCTTTGCGGACCGCTGCGGTCGAATGAGCACGTCTTTATCAGCTCCTCGAACTCCTGGTCCTGACGCTGCAACGCAGCCCGCGACTCGGTGCTCAAGAATCTAGACAATGGCAAATCAAAGGCGGATACATGAATCACGTCCGCAGGCGTGGATTCAGCAACTGCCCCCTGCATGAATAGTCCGATCGCAAGAAGGGCCAAGCCCGTCTTACGAAAACGATCGGCCCCTGCATCGAATTGTCTGTGTAGTATTTCCATGCCTGTATGGATTCAGCCTGCCAGCCGGCGTCGATCTTCGTTGATCCTATTTTGTTTCCGAAAATCCCCGGGCCATCTCCTTTCCTTCTCCCGGTGGGAAAATCATTCCGCCAAGCTGGCGCAGACCGAATACCGCCTGAACCCCATGCATGAAGGCAATCGGCCAAACCAAGATGTGCGTTTCGTTGGGGATCACCTCGATCATGAGATCCAATCCCGCAATCCCGGCATCCTTGAGCATGGCCGTCATGCGGAAGAAATCGGTCACCAGAGCGGAATGCGCCGCGTAGTAGAACGGCTGCAGATCCTCATCCGTACCGATCGACATGTAGAGCTTCACGCCATGCAAGGCCCGAGCGGGCTCGATGAGCCGCTCGCGTACCATTCTGAAGGAGATATCTTCACCTTTATAACTGAATCGCCCCGGAGAACTGAGAATATAGTTCTTGAATAGCTGCGGCCGCGTGCACAAGGTGTAAAGACCGAACCCCCCTCCTCCGGAATGGCCGAAGTATGTTCGCCCTCGCGGGATGGTTTGGTAGTGCTCGTCGATGAACGGGATGAGCTCTTTCTCGATGAAATCACCGAAGTTGTCGGCTCCACGGCTGTTGGAAAGGTTCTCAATGCCGTCCTCGGGAAACAGCAGGCCCTCGAACTGCCAGTACGACTTCGCCAGCTCGCGTGCCAGGTTATTCCAGTTGGGCGCGTATGGGTCATGATAGTCGCGGGTTCGCAGCATCGATCCCGCATACGGCACATCACTCGGATAACCGATACCCACCAGGATGAAGGATGGGAACGGATGAATCCCAAGATGCTGCAGCATATGGGATATTTCCTTGAACAGGGTGAAGACCACGTTTCCGTCGGTAACGTAGACGACGGGCAGGCGCGCCGTGTCGCTGCGTCTGCGCGACGGACGCGCGACCTGGATCTTGTAGGTTTGCGCCACGTATTTCGAGCGGATGAGATGAGTCTCGACGGGTGGGAAGTACCATAAACCCTGCCCGCCGGCAGGAGGGCTGGCGTTGTTGCTCTTGGCCACGGCATCGGGTTCACCAGCAGCCGGCACCACAGCTGCAGGAGTTGCGCCGAAGGCGTTTGCTGATACGGTCCCAGCGGACGTGAGGCCTGCGACCATAGAAACGAATTCACGCCGTAGCATTACTATTTATTTCAGTCCAAAGGTTCTGCGGCTCGCGTCAAAACGGTTATTCGTACTCCGCCCTAGCGAAAGTCGTAACCGACGCGCAACCCGACCTCACGCGGCCGCAGCCTATAGCCAAAAAGTGCGCCGCGATCGGCGACGCCGCGGAAAGCAAAGGCGTCCTCGTTCGTAAGATTCTGGACGAATAGATCGAGATCCAGGTTTCCAATCTGCAGGCGCGCAGTGGCGTCCACTTTCACATAGTCGCCAGCTTTGGTATTGAAAGACTCCTGTACATTTCCGTAGAACGAGCCGACATAGATCGAGTCGGCACGTACGAAGGCTGCGTGGCCGCCAATCGCGAAATTGTATTGAAGACCCAAGTTAGCATTGGCTCTTGGGGAACCGGGCAACCGGCTGCCGGAGACAAATCCCTGGCGCGGCACGTCTTCGGTGAGCTCCGCATCGACCCAGGAGCCCCCAATGTCGATGCGCAAGGACCTGGCGATCTGGAATTGAGCCTCCAGCTCGACGCCTTCGGATTTCGCTGCGCCGACGTTCGTCAAATAGGTAAGAAAGCTCGATCCAGCAGCGCAAGACGAGACTACCAGCGCGGGCATTCCCGACCAGTCCATGCGGTATGCGGAAACATCGATCGTCAGCTTTCGATCGAGCAGCACGAACTTGCCGCCGAGCTCGTAGCTGGCGACATCGTCCGACTCCACGTTTCTGGTGGACGCGATTGATATGCTGCTCCCGTCTACGAGACCGTCGCCATTCAAATCACACTGTCCAGGCGCCAACCCCGGCTGCGGCTTTCCTAGGCGGAAGCCTTCGGAGTAGTTCACGTAGACCATCGCCTCGTCAGTAGGAGTCCAGCTCAGGTTTCCCCGGAATATCGAGCCGGATGCGTCGGCTTTGCTCAAGGAAGACCCCACGCCGAAGATACCTGTCGTATCCACGAGTACATCCCGGTCGTACCGGTATGCACGGCTGCCGCCGGTAAGGGTGAAGTGCGGCAGGAATTTCCAGGATACCTCTGCGAACAGAGCGTTCTGCTCCAGATTCCGGCGGTCGCGGTAAGTGCCTTGCGCTACAAGCAGAGTGCGGTAGTCGTATACGATCTCGTCATCGAGATTCTCGTGATACACACCGGCGATGAAATTCAACGGACCATCGAACTTCGAGGCCAGGCGGACTTCGGCAACATTTTCGCTGTGGTCGCTAGGTGAGTCCACCGACTGCGCCGCACCGATGCCAGCAGCAGTCTGGGGAAGCGACCGCCTCGACCCGCTGTCCGTGTACGAATATGTCGCAAGAAGGTCCGCCCAGTTAAATCCGTATTCGAGCACTGCGTTCGCGATATCGATGTCAGTGTCGAAAACGCCATCCTTCTGGCCACGCATGACGTGCGCCGGCGCGACTTGCAGCACAGCCTGCTCATATGTGCCATTGGTAGCCACTCCAAAGCCGTCGGTCTCCGTCTTTTGTGACAAGTAGCCTAGCCGGACGCTGAGGTCGTCGGTCGCCTGCCACAAGGCGGCGACGCGGCCGCCAATGAAACGGGACGAACCCACTTCCTCGCTATCTGTGGCGTAGGCTTGCGCGCCATTGGGCGCTACTACAGCAGCTTGAAAGGCCGGGTCCGAGCCCGCGCGATTACGATAGAAGCCGCTATCCTCGTATTTGTATGCCGTGGCGCGAATAGCCAGTCTGTCCTTGATGAGCGGAACGTTGCCTATCGCCTGGATTTCATAATTATCGCCCCCGGAACCCGAGGTCGCCGAATAACCGGCCGCCACTTTCGCTTCGGCGATTCCAAGCTTTGGAGCAACCGGAATCGTTCTGACCGCACCACCCATGGACGAATTGCCGAAGGCGGTTCCTTGCGGGCCGCGCAGCACCTCTACGCGCTCGATATCCACGAGCTTCAGGTCGACGTTTGTGCCGCCTCCCAAACCAGCGCTGTTGGTCGTCGGTGTCTCGCCGAAGTAAGTCGCGGTCGTAGTTCCGGAACCGAAGTTCTGCGCGGTAGGAGACGTTTCGATTCCACGGATGATGATCGACTGACCATATCCGATATCGACCTGATTGACTCCGGGGATTCCGCGCAGGTAGTCCTCGGCGCTGACCAGCCCCCGCTCGTCGATCTCCTTGCCGGCTATTGCCGTAACGCTCAAGGGCACATCTTTCAGCTTCTGCTCGCGCTTCTGTGCCGTAACGACGATCTCATCGATCCCGATACCCGGTGACGAGTTGGCTGCGCCAGTGTCACCTTGCTTTACCTGGCGCTGTGCGGATGCTCCGGCACCGGAGCTCGGATCGGAGCTTTGCCTCTGGGTCGCGTCAACGACGGCAAGTTTCATGGACTGCGAGTTCGCATCCTGCGCAACTGGCCGTGCGCCGTTTTGTGCGGCCAGCGCTCGGATCGCAATCGTGTTGCCGTTGATGAATTCGAAGGTGAGTCCGGATCCTTGGAGCAATCTGGTAAGGGCTTGGTCCAGCGTCATCTCATCTTTCAGCGCCACGGATTTGCGATCTCCGATCCTCTTCTGAATATCCGCGTCGAGGAATATGTTGACGTTGCTCTGCGCCGCTACGGCGCGCACGGCATCCACCAACGACTGGACGGGTACATCGAAGCGCACGCTCGATTCGGCGTGCGTCAGCTGCGTAATGCTGGTCAGCAGTAAAATAACGAACACCGCGCGCATCGTTTCCTCCGTAACTCTCGCCATTCGAACATCGACCACCTTGTAGACCGGCGAGTGCTGCGGATTCCCCAGGCTGCTGCAATATTTCTAGATTTCTAGCGACAGTTCTCCGAGGGCCGCCCCGACAGGACGATTCTGTCTTCCTCATGGACTAGATTGAGATGGCAGGTACGTATGAGCGTCTCAGCAAGGCTCGCGATATCGCCGGTGCGGAACGAGCCGGTGATGGGGATAACCTGCGCTTCGGGCTGTTCCACGACGAGGCGCACCGTGCTGTATCGATTCATTTCCGCCGCGGCAACATACAGCGGCATGCGGTTCATCTCGATACGGCCCTGGCGCCACGCGGTGACATTCTGCACCTCCGGCCGGTCGCGCCTCGGGGCAGCCGCACCGGCGAATGTCAACCTCTCTCCCGGCTGCAATGTTTGTGCAGACCCTTCGGCCGAGACGGCGACCTTGCCCTCGACCAGCGTCACCGCGAGCAGATTCCCGGCAGCTCGGACCACAAAAACGGTGCCCAGCGCCCTGATCTCGCGATCCGCTGCTTGCACGACGAACGGCCGGGCAGCATTCCGCGCAACCTCGAACAGCGCCTCGCCCTCCTTCAAACGTACGAGCCGCCGGCGATCGCTGTAATCGACCACCAGACGAGTGTTTGTATTGAGGGAAATGCGCGTGCTGTCGGGCAGTGTGACCGTTCTCTGCTCGCCAATGTCTGTGTGGATTCCGGCGTTGTGCAGATAGATGAGCCCCGCAGCCGCTGCCACCATGATCATTGCAACGACGGCCACCATGGCGCGCCGCAGCCCCGCCTCGAAACCGGCGCGCTGCCACTTTTGCGACAGCGGCACAGGGTCTTTGCGGAGTTGGCTCGTGCGCTCCCAGGTTTGCGTCACTAGGTCGTACGCGGCTTCGTTAATTTCGCTGGCCCCGCACCATTTGCGGAACAGAATATCGGCCTCCGCGGTTCGCGAGGGCCCGTGCAGCAATGCAAACCAGCGGACTGCTTCTTCGCGCGCGCTTTCGGGAACCGTATCGTTCACAGGCGTTCCTTCTCGGCGCTGAGCGCACTCATCGCGCGGACCATATGGTTCTCCACCGTCCTTACCGTCATGTCCAGCTGCTCCGCGATCTGCTCGTAAGTCAGGCCATACAAGCGGTGCAGTATGTAGGCATTGCGGGTCTTCTCGTCGAGTCCGTCGAGGGTACGCTGGAGGCGTTGCAAGCTCTGGTCCGCAGTCACCAGCTCCTCAGGCCCATGACTGCGATCCGCAAAGGTCAGCTCCTCCACGGGCTGTTTGACATACAGGTTGCGATGGTTGCGCGCATACGCATTGGTGGATAGGTTCAACGCGATACGGGCAAGGAACGCTTTCGGGTCGCGGATGTCCTCGCCGGAAATACCGCTGGACAACAAACGCAGATGCAGATCCTGCATCAGATCGTCGGTATCTTCCCGCGACCACCCCCGCCCCCGAAGAAGCCGGCGCAAGCGCCGCACGTGTGGAAATATCCAGTCCATACTCACAGGCACCGACGGTCTGGCCCAAGTAAACCTTCTACCACTCAGGTCGTATAGACAGGCGGAGAACGAGAAATCCCCACGGGCATTCCGTACGCGCTCGATCTTACCCCTCGCGCTGGAATTCAACCGCTCGGGCGGCTTTTTGACGAGCTGAATCACCCGGAAAGCGGGCCGGGGATTGCCGATGATGCAGCGGACACGTCTGATTCGCGCAGGGAGGCGCAGGCGCTGCAGCGTCGTGATGCCAAGTCGGACTCGAACCAACGACAAAGGTTCCGCTTGTCAGCGTACAGGCTGGTGAGTATCTTGATCAGCCCTTCGAGCATCCCTGGAGCCCGACTCATGCGCACGCTTCGTCTCGTCGTTCTTCTCGTGGCGACCACGATCGGCTACGCCACCGCGACCGCTCAGACCCTCGCCCAGAAATCCGCGGCCAAACCTGCGTGCGACCTCGCCATCGTCGGCGCCACGCTGATCGACGGCAACGGCGGTCCGCCGGTCCGGGACGCGGTCGTGCTGATCGGCGGGAAGCGCCTAACGGCGGTGGGGCCGCGAAGCTCGGTCAAAGTACCTCGCTGCGGCAAGGTGATCGATGCGGCCGGCAAGTTCATGACGCCGGGGTTCATCGACACGAATGTGCATATGTCCATGGCGTTCGGCCCTGAGACCCTCGCCCGCTATTACGATCGCCTGGAGGAGATCACGCTGGAAGGCACGCAGCTGCAGCTCAAACACGGCGTCACGACCGTCCGTGACAGCTACGGCTTCATGCAGCCGCTCATCGCGGTGCGCGAGCGGATCAACCGCGGCGAGGCGATCGGCTCGCGGCTTCAGGTGGCAGGCAATATCGTCGGCTGGGGCGGGAATGTCTCCCAGACGTTCGCGCGGAAAGACCCGGAGACGCTGCTCGATGAGCAGATGAACGACGCCATCACTCAGGGGGCCGGCGAAGAGCTGATCAACATGCCGCCCGACGAGCTGCGGGCCGCAATGAATACCTACATCAACAAAGGTGTCGACTTCGTGAAATACGGCGCCACCATGCACTGGGGGCCGGCGCCTCATACGCTGATCTTCTCCGAGCGGCAGGCGCGCGCTATTGTTGAAGAGACGCACCGGCACGGCAAGATCGCCGAGACGCATGCCACCTCGCCGGAGGGCATGTACGTCGCGCTCACGGCGGGCGTCGATCTCCTGCAGCATCCTGAAATCATGATCGACGGTCCTCTGCCGGACGAGCTGGTGCGCATGATCGTCGACCGCAAGGTCCTGTGCTCGATGAACATCAATTCGATCACGGGCCGCACTTATCAAAAAGCGCTGGCGCAGCTCCAAAAGAGGGCGGAGAAAACCGAGGAGCCCCGCTCCAGCCAGCGGCACGTGCCCGATCGCGCCAAGACCTCGCGCGAGCTGTATCTCGAGAAGTATGGCGATCTCTCCGCATTCCCTCCGGCAGTGAAAGCCAAGTACTGGCGGAACAATGCCGAGCGGCTGATCAAGGCCGGTGCGATCGTCACGGTGGCGACCGACAACGACATGGGCGCGGGACCGGAGTTCATCCGCGATCCGAATGCGGCGCGCGACCGCGAGCCGGGCGAAGGAACGCTGATCTCGATCGAGGGACTGGTGGAGCTTGGCATGACGCCGTCGGATGCGATCGTTGCGGCGACCAGACATGGCGCCATGGCGGCCAAGGCGCTCGAGGACTTCGGTACCCTCGAGGCGGGAAAGCTCGCGGACCTGCTGCTGCTCGACGCCGATCCGCTGGCGGATATCCACAACATCCGCAGACTGAGCACCGTCGTGAAGGAAGGCCGGGTGATCGACCGGGAGAAGCTGCCGACCGCGCCGGTGTTCTATAAAAAAGCCGGGATGTGACCGCTCGCGCCGCGAAACACCGGGGCGAAACCGGAAAGCGCTCTTACGAAAGAAGTTGGGACGGGCTCGCGGCCATGAATCGGGCAAAGCGCCCGACACCCTCTTCGAGCTGCCCGCCATCGACGGCCAGACACCATCTCAGGAAGTCAGGCGCTTCGCTTCCAAAAGCCGATCCTGGAGCAAGGCCCAGTCTTGCCTCCGATATCAGCCGTTTGCAGAGCGACAGGCTGCTGCGCAAGCCCTTCACCCTGAAGAACGCGTACATCCCTCCTCGGGCGGGCGCGCCCGCTTCGATCGCGTCCAGAGTCTCCAATAGCGCATAGAGCTTCCGTTGATTCGATCTGATCAGCGCTACGAGACTGTCGACCTCCGCATCGGCGGCGATCAGCGCGGTTCGCGCGGCGAGCTGTACAAAGGGAGGCGCGCAGGAGGAGTTGTACTCGATCAGTTTCCCAAATTCCGGCGCGACTCCTTCCGGAAGGACCGCCCAGCCCACCCGCCAGCCCGTCATGCGCCAGGCCTTGGAAAAAGAGTTGCAGCTGACGAACCGATCCCGTGCATCGGCGAGATTCAGAAACGAGGGTGCGCAGCGACCCTGGAAATAGAGCCGCTCATAGACGTCGTCGGATATCAGCCAGATGCCGCTCCGGCGGCATCGCTCGAGAATCCGCTCCTGCTCGGAACGGGTCAGCGTCCAGCCCGTGGGATTGTTAGGGCTGTTGATGATCAGCGCTTTTATGCCGGGATGCAGCGACTCCAGCAGATGCTGCAGGTCCAGGAACCAGCCTCGGGCGCCAAACCGGAGCGACACGCAGCGCACTTCGGCTCCCAATATCTTCGGGATCTCGCACATGTTGGGCCAGACCGGTGTGACCACGACGACCTCGTCTCCAGGGTTCACGATCATCTGCATCGTGAGCATCAGCGCGGTCACGCCGGAGTTGGTTACCGCAATGCGCTCGATATCCACCCGTCGATCGAAGGTGGCCAGATAGTTGCCCAGCTCGGACCTCAGCTCGGGGATTCCAAGCGTAGGGGCATACATCGTGCGGCCAGCCATGATTGCCGCGGCGCCGGCTTCACGAATCACTTCGGGAGTCGGGAGAGTCGATTCCCCGAACCAGAATTTCAGGACGCCGGGCGTATCTCCTGCGAAGTTGGCGACCTCGCGGATCTCCTGGGTGCGTAACGCGCGGACGGCGCTGCGGACGTGTTCGATGCTCATGGCCGGCCAGCAGTGTATCAGACGCCGGGCAAGGCTTTGGAGCACCGTTCCGCCGCTCTAACGACGGTATCACCGCTGTAGACCGGCCTCTGTCCTGAAGTCCGCAATCCCGATGCGAAGCGTAGACGGCCCCGACGGACAATCGGCTTCGCTGTAGTGATCGTTGGGGCGCGTCTGCGGCTCTTGCTTCTTCGCGGCCTCATTTGCGGGCGCGTTCTCCACCCAGGCACCATAGACGCGTCCGTCCTGCGCGGCCAGACCGAGATAGTCACCGAAACTCGCTTTGCGGGCGTCGGACGTTTGATCGCTCCAGGCGTAGTTCACGTAGGTGCGGCCGCCGTCGGTCGAGCGCGCCAGCGTCACGCTGGACACCACGTTGTCGGGATCGTCGCGCCGATCGTAGAACAGGACGTAGGCCGACCCGTCGCTGGGATCGACCGCGAGGCGCTGCATGATCTAATCCTTGCCGTTGGATATGCGATCGTCGTTCACCCGCAGCGGCGACGTGCGCGGCGACGGCGACATTCTCCTGGTGATCGCACCCCTGGCCGACGGGCTGGTGATAAGAGACCACGACTTGCCGGCGGTCGCGAGGATCCGTAGCAGCTGCACCCCTCCAAAATCCCTCGAATCAGATGCGAATAGGCAAATACGGGTTAAGGAACCGCGGACGCTCATTCCGGAATTAAGAAACCACAAAGCTTCTCTAACTACTTGTTTGCTATCGAGTCGCCAGATTCAGCAGTCCCGGAGAGAATTAAGGAGCACCCAACAGCAGAGATCTCGCGTGAACCCCGGCACGACGTTCGCGCGCAACTTTCTAAAGTATTGATTCACAAGTGCCGATAATTCCAGCATCATAAACCGGCAACCCTCTGAAAGCGCATACAAGGACCCCATGCGTAAGCCCCACCGCCCGGCCTCGGCCTTATCGGTGCTATCCAGCGCAGGGCCAGTTACGTTTCCGATCACGCCAGCGCGTTCCCATCCGTTCAGCCGTGTCTTCCGCAGCCTGATGCGGCCGCTCGTGGACCGCTGGCGCCACGAACGCACACTGCGAAGCGAACGGCTTTTCTCCAACGCGATGATCGAAAGCATGCCGGGCATCGTCTATTTCTATGACATGGCCGGCCGGTTTCTGCGCTGGAATACCAACTTTGAAACCGTCTCGGGCTATTCGAGCGCGGAGATCGCCCGGATGCACCCGCTGGATTTCTTCGCCGAGGAGCACAAAGCGTTGCTGGAAGAGCGGATCGCGGCCGTGTTCGAGAACGGCGAGTCCTCCGTTGAAGCGCCATTCGTTTCCAAGGATGGCACTGCCACGCCCTACTTTTTCACGGGACGCCGGGTACTGTTCGAAGGGCGGCCTTGCCTGGTGGGCGCCGGCATCGACATTGCCGACCGCAAACAGGCCGAAAACAGAACTGCCGAGAGCGAACGCAAGTACCGCGAGCTGGTCGAGCACGCCAATAGCATCATCCTGCGCTGGAGCTCCGATGGACGCGTCACTTTTCTAAACGAATTCGGCCAGCGATTCTTCGGGTACTCCGCTGAAGAAATCCTCGGTCGTCACGTGATGGAGACTATCGTACCGCCGCTGGAGAGCGGTGGACGCGACCTGGCGAGGTTGATGGAGGAGATCTGCTCGGCGCCGGAAACTTACGAAGAGAACATCAACGAGAACATGCGCCGCAACGGCGAACGGGTCTGGATCTCCTGGACCAATCGGATCGTGCGTGATGCGGACGGCAAAGCTATCGAGCTGCTCAGCGTCGGCACGGACGTCACCGCGCGCAAGCAGACCGAAGAGAAACTCCGCGCGCTCGAGGAACAAGTCCGGCAGGCGCAGAAGATGGAGGCCATCGGGCAACTCGCCGGCGGGGTTGCTCACGACTTCAACAACATTCTTGCGGCTATCATGGGGAACATTCAGCTGGCCCTGGCGGATACCGCCAGCGAGCATCCCGCGCGGGAAAGTCTGGAGGAAATCAAAAAAGCGGGCGAGCGCGCCAAAAGCATCGTGCAGCAAATCCTCGCCTTTGCGCGCCATCAACCGCTGGCCAGAACCGTCATCCACCTGGGCCCGACGCTGCAAGAGGCGTTGGGGTTCATGCGGGCGACGCTCCCATCCGGCGTGCATTTGACCAGCACCATCGATGCAGATACGCCGCCCGTGCTCGCCGACGCAACGCAGGTCCATCAGGTCATCGTCAACCTCTGCACGAACTCATGGCACGCGCTGGAAGACCGGCCGGGACACATCGAAGTCAGGCTGCAACCGGTGACTCTCGATCAGGACGCGGCAAATCGAATCCAGGGGCTGAAGCCAGGCCGGTTCTCTCGTATTTCGGTGACCGACACCGGAAAAGGGATGGACGAAGCCACGCTCGCGCGGATCTTCGAGCCCTTCTTCACCACAAAACCCCCTGGAAAAGGCTCGGGTCTCGGCTTGTCAGTCGTCCATGGCATCATGCAAAGCCATGATGGCGCCATCGCAGTCAACAGTACACCGGGACGCGGAACGACGTTCGAAATCTACTTCCCGGCGGCAATCGGGGCCGCTTCGACGCTGGCGCCAACCGCGCGTGATGGCGCGCAACATCTCGGTAACGGCGAGCATATTCTATATATCGACGATGAAGAGCCGCTGGTATTCCTGGCGACGCGCATGCTCAAGCGCATGGGCTACCGCATCAGCGGCTATCATCGCTCGGAGGATGCGATCCGCGCGTTCCGCGAAGATCCCACGCGATTCGACCTGATCATCACGGATCACAACATGCCCGAGACATCGGGCTTGCAGGTCGCATCGGAGCTGCTGGCCGTGCGCGCGGACGTGCCCATCGTGTTGTGTTCAGGTCACGTCACGGACGAGCTGCGGGAGCTGGCTCACTACGCCGGGATCCGGGAGGTGCTGTACAAACCCAGCAGCATGGAAGATTTCGGCCAGGCCATTCACCGATTGATCGCCAAAGCCTAGCTGACGTTAAGCGCCGCCATCTCTTCGCCGACTATTTTTAGAAATATCTGGTCAGGCCGTACTGGTGAATCTTCTAGGTGGCTGCGTAGTTGGCTAGCCGTACGATGCATGAATTCATTGAAACGCTGCATTCGCTTCGAATCATTCAAGTCGTCTCCACCTACCCATGTATGTATTTCTCGACATCTTCTTGATGCTTTCATAACCGTATTTCGCTGGGCCTTTTGTGTCAGGGTTTCGACTGAGTGAATGCGACTGAGCTTAGGCAAAGCCTGCGCTCCCGCCTTTGCAGCAATACTACATCTTTAGAGCCATCAATTCTCTTCGGGCAGACTCCACTATCTCTAAAAAGTCTTTCAAGAGAAACTTTAGTTCGATTGGCGGAGCTAGGACACGCTTATCCTCCAAGAACGCTATTTCAATAGCATCAACTTCGGTTCTGTACAGCTGACATAGGCGCTGACCGCAAAAACTTATTTCAGCGGCGAGATAGCCATAACCGTCCACTGTAATGAAATCAATCGAGAATTCTTTATTCATTGCTTCACCTACCATCGCGGATCAAGGAACGTGTTGAATGAGCCATCCGCGTCAAACCTCGCACCCTGACCATTTGGCAATCTAACTTCGAATCCACCACGACTGAGCCGCGTTCTTGTAGCCTGAGGTGATTCAAGTATCCCACGAAGCACTTTTTCAGCTTGAGCATTCCGCTCGGCAACGCTGAACGCTTCAGGCTCGCGGATCTCCTGGCCCTGATCGAGGTAAATCTTGACGCGCAGGAAGGTCTCCTGGATGAGGTCCTACGTTTCCTCCGGGGTGCGGCCCCGGTGGCGCAGGAGACTTTGGAGGCGGCGGTAATAGGCGAAGGCCCACTGCATGACTGTCAGAACCGTGAGGGCGTGCAGGCGGCACTGTGCGCCG
>WBZO01002758.1_pt2 | contig 21160 bp, 22 predicted proteins | sample 5204261 | NCBI WGS metagenome assembly WBZO01 (sample SAMN12412400, study PRJNA552823) | activated sludge metagenome | isolation source: activated sludge from anammox sidestream of wastewater treatment plant... | place: USA: North Carolina | collected 2017-09 | reverse complement strand
CCCGCGCCCTCGCCGACGTACGGGCATTCGTGGAGGCCCAGCGAGCGAAGCCCCTTGAACAGCAAATCCACGTGGCCTATTACTGCGTTCGAGGCATGGACGGTCGCATCCAACCGTTTGAAGAGGAGTTCGTTCGCGGGCTACACGAACTCGGCTTGCCGGTGATTCTCGTCCTGACCCAGGTACCCAAGCGGGGTGAGCAGTACCACGACCGCGTCGTCGAGGTCGCTCAGTACATCTACGAGACCGGGTTGCCGATCTACCTGGGTCGGCCGATCCTGACGAACGCGCTTGCCGATCCCGCGCTCGGGTTTCCGCAACACGGGCTGGTCGAGCTACTCGACCTCACGTTTGAGGTTGCGCCAGAAGGCGTCGAATCAGCCCTTGCGGCCGCCCAGAAGATCGACATGCGACGCAAACGCGCGGCAGCGCTCAAGCGAATCGAAGTCGCCACCGCCGCCGCAACCACGGCCGGAGCATCACCGATCCCGTTCTCCGATGCGGTGGTCCTGGTGCCCATTCAGCTCGGAATGATGGCCTCCATTTCCGTCACCTACGACATCCCCGTCAACACCGCGCTGGCGGCGAGCATCACGGCGACGTCGCTGGCGACCCAGACAGGACGGGCAGCAGCAGTCGGCTTGCTCAAGTTGATCCCCGGAGCGGGAACGGTGGCCGGTGGAGTCGTCAGTGCGACGGTGGCGGGATCATTCACCTTCGCCATGGGGATTGCCTGGCGGGAGGTTTGTGAAGGCATCGTGGCGGGCAAGTTCGGCGCCATCGGGAGTTGGGATGAGGCGGGAATCAAGGCCGCCTTCGCCTCGGTCCTCAAGGAGCAATTCACTCGCCAGATGAAGCTGCGAAAGAACAAAGATGAGTAGCGAGAACCGGCCACACCCTGACGACCCGGCGAATTCGTTTCAACTGGCGCTGACGTCGGCGTACGCGGACGCGAAGCGGGACCTCGGCCGGTTCAACCTAGCCCTGTTTGGTCCGACGGGCGTCGGCAAGAGCACGCTCCTCAACACGGTGTTCGGAGTTCCGCTGGCAGATGTCGGCGTTGGCAAGCCGGTCACCACAGGCAGCCACCTCTACCGCTACGAGACGTCCACCATCGGGATCCTCGACACCCGCGGGCTCGAGGTGGGGATGTTCGACAGCGAGATCCTCACCGACCTCAAACGACTCATCGATTCACAACTCTTGCAGCCGGAATCAGAACACGTCCACGTCGCCTGGTACTGCGTGCGCGCGGGTTCGCGACGGTTCCAGGACAGCGAGGAATCATTCGTCCGCAAACTCGACGACCTTGGTTTACCGGTCGTGCTGGTGCTCACCCAGAGCGCCGCCACCACGGACATGACCGGGGGTGGTGCCCGCTCCCCGGGTCTCACCGCCGAGCAAGCGAACGCCGTTGAACTCGCGGCCGACATTGAGCGGCGACGCTTGCCGATCGTCGGAGGCAAGGTCTACCCGGTCAACGCCGTCGCCGACGATTGGATGGCCGTTCCCGCACACGGCCTCGATGAGTTGCTGGCCGAGACCAGCCGGGTCGCGCCACTCGGCGTGCGCTCAGCGCTCGCGGCGGCGCAGGTCGTCAACCGGCGACAGAAGCAGCGCCAGTCCGAGACGATCGTCCGGCAAAGCGCCAAGAAGTTCGAAGGCAAGTTCCTGCTGCGTGACGTGACGGGGGTGTGGGCGACGATGGTCGCGCGAATTTCCACCGTCTACGGACTACCCGAGGCCGAGGCGGCGGCGATCATCGCGAGGTCGCCGCATATCTCAAGGCTGCGGCGGATGCTCTTCCTCGGCCGTGCCCTGCTCGCATCCACGTTCGTGACGATCCCCGGCGCGATGGTTGCGGGCGGTACGCGGCTCAAGCGGCGATTCCCGCGCTCCAAAGACGCCGCAGCCCACGCCGATGTGGAACCGGCGGCGACTGAAACCGACGAGGATTCCGATCCGCACAAAGTGCGGACTGGACTCTTCATTGAGGCAACCACCTTGGCCATCGGCGATGCCTGGCTGAACACCTGCGACTACTTCTGGCAAGCCTCCTACCCCGGACGGCCTGAGTGGGACTCTGCGCGGTTTGCGACCCGCTTCGGTAAGGAGCTCGACGCCCGCATGCCGAAGGTCATGCGCGCACGACTCCGCGGTTAGGGCGCCCTCGACATCTGTTGCGCGGGCCGCTTCATCGGAGTAGTCCGCGCAGAAACATCACCGCACGGGCCAGATCCTTCTCGCGCCCAGCGGCCTCATCGAGGTAGTCGGTCTTCGGTGCACGCCCACCCGGCTTGTCTGCCGCCTCATCCTCAAGGCGTCGATTCCGCCGCCAATCCTTCATCCGTTTCGGCTTGTAGCTCAGGTCTTCAATACGTCTGCGGGATTCCTGCGCGAGCGAGTGCATCTGCGTGACCAGGGACAGAGCGAACTCGCCATAGTCGCTGACACTCAGACGCTTCTCGGCGACGGCGTGGGCCACCAGGATGCGCAGCACGCCGCGCAAGTCGTCGCGGCTCAGGTGCAGTCCGAGCTCAGCGAAGTTGCGCCATGCCTGCTGAAAACGCTCCGAGTGGAGATCCCCGGAGGAACGAACAGCCCGATGGGCCAAGAGTCCGATCGTGAGCAGCGACCCAACACTTCCACCGGGCACGTATTGCGGGTAGGCAACCGTGACGAGTGCGGATTCCTGGTCGTCAAGCTCCTCGAGTTCAAAGAGATCTGCTGACAGGAGCGCGACGGTTGAGTCGCCCGGTAGTCGAATCGCGAGCGGTCGATCGTCATCCCATTTGCGGAGGTCTTTCACCGCCGGTTTCGCCTCATTCGCCCAGGACTTTCCCGCCCACGATTGGGCGACGGTGTCCGCGATGACCGAAGCTGACGTTCGCTCGTCCGTTGACAGTTTCTCTAACTCCACGTGCGAGAGGAATTCGGCGCCCGCGACCTTGGCCGCAAGTTGGGCCAGCGCATCCACCTGGGTCGCGTGTCGAATGCCATTGAAGTCGAAGGACGGCACCGGGTCATCTGCGAGCAGGAGCAACATCTGCAGGAGTAGTTCGCTGCGGCCGAACTTCCCGGGCAGCTGTGAGAGTCGCTCCTTGTCAACGGGCGGTCGCAGTCCAAGAGCCGGTTCCATCGGAAGCGCTTGGAACTCCCGCACGAGGTAGTCCCTGGTTGACGCGATCTTCGCGCGCCGCGTGAGGTTCGGATCGAGGCTGACGAGTTCACCGAGCCACACAAATCGCAGAAGCGGCCCGCGAAAGGCCTCGACGTTCGCATAACGGACCAGCTCTGACCGGGCGATGGCTTGACTCGTCGACGCCGTGGGCAGGTCCCCGAAGAACACCCGGCCGATCTCGTTTGCGACTGCGCGTCGGCCCAGGTACGCAGCAGTGCTGTGGATGCCTCCGGTGTCGGCTTGGACATCCATTGCCGGTGGGTACTCGCGCTCGATGCCACGACCGAACGTCGCCGGGTCACGCCGGTCGTAGAAGTTCAACCACAGATCAACCCTGGTGTGCGGGAAGTTGCTCCGCAGGTCTTGCACGTCCTTCAACGCAGATAGCCGCAGCGGGCTACCGATCGTCAAGAGCAGCGGCACGTGGGTGTCTTTGGGGAGCCGGTTGATCAACCCGGTCAACACGACGCTCCCCAGACTGTGCGCGACAATGACGAGCTCCTTGTGATCACCTATTTGTCTCAAGAGGTGACGGAGGACGGCGCGGCGAGCATCCTGGTTCGTCGTGTATCGGTGGACGCCAGGGTGCGTGTAGCGGCTGCCGCTCTGGGTAACCGGCTTAGTGAGCGGTCGAGGAATGACCGACAGGATTCCTCGGCGGTGCTCTTCATCGAAGACCGCGAGTCGATCCTCCGCCGCCGCGACGTTGCGCTCGTATGTCGCCTCCGCAGCGATTCGTCGGGAGAGTTCCGGGCGGGGCGTGCGAGGGAGTGGGTCCTGCGGTTGATGTTGGCTCTCCAGCACAGCCGTGTAGGTCGGGGCTAGGAGGCGATCTGTCTGTCCGGGTGTGGGCGGGCGCCCGAGGGCGAGTGGCGGATAGCCCAGGTTCGTCAACGCATGGTCAAGCATCGAGACGAACTTCGGAGCGTCATCGTCGCCGTGGTGTCCGTGGATGAACAGGAACGTGAGGTCGTCACTCAACCGTGCCTCCTCGTGACGTGGTGCCTGGAATCTACGGCAGGGGTGCGACGGACGCCGGGTGTGTTGGACTCCGCCGTCACCCGAACAGCGTGCGGGCGACTGACCAATGAATAGCAGCGCAGGGGGAGCGTTCGGTCGTTCCCGCGCAGCATTGTGGTTAGGCGTCCACTAGCGGGACAGCGACAGCCCGTTTTCCACAAGAGCCGGCACACCGACCGAGAAATCAAAGATTTCCTCTAGCCTCTGATCACAGCTTCCGGCCATAATGAAAGGCGTGATCGCTGTGACCGAACCACAGGTGTGGACCATGATCGCGGTCATGGCCGCCGTGTTCTTCGGCATGATGACGTTGATCTCCACAATGTTCACCCGCGTCGTCCGCTCCGAGATCGGCGGACTCCGTGGGGAAATGAACGCCCGATTCGACACCGTCGATGCCCGCTTCGACGCCGTGGATGCCCGATTCGACGCCGTGAACGGTCGCATCGACAACCTGGACCGCGATGTCCAATTCCTCATGAACCGCGAAATCAACCGCGACAACTAGCGGGAGGCGTTGCTGCGAACTCTGTCGCCGCTCAACGCCAGGCACCTACTTGTTGGTGACTTTGCCAGTGATTCCAGAAACCGACACGAAGCCGGTGCCCTTTGTGCCAAAGACGTATCCAAGGCCCTCGTGGGGAATGTTGGAGTTCCTCATGTCCATCACCGAAACATCAACTTTCGGGTTGGCAGCGAGCGCTGCTTCCGCAGCGACCTGCGGGCTGGCTTTGAACTGGGAAACCGTGAAGGCATCAAGATTCGGCGTGTACTTCATGGTTTGAGTCCGCACCGGGGTGAACGAAGGCTGGCCACTTCCAGTGAAACTCGCTGTCGTCATGTACACGGTCACGGGCCCCCCGGTTGGCGACCAGACAGCAAAGGCAACGTCGATCGAGGTCACGCCCTGGTCGGTCGCAGGTAGGCGTGTTGCGGTCAGGATCAACTTCGCCGTCGGCTGGGCAGAGTCCGGGAGCAACGCTCGCGCCTGAGAAGCGATCGACTCCTCCTGCTGAAGGGTTATCGCGGCAGGGGCTCCAACAGTGGTCGCAGCAGGGGCTCCAACTGCGCTCGGCGCCGGTGCGGCATTAGCGACCGCTGGTGCGACGACGCCCACACCTGTTAGTAGGACAGGTGCGACAAGAATTGCCGCGGTGCAAACAATCGAACGAGCAGACACTGTGAAGTCTCCAATTGAGTAGGACCAGTAAGTGGCTAATAGATACCCACCTCCGGCGGTCAACAAACATCGTTGCCGTTGGTTCGTCGGCGCTGTGCTGCGAGATATCGATGATCTCTGGGCTCTTTTGGAAGGGGAACTCAATCCTGACAACCTCACGGAGTTGACGGCATCCGTCATCCACAGCGGCCGGAAGCAGAGTGAGTCAACCGCGACAACTAGCGCAGGCCCTTCGACAGCAAAGGGCGCGCACGTCAACGCTCGAGACTGACAGCGGGGCAAGAACCACTGCGCTCACTACCGCTCGCAAGACGCGGCATCACGAATCCTTCTGGCAGGAAGACCCGATGTGAGCCCTGGAAATGGTCCACCGGCCGTGCGAGGTGAGGCAGATAGGCTGGCTCATGTGTTCAAACGAAAAGGCGAGCAGGTACCCGACCATTCTGGATGGCGGCGTGTATCCGGCAGACGCGCAGCGCCTGGCGTTACCGCCGGACCCTGTCTTCACACTCGTCGGCGGCCAAGAGTGGAAGCCGACTCACGGCATCGCCGGGGCGCTGGCGGAAGCAGCCCAACGCAATGATGTCGCCGAGATCGCTCGGCTCACAGCTCAATTGAGTAGTCAGCCTGCCGCTGCCACAACAGAACCGGCACCGAACTCGGCCACGTCAACGACACTTGAACAGTTGCAGCAACTTGGCAAGCTCAGAGATTCCGGGCTGCTGACGCCCGACGAATTCGAAACACAGAAGGCCCGCATACTCAACCAACAGCCTTGAGCAAGTCCCGGGCATAGCGCGCGAACTGGCGGATGCTGAACAAGATCATTTGACCGCGTTGGGCCGAATTCGCGGATACTGCATGCGTCCGGTTCCGCCGCGCACCCCTGGCAGTGAGCTAGCCCAGCAGCGAGAGTTCGGTGTTGATGTTGGTGCTCGTCGATGTCACGACGCTCTCAGATGCTGGCCGTGTCGTTGGTTGAGCGATGACGGCACTGGTGCCGCCGACCAGTAGCGCTGCGCCAATGCCCGTGGTGGCTAGAACTTTGACGATCTTCCTCATGAGGCCTTATACAAGACGATGTATGGTATGGCGAGACTACCTACCGCACAGCGTGTTCGAACCTCAGCAAGACCGGGTGTTCGAAACCGAGAGAGCATTTCGAGTCTCCAGCACTCTCATCGTCGGCCATGTCCCGTAACGACTGCGGACACGAACAGCAACTCGGTATTGGTGTCGGACGACAACTGGAACCCCGTGATGCAGCGGCGGCGTTGCACGCGGTGCCTGGACTCGTTGAAGACAACAAAGCAGGGCTGCTAGAGGCCAATCGGAACTGTGACTTAGCTAACCGTTCCGGCGAATCGGAATCTGGTGTCCGTTTTGTCTACGTAACGTGTTGATCAAGCAGGAGGCCGCCACAGCCGTGAAACGGGCAGGCGGATTGTCGATATACAAGGGGATTTCACGTTGTCTTTGCGAGACGTCTCGATCTGTTGCGCCACCGTTGCCATTCTTGGACAGGGCATCCTGGCACTGCCCGCCGCTCAGGCAGCTGAACCTATTCCGACCACTGGCTTCACCGCCGCTTCCACAATGAGGCCGGTCAGCCTCGTGCACCCCACTGGTGTGGATTGGACGTTCAAGGTGTGGAACGCAGCTGTGGCCACGGCTGCCGCTGCGAACACACCAGCTGCACCTCCAGCACCACCGCGACCACCGGCACAACTCATCCCGGTGTCACCAAACCCCAATGCGCAAGGACGCCAGAAGAGGCAGTTCGCCACTTTCCAACCGGGTGCGTGCTCGTTTCCGGGCGTGAAGAACCCTTCGTCCTGCGACCGCGCGCAGCGATGGGCAATCAACCAAGTCAAAGATCCAAGTCAGGGCTGGTCATACCTGTGTTTGAGTTTCGTGACCCATGCCTACGGTCGCTCTTCGGGGGCGCCATCTGCCTCAGCAATGTGGGACGGCTTATCGCAGAAACGCAAGCACCCCGGTGACACAGCCGCACCCCCCGGAGCATTGATGTTCTGGGGCCCAAACCATGTCGCGATCTCCCTGGGCAATCACATGTTGATCAGCACCGACGTCCTGGGTTCCGGCAAGGCCTCGGTCATCTCGTACGCAACCATGCAGTCGGTCTGGCACCTTGACTACCTCGGTTGGGCCGAACCAGACTTTTCCTAACCGCGCATTACCCACGAGTGCATGCATCGCGAGCCTCTGACCCGACTTGTTCTGTTCTAGCCGCGCAGGTAAGGGCCCTCCACACCCGCCCATTCGGCTAGCAAGCTCAAGGGCTTCGTGCCATAACTGCGCGTTTTCGAGCCATCCATGTGGATGCCGTTCCTCACGAACTCAACGGTCGCTGCCGCCTTGGCTGCAGATCGTGCCCGTTCTGGCTCTTCGCGAGAGGAAGGACTCGTCAACGGTCTTCAGCATCCAAGATCTCGCTACGAACGGGGCCGATGAGGACGATGTCGCACGAACATCAACCCTTATCTCGGCAGGCAGTGCACCAGCGTGACTAGTCGGGCTGGGCGCGGCCGGTTAGTGAGGAAGCTAATTGTCGGTGAGGGGGACTCCGTTGGCGTCGGTAAGAAAGTTCTCGTTTCGAGTCAGGATCAGGATTCCTTCGACGAGGCCCCACAGAGCACCGAGGCCGCACGTGAGAACGGTGACAACAATCTGGATGATCCCGATGTTGGTGTAGCCGAGGTAGAAGCGATGAACCCCGAACCCGCCAAGGAAGATTCCGAGTAGCCCGGCGGCAAGTCGTGATTTCCCTACTGCTCCTGGAGGAGGCGGGGGGCTGGGCACAGTTGCGTCAGTTGACATTCTGATACGTCCCTTCGAGGCTGGGTTATTCGTGGCGATTCAACACTGATCAGCGAGCGTAGCGGTAACGAGCCCCGGATCGCCCGCGGATGCGGCCAACAGTCGAGGCAAGGCTCGGCCAGCCTCAACTACAAGCGAGGGTGCGGCCGACTTTCGCGCACTCCCCAGTGCACTTACCGATGGGTGAGCGATGGACGATCGACCAGGAGCGCGATGCCTTACCTGGAGTCGCAATCTCATAAGCGAATTCGACCTGAGTCCAGTCGTTCGTCGCCACAGGGTAGGGCGCGTGGTCCGGTGATACGGGCGCCCCGTCGGCCTTTGCCAAAGGCCCCCATGTTGGATTCGCGTACCCGGTCGGCGGGCCTAGCAGTGTTCCGCCATTGCCGATGATGAGGCTGCCGGGTTGACCGTGGATCTGCCACGCTGTCTCCTGTGGGGTGTCTCGGCTAGAGAACCTTGGCGAGGAAATCGCGTAGGCGCGGGTTCTTGGGGTTTGCGATTACTTCGCGAGGAGGACCTGCCTCGGCCACGACTCCCTGGTCGAAGAAGGCAAGGGTGTCGCCGACTTCTCGGGCGAACCCCATCTCGTGGGTGACGACGATCATCGTCATGCCCTCCTGCGCCAGTTCGCGCATGACTTCGAGGACGTCCCCAACGAGTTCGGGGTCAAGAGCGGACGTTGGTTCGTCGAAGAGCATCAGGTCCGGCTTCATCGCGAGCGCGCGGGCGATCGCGATGCGCTGCTGCTGACCGCCTGAGAGCTGGGCCGGATAAGACTCGGCGCGATCGCCAAGTCCGACTTGGGCAAGTAGTGCCTGCGCTTGGCCAAGAACTTCAGATTTCGAATGCTTTTTGACGACAACGGGTCCAGACATGACGTTCTCAATAGCGGTCATGTGCGGGAACAGGTTGAAGCGTTGGAAGACCATACCGATCGCCGTGCGCTGCGCAGCGACCTCGGAGTCCCTCATCTCGTAGAGCTTGTCGCCCTTTTCGACGTAGCCAATCAGCCTTCCTTCGACCGATAGGCGCCCCGCATCAATCTTCTCAAGGTGGTTTATGCAGCGAAGAAATGTGGACTTGCCGCTGCCGGAGGCTCCGATGATGCAGGCGACTTCGCCCTTCTGCACCGAGAAATCCACGCCCCGCAGCACCTCTTCTCTGCCGAATGACTTGTGGACCTGCTCGGCAAGAACCATTGGCTCGTGACTCATGACTGAACCCCGATCCCAACTCGGCGCTTGATCTTCTGGATCGGCGTGGGTGGCAGGTCGCGCTGAGATCCGCGCGCGTATCGCCTCTCCAAGTAGTACTGCCCAACCATGAGTACTGAGGTGAGAGCGAGATACCAAATGCTGGCCATGATGGCCATCGGAAACGGTTGGAATGTTCGGTTGCCAATCGCCTGGGCTTGAAAGAACAGTTCCGTCGTGACGGGTATGACGGTCACCAACGATGTGGTCTTCAGCATCGAGATTGTCTCGTTGCCGGTTGGGGGAACGATCACGCGCATGGCCTGTGGCAGCACGATTTTGCGCAGAGTCTGCATGCGGCTCATACCCAGTGATGTCGCCGCCTCTTGCTGGCCCTCATCGACGCTGAGGATTCCGGCCCGAACGATCTCGGACATGTAGGCCGCTTCGTTCAGGCCCAACCCGAGAATCGCCGCGACCATGGCGGGAATCAGGTATCGAGTATCGAAGGTGAAGAACTCGGGGCCGAAAGGAATTCCCAGCGAGATCGAGGAATAGAGCGCGATGATCGATCCCCACAGAAACAACTGGACGTACACGGGCGTGCCGCGGAACACCCACACGAAGACCCAGGCCGATCCACTCATGACCGGATTTGGAGACAGCCGCATAATCGCGACAAGAATTCCGAGGATCAAGCCCAGAATCATCGAGACGATCGTCAGCAGGACCGTGACGAGGACACCCTTGAGAATCGGCTCGGAGAAGATGTACTTCCCAATCTCGCCCCAGCCCCAATTGGGATTGGTGACCAGGCTGGAGATGAACATCGCGAACAGAACAGCGATGATCGCTGCCGCCACCCAGCGACCCGGGTGGCGAACCGGGACGGCCCGGATTGCTTCGGGCCGCCCCGGCTTCGGTGCGTCTTGCGTCGACATGGCTACAGGTCAGCCAACTCAGCCGGTAGTGCTGTTGAGCTTGGATTCCTTGACCGCTCCGTTTGCAACGCCCCACTTGTCGAGGATCTGCTTGTAGGTGCCGTCGGCGATCAACGCGTTGATCGCAGCTTGCACGACTGGGGCGAACTCAGTACCGGTTGCGTTCTTGGCGATCGCGATCCCGTATGGGGCCGAGTCGTAGACCTCTCCGACTTGCTGGATCTGGCCGCTCTGCTTGATCGCGTAAGCGATGACGGGTGAGTCAGCAGCCATCGCGTCAACCTTGCTGCTGACGAGTGCCGTCGTCGCCTCGGACTGAAGGCTGTACTGCTGGAGCGTGATTTCGCCCTTGTTGGCGTTCTTGCACGCAGTCGAACGCTTTTCGAGATCCTCAACCTGCACGGTGTCCTTTTGGACAGCGACGGTCTTGCCACAGGCGTTTTCTGGTGTGATGCCGCTGGGGTTGCCTGACTTGGCTGCCCAGGCAGTACCAGCGTTGAAGTAGCTGACCATATTCACTTGCTTCATACGCTCGTCGGTGATCGAGAACGAGGACATCCCGGCATTGAACTTGCCTTTGTTTACGCCGGTGATGATCGTGCCGAATGTTGCGTTGACGAAGTTGCCCGTGAGGCCAAGCTTTGCCGCCGTAGCGTTCCCGAGGTCGACATCGAAGCCCTGAATTGTGCTGCCGTCTTCGCCGAGGAACTCGTTGGGTGCGTATGACGCATCGGTTCCGTAAATCAACTTGCCGGTGGACTTAATATCAGCTGGGACCTTCGCGGCGAGGGCTGGATCGACGCTGACACTCGCACTTGCCGAAGGGCTAGACCCACCGGAGCTGCTGTTGCTGCTACACGCACCAAGCGCGACCGCTGAGGTCAATGCAACGCCCACGATTCCAACGCGGGCTGCCGCGCCGCGCGTCCCGATCCTGCGAATACTCATCTGTTACTCCCTTTGAAGCGGTTGGCGAACCTCGATATGTGCCCACTTTGGCACAGCGAGCCCAAGAACCGCTTCAGCCCGGGTGCGGAAGTTTGTCGCCACCCAACTTAAAGAGCGTGTTCCTGGATTCGGACGTCATCGACAACAATACGGATTGCGTCGGTGACAAGCGCCGCGGAGTACATGTGATGTTGTGCCCGCTGTCAGTTTTTTGAAATGTGCTGAGCGCTCAGAGCAACAGCCAGCCGCTTCTGAACCGCGAGCCTCGCAGGACCGCCTGGGGTGTCAGCGAGCCCTCAGTACTCGCCCTTGATCACGAAGTAGGACCCTCGGATTGTTCCGGCCAGTTTGGACTTCTGCCTCGCGAACTTGAACCGCGTAGCGAGCTCAGGCGGAACCTCCATGCCGTCGGAAAGCTTGAACCCGACCGCCCGCTTGCCCGAGTCCTCCAGGGTGTAGAGCACATTGATCGACAGGCCGTTCTTGTAGAAGACGTAGGTCCACCGGATGCCGTCGACGGTGAACTCGGTCGCCTCGAGCGGCTCGGAGTCGATGACGATGTCACGCTCCTCCTTGAGGATGCGGGTCACGTAGTCGACCGCCGCCTGGGCGTCACTGGCCGACTCGACCGTGAACGCGTGGTCGTACTTGTTCTTGAAGTAGCGGGCCTCATTCGCCCGCAAGCCCGCCAAAGCCGGTGCCACCGGTGACGACTCGAGTCCCTCGGTCGAGACTGTCGTAAAGTCCACTTCGTACGCCATGCGCGCGACTCCTAATCGTGTTGCCTCCCAGAACAAGTCAGCCTAACCGGGATCGCGGCATCAGACGACCATGAGGTTCAGTGACCCCTCCGACCGGGGCGCACAACGTGTCTCGCACGATCCGGACCGCCGACAGCTCCAACCGGCGGCATCCGCACGGGAACTCCGTCTGGCACGGTCGCGACGACCTCATCACGTACGGCAACGCCGTACAGGTTCGGGAGTGTGGCGCCGCGGCGCCCGTCCCGATCAACATCGACCACCTCGCCGCGTTGCAGGCTATTCGCCCTCGTGGAGTGGTGATCTCGGCTTGGAGTGCGCGGACGGTGCGCAGTCCTGGACGACCCATCACAACCACCCTCAACGAAGGGCCGTTGGGACCACCCCTTGAACCCTCCGTTGGATCCTGGGCGATTACTGCTGTGACCCCTTAGACTGGCAAGGAGAAACGGAACGGTGTCCGCCGAGCCTGGAGGTGTGGGGTTTATGCCATTGACGACTTCGGGATCCACCGACACTGGAAGTTACCCCACACCTGCACCGTCGCTGGCCCAGGTGTTCTTCAACCGGGTGGCGGCGACGCCCGACGCTGAGGCATTCCGCTTCCCGACGGGGACCGAATGGACCTCGGTCACCTGGGCCCAGACCGCGGAGACGGTCAAGACCTTGGCGGCCGGTCTGCTCGCGCTCGGGATCCAGCCGGAGCAGCCGGTGGCCATTGCGTCATCTACCCGTATCGAGTGGCTGTACGCGGATCTGGCGATCATTTGCGCGGGCGCCGCAACCACGGCCGTCTACCCAACGACCAGCGAGGAGGATGTGGCGTTCATCCTGTCCGACAGCGGCAGCCGCATCGTCTTCGCCGAAGACGATGCGCAGGTTGTCAAGCTGCGGAACAAGCGGGAGCAACTGCCCGACGTGATCCAGGTGATCACCTTCGATGGCCAGGGGGACGGCGACTGGGTGCTCAGCCTCGCCGACCTGCAGGCGCTCGGCACCAAGTACCTCGCCGATCACCCCACCTCGGTTGACGAGTCGGTTGCCGCTGTACGACCCGAGCACCTGGCCACCCTTATCTACACGTCGGGGACCACCGGTCGGCCCAAGGGCGTGGAGTTGCCCCATCGCTGCTGGACGTACATCGGCGCCGGCGCCGAGGCGATCAAGATCTTGCGCAATGACGACCTGCAGTACCTGTGGCTGCCCCTAGCCCACTCCTTCGGCAAGATGCTCGTGGCGGTGCAGCTGCAGATCGGGTTCGCCACGGTCGTCGACGGGCGCATAGACAAGATCGTGGAGAACCTGGCGGTGGTCCGACCGACCTTCATGGCGGGTCCCCCGCGGATCTTCGAAAAGGTGCACGCAAGAATCGTGCAGACCATTCAGGATGAGGGCGGGATCAAGCTCCGGCTGTTCACGTGGGCGTTCGGTGTGGGCAACAAAGTCTCGCTGGCCCGTCTCGAGGGCAGGCGGCCAAGCCCGGCGCTCCAGGTTCAGTACCGGGTGGCCGACCGCCTGGTGCTGTCGAAGGTTCGTGACCGACTGGGTGGGCGGATCCGCCTCTTGGTTTCGGGGAGCGCGGCGCTGTCGCAAGACATCGCCACCTGGTTCAACGCGGCGGGCCTGGCACTGATCGAGGGATACGCGCTGACCGAGACCGGCGGCGGAGCCTGTATCGGGAACCCGGAGCAGCCGACGCCCGGCGTCGTAGGTCCTCCCCTGGTCGGTTCCGAGATCAAGATCGCGGACGACGGGGAGATTCTGATTCGCGGTCCCCTGGTCATGCGCGGCTACCACAACCAGCCCGAGGCCACCGCCGAGGTGCTGTCAGCCGACGGGTGGTTCGCCACCGGCGACGTGGGTGAGATCGACGCGGCGGGCTGGCTGCGGGTCACGGACCGGAAGAAGGATCTAATCAAGACCTCTGGCGGGAAGTACATCGCCCCTCAGTTGATCGAGGGCATGTTCAAGGGTTTGTGCCCGTTAGCCAGCCAGATGATCGTGCACGCCGACGGCCGTAACTACGCCACCGCCCTGGTCACCTTGGACCCGGACGCGCTGGCTCAGTGGGGCCGGGCGAACGGCCTCGAGGCCAGCGACTACGCCTCACTGGCGGCCAACTCGGACGTCCACGCCTACGTCAAGGCCAGTGTCGATGAGCTGAACAAGCGACTGAACCGGTGGGAGACCATCAAGGACTTCCGGATCCTCGACCACGACCTGTCCGTCGAGGACGACGAGTTGACACCCAGTATGAAGGTCAAGCGCAAGAAGATGGAGAAGAGATACAAGTCCTTACTCGACTCGATGTATCAACAGACGTCAGTCTGACCCGGGGGCCCAGCCCCCGCTCTGGCCGCGTCACTCGCGCGCGCCCGGCACGACGGGCAACGGTGCTCGAAGTGACAGCAGAGGGCCTTCGCGGCGCCTCGTCCATTCCAGTCCCGAGGCGTCGAACAACCGCAACACAGGCGAGTTGTCGCCCAGCACGGTAGCGACGATCTCCTCGAACCCCAACCTTGTGGCGAGCTCCAGCATGTGGCGCAAGAGGTGGGTTCCGATGCCGCGTCGTTGGTAGGCGTCCTCCACGATGATCGCAATCTCCGCCGCGCGGCCGCCGTCTCCTGGTGCATCGGGGAAGACGTTCCCAAGGCCGACTATGGCACCGTCCTCACTCATCACGACAAGCGTGACGCCACGGTGACCACCGGACAGCTGCCGCAGGGCGATCCCGTGCCATTGACCTCCGGGCGAGACGTAGCGCCGCGTCAGGGTCTGCTCCGAGCTGCGTTCGTGCATGGCCTCGACGGCATCGGAGTCCTCGGGGCGGGACAGTCGGATCCACACGCTCTCCCCGCCCGTGATGGGTTCCACCCAGCCCATAGCCTCCATGTCGCGCTCTGCGGTCGCGATCGCTGCCGCCAGGCGCAGGAGCGCGGACGCCCGGGTCCGCTCCGCGTGGGCGAAGGGCGCCCAATCGCGGTGGAGCACCACGTGGCGCTCGGGGGTCCACTGCAGGCGCAGCACATCGGCTGCGTCGTCCCGCCCCTCGGTGGCATCGGTGACCTCCACATGGTCGGCCTCCACCAACCTGGCCGCCTCGATCGGCGCGGATTCCGGGTGCGTCACCAGTTCCGTCGCACTGTCGAGCACGCGGGTCGTCATGTCGAGGCCGTCATCGGGTGATCCGGCGGTCACATGGGCATTGGTCCCAGCCGCCATGGCAGCAGCCAGGATGACGTCCGCGCTGACCTCCTCCGGCACCGCGATCGCCAAGTCGATGGTCCGGATGCCGTCGCCCGCAGCGAGCACGGCGCTGTTGACCATGTACGCGTGCAGCGTGCTCAGGGCCCGGATCAGCGCGGCGTACCCGCCCGGCCGGTCTGGGACGTCCACCCGCACCCGCCAGAGCTTGCGGGCCTCGTACCCGGCCGTCAACAGCAGTTGATGGGGGGCGACGGCTGCGCCGATGCGCGCGATCAGCGCGGTCCAGTTCGCGGTGCTCGGCGGATGAGCCACGACCGGGTCGACCATCGCCAAACCGACCGAGAGAGCCAGGGCGAAGTGCGCGATCGCGTCATCGTCGACAGCGGCGTCGACGCCACCCGTTCGCCGCGTCTGCTCGATGACCGTCTTCATGTTGGCCCAGCGCTTGTGGACGCGGGCCGCCTCCAGGACACGGGCATCGGCATCGCGGTGGGCCCGCGTGAGGGCCTCGAGATCCAGGATGTTCCAGAGCGCTGGGGGGCCGCGAAGATCTCCTCGCCGGCCTCCAACAAAACCGCGAGGCCTGGGGCGCCCCGCTCATCGGCTGCCGCGTCAGCGATGAGCTCGGCGGCCTTCGAGGTGGCTTTCGCAGCCACCACCTCGGCGAACAACTGGGACCGGCCGCCGACGAGTCGCCTGACGGTCCGCGGCTTGACTCTCGCGCGGTCCGCCACCATGCGCAGCTTCGTGCTGCCGTAGCCGTGTTCGGCGAAGAGTTCCGCCGCGGACTCGATGATGCGGTGGCGGAGTTCGTCGTCACTGGTCACGCGTTTCGCCTCCCCTCGCTCCGGCATCATCCCATGCTGAGCCATCGAGCGATCGATGCAGCACCGGCGTGACGGTCTTCTCAGGTGCTCGGCTGGCCTCGACGATCCCGTGCTCCGCGCGATGGTTGCGCAGCGCCGGTTTAGGGTGGGAGTTGACCGGCAGCGGTCGGGCAGCCCGCGACGACCCGGTCCCTCTGCGCGCACCACTGCGCAACGCTTTCACACCGACTGCGCCGAAAAGGCCGATTGCACCTCACACCGTGGTGAGGTCCCGCCGCGTGGACGTCCTGGTGGGACTCTGCAAGAGTCGGAACACGGAATCGAAGGAGTGCCAGTGGCAGACAGACTCTCAGCAGTGGACTCAGCATTTCTCGATGCCGAGACCGGGGATACTCCATCTCTCACCATTGGTGGGTGCTTGGTCATGGAGGGGCCCGCGCCCGACCTTTCCGAGGTTCGCGAATTCGTGCTCTCACGAAGACAGTTGGTTCCGAAGCTGTTTCAGCGACTCAAGCGCTCCACGATCAACGGCGTGAACCGGGCAACGTGGGTTGATGACGAACCGGACCTCGAGTACCACATTCAGTCCGAAGTGATTGGCGATGATCCACAGGGCTTGAACGGCGCTGTCGCGAAGCTGATGGAACGCCAGTTGGATCGCGGCCGCCCTCTATGGGAGGCAACGGTGTTCACCGATCTGCCTGAATCAGGCCAATGGGCAGTTGTCTGGCGGGTTCACCACTCGATCGCCGACGGTCAGGGGTTGTCATTGTTGTTGGGCAACTTTTCTGACCTTTCCCGCGAAGGCGGGCTGACCTTCACAGACGCCGTCGTCACCGAGGCGGGTGGCAGGCAACATGAAGCCGAGGCGCAGGCGCACGAGAAATCGGACCATCCAACGAACGCACTGAGTGCGCTTGTTCACGGCGTTTCCGATTCCCTGACGACGCTGCGCGATGTAGCCACTCGAGTACCCGACACGGCGCAATCACTCCTGGATTTCTCTCCACGCCTGCCGTCTGAACTGTCTGGCGGCTTGACGAATGGTCGATCGTGGTTCGCAGTCGAAGGCTCGCTGGCATCTGCGAAGGCCATCGGTCATAGAGTCGACGGCACGGTCAACGACGCCATTCTTGCTGCCGTCGCGCAGGGCCTCAGGGCGGTTCTGCAGGGCCGGGGTTCGGACACCGCGGGCAAGTCAGTTCGGTGCCTGATGCCGGTGAGCATGCGCGATCCGCAAGATCCGGGGGCGAACAACCAGGTGTCAATTCTGCCGATCAAGTTGCCAGTGGACATCGATGACCCGCAACGATTGATCGCGGCCGTCCACAAATCGACGGCGGTGGGCAAGCACAGCTACTCCGCTCAACTCCTCGATGCCTTCGCTGGCTTGGCGTCGGTCCTCGTTCCGAATCGCGTCGAGGGAGCCGCTATGACGATTGGTAGGGAACTCCTCGGCTTCTTGGGAGACGTCGTCGTGACCAACGTGCCGGGACCGCAGATGCCGTTGTATTTCATGGGCCGCCGTGAGCTGGCCGATTACCCGATTCTTCCCGTCGGCGCGACACTGCGCTTCGGCGTCGCGATCGTTTCGTTCGCGGGCAAACTCGAAATTACCGTCACCGGCGACGAGCAATCCTGGGACGAAGTTGAGTTGCTTGCAACGACCGTTCGTGACCGCCTCGATCAATGGGCGGACGAACTGGCCGGGGACTAACCAGCCACTTCAGGCGCGAAGCGGCGAGGGCGGCGGAGGTCGCCGCCGATGAATCCGAATCCTGATGGAACTCCACCGACGAGGGCATTGCTGTGGTCACATCCCCAGTCGCCGAGCGACAGCTCCCGCCGTCCACAACGGTCAGCACGCGGACACAGCGACAACCAATTTCCTCTAGCCTCTGACCACATCTTCCGGCAATACTGAGAGGCATGATCACCGTGACCGAGCCACAAGTGTGGGCCATGATCGGGCTCATGGCCGCCGTGTTCTTCGGGACCATGACGATCATCTCCACCATGTTCACCCGCGTGGTCCGATCCGAGATCGGCGGACTGCGCGGCGAAATGAACGTCCGCTTCGATGCCGTCAACGGCCGCATCGACAACCTCGACCGCGACGTCCAGTTCCTCATGAACCGCGAAATCAACCGCGACAACTAGCGCAGGCCACCGCAAGCCTTAGCGTGCGAACTCGCTGATCGAATCAACGAAATCTTGGTCCTCCCAGACGGTTGCGCGTGGCCACCACCTCAGACCGCACATGCACCCGCCGCGAACTGCAGGTAGCGGACATCCAGAACCCAAGATCGATATGGCCGCAGACCTCGCTTGAGCAGCTTGGCCCTGCGTCTCGCTAATCTGGCGAAATGCGACCCCTTCGATACTCCATCAACATCACATTGGACGGATGCTGCGACCATCGCGCGGGTACTGGCGACGAGAACATTCACCGTCACGCGGTCGAGAAGCTCACCGAGGCTGATGCTCTTCTTTTTGGTCGGGTGACGTACCAAATGATGGAAGAGGCGTGGCGACCGACCGCGTCGACGGCTGCGATGCCTGAGTGGACGCAACCCTTCGCGCAGACGATCAACGCGGCAAAGAAGTACGTGGTGTCGAGCACCCTTGAGCAGGTCGACTGGAACGCAGAACTCGTGCGTGGGGATCTGGCCGAGGCCGTTCAGGAGCTGAAGCGGCAGCCGGGCAACGGTCTGTACGTGGGAGGAGTGACGCTCCCATTCGCGTTGGCGGAGCTCGGACTGATCGACGAATACGAGTTCGTGGTGCATCCCAGAATCGCGGGGCACGGCCCGACCTTGTTTGCGGGACTCTCGAAGTATGTCGATTTACGGCTGGTACATCACACGGATTTGGGATCCGGCGCAGTCGCGATGCGATACGAGCCTCGAAACTAACCGACTGCCCGGCGAGCTATCGCTCGCAAGACGCTCCTCCCACATCCTCACCACGTCTACTAAACAAAGCCGGAACGGGAACCGTGTTCGCGTACGAGGCCCACCATAGTTGAGGCGATGCATGTAGGGATGAGTGCCTTCACAGGAATCAAGCCGACGATTACTACTGCGACCTCGAGTAGTGCTGACGGATCTCGGGAGCCTCATCGAGGCGACTCAGTGGGATCGCATCCACACAAGACGCGACAGGATCCGTCAAGAGCTGGGTCCAACTCACGTTCACCGACTCTCGCGTGGATCGCCGCACCGAGGTTCCACGCTGGGTCGTAACGAACTCGCCTTGCTGACGAGGGAGCCCGCCCCTTCGGCGCGTCGTGCCACCCTGTCAGCGGTACCCCATTCGCCGTGAAGGAACGCCAACGTGTTGGGATCCCCCTATACTCGTCTGGCTCGGCTCCGGCTCGTAGGCCAGGTCGCAAAGGGAGATACCAGTGGAACAGGAAGAGCATCACATCCAAGATGCGGCAGAGCACTATGCAGTGTTCGTCATGCAGCGTCGGGCAGAAGAGATTGGTGTCGCTTCCGCGCCTTTGAGTTCAGATCTCGAGTTGCGCTTCAGGAGTTACCTCTCTGGGGTGAACCTCACTGCTGAGGACTTCTCGGAGGGGCGATACCCGCGCTACAAGAACAACGTGGACCAGCAAGTACCCGCGTTCGTCGATCGTCTTGCTGAACACTTCCCGGGTGCAACGCTTGATTTCGAAAATGTCGAAGCGGAGTATCGCAACCTAGGCCTTAAGGGCGATTTCCTAATCAAAGTTGGCGGTCTCAACGACCCGAAAGCAGTCAGCCTCAAGAACTACGTGGGAGGTAGCGGAATCTCCCGCCCGCAGGTTGCGAGCGGGACGTTCGCTTCGTTCGCAGCAAGCTTCATCTTCGAACGAGTTGGAGTTGGCGTCTACTCTGATCCCCGCACTGTGGGATCGACCTTCGCTGGAAGCAATGCGACTGTTCGCAATGAGATTCTGACACACATGGGGCGCGGAGACTTGATTCCAATCCTCGCCGTTCTCGACAAGCTCCAAGCCGAGGTCCGAGCGGAGTTCCTCGGACCGGACTGCGAATTCTACGATGGCGAGCGCGTGCGCTCAGCTGTGCAGCGGATTGCACAGCCGGGCATCGACGCGGTCCTTCAGATATTCGCGACCCTGGGGATCGAGGATGTCCGTCGCATCTTCCTTGCCCGCATTGGACTCGATGGAAAAGAAGAAGCTCTCTACTTCGATTCCTCACGATATGTCGACAGCATCACGAACCATCGTTACCACGAGTTCCGCGTTCGCCTGAACGACCCAGCAACACGGTTCACCGTCACCCAACACGGACAAGGTATCCGCTTCGCATTCGTAGAAGGATCAAAGACTCTGCTAGCCACAGACGTCCCCTTCACAATAAACACGAACGGCGCCTGGTACCGCCCTAGACCCCGCTTTGAGGGATCACGTGAATACAACGACAAGGGACATGCCGTTTCTCTGCTCTGGGGCCAACGTCGCCCTTATAAGAGTAAGGAGATTGCGACTTCGGTCAACACCTACTTGAATCTTGTGAAAGCCGGAATCTTCATTAACTAGAGCTGCCCTTCGGAGACTCATCGTGCCCAGTAGGACAACCCACATCGCTCATCCGCGCGGCTGTCAGAAGAGTTGGAGAGCTTCGTCCCGCACATTTCGTTCTCGACCATTCCCCGAAGGTAGAGAAGAGGTCGCCTCATGCTTCATCACGCGTGACTTACGACCGGCGACTCTGTTCTTCTTGCGCACGCGTGTTGGTTGTTCGTCAAATAGCGCGAGCATGAGGCGCCGCTCCTCATCCGTTTGGCCAGCGAGCTTCCTGGCAGGTAAGAGTGAGTCCCCCATGACAATGGTGCCGCCCTCGAGGCGTCGGCGGCAGAGGTCAACGTTGTCTCGCATGATGTCGACGCCAAAAAGGTCCGCTAGGGCATCCGCCTCCTCCATCGAATGGTGGTAGATCTTGAGCCACTTTGCTGCCACGAGGAACTGCCCATCGCCACAAGCGGGATCCAGCACCGTCTCGCCGGGGGCAAACATGTCGAGATCACAGTACCTGAGCATCTCGATCA
>WBZO01002899.1_pt1 | contig 21177 bp, 23 predicted proteins | sample 5204261 | NCBI WGS metagenome assembly WBZO01 (sample SAMN12412400, study PRJNA552823) | activated sludge metagenome | isolation source: activated sludge from anammox sidestream of wastewater treatment plant... | place: USA: North Carolina | collected 2017-09 | reverse complement strand
TCTCCGCCACGACGTTCTTGAAGTCGAACCGCGTGGAAATCTCCTTCCGCGCCTGGTTGACCGCGTTCGCGACCTCCTGGAGGTCGCACCCGGTGGTGATGTCGAAGGATTCGTCTTTCGCCATGGAGGAAGGGTACACGCCCGGGACGGTTCCGGGCACGGCGGCTCTCACCACGCGCCAAACCCGCTACACTTCTTCCACCCTCTTCCAGGCGAGGTGTGCCCGCCATGACCGACAACCTTGACCGCGCGCGGAAGCTGCGCGCCGAGTACGACGCAGCCGTCTTGAGCGAGGGCACTGAGCTCGCCGGCCCGTTCATGACCGTCTCCGGGCGGCCCATCGAGCGCCTCTACGACCCCACGGACGTTCCCGGGCTCGACTACGAGCGCGACATCAACCTTCCCGGCAACTACCCCTTCACGCGCGGCATCCACCGCACCGGCTACCGTGGCAAGCCCTGGACCATCCGCATGTTTAGCGGCTTCGGCTCGGTCGAAGAGACCAACCAGCGCTACAAGGACCTCCTCGCCACCGGCAACAACGGCCTCTCCATCGCGTTCGACATGCCCACCCTCATGGGTTACGACCACGACGAACCGTGGGCCGAAGGCGAGTTCGGCAGCTGCGGCGTCGCGGTCGACTCCCTCAGCGACATGGAGATCCTCCTGGGCGGCCTCCCACTCGAGAAGATCACCACCTCGATGACCATTAACAGCCCGGCCCCGGTCGTCTGGGCGCTCTTTATCGCCGCCGCTGAGAAGCGCGGCATCCCGAGGGCGAAGCTGGCGGGCACCCTCCAGAACGACATCCTCAAGGAGTACATCGCCCAGAACGAGTTCATCTACCCGCCGGACCACTCGATGCGGCTCGTCACCGACACGATCGAGTTCGCCGCCAACGAGATGCCGCTCTGGAACCCCGTGAGCGTCAGCGGCTACCACATCCGCGAAGCCGGGGCGACCGCCGCCCAGGAGCTGGCCTTCACCCTCGCCGACGGCATCGAGTACGTGAAGTGGGGCCTGGCCCGGGGGATGGACATCGACTCGTTCGCGGGTCGCATCAGCTTCTTCTTCAACAGCCACAACGACTTCTTCGAAGAGGTCGCCAAGTTCCGCGCCGCCCGCCGCATCTGGGCCCGCCAGATGCGAGAACGTTTCGGCGCGAAGAATCCGCGCTCCTGGCTGATGCGCTTCCACACCCAGACGGCCGGCGTCTCTCTCACCGAGCAGCAGCCGGAGGTGAACCTGGTGCGGGTGGCCATCCAGGCCCTGGCTGCGGTGATGGGCGGCACCCAGTCGCTCCATACCGACGCGATGGACGAAGCCATGGCCCTCCCGAGCGACAAGGCAGCGCGGCTCGCCGTCCGCACCCAGCAGGTCATCCTCCACGAGTCGGGCGTCAGCAACACAGTCGACCCGCTCGGCGGGAGCTACTTCGTGGAGAGGCTGACCACGGACATGGAGACCGAAGTGCTCAAGTACTTCGAACAGATCGAGTCGCTCGGCGGGGTCATCCCGGCGATCGAGACGGGCTTCTTCCAGAAGGAGATTGCCGACGCCTCGGCGCGCTACCAGTTCGAAGTGGACACGCGCGACCGCATCATCGTGGGCGTGAACGAGTACGCCAGCGAAGAGAAGCCGGACATCCCGATCCTCCAGTTCGACCCGGAGGGCGAGAAGCGCCACCTTGCGCGGCTGAAGCGGCACAAGGCGGGACGGGACGCCGCGGCCCACGCCGCGGCCATGACCGCCCTCGAGCAGGCCAGCCGCGACCCGCAGTCCAACACGATGCCGTTCATCATCGACGCGGTGAATGCGGGCGCCACCGTCGGCGAGGTGTGCAACATGTGGCGCAAGGTCTACGGCGAGTACCGCGAGCAGGTCATCGTGTAGGAACCCGGGCAGGCAAGGCCCAGTTGAGGTATAAGATGGCGGCCCCGGCGAGATTTGGGATGTGTCGCTAGCAATGCGGACAAGAGGCCTGTTCGATCGGATCCGGCGCGTCGACCCTCATGCGGTCGATGCCCTGCTGGCGTTGGCCTTCACCGTTGCGGCGCTTTGGACCGTCGCCGCACGCGTTGGGGGCGACGACCGCTACCGGAGCGATGGTTTCCTCGGGATCGGGTTGGTCCTCCTGCAGACGATTCCACTGGCGGCGCGCTGCGTTGCTCCGCTGGGAGCCCTGGCGCTCAGCGTGGCCGCGATCTCGCTCCACGCGGCCCTCGGCTATCAGGAAGTGCCGCCCGGCACGTTCGCGGCGCTCGTCATTCTCTACAGCGCTGCCGCGCTCACTGATTTCCGCAAGGGGTTGCTCGCCGGCGCGATCGCCGCCGCTGGCATCACCGTGTATTTCACGACGAACCGGGGAGATCCCGGGCTGGTCGCGGCCCTCACCACCTTCGTCACCTATGCCGCGGGCTGGGGCCTCGGCACCTACGTGCGCGGCCGCAGAGAGTACACGGACCTCGTCGAAGAACGGGCAGCCATCCTCGAACTCGGCCGTGAAGTGCGCGCCCGGGAAGCCGTCGCCGACGAGCGCGCGCGCATCGCCCGGGAGCTCCACGACATGGTCGGCCATGCCCTCAACCTCATCGTGATCCAGTCCGGCGGCGCGCAGCGAGTCTTCGATTCGAAGCCGGAACTGGTGCGCGACACGCTCGCCTCCATCGAATCGACCGGCAGGCAGGCCCTGACCGATATGGAGCGCATGCTCGGCGTCCTCCGGGGAAGCGACCCGGATTCGGACGGGCTGAGCCCACAGCCAAACCTGGGCCATATCGATGCCCTCGCCGCCCAGGTCTCGGAGGCCGGGTTGCCCGTCGAAGTGACGGTCGAGGGCACGCCATCCTCCATGCCCTCCAGCGTCGACCTCTCGGCCTACCGCATCATCCAGGAGGCGCTGACCAACGCGCTCAAACACGCCGGCCCCGCCCGCGCTTGCGTCCGGATACGATACTGGCCAGACACCCTCGAACTCGAGATCACCGACGACGGGCGCGGCACTACGTCCCCGGGCGAACGTGACGATCACGAGGGGCGCGGGCTTATCGGGATGAGAGAGCGCGTGGGCATGTTCGGCGGCGAACTCACGGTGGGCCCGCGGGCGGAGGGCGGGTTCCGCGTCCATGCCATGCTGCCGCTGGGTGGGGGCCCCGAGTGACCATCCGCGTCCTGCTGGCCGACGACGAGCAGCTCGTTCGAGCGGGCTTCCGCCTGATCCTCGAATCCGAACCCGGCATCGAAGTGGTCGGCGAGGCGGGCAACGGTGGCGAGGCCGTGGAACTGACGCTCCAGCTCGACCCCGACGTGGTCCTCATGGATATCCAGATGCCCGGGATGGACGGGCTGGAGGCCACCCGCCAGATCGCCGCGCTCGGCCGGAAGGAGACTTCTCGCGTCCTCATCCTCACCACCTTCGAGGTGGATGAGTACGTCTACGAGGCGCTTAGGGCCGGCGCCAGCGGCTTCCTGCTGAAACGGACCCCGGCCGCCGATTTCGTCGCCGGCATACGGGTCGTGGCCTCAGGCGAAGCGCTCCTCGCGCCTTCCGTGACGCGCCGCCTCATCGACCAGTTTGCCCAGCGCCCCGCCGCGAAACCGGCAAGCGGCAGGGAGCTCGCCGATATCACCGAACGCGAGCGCGAAGTGCTCGCCCTCGTCGCCCGCGGGCTTTCCAACGCGGAAATCGCCGAGCTGCTTGTGCTCTCCGAGGGGACGGTGAAGACGCACATCAAGCGCATCTTCATGAAGCTCAACCTCCGCGACCGCACCCAGGCGGTGATCCTCGCCTACGACGTGGGCCTCGTGGAACCCCGCGGCAGCTAGTCAACTGCCGGTCCTGGCTTGCCATACCACGCCAGGGGGAGCGCCGCTCCGCCGGATATCCCTCCACAGTGGACACCAGGTTCACCCCCTGGGGCGACGACGCCTCGCCCTTCCGGTCCTAGCCTCGAATGTGGGTCAACTCAACACACATGGAGGAGAGGCGATGACCACGTTTCGTTCTAACAATCGCCGCGGAGGGCAGCCAGTCAACCGGCACCTCCCGGCTGCCATGCCGCGGGTCCCGTTCACGGGAAAGGTGGCCCGCGCTGCCGCATTGCACCCCTGGAGAGTCCTCGGACTCTGGGTCGTACTGCTCGTCGGCGCCTATCTCGCCGCCGGCACGATGAGCCTGACGGCAAGCCCGCGCGCGGCCGGCACCGAGGCCACGAAGGCCAGGGCGCTGATCGACCAGCGCCTCCGCCAGCAGACACCGCCTGAAGAGTTCATCGTCGTCGAATCCCCGACGGCGAACGCGGGCGAGGACGCCTACGGCGCCTTCGTCGATTCGCTCGTGGCCAGCCTCCGCACCCTGGACGAGGTCGACTCCGTGGTCAGCTACCGCGAGGGCGCGCCCGGGCTCGTCTCCGGAGACGGGCACACGGTCCTCATACCGGTCGTCCTTGCCGGTGATGAAGCCGACGCCGCGGAGACCGCCGCGCCCGTCGTATCCGCTGTCGAGGATGCCGGCGCCGGGGACTTCCGCGTCACCACCGTTGGATTCGGCAGCGTCGAGGGCGAGATGTCTTCGCTCCTGGAAGAGACGCTCCAGCAGGGCGAGATGATCGGCATCGTCATCGCGCTCCTCATCCTGCTGGTCGTGTTCGGCGCCGCGGTCGCGGCTGGCCTGCCGGTCGTCCTCGCGCTGCTGTCGATCTTCGTCGCCGCGGGCGCCACTGCCCTCGTCAGCAACGTCATGGAGATGTCGAACTTCGTCGTCTTCATCATCACGATGATCGGTTTGGCGGTCGGCATCGACTACTCGCTGTTCATCGTCCAGCGCTTCCGCGAGGAGCGCCGGCTCGGCCTGGACAGGACCGTCGCTATCGCGACCGCGGGCGCGACCGCCGGCCGCACGGTCTTCTTCTCCGGCATGGCCGTTGCCATCGCGCTCGCCGGCATGCTGATCCTGCCTGACGCTACCTTCCGGAGCTTCGCCGTCGGGGCGATCCTGGTTGTGACCGCGACCGTGCTCGCCTCGATGACCCTGCTCCCCGCAGTCCTGGGCCTGCTCGGCGACCGCATCAACTGGCTCACCCTGCCGTTCATCGGCCAGCGCATGCGGACCGATCGCGAAGGCGGGCTCTGGGACTGGATCTCCCGTGCCGTCGCGGCCCGGCCGGTCATCAGCGTGGCCCTCACCGGCGCTCTGCTGGTCGCCGCGGCCGTCCCGCTCTTCAGCATCAACCTCGGCAGCGTGGGGATCAGTTCCCTTCCCGCGGACAGCGATGCGCGCCATGCCTTCGACGTCATCAATCGCGAATTCTCCGACGGCGTGCTTACGGCCGATGTCGTCATCGATGCCCCGCAGGTCGAAGACCCGGCCGTGCAGGGCGCGATCGCCAACCTGACCGCCCTCATCGAGTCGGACGATTTCCTCGGCGCGGCGCAGCTCGAGACGAACGGCGCCGGCGACCTCGCGCTCCTGACCGTGGCCATGCCGGGCGACTTCTCCAGCACGGAGTCGCGCGAAGCCCTCGACCGGCTGCGCGACAACTACATCCCGGCGGCCTTCGACGGCGTCGCTGCGCAGGTGTTCGTTGGTGGCCCAACCGCGGAGACCGTCGATTCCGTCCAGCTGCAGAGGGACTACCTGCCGCTCGTCTTCACCTTCGTGCTTGGCTCCAGCTTCCTGCTGTTGCTCGTGGTTTTCCGCTCCATCGTGGTTCCGCTGAAGGCCGTGGTCTTGAACCTGCTCTCGGTGGGGGCCGCGTACGGTCTCATCGTCCTGGTGTTCCAGGAGGGTCACGGCGCCGGTGCACTTGGACTGCGGGAAGCGCCCGTCATCGAGTCCTGGCTCCCGCTGTTCCTGTTCGCCATCCTGTTCGGGCTCTCGATGGACTATCACGTCTTCCTGCTCAGCCGCATCAAAGAGCGCTACGACGAGACGGGAGACAACGCGAGGTCCGTCGCCCACGGGCTCAGGAGCACCGCCGGCATGATCACGGGCGCCGCCCTGATCATGGTGGTCGTGTTCGCCGGCATGGCCTCGGGCGAACTGGTGGTCTTCCAGCAGGTCGGTTTCGGCCTGGCGGTCGCCATCGTGCTCGATGCCACGGTCGTCCGGATGGTGCTTGTGCCGGCGAGCATGGAACTCCTCGGCGACTGGAACTGGTACTTCCCCTCGTGGCTGGAGTGGGTCCCACGTATCAACATCGAAGGCGGACATCAGCCCGCCCTGGTCTCCGGGCCGTCCGTTGCAACGGCCGCCAGCGCCGAACCCGCCGGTTGATCGGCGCGGTCCTCCCCTGACGGGCCAGGCTCAGTGCCCGTCTCCTCTCGCTGAGCCCTGGCCTCGAAAAGGTAGCCCGGGAGTCGCATGACGCGACCCCGGGCTACCTTCAACATGCCGGCTCCTCCCGCCCCTCGTACCATTTCCGTTTGGTACGACGGGCGCATGACCGCAGCGGTGGACACCGGCACACTCATCGTCGCGACGCCAGACTCTCTGGGCGGCCATGACTCTCCGCAGCTTTCGCTCGCCGAGGTTCATGCCGCCCTCACCTTCCGGTTGCGTCCTACTTCACGCGGACGGCCCTGAGCTCGGCCTGCGTAAACGAGTACAGTCCATTCTCGTTCGGGAACGGATAGGCACCGCCAATCGCCCATCCGCCGACCGCCGTCACGTCGACGTGAAGCCTACCCGAAGCGAACTTGCCATCGGACGAATACATCCACATCGGCTGACCCATCGGGAAGGCCGAGAGCGTGGACCAGCGGTACGGCCCGGGCTGGTCCTTGATGTAACACTCGCCCGCAATGCCTGAGTGATAGCTCACCTGGACGACTTTGGTGCGGCCGACGTACTGGTAGGCATCCCAGTTGATATTCACGAGCACGCTGTCGGGCCTGTCGTCCTCCTTGGGGTAGGCGTTGACGACCGCGTCCGTGCAGTCCCACCACCCCTCCACAAGGAGCCCACCGTACTTGTTGACCCACGCCTTGTCGGCGTAGGCGTCGAAGCTGGCTTCGTCAGCCGCCGCTCCTCGCGGCCCCGTGTCTGCAAGAGCCAGGACCGCGGCCAGCACGCCGAGCAGCGCGCCTGTCCTCACCAGATTCCTCGAAAGGCGTTTCATCACATGTCCTCTCGGCGCCAACCCTTTCGGCAGGCGAGATCCGCCGCCGCGTCCGTTGGCGCCTACGTGATGAAGCTACGCCCGGGAGCCCTCGAGGTTGAGGGACATAAGGGTCCTCCATTCGAGTCTTCCGGGCCTGTCTCCTATCCCCGGTTCACTGTGGACTGACACCTGGAAGGACAGCGCTGCCGTCTCAGCGACGCAGGGCAACCGATCTCAACCAGCGGGTGAGCCCCCTAGTTCCCCTCCGCCGGCTTCGGGTTGATCACCCCGGCGCCCAGCGTGCTCGGGAACACCTTCGCCAGCGAGTCCACATCCCAGCCGCCCTCTTTGTAGATGGTCCGCTCGCGCTGGGGCAGCGACATCAGGCTGATCTCGTTCCCGCCCACGATGAAGTCGCGCCCGTTGATGTTGCTGGCTTCGTCGAAGCAGAGGTACACCACCAGCGGCGCGACGAGCTCCGGCGCCATCGCCGCGATGCCCACGACCGCCTGTTCGGTCGGTGTTGCCGGCGCCGCGGGAGCCGAACCGCCCGCGGCCAGCTGCTGGCGGCGCACCCGGGCGGCCTCCATCTCCGGGCTCAGCGTCAGCCGCGTCGCCGCGCGCGGCCGGATCGCATTGGCGGTCACGCCGTATTTGCCCAGGTCGAGTGCCAGCGTCCGCGTCAGCCCGACGATGCCTTCCTTCGCCGCCGCGTAGTTCGCCTGGCCCAGGTTGCCCAGCCCCGATTCCGAGGACGTGTTCACAATCCGGCCGCTCCGCTGCTGCCGCATCACTATCGATGCGTGCCGGGTGATGGTGAAGTGCCCCTTCAGGTGCACCGCGATCACCGCGTCCCACTCCTCTTCGGTCATGTTGAAGATGATCCGGTCGCGCAAAATGCCCGCGTTGTTCACCAGGATGTCGAGCCGCCCGAACGTATCCAGCGCCTGCTTGACCATCGCCTCGCCGTCGGCCATCGAGGCGACGTTCCCGTAGTTCGCGACCGCGTCGCCGCCCATGTCCTTGATTTCCTGGACAACTTCATCGGCCGGCGAGGTCGCGCCGCCATCGCCGGCGGTGCTGCCGCCGAAGTCGTTCACCACGACCTTGGCGCCCTCCTTCGCCAGGAGCAGCGCCTCGCCCCTCCCGATCCCGCGCCCCGCGCCCGTGACGATTGCGACCCTGCCTGCAAGCCTTCCGGCCATGTCCGTGTACTCCTGAGATGGTGTTGTGCGGTCCCAGCGGCCAGGTGGTAGTTCAGGCCTGCTGAATGAGCGGACAAACTCTAGCAAAGCCGGCCGCGGGTGTCCCACGCTTTCACCGGCTACGATCTTCGCCATGCCGCGCCTCCTCGCCTTCATCCCCCACCCCGACGATGAGTCGTATAGCTTCGGCGGCACCATCGCCCTGGCCGCGCGCGCCGGGTGGGAGTGCTTCGTCGAGTGCGCTTCGTTCGGCGAGCGCGGCAAGCGCCATGACGGCGGCGACACTACTCCGAACGGCGTCGCCGAAGCCCGCGAGGCTGAACTCGAAGCCTCCTGCCGGCTCCTCGGCGCGGGCCCGCCCCGGTTCTGGGGGCTCCCGGACGGCGAACTGCGCAGCCACCGGGGCGAACAGCACCGCATTTTGGCCGCCATTGCTCGCCTGCAGCCGGACCTGCTTTTCGCGCTCGGCCCCGACGGCGCCTACGGCCACCCGGACCACATCGCCCTCCACCGGTGGGTGAGCGACGCCTGGGCCGCCCTTCCCGCGGGCCGCTCGCCGCTCCTCTACGCAGCCTTTCCCCCCGGCCTCTTCCTCCCCCAGTACGAGAAGTGCATCGGCATGATGGGCGATCCACCAGCACCGCCGCCCACCGCCATCGGGACAGCCCCGTGGCACTACCAGGTGTCCATCGCCGCTGTCCGCGAAACCAAGCTCGCCAGCATCCGCGCCCACCGCAGCCAGCTCCCGGGGGGCAACCCTGAAGCGCTCTTCCCGCCCGGGATCGTCGCGGCACTCCTCGAAGAGGAGTGGTTCACGGACGCGTCGGGCCGGACGGATCCCGGCGTCGCCGCGCTGATCCGGTCACTCGCCGAAGGGAACTGTTTCTGATCCGTCGTCGTTAGCAAGGGTATGCGTGCATCCCTCCTGGCGATCATCCTGCTGGCAGCGGGCCTTTCGGCGGCGTTCCCGGCCTGGGACCGGGTCCCCAGCGCGCACGCCTGCAGTTGTCCGGACTGTGACGCCTTCGCCGATTCCGCGGTCGTGGTCCGTGGTACCGTCCTCGGCTGGGACTACGTACGCGATGCTTTCGGCGGGCCTATCGAGAGCACGGTCCTCCAGCCGGGCTGGCCGGACCCTGACCACCAGGCCCATCAGCGCCCCATCCGTCTCCTCGTCGAAGTGAGTGCCGTCTATCGCGGGGATGTGCATGCCAACGTGGTCGTATCCGATTACCTCTACGACCGGTTCATCCGCGCTGAAGGCGCCCCGGTAAGCCCCTCGTGGCTCTGGCCGGGTGAGGCGGGAGTCTGCTTCGGTCTGCCGTCCGACCCGACCGGACTCGATGCAGTGATGGCGCTGGTCCAGGACGAAAACTCCGGCACCTTCCGACTGGTGATTGCCCCATTTCGGTTCGACGATGGCACCGGGCGGCCGTTCGCGGAGCGGTTCCCCTCCCTGGGCTCTCCGCGTCCGCCCACGGTTGGCAACAGCCCGGCAGCTGACCCCGCCGACTCGCCCGCCACCGTCGCCTCGCCCGTCCCCTACTTCGCCCTCTTCGGCGGCGGCTTCCTCTTGCTCAGCTTCGTCCTCATCCTCACTGGGCCGCGCAACGACCACCGGCGCTAAGTCACTCCTCCGGCTCGTCGACGCAGATGGCCTGGACCTCCATGTCCCAATCGCCGGCGTAGGGCGTCAACTCCGTGGCGATGCCCATCCAGCCGCCGGGCAACCCGTCCTGCCGGTGCAGCGAAGGGCGCGACGCCATGAGTGCTACCGAGCCGGTCGTCATCGTCGACAGGCTGACGCCGCCGGAAATCGCGACCTTCCCGGCCGGGCAGTCCGCGCCGAGCACACGCCAGGTGCTCGAATCGCGCTGGCTGAGCCTGGTCACTACTTCCAGTCCGGCCGCCGGACCGGCTCCATCCGCCCCGGGTGGACCCTGCGGGCCGGTCTCTCCGCGCTCACCCCGTTCACCGCGTTCTCCGGGCTCTCCCTGTGGGCCCTGAGGGCCTGGCTGCCCCTGCGGCCCTTGTTTGCCATCGGCGCCCGGCAATCCAGGAAGACCCGGCGACCCCTGTTGGTTCCACGTCAGCCTTGTCTCGGGCTTCCGGCACGCCTCTTCGGCCGCCACGACGCGGAGCTGGCCGCCCGGCCCCACACACGCATGGATGACCGTCCCGTCCCCATCCGGAGAGGTTGCCGCAATGGCGATGGGGACGCTCGCCCCCAGCGCCAGGGCGCCAACCAGGGAAAGAAGATGCGCTCGCACTGGCGACACCCCAGGAGTTCTTGTTCAGGGCAACGGCAACTGTTGTCCCCTCGCGCGGTGCCGTTCCCGGAACTGTCCGGGGGCAGGATGGGGTTGTTGGTCGCCAGCACGGGGCGAGCCGGTTCATTTCCGGTTGAAGCGGTTCCCCGCGGCTTCCGGGCCCTCGGCCAGGATGGCTTCCACGGCGTCCGCCGCGTACTCCACCGCCGCATCGAGCGCCTGCTTGTCCTCGCCCTGGGGCACCCCTAGCACCCACTCCGAGACCACCTCCGGGTCCCACGTCGGCTCGCCGTTCACCGTCGGCCGCCCGATCCCGACCCGCACGCGCACGAACTCCAGCCCCGCCGCCTGCGCGATGCTCTTCAGACCATTGTGGCCGCCGTGCCCGCCCCCGGCCCGGATGCGCAGCGCGCCGACATTCAGGTCCAGTTCGTCATACAACACGACGGTGTGCTGGATGTCGCAACCGGTCCATTGCAGCGCCTGCGCCACCGCCCGCCCGCTCAGGTTCATGTAGGTCTTCGGCTTCACCAGCGCGACTTTCTGGCTGGCCAGCTCCCCGACGCCGATATGCATGAGGCTGCCGGTCGCCTTCGGCTGGGTGTGGGCGCGCTTCGCCAGCGCGTTCACCACCCGGAAGCCGACGTTGTGGCGCGTGCGGGAATACTGCTCGCCCGGGTTCCCCAACCCGACGATCAGCCAGTCCGCGGCAAACCGCGGCCCGCCACCTCCGAGCAGCTTTCGAAACGCCATGATCAGAGTGTGCCCAACCGCGCACTTGCAGTCGCCACCCCTGTGCGCGCGCTTCCGCTACCATGACCCTTCCATGCTCGACTTCGCGTTCGAATGGCTCTTCGGCACGCTCTATGGCGGCATCATCATGTTCGCCGCGCTCCTGGCCGCAATCCCCTACGGCATCTGGCAGGGCATCAAGCGTCTTGGAGCATGGCTCAAAGGAGACAGCCGCGATGGCAACAGCTGAACAGGTCGCCGAACTCAAGCGGAAGATGGCCGAAGAGCGCGCCGCGCTCATCTCGGCCGCCACGGGACTCTCTCCCGAGGACGCGCTCCACGTGCCGGTCGATGCCGAGGGCGAGGAGCAGTGGACCGCCCTCGAACAGCTGGCCCACCTCCTCGAAATGGAGCGCGCCTACGACTCATGGGTGCTGGCGGCCCTCCGCCAGGAGAATCCCGACATCTCCACCATCCGCTCCGAGCCCGTCTCCATCCCCATCGAAAGGGCCAACGCCCACACGGTCCCCGAGCTCCTCCGCGCGCTCGAACTGGAGCGCGCCTATACACTGGGCCTCATCGACGGCATCCCCCTGGAGGGCTTCGACCGCACGGCCACGAGCCCCGTTTTCGGCACGCTGACCGTGCTCCAGTGGCTGAGGTCGTTCTACCGCCACGATCGCCAGCACGCCGCCCAGGTCCTCGGGCGCCAGAGCGACTACCGCCCCAATTTCCTCGGCAAGGAGCCGAACCAGCGCCGGGCCCGCCTCGAGCTCGTTGCCCGCCGCCAGGGCCAGGGCTCTTAGGCGCTCAGCCGTCCGGGTCGCCGCGGGGGAAGCGGCTCCAGCCTCGCCGGGACCACGCCACGCGTCCCGCAGCGTTCGCATTCGCGCACGCGGATGGCCCGCGCCTGCAGGTTCACGAAGTACCGCCAGCGGTGTTCACAGGTTCCAGGGTGATGTGCCATGTCCTGAGTATCGTGCCGCGATATGAACGCGATGTTACCGCCCCGCAAATTGCCCCCGTACGGAAGGGATGGCTATAGTAGCCCGCAGCCTGCCATGCTCATCGACCTCCACAGCCACACCTGGCCTCGCTCCCACGACAGCGTCCTGAACCCGGACGACCTGATCGTGCGCGCCAAGGCGGCCGGCCTCGATGCCATCGTCTTTACCGAGCATGACACCGTCTGGGACTACAAGTCCGTCGAGGAACTCCGCGCCAAGCACAACTTCCTCGTCCTTGCCGGCGTCGAGATCAGCACCGACGACGGCCACATCCTGGCGTTCGGCATCGACAAGTACGTCTTCGGGATGCACCGCTCGAAGGAACTCGCCAGCTACGTCGAAAAGGTCGATGGTGCGATGGTGGCCGCCCACCCGTACCGCCGCCAGATGCCCTGGTTCAGCCGCAACGACGACGAATACAAGGCGGCCCTCGAAAAGGCATCCCGCAACCCCGCCTACCAGTACGTCCAGGGGCTCGAAGAACTCAACGGCCGCGGGAGCGACAAGGAAAACGAGTTTTCCCGCCGCCTGGCCGATATGATGCAGCTCCCCGGGACCGGCGGCACCGACTCCCATGCGATTAGCGATGTCGGCAAGTGCGCCACCTACTTCGAGCAGGACATTCGCGACGAGCGCGAACTCATCGACGCGATCAAGTCCGGCCGGTTCTATGCCGTCGACATGCGCTCCGGAAAGCCCGTGCCCATGCGCGCCCTCCCGAGCGAAGCCTAACTGTCATCCGGCCCATCGTGGGGGCTCCGGTTCGCTTCACACACACCGGCGCCGATAGTAGTATGCGGAAGCCCGCGTGGCTTGAACGCAGCATCCGGCGGGAGAGGAGCCATACCCCCATGACCTACGTCATCACCAGCCCTTGCATCGATGTTCAGGACCAGGCCTGTGTTGAGGTCTGCCCTGTTGACTGCATCCATTTCGACGAAGGCGACGACGTCATGCTCTACATCAACCCTGATGAGTGCATCGACTGCGGCGCCTGTGAGCCAGCCTGCCCCGTGACCGCCATCTTCGCCGAAGACGATGTCCCCGGCGACCAGGCCGCTTTCAAGGAAATCAACGTGCTCTGGTACAGCGATAAGGCTGGTGCCCGGGCAAAGGTCTCCGCGCTCAAGGGCTGATCCCCGGCCGGGCCTTCCGTCTTCGCGCGATTCCCGGAGCCGCTCCCTAACGGGGCGGCTTTCGGTTGCCTCCACGGCGCCACCACCCCTTGACCGTGGCGCCCTGCCCGCTAGATTGGAAATGTTGCGCTACGTATTAAGCGTGGCGCGGAGGAACTTCCCCAATGGCTGAACGTGTGACCATCAAGGCGGCGCCCCGCGCCGTGCTCGGCAAGAAAGTGCGCCAGCTGCGCCGCCAGGGCCGCCTACCCGCAAATATCTACGGTCGTGGGATCGACTCCCGCGCCATCGATATCGACGCCCGCGAGTTTGCCCGGACCATCAAGTCGGCCGGCCTCCGCGCCATGATCGAACTCAGCGTCGATGGCGAAAACGACCCCCGCTACGTCATCCTTCGCGGCATGGCCCGCTCGGGCGGTACCGGCGAGCCCATCCACGTCGACTTCTTCCAGGTCGACCCCAATATCCCGATCCAGGCCAACGTCCCGATTCGCCTCGTTGGCGAAGCGCCGGCCGTCCGCGACCTCGCGGGCACGCTCCTCCCCGGTCTCGATGTCGTCGCCGTCCGGTGCCTCCCGCTGGCCATTCCCGACTCCATGCCGGTCGACCTCTCGGGCCTGAACAGCTTCGATATGACGCTCACCGTGGCCAACATCGAGCCCATGGACGGGGTCGAGATCCTCACCGATCCGGCCATCGTGGTGGCGACTGTGAACCCGCCCCGCATCCGCGCCTCCGCGGTTGCTGCCGAGTGAACCTCTCCCTGCCAGCGTGACCGGCTACAGCTACCCGGCCGACCCCGCCGAGGCCGCCCTGCGCCTCTTCCTCGGCTGGTTCGGCCCTCACTACGCGCGCTCGGTCGCGGTGAATTCGGCGACCTCGGATGGCGCCATCCTCACCTGCGATGTCTCCGTGGGCCGCAGGTGGTCTCTCGCGGTCACGGTCCTGAACACCCTCGCGCCCGATGCCAACCTCGAATGGGAGGCGGCGCGCGCCGCCGTCGAACAACGCCTCGATACGGAGGGCCGTCCGGTCGCGCTCTGGGTGCCGCGCGGAGCACGCCTGCCGGCAGGCGAACCCGCGCTGAGCGAACTCGTCCTCTCGCTCGCGCAAGCGAGGAACCTCGAGGACGGACGTCTCGAACTCCGGCGCCCGGTCAAGCTCTATTTCCGCCGCGTGGACACCACCGGCTCGGTGGTAACGGCGGTCGGCGGGCTCGCGGCCCACTGGGCACAGTTCACCAACCGCGTTCCCGGCAGCTTCCAGCTGAATTCGGCCGAACTCTTCCGCCTGCCCGCCTCCAAAGAGGAGCGCGACGAACTCGCCGAGCGCATCGTCCTCGAGGCGCAACAACCGGACATCGATGACACCCACGTTATCCCGGCCGAGGACTGCTGGACGGCCAGCGAGCTCGGCTCGGGCCAGGCCTGTGTGCTCGGCACTCCCGCCCCCGAGAACGACGAGTGGAGCTCGTCTCTCCGCCGCAACCTCCGTCGCCTGCTGAAAGAGGCAGCGCCCGGCCTGTCCCGCCCCGCCGATGCGCGCGCCCTCGTCGTGCTCGGGGCCGCCACCTACGCGGAAGAAGAAAAGCTCTCCTGGGCACTGCGCGGCATGGACCCCACGCTCTACGCCGGATATGACATCCTTGCCGTGATCGCCGACGGGGCGCTCAAGCCCATTCTCCAGCCGCACCGCCAGACCCTCCCCTGGGACGCGCCGCTCGGCTGACCACCGGAGGCCAGGCATGGCAGCCAATCGTGTCGGATTCGTCGGGCTCGGCATCATGGGCGCCCCCATGGCCGCCAACCTGCTGAAGGCGGGCTTCGCTCTCACGGTGTGGAACCGCACGCCGGCCCGCATGGAGCCCCTGCTGGCACTGGGTGCGTCCGCAGCGGACTCCCCCGCCGCAGTCGCTGCCGCCAGCGAGGTCACCCTCTCGTGCGTGACCAACTCGCCCGATGTCGAAGCGGTCGCGCTCGGCCCCAACGGCATTGCCGGGGGCGCGGCGCCGGGTTCCGTCTACATCGACTGTTCCACCATTTCCCCCGAAACCGCCCGCCGCGTGGCCCACGAACTGTCCGGTCGCGGCATCGCCATGCTCGATGCTCCCGTGAGCGGCGGCGACATCGGCGCGAAGGCCGGCACCCTGGCCATCATGGCCGGAGGCCAGGCCGAGGTCTTCGACCGTTGCCTCCCGGTCCTCGAAGCGATGGGCAAGACGGTTGTGCACGTGGGTCCGATCGGCTCGGGCCAGGTCGTGAAGCTCTGCAACCAGGTTGCTGGCGGTTTGAACCTCCTGGCGATGGCGGAGGCGATCTCCCTGGCCCGCGGAGCCGGTGTCGACCCCGCCAAGATGCTCGAAGTTGTCGGTGCCGGCGCAGCCGGCTCGTGGATGCTCTCCAACCTTGCCCCGCGCGCGATTCGCGGCGATTACGCGCCCGGCTTCATGGTCGACCTCATGCAGAAGGACCTGCACCTCGTCCTCGAAGAGGCCGCGAGGAAGCACACGCCACTGCCGGGTACGGCGCTCGTTTCCCAGCTCTTCCAGGTCCTCCAGGCGCAGGGTCGCGGATCCGACGGCACGCAGGCTATCGTCGATGCGGTCGCGCGGCTGGCTGCCGGCCAGGACCGCTGACGCCGGGCCTCAGGCGACCGAAGGCCCGTGCGGTTCTTCGCGGCCGCGGAACAGGTTCACGATCGGCCGGGAGGACTTGTGGTCTGCCAATTGCTGGTCGGCCGCCGCGAACAGCTGCCCGGGATCGCAGTTCAGGCCCGCCGCCATCCCGAAGGTCACCGTCACCGGGACCAGGTCTGCCCACTCGTCGCCGTTGAGCCGCTCGATTTCGTGGGCGATGCGGCGCGCGATCAGCCGCCCGAGGGCAAGGTCCCCGTCTGGGAGGATCACGCCGAAGTCATCGCCGCCGATCCGGGCAGCGAAGTCCGACCCGCGGATGCAGCGAGAGATGCCGGCAGCCGTGCGGCGGATCATGTCGTCGCCGGCATCGTGGCCGTGTACCTCGTTCACGGTGCGCGTACCGGCGATATCCAGCAGCAGCAACGTGACCGGCCGCCGCTCGGCTCGCGCCTCGTCGCACACCTCCTGCAACCGTTCATCGAAGGCATGCCGGTTGTGCAACCCCGTCAGATGGTCGGTCCGCGCTTCCCGTTCCAGCCACCGCACCATCGTGTCGCGCCGGCGGAGGTTCCGGTTCTCTTCGAACGCCCCGACAATGCGCAACACGAGTTGCTGGCCATCGTCCAGGTGCGCCTTGTTGAAGAAGTCGTGCGCGCCCAGCTTCATCGCCGGCAGCGCCTCCCGCTCGTTCTCGCCTCCAGTCAGCAACACCACGGCCACGTCGTTCCGGTGCTCCCGGAGGTACCGCACCAGCACTGCCGAAGGGTCGCTCCAGAGCGCCGAGTCAACCAGCGCCACGTCGAACGACCCATCCCGGAGGAGTTCCTGCGCTTCCTCGATGGTCCGCGCCGCGTGCGCGACGAATTCCCCGCCGCGGTGAAGCACCTCGCGAACGCGCCGCACATCTTCGATGCAGTCATCGACAATCAAGACGCGAAGGACGCGCCGTTTTTCGGCCGGTGGTGCGCTACGGGCGATCACGATGGTTCTGTTCTCCCATTGTCACTATCGGCAAGCACAGGCCTCCAGCGGAGGGCCGGGGAGCAAATTCTGGAAATAACCCGTGGATGGCCGGTGACGGTTACTCGAAAAGTGGGCCGCCGGGGTCAAGGACGGTCCCGTCCAGGGCGATAACTGCCGGCCGCTCTTCGCAGTACCCCTCGTTCTCGCACTTGTCGAACACGAACGCCCCGCGCTTCTTATCGAACTGGATCTTCCAGGTGCCGATGGCCGGGCTCGCTGGCCCCTTTTCCTTCTCAGCCGTCAGTATCGCGATGAGCGCGGCGATCTCTTCTCGTCCCAATGCGGGCCCCCGGGGAGTGATGGTGTACCTAGAGCTTATTCGGCCCCGGCCACCGTGGCGACTCTCACCGGTTCCCTGGCCTCGCGCCGCCCGAGGGCCAGCGCGAACACCCACGTCGCGAGCGTCACCAACACCACCCCTGAGCCCATCACAAGCAACGTCTCGCGCTCCCCGATGCGGTCGGCCAATGTCCCGAACGGATACGCCACCAGGCTGTTCGCGCCCCAGGCCAGCATCGTGACCGACATCACCCTCCCGTGATACGCCGGGTCGGCTTCTTTCATTACCAGCGCATTATTGATGAGCTGGAATGCGCTCGAACCCGCGCCCACCAGGAACATCGCTCCCAGCGCCGCGGCAAACGTCGGCGAGATGGCGAGCAGCCAGATCGACGCGCCCAGGACGATCCCGCCGCTCAGCATCAACGTCCATGCGTGTTTCGAACCTGCCAGTCCCGCGAGGAAGATCGTCACGGCGAATCCGGAAATGGCGCTGATCCCCAGCAGGAATGCCATGTCCTCGGTCTTCCGCCCGAGCTGGTTCTCCAGGAACCCGGGGAGGATCACGAAGTACGAGAACCCGGCCATGATCACGCCGATGAACGACAACGCCAGCAACATCAGCCGTGGGCGTTCGCGCATGTGCGTCACGCCCAGCGCCATGTCCGCGAAGAACGAGCGGTTCCCGCGGGCCACCGGCCTCGACGATGGCAAAAGCGTGAGTGTGAAGACCACGATCGCAAACAGCCCGCCCATGAACAGGTAAGTCCCCCCGGTCCCCACGAAGCTCAGCGCGATCAACCCGCCGGCGATGAACGGCCCGAAGATCCGTGTCGCCGTCATCCCCACCTGCTGCAGCGCAATCCCGTTTGGCAGGTCGCTTTGCGGCACCAGCTCGCCGACCCACGCCTGCCGTGCCGGCCCGATGAACGAAAACACCGTGCCCAGCACCAGCGTCGACCCGGCCAGCGCGAGGATCGTGATCCGGTCTGTCAGGATGAGCACGCCCACGAGCGCGAAGTTCAGCCCGATGATCGTCTGCCCGAAGAACAACATCCGCCGCTTCGAGAACCGGTCGGCGACCACGCCCCCGAACGGCGAGACCACGATGGTCGCGATCCCCATCCCCAGCGAGACGAACCCAACGGCCCCGTTCTTGCCCGTCAGGTCGAATGCCACCACCGCCTGCACCACCGATGACATCATGAAGGCCAGGAACGAGAAGCACGTACCGATCCAGAGGATCCGGTACTCGCGGTATTTCAGCGCCTTGAACGTGTTGTGAGCCCAGGCGGTGATCATTCATCCCATCCTAACCGGGGGACGCTGCGCATCGCCATCGAACGCCGGGCCGCTAGACGAAGCCGCGTAACAAGATGGCGCGGCCAACGCGCTCCACGCCGATGTCGAAGGCCGCCTGCCGCGGCAACGTGCCGTCCTGGGCAGCCCGCGCCATCAGTTCGGCGAACGCGGCCACCATGCGCTTCTCCAGCTCGCTGTTCACCATCTCAAGCGGCCAGCGGAACTGCTGGATGTTCTGTGTCCACTCGAAATACGACACGGTCACGCCCCCGGCGTTCACCAGGATGTCCGGCAGCACCGGGATCCCCCGGGCCGCCAGCGCCTCGTCGCCCGATGGCGTGACCGGGTGGTTCGCCGCTTCGATCACCGACCGGGCCCGGACCCGCGGCGCGTTCTCGCCGGTGATCACCTCCCCGAGCGCTGCCGGTACCAGGTAGTCGCACTCGAGTTCCAGCAGCTGCTCGTTCGTGACCGGCTCGCCGCCTTCGAAGCCCGCCACGCTCCCGGCGACCGCGAACCAGGCGTCCAGCGCCGCGATGTCCAGCCCATCCGGGTTGGCGATCCCGCCTTTCACGTCGCTCACGCCGACAATCCGGAAGCCCATCTCGCCCGCAATCCGAGCCGTCCACGAACCCACGTTGCCATAACCCTGGATGACGATCCGCAGGTCGCGCGGGTCGGCTCGCTCCATCATTGCGTACTGGCGCATGCACACGGCGACGCCCCGGCCGGTCGCCTGGTCGCGCCCGTAACTTCCCCCGAGCTCAACCGGTTTGCCGGTCACGATCCCGGGCGTGTAGCCGTACCGCTGGCCGTAGGCATCCATCATCCAGGCCATGGTTTGCGCGTTCGTGCCCATGTCCGGCGCCGGGATATCCCGGCTGACCCCAAGCACCATCCCGATATGCTGCGTGTACGCCCGGGTCAACCGGTTCAGCTCGGTGTCGCTCATCCGCGTCGGGTCGCACATCACCCCGCCCTTGGCGCCCCCGAAGGGCAGCTCCATGAGCGCGCACTTGTAGGTCATCAGCATTGCCAGCGCGCGCACTTCATCCAGGTCGGCCTGCGGGTGGAAACGCACGCCGCCCTTGTATGGCCCGCGCGCCCCGTTGTGCTGCACCCGGTACCCCTCGAAAATCCGCAGCTTGCGGTCGTCCATCCGCACAGGGAGCTGCGCGCGCACTTCCCGCCACGACGTCCGCAGCAGGTCCACCACTTCCGGGTTCAGTTTCAGCCGGTCGGCCGATTGGTACACCGAGCTGAGCACGGACTCGCTCGGTGAAAGCTGGGCGTGTGGCGCTGGTGCCTCGGTCGTCATGGAGTCCTGCTCTCCCCGGGGGTATCTACCCGACACCTTACAACGCCCACTGGCACCTGCGAGTAGGGAACCCCAGACTTTCTCCATGGGACACGTCTTCATCACGCGCGCCGTACCCGGCCGGGCCCTTGAGTCGCTGACCGCGGCCGGCCACTCGGTCCAACTCTGGCCCGGGGATCTGCCACCATCGCCGGAAGCCCTCGCCGCGGCGCTGGCCGCCGCCGATGCGGCCTTCACCACGGTGGTCGATTTTGTCTCTCCCGCCATGCTGGCGGCGTCCCCCCGCCTCAAGATCGTTGCCAACATGGCCGTCGGCTACGACAACATCGATCCCGCGGCCGCGGCCGAACTGGGAGTCTGGGTCACCAACACCCCCGGCGTGCTCGCCGAGACTACCGCCGACATGGCCTGGGCCCTGCTCATGGCCGCTGCCCGCAACGTCGTCGCAAGCGACCGCGATACGCGCGCCGGCGGCTGGAAGACGTGGTCGCCGACCGGCTTCCTCGGTGTCGATGTCTTTGGCGCGACCCTGGGTATCGTCGGCCTGGGCGAGATCGGCGAAGCCGTCGCCCGCCGCGCCACCGGCTTCAAGATGCGCATCCTGTACCACTCCCGGACGCGCAAGCCCGCCCTCGAAGCAGACCTCGGCCTGGAATACGCCGCCTTCCCGGACCTTCTCGCCGGGTCGGACTTCATCTCACTCCACACGCCCCTCACCGCCGAAACTCGCGGCCTTATGGGTGCGGCGGAATTCGCGGCCATGAAGCCCTCCGCCATCCTGGTCAACACCTCGCGCGGTGGCGTGGTCGACCAGGATGCGCTCATTGAGGCGCTCCGATCCCGCGCGATCGCCGGCGCCGCGCTCGATGTGACCACTCCCGAGCCGCTCCCGCTCGATAGCCCCCTCTACACGTTCCCGAACGTCATCATCACGCCCCACATCGCGAGCGCCAGCCTCGCCACGCGCTCCCGCATGGCCGACATGGCGGCCGAAAACATCATCGCTGTCCTCGGTGACAGGCCTCCATTCCACCCGGTCAACCGCCCCTCCAACCCGCGTCACACTTGACACATAACGAGGTAAACAAGAAAAAGGACGGTACGCACAGTCCGCCGCAACGGTAGCCGAGATGGACAGCCCCGGAGAATCACTTGAGCAAGTCAACCAGG
>WBZO01002897.1_pt1 | contig 21199 bp, 16 predicted proteins | sample 5204261 | NCBI WGS metagenome assembly WBZO01 (sample SAMN12412400, study PRJNA552823) | activated sludge metagenome | isolation source: activated sludge from anammox sidestream of wastewater treatment plant... | place: USA: North Carolina | collected 2017-09 | reverse complement strand
GGCCGACGAAGTAGGTCGACAACGCCTGGGCACCCGGATGTCCCGTCTCGGCCAGCTTGTCGATCCGGCGCAGCGCGGGCTCGGCGACCATCGCCTGTAGCGGCAGCGGCAGCGGCTGGCGGCCACCGGGATTCGGCGCCCAGGCGTCGGTCCAGTCCGACCGGAGCTGGCGGGACGGTTTGCCGGTGCGGCCCGCCGAGCGAACGGTGTCGCGCGAACTGGCGGCGAGCATCTTCTGCTTGGTGTGCGGAGCGGTCTCGGCCTCCTCGGTGGTCAGCCACACCGAACCGGTCCACGCTCCGGCCGCGCCCATCGCCACGCAGGCCGCCATCTGCCGGCCGGTGACGATGCCGCCGGCGGCCAGCACGGGGATGTCCTTGCCACCGGGAACGGCCGAAATCGCTTCCAGCACTTCGGGAATCAGCACCAGGGTGCTGACCTCGCCGCAGTGGCCGCCGGCCTCGGTACCCTGTGCGACGATCAGGTCGACACCGGCCTGGACCTGTTTGATGGCGTGTTCCTTGGCGCCGACGAGGGCGGCGACGGGAATGCCGCGCTCCTTGCCCATGTCGATCATGTAGTCCGGGGGCACGCCGAGCGCGTTGGCCATCAGTTTGATCGGGTGCTTCAGCGAAACCTCGAGCAGTTCGCGGCCGGTGTTGCCGGACAGCGCCGAGGACGCGACCCGCATCTCCTCGAGTTCGATGTTGTGCGCGACGAGCAGTTCGTTGATGAAGTCGCGATGCTCGTCGGGGATGCGCTGGGCGAGTTGATCGCGGGTGAGGTTCTCCCCCTTGCCCTCGTATTTCGCGGGCACGATGATGTCGACCCCGTAGGGCTTGCCGTTGACGTGGTCGTCGATCCAGCACAGCTCCTGCTCGAGCTGATCCGGCCGGAACGCGACGCCGCCCAGCACACCCAGGCCGCCGGCGTTGGTCACCGCGGCGACGACGTCGCGGCAGTGGCTGAAGGCGAACAACGGGAACTCGATGCCGTACTGCTCACAGATCGGTGTCTTCACCTGCCCAGTATGGACCAACCGGTTGGACGGCCGATAGAGCAGGTCCGTGGGGCATTAGGGTTCGAACCATGATCCGGGTGAGCGTCGCTCTTGCGCTCGGCGTCGTCGCCGCCGTGCTCGTCGGACTGGTTCGCCACGAATGGCACTACTCCCCCGCCGTCGGCTGGATCGTCGCGGCCACGGTCTACCTGGTGTGGACGTGGTCGGTGGTGCTGCCGATGGAGGCCGAGCAGACGGCCGCCCATGTCCGGCATCGCTACGAGGACGGGACCCCGCGGTTGTCGCACCTGATCGTCCTGATCGCCAGCGTCGCCAGCCTGGCGGGGGTGGGCTACCTGCTCGCGGCGGAGACCGGTCATGACGGGGGCCACCACATCGGCGAGGCGCTGATCGGGATCCTCAGCGTGGTGGCGTCCTGGTTCGCCATCCACACCACGTTCATGCTGCGCTATGCGCAGTTGTACTTCCGCGGCGAGGACCGGGAGTCGGTGAACTTCAACAGCCGCGAGGGTTTCCGGCCCGCCTACATCGACTTCGCCTACCTGGCCTTCACCGTCGGCATGACCTACCAGGTGTCCGACACCAACATCACCACCCGGCGGATGCGCAGGGTGGTGCTGGCCCAGGCCCTGGTGTCCTTCATGCTCGGGGCCGTGGTCCTGGCCAGCACCATCAACCTGATCCTGGCGCTGGCCGGCTGATGGCCACCGTCTCCCAGTGGATCGAGGGCGCCCGCCCGCGCACGCTGCCCAACGCGATCGCGCCCGTGATCGCCGGCACCGGCGCGGCGGCGTGGCTGCATTCCGCGGTGTGGTGGAAAGCGCTTCTGGCGCTGGCGGTTTCGGTGTCGCTGATCGTCGGCGTCAATTACGCCAACGACTACTCCGACGGCATCCGGGGCACCGACGACGAGCGGGCCGGCCCACTGCGACTGGTCGGATCCAAGGTGGCCAGCCCGCGCGCCGTGCTGATCGCGGCGGTGAGCAGCCTGGCCGCCGGGGCGATCGCGGGGGTGGCGCTGGCCTGGGTGAGCGCACCGTGGCTGATCGCCGTGGGGGCGGTGTGCATCGCCGGGGCATGGCTCTACACCGGCGGCTCGCGGCCCTACGGGTACGCCGGTTTCGGCGAGATCGCCGTGTTCGTCTTCTTCGGTCTGGTGGCGGTGCTGGGCACCCAATACAGCCAGGCGTTGCGGGTCGACTGGGTCGGTGCGGCGGCGGCCGTCGCCGTCGGGGCGTTGTCCTCGGCGGTGTTGGTGGCCAACAACCTTCGCGACATCCCGACCGACACCGTCGCCGGCAAGATCACCCTGGCGGTGCGTTTGGGTGATGCCCGCACCCGGGTCCTCTACCTGTCGCTGCTGGCACTGGCCGGGGTGCTGACGCTGGCGCTGATGCGCGCCACCCCGTGGTGCGCGTCGGGGTTTCTGGCTGCTCCGGCGGCGCTGAAGGCGTCGGCGCCGATCCGGGCCGGCAAGGGTGGCCGTGACCTCATTCCGGTGTTACGGGACACGGGGCTGACGATGCTGGTGTGGTCGATCGCGGTAGCGTCGGCGCTGGCGTTCGGCTAGCAGTCGTCGAGATTGCGCACAGATCGTGATTTCGAGCCGAAGCGCGATCTGTGCGCAATCTCGGCGCGTCAATCGGACGCGTCCTCTCCGCGCAGGCGGGCCTCGAGCTGGTCTCGATCGCGGCGGCGGCGTTCGTCGACCTCGGCGATGCCGGCGGTGGCCCGCTGGCGAAGCGGTTTGAGCAACACGATGCCCAGCGGCAGGGCGAGGATGATCGCGAACAGCATGGCGATCACCAGCGGGACCTCGATGTGGAACAGCCCCGCGATGAAGTAGATCGCCGCGGTCAGCGCGACCACGAGAAGCAGCCGGGCCGCGGTGTAGATCAGGACGTCGCGAAGCATCCGCCCGGTAGCGCCGGCGGGCTGGTTATCGGTCACGGCGGGAAGCCTACCGACGCGCGTATATTCGCAACCAAGGAGGTTTACCGGTGCTTTACCTGCTGCTCATCTTGGTTGTCGCCGCGGTCGCCTACATCGCCATGCGGGCCATTCGCGCGAACGCCCACCGGCCCACCACGCGCGTGATCGGACCCGACGACGATCCGGAATTCCTCTGGCGGCTCAGTCACGGGGACAACAACCCGCCGCGCTAGCGCGGTGACGATGCGGTACGCCGGTCCCGCTGCGGAAGCGGGCTGATCCGGCGAGAGGTCAGTTCACTCCGGCGTAGGAGTGCAGGCCGACGGTCACGAGGTTGATGAAGAACAGGTTGAACACCATCGCCACGAAGCCGACGACGTTGATCCACGCCGCCTTCTTGTCGCGCCAGCCGGCGGTCGACCGGGCGTGCAGGTACGCCGCGTAGACCACCCAGGCGACGAAGGACACCGTCTCCTTGGGGTCCCAGCCCCAGTAGCGGCCCCAGGCCTCCTCGGCCCAGATGGCGCCGAAGATCACCCCGAAGCCGAAGATCGGGAAGCCGAAGATGGTGGTGCGGTAGGCGATCCGGTCGAGGGTCTGGGCGTCGGGCAGTTTGGCAGCAACCCGGGCCAGGGTGCCGGTCGCACCGGGCTCGCCGTACTTCGACATCTTCAGCAGGAACAGCATGCTGGCCACGCCGGCCACCAGGAACACCCCGGAACCGAGGCTGACCACCGACACGTGGATGGGCAGCCAGTAGGACTGCAGCGCAGGCATCACCGGCGCGGCATTGGTGTAGAGCCATTTGCCGCTGATGGTCAGCAGGATGAGCACGGGAACCAGGACGAAGACCCATAGCGCCCGGTACTGCGGCTTGCGCAGCACGATGGCACCGGCGACCAGTCCGCAGAAGCTGGTCAGGTTGATGAACTCGTACATGTTGCCCCACGGCACCCGGGCGGTGGCCAGCCCGCGCAGCACGATGCAGGCGAACAGCAGCGCGATCCCGAGGTACACCAGGGCCAGGCCCGCCTTGCCGACGCGTTCGGCCAGCGGAGTGGCGGGGGTGTCGACGACGAGGCCTGGACCCTGCTCGCCGGAGGCGACGGTGGGCACCGCGCCGGCCGAGACCAGTTCGCGTTCCTCGACACGGCGTCCGCGGCTGGAGGACAGTTCGACGGCCAGCATCAACAGCGCCAGCACCATCACGATGACCGATGCGGTGAACGCCCAGTCCGAGTACCGGGCCAGGCCGATGTCTATGTGTTCGGTGTTCATGCGCGATCCGCCTCCGCTTCTCGCTCGGTGTTCATGCGCGATCCGCCTCCGTGAGGATCTTCTGGCTGAGCCGGTCCAGTTCCTCGCCCCAACCGGAATTATCGGTGCGGGCCAGGCCTGCCAACTCGACATTCACGCTACCGGGCGACGCGGCGGGCGTGACGCGTGCCCACACCCGCCGTCGTCGCACGACGAGTGAGACCAGCAGCCCGCCCATCATGGTCAGCGCGGACACCAGCACCCACACCTGACCTGGGTCGTGGGACACCTGAAGGTTGACGAACTCGGTGGCCTTGTCGAAGCGCACCGTGGTGCCGTCGTCGAGACGGACCTCCTGGCCCCTGGTGAGGTTGACCCTTTTGAGCTTGGTCAGCCGCTTCTGGTCGATCAGCCGGGTGTCGATGCTGAACAGCGACTGCGGCCGCCCGGTGTCCAGCCCGGCGTCGCCGCGGTAGATGTCGATGGCCACCGCGGGGTCGTTCATCGCCGGGAAGCTTGAGGACAGCAGCTTGCCGTCCATCTGCTGGGTGGGGGCGAACAGCCCGGTGATGGCGAGTTGATGCTTGCGTCGCTCCTCGGGCGGATACAGCCCGGCGGGCGGGTCGACGCGGACCGTGCCCGACGACAGCAGCGTACGCGCGTTGTCGGGGCGGAACTGCACGGTCTGAGTTCGCTTCTCCCCGTTGGGGAATGTGACCGTGAACGTCGGCGCATAGCCGTGGCCCTGCAGGTACAACCGGTCGCCACCGACCCGCAGCGGGTGGTTGACCTCCAGCCGGTAGGGCCGCCAGGTGCCGGTGGTCAGATCCTTGCCGGCCTGGTAGTCGATGTCGGCGGCGAACGAGGTGGCCTGACCGCTGGGCAGGTAGCGGGCCTGGAAGTTGTTGACGCGCACGCACATCGGGTAGAGCGAGGTGCCGTCGACCTTGTTGCCGGCGCGGAAGGAGTCGAAGGCGGCCGGTGACGCCGAACAGAAGCCGGGCCCGCCGTCGGCGATCACGATGACGTTGCCCTCGTAGCCGAAGATCTTGCCCACGGCGACGGCGGCCAGCAGGCCCAGCAGGGAGAAGTGGAAGACGATGTTGCCGAACTCGCGCAGATAGCCCTTCTCCGCTGAGATCTCGGTGATGCCGTCCGTCTTCCGCGTGGTGGTCCGCCAGCCGCGCAGCTGGCCGAGGATGCGGCCGGCGACCTCGTCGGGCGTGCCGGTCACGGTGCCTGAGGCATGCCGGGGCAGCCGGCTGAGGTTGCGGGGCGCCGGAACCGGGGTGGCCCGCAGGCTTCGGACGTGATCGATGGTGCGCGGGGTGAGGCAGCCGACGAGCGAGATGAACAACAGCACGTAGATGGCGGTGAACCAGAAGCTGGAGAAGACGTCGAACATCTGCAGCCGGTCCAGCCACGGCCCGATCGTGGGATGGTCGGCGAGGTACTGCTGCACCTTGGACTCGTTGAGGCTGCGTTGCGGCAGCAGCGCGCCGGGCACCGCGCCGAGGGCCAGTAGGAACAGCAGCACCAGCGCGGTGCCCATCGTGGTGAGCGCGCGCCACGGCCGGCGAATGTCGTGGGACAGCAACCGCATTGCCGCGGTGCGGCGGGTGGATCGACTCACAGCGGGAGCCTGACGTCGCTGACGAAGGCGTCACGCACCCAGGAGACGAAGTCGTTCCACACACCGGTCACCAGGGCCACGCCGACGCCGATCAGCAGCACCCCGCCGAACACCTGGATGGCGCGGCTGTGGCGGCGCAGCCAGCCGAATGCGCCGACCGCCCAGCCGGAACCGAGGGCGAGCAGGACGAACGGGATGCCGAGCCCCAGGCAGTAGGCGATCACCAACAGGACGCCGCGGGCCACACTGGCGCCGTCGGTGGCCGAGGCCACCGCGATGACGCCGGTCAGCGTCGGCCCCAGACACGGTGTCCAGCCCAGCCCGAACACCGCGCCGAGCAGCGGCGCACCGGCCAGCCCGGCGAGTTGGCGCGGGGTGAAACGGGCCTGACGCTGCAGCGCAGGGATGAACCCGATGAACACCAGTCCCATGATGATGGTGAGGACGCCGCCGATGCGTTGCAGGACAACCTGGTTGGTGATCAGGGAGGTCGTCATTCCCAGTACCGCCACGGTGCCGAGCACGAAGACGACGGTGAACCCGGCGACGAACAGCAGTGCCGAACCGGCCACCCGCCAGCGGCGCGCCGCGGCCGGCTGGACCGCGTCGGTGTCCGGAGCGCCGACGACGGCGGCGAGGTAGGACAGGTATCCGGGCACGAGCGGCACCACACACGGCGAGGCGAACGAGACCAGGCCGGCCAGGACGCACAGGCCCAGCGCCGCCAGCAGTGGTCCGGCGGCCGCGGTCTCGGTGAGACCAATGGGGACAGTCTCGGTGAGACCAATGGGGACGGTCTCGGTGAGACCGGTCATGACCGGCACGCTCACGAGAGTCTCGGCGGCGGCTCGGCGGCGAGGCGCTCCACCACCGGAAGCAGATCCTCGGCCAGCAGTTCCCGCAGGAACACCGCGGCGACCCGGTGCTCGCGGTCCAGCACCACCGTCGACGGGATGACCGTCGTCGGGTACTTGCCGCCGAAGGCGATCATGGTGCGCATCGCCGGGTCGTAGATCGACGGATAACTCACCTCGCGGTCCTTGACGAAGTCGCGCGGGGCGTCGATGTCGTTGTCGCGCACGTCGATTCCGAGGAAGGCGACACCTTGGCCGTGGGTCTTGTCGTACACCTGCTGCAGCTGGGCGATCTCGGCACGACACGGTCCGCACCACTGACCCCAGATGTTGATCACCACCACCTGGCCGCCGAAGTCGTCCACGGAGATGGTCTTCGACGGATCCATCAGGTCGGGTCCGGACAGCGGCCCGGGGATGTCCCGACTCGACGGCGGGTCGTAGAAGATGTCGGTCTTACCGCCGGGCGCCACGAATTCGAAAGTGCCGCCCTGGGCGACGGCGTCGTCCCCGGTGGAGCAACCGGCAACCAGTACCGTCACCACCAGGAGCAGCAGCGCGAGCAGTCTTTTCACCGTCCGGCGAGCTCCGCGTATCCCCACCCGACGTAGGCGTCGCCGTCAAAGTAGAACGAGGTGACCGACGCGAGATTGCACATCCGCGTGGTCGGGAAGTGGTGCAGCGGATCGGAGTTCATCGCACGGCGCAGGGTCTCGACCGGCAGCTGGTGGCTGACGCACACCCCCTCGTGGCCGTCGGCGTTGATCCGGGCGCGGTCCAGGGCGCCGATCATCCGCTCGGCGATCTCCACGTACGGCTCGCCCCACGACGGCTTGCGCGGGTCGCGCAGATGCCACCAGTTACGCGGGTCGCGCAGCGCCCCGTCACCCGGCGACACCCGCAGACCCTGAAAGATGTTGCGGGACTCGATGAGTGCGTCGTCGACGTCGATGGGCAGGCTGTGTTTCGCGGCGATCGGGGCGGCCGTTTCCTGCGCGCGTTCCAGCGGGGAGGCGACGACGTAGGTGATGTCGCGGGTGGCCAGCCACTCGGCGACGGCCTGCGCCTGGGCGCGACCTCGCTCGGAGAGGTGGTAGTCCGGCAGGCGGCCGTAGAGGATGCCCTCGGGGTTGTGCACCTCCCCGTGGCGCATGACGTGGACGATGGTACGAGAGCTCACGGCTTAGTCGCCTCCGCTGCCGCGCGGGCCGCACCCGGCAACGCCTGCTCGATCCGCTCGAAGGCGTCATCGTCGAGAGCGGCTGAGACGAACCAGGTTTCGAACGCACTCGGCGGGGCGTACACGCCGGCATCGAGCAGGGCGTGGAAGAACGGCGGGAAGCGCCAGGTGTCGCTGGCCCGGGCGGAGGCGAAGTCGGTGACCGGCGCCTCGGCGAAGAACACCGACAGGAAGTTGCCGGCCCGGGCGACCTGGTGGGCCACCCCGGTCTCGCCCAGAGCCGCGGACAGCAGCCCGGCCAGCCGGTCGGCGTTGGAATTCAAAGCGGCATAGACGTGCTCGTCGGCGTGACGCAGTGTGGCCAGGCCGGCGGCCACCGCGACCGGGTTTCCGCTGAGTGTCCCCGCCTGATAGACCGGGCCCAGCGGGGCGAGCCGCTCCATGACATCGGTGCGGCCGCCGAACGCGGCGGCGGGCAGTCCCCCGCTCATCACCTTTCCGAAGGTGAACAGGTCGGCCTCGACGGGATCGATGCCGTACCAACCGGATCGGCTCATCCGGAAGCCGGTCATCACCTCGTCGACGATCAGCAGGGCCCCGTGTTCGGCGGTGATGCGGCGCAGGGCGGCGTTGTAGCCGGGCAGCGGGGCCACGGCACCCATGTTGCCGGGGCAGGCCTCGGTGATCACCGCGGCGATCCCGTCACCGAACTCCGCGAAGGCCTCCTCGACCGCCGCGACGTCGTTGTAGGGCAGCACGATGGTGTCGGCGGCGGTGGCGCCGGTGACGCCGGGCGAGGACGGCAGCCCGAGCGTGGCCACCCCGGAGCCCGCGTCGGCCAGCAGCGCGTCCACATGCCCGTGATAGCAGCCGGAGAACTTCACGATCTTGGAGCGGCCGGTGAACCCGCGGGCCAGCCGCACCGCGCTCATGGTGGCCTCGGTGCCGGAGTTCACCAGCCGCACCCGCTGCACCGGGGCGACGCGGTCGACGATCTCGGCGGCCAGGTCGGTCTCGCCGGGCGTGGGAGCGCCGAACGAAAGGCCCTTGGCGGCGGCCTGCTGGACGGCATCCACGACCGCGGGATGGGCATGGCCCAGGATCATCGGGCCCCACGAGCACACCAGGTCGACATAGCGGTTACCGTCGGCGTCGGTCAGCCAGCAGCCCTGCGCGGAGGTGATGTAGCGCGGGGTGCCACCGACGGCGTTGAACGCGCGCACCGGGGAGTTGACCCCGCCCGGAATCACGGCGCAGGCCTCGGCGAACAGCCTCGCCGAGGTGGTGGGAGGCGCAGCCTGCTCGATCATGGCCACCAGTGTCCCAGCCCGGAAAAGCTCGGCCCGCGAGAGGGGGACCTGACCCTGCGGCCGCCCCCGGCGGCGATGGGACTTTGGTCACCTCCTGCCGATCGGGCGACGACAGGCCAGGATTGGTAATGCTACCCTAACTTCATGTCCTCGGTCTCCGATCGGATGAGCGCGCGCGTCCTGGCCACCGGCCACCCCCCCGCCGCCGGCGGGCCGCAGGCCTCGACCCTGGCGGACCTCTCGCCCGGCGGGCGCGCCCGGGTCGTCGGGTACAGCGCGGCCGTCGAATCGAGTGCTGCCCGAAGGCTTTTCGATCTTGGCCTGATGCCGGGCATCGAGGTGACGATGGTTCGCCGCGCGCCGTTGCGCGATCCGGTGATCTTCCGGGTCGGCGACTACGAGATCGCCCTGCGCGGCGCTCAGGCCCGCAGCATCCACGTGGAGCCGCTGGGCCGGCGACATCAGATGAGGGAACCGGTCCGGTGACCGACGGCCATTGCGGCACCGGGGGCGGCGCCACCGCGACCCACGCCGGCCTGACCCGCTTCGCGGTGGTCGGCAGCCCGAATTCCGGTAAGACCACCTTGTTCAACGCGCTGACCGGGCTGCACGCCAAGACCGGCAACTATCCGGGGGTCACCGTCGCGCGCTACGAGGGCACCACGCGCCTCGGCGACCACGACCACGTCGTCGTGGAGGATCTGCCGGGCACCTACAGCCTGGACCCGATCAGCCCCGACGAGCAGATCGTCGTCGACGTCCTGGACACCGACCACCACAACACCCGCGTCGACGTTCCCGACGCCATGCTGGTCACCCTCAACGCGACGACGCTGCGGCGCTCGCTGGGCCTGCTCGCGCAGCTGCAGCAGACCGGCCTGCCGCTCTGTGTGGTGCTGACCTTCACCGACGACCTGGCCCGGCGCAACGGCAAACTCGACATCGCGGCGTTCACCCGGGCGCTCGGCGTCCCGGTGGTGACGGTGGTGGCCGGGCACCGCGACGGGCTGGCCGACCTGCGCCACGTGATGTCGCGGGTCGACTCCTGGACGGCGCCGGTGGTGCCGCCGCCCACCGAGCCGGCCGAGGTCACCGGCTGGGTCGACTCGGTGCTGGAATCCTCTGGTTATCAGCTGCCCGAGATCGACAAGCGCACGCACCGGATCGATTCGGTGGTGCTGCACCCGGTGGCCGGAACCGCGATCTTCCTGCTGACGATGTTCGTCTTCTTCCAGACGATCTTCACCGTCGCCGCTCCCCTGCAGGACTACGTGGAGACGTTCTTCGGCTGGCTCGGCGGCCTGGTGGCCGAGCACGTCCACATCGGCTGGTTGTCGGCCTTCCTGTCGCAGGCGGTGATCGGCGGTGTGGGCAGCGTGCTGGTGTTCGTGCCGCAGATCGCGCTCCTGTTCGTGCTCATCGCGCTGCTGGAGGGCACCGGCTATCTGGCCCGGGCGGCATTCCTGATGGACCGGGTGATGGCGAGCGCCGGTCTGGAGGGCCGCGCCTTCGTGGCGCTGCTGTCGTCGTTCGCCTGCGCGATCCCCGGCATCATGGCCACCCGTTCACTGCCGTCGGCCAAGGACCGGCTGGCCACCATGATGGGCGCGCCGCTGATGACGTGCTCGGCGCGGCTGCCGGTCTACATCCTGCTGGTCAGCCTGCTGCTGCCGTCGGAGGCGCGGGTGGGGCTGTTCAACGCCCGCGGCGTGGTGATGTTCGGGCTGTATGTCTTCGGGGCGCTGTCGGCGATGGCCACCGCCGCGCTGTTCAAGAAGTTCACCTCGCGCAGTGGGCCGATGCTCCCGTTCTACATGGAGATGCCGCCGTATCAGGTGCCGCGCTGGCGCAACGTCGGCGCCGAGGTGTGGACGGCGACGTCGGCCTTCCTGCGCAAGGTCACCTCCATCATCCTGGCGACCACGGTGGTGCTGTGGGTGCTGCTGAACCTGCCGATGCGCAGCGACGCGCAGCTGGCCGCCGCCGGCGTCGACACCAGCGACGACGCCGCCGTCGCCGCGTATGTGATCGACCATTCCTACGCCGCGTCGGTGGGCAAGGCGGTGGAGCCGGTCTTCGAGCCGCTGGGCTTCGACTGGCGGATCAACATCGGCATCCTGTCCTCGCTGGCGGCGCGTGAGGTGTTCGTCGCGACGCTGGGTCAGGTTGCGGCGGCGGAGAATCCGGAGGAACCGGCACAGGCGTTGCGGGAGATGACGGTGCAGCGCGGCCCCGAAGCCGGCCGGGTGCTGTTCGACGCGCCGACCATTGCCGCGCTGCTGGTCTTCTTCATGTATGCGCTGCAGTGCATGTCGACGGTGGCCGTGCTGCGCCGGGAGAGCGGCTCGTGGAAGTGGCCCGCGTTGGCGTTCGGATACATGTTCGCCCTCGCGTGGGTACTGGCGCTCGCCGCCCGGACCGTCGTGGCCGCGTTGACGTGATCGGTATCCACGCCGAACGGGTCACCGGCGAGGACCGCGTGGTCCGCTGGGTGGTGCCGGCCGGCACCCTGCCCGTCGGGCGCGTGCGATCCGCACCCGGGCAGTTCGGCGAAATGCTCAGCGACGGAACGCTTTCCGACGCGCTCGTCGAACACACCGCGGTATGGCTGTGGCTGCGCGACGGGCTGTCATGGGCGACGTCCGGAACGGCCGTGCAGTCGGCACTGCGCGAGGCGCTGGCCGATCCGGGTGCGTGGACGGTGGAGCCTGCCCCCGGAGAGGTGCTCGAGCACGTGACCGCCGACCTGCTCGCCGGTTCGGTGGGCGACTTCGTCCGCTCCCACGGCGGGTCGGTGAGCACCCACCGGGCCGGCGACACCGTCACGGTGCGACTCGGCGGGGCTTGCGAACATTGTCCGGCGGCCGGGCTGACGCTGCGCGGGCGACTCATCGGTGAATTGCGCAGCCGATGCCCGGGGCTCGTCGAGGTCGAGCAGGACGGCAAACAGCTGACCCTGACGCTGCGCCGCTAGACGGTCGCGAAAACCCTTGTCTTCCCGGCAGTCTCGTCGGAATCAGAGACTCTTGATCCTGATGGTGAAGATCGCCCAGTCGCCGGTCTGCGCGTCGTTGGGGTTGCGGTAGTACTGGTTGAAGGTGTCGGAGCCTTGTACCCGATAACCGTCATTCTCCCGTTTGACATCGATGCGGACCGAGCCCCAGATTTCGGAGTGTTGCTCCCCCTCCTTCCAGTTCGTGCGCCTGCCGAACGGTTGGGTGTGGCCGGGAGGGGTGAACTCGGTGGAGGGCCTCGATATCCTGTGGTCCGCCAGCCAGAGAGCCGACACGTCTCCGACCGCCTGGCCGTTGTCGTAACGCAGGAACTCAATCTGCCCTTGGCCGTTGCCTTCCTCGTCATCGTCATAGACCTGGTCACCTTCGAATTGGTAGGAGACCGAGCCGCCGGGATCGAGGATGACGTTCGCGCAGCAGGAATAGTCGCTGGGTGAGTTCATCGCCACGACTGTGCGAACCACAACACGTTGGTTCGAGTCGTTGTAGATGACGCCCTGGACGCCGTCGTTTCCGTATCCCTCGGCCTTGAAGTTGTAGTTCTGCAGCGGTGCGCCCTGGGTGCCCCGCAACATCGGGGTGGTGTTCTCGTCGGGTACCGACGCGGTTCCGTCGTACTGGTACCACTGCCACTTGCTCTCGCCCGCTGACGCCTGCTGCAACCAAGACGCCGGCGGTTCGCTCGGCGGCGGCACATTCGAGCAACCCTTGCTGGTCTTACCGCCGTACTGGCAGTTGGTGTTGCTCCACACCACCCGCGTGAGGGTCGTGTTGAGCAGATCAGCCCCGAACAAATCGGCCCTCGTCAAATTCGCACCGGTCAGATCAGCACCGGTCAACGTCGCATCGACCAGATCGGCCCCGGTCAGATTCGTGCCGAGCAGTCGCGCGCCGGCAATCCTCGCCTTGGTCAGCTTTGCGTTGGTGAGCGTGGCGTTGGCCAGCGTGGCCCCGGTGAAATCGACGCCGCTGAGGTCCCTGCCCGCCAGATTCGCAGAGGTGAGGTTGGCGCCGTCGAGTTGGGTGCGGGTGTTGAATTTGGTCCTGGCCAAGTCCACGTTGGTCAGGTTCGCGTTGGTCAGGTCCACATTGGACAGATCCGAACCGCGCAGATCGGCGTTGGTCAGGTTGACGCCGTAGAGCTTCGCCGTGACGCCCGAAGAGAAGCTGCGGCCCGACAGGTTCACGCCGGTGAGGTTCGCCCCCTCCAACTGCACCCCGAGCAGATCGGTGAATTTCGTGACAACCGCCCCGCTGAGGTCGGCGCGGTTCAGATCGGCCCCCGCGAGGTCTGCGCCATCCAGATGCGCCTTGGAAAGCTTCGCATCAGCCAGCTTCGCTCTGGCCAGATTCGCACCGGTCAGGTTCACCTCGGACAGGTCGTAGCCGCTGAGGTCCCGCCCGGCCATGTTCACGCGGGTGAGGTTCGCCTTCATCAGCATGGTCGCGGTCAGGTTCGCGTTGAGCAGGTTCGCGTCACTGAGGTTCGCGCCGATCAGGCGAGCGTTCGTCAAATCGACACCGCTGAAGTCCCGGCCGGCCAATTCCGTCCCACTCAGATTCACGCCGACCAGCGTCGCTCCCCGCAGGTTCGCGCCGGTCAGCTTCGCCGAACGCAGGTCGGCTCCGGTCAGCCCCGCGCCGGAGAGGTCGGCCCTCGTCAGGTTCGTATCGCTCAAGTTCGCACCGGCGAGGTTGGTGTTGGCGAGTGTGGCGTCGGTCAGGTTCGCGCCCGAGAGGTCGTCCCCGCTGAGGTCGCGGCCGGACAGGTCGGCGCCGGTGAGGTTGGCTCTGGACAGGGTCACATCGGAGAGCACGCCGACGGCCAGGGCGGTGCGGGTCAGATCAGCCCCGGTCAGATTGGTGCGGACCAGGGTCGCCCCGGTCAGATTCGCCCCCACCAGATTGGCCGAGGTGGCGTTGGTGTCGGTGAGATTGGCCTGCGCCATATTCGATACCCGCAGAATCGCGTGCGTGAGGGTGGCCCCGGTGAAGTTCACCCCGGACAGGTCTTTGCCGGCGAGATCGGCACCGGTCAGGTTCTGGCCGGAGCAGTCCCCTGTGGTCACACACGCCGCGGCACCCCATTCGCCCACCCCGTCGCCGACCGGGAACAGGGTGCGCCGGATCAGCCACAGCCCACCGGAGAGCACATTGGTGATCGGGTTGGCCGGAAAACCGGCCAACCACTGACCGACGCCGTCGAGGAACCGCTCGACCGCGAACCCCACCGTCGACACCGCCTGCGCGACCGGGGCCGCCGCGGCCACCGGTGCGGCCGCCAATGCGCCGAACGCCCAACAACTTCCGCACGCCTGTGCCGCAGCCGGCGACGCGGAGACCGACGCCGCTGCGGTGGCCACCGCGGACGCCACCATGGAAGGGATCCCGACCGGCACCGGGCCCGGGCCCACCCCCACCGCCGCGGCCGGGTCAGCGGCTACCGCGCTTGAGGAGACCGGGCTGTCGGACCGCACCGCCGGCGACGGACCGGCGGCAGGCCCGGAGTCCGGGACTGCGCTCTGAGCCCGCGTCGCGGCCGCACTCACCGGCGAGCCCCTGCGGCCCGCGACAACGGCGGGCACGTCATGCGAGCCAGTCGTGGCCGCAGCGCCCGGGGATACCGGAGACCCCGTCCCCGCTCCCCTGGCCACCCGCCCAGCCGCACGACGCGTCGGTGCCGCCGAACCCGCGGCGGCCGCATCCACGCCCGCCGATACCGACGCCGAATCGGAGTCGTCCGCTGACGCCACCCCGACCGCCTGCGGACCCGCTAGCGACACCCCCAGAGCACAAGCCGCCGCACCGATCCGCACACCCTTCATGACCGACCCCACGACACCCACCGCCTCCGCTAAAAAGACGCGGGACCCCCGGCCCCGGAAAGCGTCTCCTGGTCGGCAGATCCTATGTGACGCACGACACAATTCAAACCCGGTGGCTCGCCGCTAGACCGGCACCGCCCGCAACGCCTCGGGGAGACTGGGCAGAAAGTGTTTGGTCGCGAAAGCCCTTATGTCGTCGGCGGTTTCGATCGGTGCGGCACTGGGCAACAGCAGCAGCATCATGGCGTAGCGCCAGATGGTCTCCGCGAGGTCGTGGACGGCCGCGGGCCCGATCCGGTCGGCGAAACCGGGCGGGAAGATCACCTGCAGGGCCAGCTCGATGCGGCCGACCGCGGCGCGGTAGTGGCGGCGGGCCAGTTCCAGGGTCAACGCGGGCTCGTCGGTGATCATGCGGTGGAGCACCCGGTGGTTACGGCTGCGCAGTATCGCGGAGGTGAAGGCCTCGACGTAGTAGTTCGACTGCGGCCGTGCGCTTTTCAGCTCGACAGCGATGTCGGCGAACAGCCTGGCGTTCTCGCGGTCCATCACAGCGGCAACGAGATCGTCGCGGTTGGCGAACCGACGGTAGATGGTGGTGCGGCTGACCCCGGCACGACGGGCGACATCATCAAGCGCGACCCGGCGGATGCCGTGCCGGTCGAACTCGACGAGCGCGGCATCGAGAATGGACTGTGTCGACCTGTCGAGGGTCGACGGCGTGGCGGCGTCGGGAGTGGGGCCGACCGCGTCACGCATACCGGGCGTAGCCCTCGCGGGCGTAGGGCACCAGGCGCAGTCTTGCGGGAACCCGCCCCCACAGCCAGTTCACCAGCGGTGTCCGGCACAGCGCGGCGAAGCGTTGATAGCGGCGCTCCTGGCGCTCATCCCAGGGCAGACCGAGGATCTCCCGGGTGCGCGGCGGCATCCCGCCGGTGGTGAGGAACGCCGCCAGCGGATTGAACACCGGTGCGACGACCTTCCACGCCAGCGGGGGCACTCCCTTGGGCTTCGGGAAGCCCTTGGTGACGTAGCCGACGCCGTACTTGGCGGTGCGATGGGCCACCAGCACGTCGTTGATCATGTGGTCCCAGTACTTCTCGAACTCCGCGTAGTCGGCGGGCATCGGTTTGTCGCTGACGCCGTAGCGGCGGTACCAGGTCTTGGACTCCTGGTACATCTGCTCCTTCTCCTCGCGGGAGAGCCGGCGGACGAAGGTGTCGGTGAAGTACAGCACCTGATCGAAGAAGGTGGCGTGCGCCCAGTAGTAGGTGGCGGGGTCCAGGGCGTGGTAGCGGCCGCCCCCGAACTCTTCGGGCATCTCGCCCTTGATGTTGTTGTGGAACTCGCGGACCGTCGTCCCGGCGTTGTCGTCGTCGCTGCCGTAGACGGTGCGGTAGATCGGCGGAAGTGAGCGTTTGATGCGCGCGGCGGTGTCGGCGAAGAAGACCGAGTGGTCCACGACGCCCTGACCGAGCTGGGCGAGCATGTTCTGCAGCACGGCGGGACGGGGCCCGATCAGCGCGATCCGGCGGTCGCCGAAGTACGTCCAGACCAGCGAGCCGGGTCCCAGTGGCAGGCCGTCGACTGCGCCTGCGGTACAGCTCGGGACTCTGGTCGAAGGGTGCGCAAGCTCCGTCATACGCACAGTGTTACAGATTGCGTACTTTGTACCAAGCCACGGCGTTAGCCATGTGAAGAGACTCGCCCGGTGACGGTGACCAGCCCGGTTTTGGACGTTGCCAGCCCCGGCGATGCGCACCGTGGTGCGGACCTTTGCGCATTGCCCTAAACCCGTGGGGGTATGGACGGTCGATCTATTTGAGGCGGAATCAATTTCAGCCCTCTGCCTGCCATAACAGCACTTATCCGGCGCATTTTTCCTAGCTCGAACAATTTGCTTCCCAGACAACCGGTGAATGGTATTTTCCGCGGATCTGGCGTCGGTATGCCCGCGACTGCAGCTTTGCCGCTCTTTCAAGGACATCGCAGAGAAAACCAGGGACCGTGGAAGGGACTGCCGTGACGTCATCGCGCTCGGGCCGTTCCTCACAGCGGCAGGAGTCCCCGAGGAGCCCGGGGGGCCGGGTGCGCCGCATCGGACGGCCGGTGCGCAAGACCGCGGATCTCACCGAGGGCACGCCCTCGACCTATGCCCGTTACGTGGGCCGGGTGGGCGCCCTGGCGGTGGCATTGGGCATCGGCGCGGCGGTGGCGTCGATCCCGGTGGCCTACGCCGACACGACCGGATCCGCGGGGTCGACGGGATCGGACCAAAACGCCGGCGGGTCGTCGGCGTCAAAGCCGTCGCGCGCCGCACACGGGGGCGCCCGCACGTCCACCCGATCCGGTTCGACGGACACCTCGGGCAGCGGCGCGACGGCCGGCACAGGTTCACGCTCGGGCAGCGAGCCGGCGGCCTCTGAACTCGCGCCGATCGTGCGCGGAGGTGCGACGCCGGTGGTCGAACCGCCGCGGCACGTGTCCAACGATGCGCCCGCCGTCCAAACGGGACCGGTGACGCCGCCGGTCGGCATTCCGTCAACCGCGACTGCGGTGGCGTCGAACAGCGGCGCGGCGTCGGCCGCCGTCGTGGCTCCGCACCACGAGGCGGCGGCAACTCCGGTACCGGTCCGGGGGTCGACGAGGGCGAATTCACGCGAGACGGCCGCGCCACCGGCCGCCGCAACCAGCGTGGTGGTGTCGCCTCCGGCGCAGACGGCGACCGCGGCGGCGGCACCCGCGATGACGGCGGCGCCCACGACCGGCGGTTCGGTGACAGGGCTGAGTGAGCGCCTGCTCGCATGGTTGGGCGGCAGCACCGACGGCGGCGCTCCGGCCGCAAGTCCGCTGGCGTGGACCGCGGTGGCCGCGACCCGGCGCGAACTGATCGGACGCTGGACGACGTCCAAGCCGGCGGCCACGACCACCACGTCGAAGTGGCTCGCCTCGGCGATCTCGCCGAGCCCGTCGTCGACCGGCGCGCTGACCACCAACCCGCTGCAGGAATTCATCGGGCTCTTCATCGGCAATGGCACAGCTGAGCACCCGAACGCCGGCTTGCTGATCGGCAACGGTTTCACCTACACCGGTTACGCGGGCGCGTGCACCAGTGGGCCGTGCGACGGCGGCCGGGCGGGCCTTCTGCTGGGCAACGGCGGTGGCGGCTTCGCGGGCGGCACGGGCGGGTCGGCGGGTCTGTTCGGCAATGGCGGCAAGGGCGGTGCCGGCGTTGACGGCGGCGCTGTCGGCGGTACGGGTGGCGCGGGCGGAACGGGCGGCGCGTTCTTCGGGCGTGGTGGGGACGGCGGGGCCGGCGGGTCGGCCAGTGCCGACGGCGGTGTGGGCGGTGCCGGTGGTACCGGCGGTGACTCCGGGGTGTTCGCGCCGGCCTTCTATCCGCCGGGCCTGGGGTTCGCCGGCAACGGCGGGGATGGCGGTGCGGCCACCGGGATCAACGGTCACGGCGGCAAGGGCGGCCGCGGCGGCAACACCGGACTGTTGACGCCCGTGGACAACGCCGGGGCCGGCGGCGCCGGAGGCGCGGCGGTCAACGTCGGCGGTGTCGGTGGTGACGGCGGGGACGGCGGCACCCCGGGTGCGCTGTCCCCGGCCGGCGACGGCGGCCGCGGCGGCGACGGCGGCACCGGCTACGCCCAGGGCGGTCACGGCGGTAACGGCGGACAGGGGCCGTTGTTCGTCGACGGCGGCGGCAACGGCGGCCGCGGCGGCAACGCGGTCGGGCCCGGCGGGACCGGCGGCGACGGTGGTGACGGCGGCGGGGTGAGGCTGGTCAACGTGTGGGCCGCCGGCGGTGACGGCGGGGCCGGCGGGGACAGCACGGCCGCCCCGGTGGCCGGGGTTACCGGCGGCAAGGGCGGTAACGGCGGCAACGGCGGGGCCAACTCGTGGCTCATCCCGATCGCCGTGGACAACGACTCTCCCTCCCAGAACAACGGCACCGGCGCCGGTGGAGCCGGCGGCCACGGCGCAGACGGCGGGATGGGCGCAGCCGGCGGGGCCGGCGGTAAGGGCGGCAACGGCGGCCGCGGCTCGATTTTGGTCGGCAACGGCGGCGCCGGCGGCAGGGGCGGTACCGGCGGCAACGGCGGCACCGGCTCCTCGGGCGCTAACGGCGCGGACTCCACCGGGTTCAACGACAACAACGGCAATGGCTATGACGGCGGCTCCGGCATCCCGGGCGGGGCCGGCGGCGCCGGCGGGGATGGCGGTGATGCGGGCCAGGCCAGCATCGTGTTGTTCATCCCCGCCCCCAACCGGGCCGGCAAGGGTGGCGACGGCGGCAACGGCGGCACCGGCGGGGTGGCCGGCAACGGCGGGCGCGGCGCTGATGGCACCGCCGCCCATCCCGACGCGGGCAATGGCGGCAACGGCGGCGATCCCGGTGCCGGCGGGACCGCCGGAAAGGGCGGGGCACCGGGCACCGGCCGCGACGGGGTGACCGGGACGGACGGCAACCGCGGCGGCAGCGCGACCTCCGGCGGCGACGGCGGTGACGGCGGCAACGGCTTCACCGCCGGCGGCGCCACCGGCACCGCTCTGCTAGCGGGCGACGGCTTCATCCCCGCAGGCCCCCTCTCGTTGATGACCGGGGCGCGTGGCGGTAACGGCGGCCAGGGCGGCGACGGTGGAGCCGTCGGTAACGGCGGTCAGGGCGGTGACGGCGGCAGCGGCGCGGCCGGCGGCCCAGGCGATCCGGGTGCGGCACCCGGCGACGACGGCTTTGCCGGCCAGGCGGGCGGCGCCGGCGGCAACGGCGGCTCCGGCGGGCGGGGCGGCTCGATTTCCGGCGTCGGCGGCAACGGCGGCAACGCCGGCTCCGGCGGCACCGGCGGCTCCGGCGGCACCGGTGCAGACGGAGCGGACAGCTCCGGTCTGCAGGGCGCCGCGGGCGGTGCGGCGGGATCGGGCGGCACGGGTGGCACCGGCGGCGCGGCGGGTGTCGCCGGCGCCGGCGGCAGCGGCACCACCCGCGGCACGACCGGTGCAGAAGGTAAAGCCGGCGATGGCGGCGCGGGCGGCTCAGGCGGCTCAGGCGGCACCGGCGGTTTCGGCGCCACGGGCGCCACCGGTGAAGGCGGCGGCCTCGGCGCGGCGGGCGGCGCGGGCGGTTCCGGCGGGGCGGGTGGTGCGGCCGGCGCCGGGAACGGCGGCGTGCAGGGTGTGGGCGGTAGCGGCGGCGGCGGCGGCCTGGGCGGCTTCGGCGGCGCCGGTGGGGCCGGGTCGGACAGCTCGGGTCTGCCGGGCATCGTCGGCGGGGCGGCCGGATCGGGTGGCACCGGAGGCGCCGGCGGCGCGGCGGGCGTGGGCGGAACCGGTTCGCAGGCCGGCAGCAGCGGGCGGGCCGGCAGCGGCGGCACGGGCGGTGCCGGTGGCTCGGGTGGTACGGGTGGGTTCGGCTCCACCGGCGCGGGTGGCGAGGACGGCGGCGCCGGCGCGGCGGGCGGCACGGGCGGATCCGGCGGGGCGGGCGGTGCGGCCGGCACGGGCACCGGGGGCAGCCAGGGCGTCGGCGGCACCGGCGGCGGCGGCGGTAAAGGCGGCTTCGGCGGCACCGGCGGCACCGGCGTCAACAACTCTGCTTTGCCGGGCACCGCGGGCGGGGCGGCCGGGGCCGGTGGCGTCGGCGGCACCGGTGGTGCGGCCGGCGCAGGCGGACAGGGCTCCAGCAACGGCAACGCCGGAAAGGCCGGTGACGGCGGCACCGGCGGTGCCGGCGGCTCGGGTGGCACGGGCGGGTTCGGCTCCACCGGGGCGGGCGGTGAGGACGGCGGCATCGGCGCCGCGGGCGGCACCGGCGGCACCGGCGGCACCGGTGGGGCGGCCGGCGCGGGCACCGGCGGCGTTCAGGGTGCGGGCGGCACCGGCGGCACCGGCGGCAAGGGCGGCTTCGGCGGCGGCGGCGGAACCGGCACGAACAGCGCCAGCTTCCTGGGGCAGACCGGCGGGGCGGGCGGCAAGGGTGGCACCGGCGGCACTGGTGGTGCGGCAGGCGCCGGCGGTACCGGATCGACCAGTGGCAACAGCGGGACCGCGGGCAGTGGCGGCACCGGCGGCACCGGCGGCTCCGGCGGCACGGGCGGGTTCGGCTCCACCGGCGGGACCAGCGAGCCCGGCGGGATCGGCGCCCTCGGCGGCACCGGCGGCGCCGGCGG
>WBZO01002896.1_pt1 | contig 21200 bp, 20 predicted proteins | sample 5204261 | NCBI WGS metagenome assembly WBZO01 (sample SAMN12412400, study PRJNA552823) | activated sludge metagenome | isolation source: activated sludge from anammox sidestream of wastewater treatment plant... | place: USA: North Carolina | collected 2017-09 | reverse complement strand
GAACCCACTTGACTTTGAGAACGTCCGTTCTACGCTCGTTCAGGCTTCAGATACCCGTCGGATGACGGGAGCGACGTCACGAACACCGAGTCGAGGCACAGGTGACCAACCCATTCCTGCCACCGCCTGACCTCCCTCCTCACTGGCTCACGATGCCGATCCCGTTGCCTAGCCTCCCCACGCACCCACTTGAGACTGCGAGCAGTCGAATCGAACTCGACGCGACGCGACGCGAGAGGATCGACAGTGCCATCGAACGACTCGAGCGGGTGCTGAAGGGACGCCAACGACTCGCGCCGTTGATTCGGAGCGTCACGCCGCAGGGGTCGATCGCTCTCCAAACGGCCATACGACCACCGGAGAACGGTCACTTCGACGTCGATGTCGTCCTCGTGATGGATGTGCGCCGGTTGCCGCTTGCGGAGATCGCCCCACGCCCTGTCCTTGAGCATGTGATCCGCGGCCTTAGTCAACACAAGTGGTACGCCGATCGCCTGGAGCTACGTGCCCGCTGCGTGCGGGTGCGCTATGAAGAGGGCTTCCACGTTGACCTCGTTCCCGCGCACGCGGATCAACCGTACGAGGCGACCGGTGCCCCAATCTATATACCCACAGCGGACGACCGGTGGGAGCTGACACACCCGGCAGGCTTCGTCCGGTGGTTCAGAAATGCGAATCGTCAATCCGGCGGCAGGCTCCGCCAAGTTGTTCTCCTCATGAAGCGCTGGCGTGACCTTCACTTCGAGTCCGGTCCTAACTCGATGCTTCTGACAACTATGCTCGGCCTCATGCAAGAGCAGCGAAGTCTCCCTCTTCAAAGAGCACTTGAGAAGCGTGTCGCGGCGCTGGATGACGCTATTGCGGCACATCCATCAGTCCCATTGGTGCCGAACCCGAGTCTCGACACGGAGAATCTGGCACGGGATTGGAGCCGCGAGGATCACGAGATCTTCCGCGCTGAACTGTCAGCACTTCGGACCGCCCTGACTCGCGCGAGCGCACTTCGAGGGAGGGCACAAAGGGAGGTCTGGCGCGAGGCCTTCGGGGATGTCGTCCCACTGTAGGAGGCGTCGCCGACCTAGCCCCAAAGCCAGATACGCCACACCGCCGTTCGCCTGCGAACGGCCGCTAGATAGGCGTTCGTCTCTTCGCTCACATCAACGGACATGACGAAGTCCGAGAGATTCATCCCTGCGTCTTCATCGATGGGTGCCGCTAACCACGCGTTCTGTATGTGGATTCCCACCTCGTCCTTAGCCCTTCTCAGTAGCGCGCCGTAAGCGGCTGCCACCGCCTTATCCTCGACTTGGAGCCAGGCCGAGTGGAAGGCTAGGGCCTCCTGCAGCGAACCGATCTCGGCTGCCAACGCGTGGCGCGCTTGGTCACCGGAAGCCCGACGACGCACCCGATAAGGAACCTCCAGCCACCGCTGGACATCCCCGAGTGCGTCCCCAAACCGCTGCCTCGCGGCTTGAACCGTTGCCGCTCGCCTTTCAATGGCGAAGAGCAGAGCCGTCAGCCCTATCGAGATGCCCGCGATCGCCGTTTCCACGATGCCTCCGGACGGGAACTACCCGCGTAGGCTAGCAGCACGCTCGGACGCCTCGCCAAGCTCGCACCGCGGAGCGGGCACGCCGACGAACTGCCGGCGCTGGTCGCTGACGCGCTGGACGCCGCACGCGCTGGCTGACGCCCCCACCGCCACCGCCCGCGACCTCACCGCCGGACGAACGTCCCCGGGGTCGCGGGACTCCTCGGGGCAGCGGCTCGTTGGAGGGCGGCCTACCATGCGCGGGATCGTGCCCGACGGGGGTGCGAGGCGATGACGGAGGCGTGAGATGACGGGCCAGTTGAAGTACCTGCTGGACGAATCGCAGATCCCGACGCACTGGTACAACATCCAGGCGGACCTGCCGGTGCCGCTGGCGCCGCCGCTCCACCCCGGCACGGGCCAACCGATCGGCCCGGCGGACCTCGCGCCGCTGTTCCCGATGGCGGCAATCCAGCAGGAGGTCTCCCAGGAGCGCTGGATCGAGATCCCGGAGCGCGTCCGCGACGCCTACCGCGCCTACCGACCCTCGCCGCTGTTCCGCGCCCGACGCCTGGAGGAGGCGCTGGGGACGCCGGCGCACATCTACTACAAGTACGAGGGTGTGAGCCCGGTGGGCTCGCACAAGGTGAACTCCGCCATCGCGCAGGTCTACTACAACCAGCAGGAGGGCGTGAAGCGCATCACCACGGAGACCGGCGCGGGCCAGTGGGGTTCCGCGCTGGCGTACGCGTGCCAGATGTTCGGCATCGAACTGAAGATCTACATGGTGCGCGTCTCCTATGAGCAGAAGCCGTACCGCAAGGCGCTGATGCACACCTTCGGCGCGGAGGTGGTGGCGAGCCCGAGCACGGACACGAACGCCGGGCGGTCGGTGCTGGCGGAGTCGCCGACCTCGAGCGGGTCGCTGGGCATCGCGATCAGCGAGGCAGTGGAGGACGCGGCGAGCCGGGAGGATACGAAGTACTCGCTCGGCTCGGTGCTCAACCACGTGCTGCTGCACCAGACGGTGATCGGCCAGGAGGCGCGCGTCCAGATGGAGATGGCCGGCGAGGAGCCGGACGTGGTCATCGGCTGCGTGGGCGGCGGCTCCAACTACGCCGGGCTGGCGTTCCCGTACATGCAGGACCGGCTCACGGGGACCAAGAAGATGCGATTCGTGGCGGCGGAGCCCGCCTCGTGCCCCTCGCTGACGAAGGGGCTCTACACGTACGACTTCGGCGACACGGTGGGGCTGACGCCGCTGGTGAAGATGCACACGCTGGGGCACTCGTTCATGCCGCCCTCCATCCACGCGGGCGGCCTGCGCTACCACGGCATGGCGCCGCTGATGAGCCACCTGTACGACCTGGGCTACATGGAGGCGGCAGCGCACCCGCAGTTGAAGGTGTTCGACGCCGCCACTCAATTCGCGCGCGCGGAGGGCATCATCCCCGCGCCGGAATCGGCGCACGCCATCGCCTCCGCGATCGACGAGGCGAAGGCGGCACGCGAGGCCGGCGAGGCGCGCGTCATCCTGTTCAACCTCTCCGGCCACGGCTTCCTCGACCTCGGCGCGTACGAGCAGTACTTCGCCGGTGAGCTGGAGGACTACGAGTTCCCAACGGAGATGCTCGACGAGGCGCTGAAGGGCGTGCCGCGCCTCGGGTAGCGTCACGCCTCGCATCTGACCAACGGAGCGGGGGCCGGCTGGCCCCCGCTCTGCACGTCCGAGGCGTGCCGGGCGGCCTCCAGCCTCCGCGCGGTTCGACGTATGCTGTCGCGCGGAAGGTGGCGGCAACATGGCACGTCGGGCGGCAGCGTCCGGGGGCGGCGCGTGAGCGCGACCACGTCCCGGCGCACGGCGACGAGCGCGCTCGTGGCGCTTGGCATCGCGGCGGTGGTGCTCCTCGCGGTGGGCGGGGCGACGGTGATGCGCGCCGGAGAGCCGGATGCCTCGCTGACGGTCGCGGTCGCGACCGCCACACCAACGCCCACGCCCTCACCCGCCCCGACCGAGGAGCCGACGCCGGTGCCGTGGCCGATCCCGGCCGCGCGCATTCCCCTCGGTGAGTCCGCCGGCCTCTCCAACCCGATGTCGGCGGACTTCCCCGCCCCCGCGCTGGACGAGGCGGTCTCCGAGCCGAACGAGGCGCGCGTGGTCCGGATCGTGGCGCCGTCGCTGGACATCGACCATCACATCATCACGCTGGGCGTCACGAACGGCGGCATGGACGCGCCGCCGTCATCGGACGCGCACGCCGTCGGGTGGTATCTGCCGGGCAGCGGCGGCTTCGACTTCGGCGTGCCCGGCGACGCGGACAACTCCGTGTTCGCGGCGCACGAGTCGTGGAGCAAGGAGCGCGGCCCGTTCTACCGGCTCCACGAGGCGCGCACCGGCGAGGAGATCTACCTCGACATGGCGGACGGCGAGCGGCGCATCTACCAGGTGGCGCGCGTGACGCGCTACACGCTGGACGAGATCCCGATGCGCGAGGTGCTGTGGCCGAGCGACCGCCCGAAGCACGAGGAGTGGCTGACGCTTTACACCTGCGGCGGCGAGATCATCTACGGCGGCAACGGCTTCGGCGACTACCTCGCACGGGACGTACTCGTCGCGAAGTGGGTGGGCTCCACGCGCACCCCGGTCGCCGACGCCAGCGCCGCCGCGATCGAGTAACGCCGCGCGCCCGCGGGCGCCCGGCCGCCAACGATGCGGCGTCACCGGTGATGGCGCCACGACGGGATATCCTCCGCAACGAGCGGACGGGCGAAGTGGTATCCCTGCAGCGAGTCGACCCCTTCACCAATCAGCCATTCCGCGGTGGGCTGATCCTCGACGCCTTCCGCCACGATGACCGCGCCGATCGCCTTCGCCATGGCGACGGTCGACCGGACGATCGCCGCGTCCGTGGGGCTGGCGAGCACATCTCGCACGAACGCGCGGTCGATCTTCACGACATCGATCGGCAGGTCGCGTAGCAGCGAGAGCGACGAGTAGCCGGTCCCGAAATCGTCGAGCGCGACCGAGATGCCGAGTTCACGCAGCGCGACCAGCGTCGCCCGCGCGCGCTCGAGGTCGGCGAGGACCCCGCTCTCGGTCACCTCGATCTCCACGAGGTCAGGACGGATGCCGGCGAGGCGGATGGTGGTCGCCAGCAGTTCCACGCACTCTTCCGCCAGTAGGGCGCTGGGAGAGAGGTTCACCGCCACCCGCACCTCTCGGCCGTGCGCCGCCGAGGTCGCGACCTGGTTGAAGGCCCGAAAGCAGACGAACGGCGTGATGACGTCGCGGACGAGGCCGTGCTGCTCGGCAACGTCCAGGAACTCCCCGGGAGGCACCAGGCGTCCCCCGCGATCCCAGCGAATGAGCGCCTCCACGCACTCAATCTCGGCGTGACGGTTGACCCGAGGCTGGTACAGCAGGACGAACTCCCCGGCCGCCGCCGCCGCGCGGATATCAGTCAGCGTCCCGAGCTCGAACGCGGACGGACCGTCTCTCGCGGGATCGGCGATGACGAGGCGGCGGTGCCCGACTCCCGCACGCCCCAGCGCGGAGTCCGCCAGCGTCGAGACGGCGATCGGGTCCCGGTCGTGATCCGGGTAGTGAGCAGCCGCGATGGAGAAGTCGATGATGACCTGCGACGCTCCGTCGTTGACCTCGAACGGCTCTTCGAGGAGCGGCGCGATCTGGTCGCGCAGGTATGGGAGCAGATCCTCGGTCGTCAGGTCGTCCACCGTGAAGACGAAGCGCCGCCACTCACGCGCAACGATCCCATCGAACCGCCCCCGCAGCCGCCTCGCGACCTCCCGGACAAGGGCCGTGCCCGCCTCCAGGCCCATCAGGCGGTTCACCTCCCAGACCCTGGCGAGGTCCAGGACGAAGTACCCGTAGGGCCGGTCTGGTTCGCGCTTCACCCGGTCGAAGATCGCCAATGACGCGCCGCGGCGACTGAGCAGCCGCGTCTCCGCGTCATGCTCCGCGAAGTACTGAATTCGCTCCTCGTAGGCGATGCGCTGCATGGCGCTCTCGAGTTCGAGGGCGATCGAACGCGGCAACTGTCGCTCCTCGGCAAGGAACGGCCCTTCGTCGGACGCATCGAACGCACGCAGGTAGGCGACGGCGACGCGCCCCACTGCGACGCCATCCAGGTGGAGAACTTCCTCCTGGACCCATTCGGTGTCGATGTACCCGGGCGTCCGCACCTCGAGCGCGCCGACCGTGGCGAGGGCCGCCGCGTGATCGACGTACTGCCACCCTCGGGGGATGAGCGGGACGACGGTGTCCAGGAGTTCCTGCCGGGAGGTCGCCCGGTGGCAACGCAGGCTGACCTCCCGAATCGTGTCGAGTTCCTTCAGGCGCTCACGAAGCGCCCACTCCTGTCCCGACTCGGATTCCACGGATCTCTCGAGGTTCCGGCGGCCACACGGAACATGGCGCGCCTGACGGCATGCGGACGCAACTACTGTACCCCGTGGCTTCAACGTCTATAGCACCGCTCAACAACTCCGGCGGCTACGGCCCGGCACCGCACCTTGACGCACCCGCCATGATGCTCGTGATGGCGCGCCGCCTCGGTGCGTCCGAAGGGAGGCGTCGGTGGACTTCCAGGACATCATCTACGAGAAGCAGGCGCCGATCGCCTACGTGACGCTGAACCGGCCGGAGAAGGTGAACGCGCTCTCGCAGAACCTCCAGGCGGAGGTGCGCGCGGCGTTCGAGGATGCCGGGTGGCACGACGATTCGATCCGCGTGATTGTGCTGAAGGCGAACGGGCGCGCGTTCAGCGCGGGCTTCGACCTCAGCGGCGGCGGCGGGCCCTCCAACGCGCACACGATCCGCACGCGGTTCCTCCACGGCAAGGGGTTCAGCGCGTCGGCGTGGTGGGACGTGTTCTGGAACAACCCGAAGCCGATCATCGCCCAGGTGCACGGCTTCTGCATCGCCGGCGGCTGCGCGACGGCGTCGTTCTGCGACCTGCGGATCGCCTCGGAAGACGCGATGTTCGGCGCGCCGGAGATCCGCACGGGCGGGCCGTACATCCCGGCGGTGTGGCCGTGGATCCTCGGCCCGACGAAGACGCGCGAGCTGCTCTACACCGGCAACCTGATGAGCGCGGAGGAGGCGCACCGCGTGGGCTTCGTGAACCAGGTGGTGCCGCGCGAGCAACTCGACGATGCCGTGCGCACGACGGCGCTGACGATCGCGAAATTGCCCGCGCACACGGTCGAGTACAACAAGAAGCTCATCAACATGGCGTACGAGCAGATGGGCATCCGCCAGGTGATCGAGCGTTCGCTGGAACTGGAGGCGAACGCGCTGGCGAGCGCGGACTCCTCGCCCGAACTCACCGAGTACAACAAGGTGCGCGCGGAGCAGGGGCTGAACGCTGCGCTCTCCTGGAACGCGGCGCGCTTCGCGGACGAGGACGCCTGGTTCAAGACCGCTCGCAAGCGGACGTAGGCGCGGCCTACTCCGCCGGGCCGGTGGCGAGGACGCCGCGTTCGATGAGCGCGGCGACCTCCGCCTCCGTGAAGCCAGCCTGCGCCAGCACGTCCACGCTGTGTTCGCCGGGCTTCGCCGCGCCTCGGGTCGCCCCGCCGGGCGTACGCGAGAGCTTCACCGGCGTGTTCGCGACCTTGAGCGAGGCGCCGGTCCACGTCGGCAGCTCCACGATCATGTCGCGCGCCAGCACCTGCGGGTCGCGCGCCGTGTCGGCGATGGTGTTGAGCGGGCCCACGAGGAACTCGTCGCCCAGTTCCTCCAGCCACTCCGCCACCGTGCGCTTGCGGAACGCCTCGAACAGCATCGGTTCGAGGACGTCGTAGTGCTTCGTGCGATTCGCGTTCTCGAAGTAGCGCTCATCCACGGCGAGTGCGTCCAGGCCGATCTTGCCGCAGAAGAACTGCCAGTTGTTGTCCTTCACCCCGGCGACCACCACCCAGCCGTCGCTGGCGGGGAACGCCTGGTGCGGGGTGGCGAGCGGATGCCGCAGCCCGGCGCGCTTCTGCACCTCGCCCGTGGCGAAGTAGCGGATGATCGGGTTCTCCATCAGCGCGACCTGGCAGTCCAGCATGCCGATGTCCACATGCTGGCCCTGGCCGCTGCGCTCGCGCTCGACGATCGCGGAGAGCACGCCGATCGCGGTGAAGAGCCCGCCCGCCATGTCGCCGATCGAGTAGCCGGCGCGCGATGGGAGCGGGTCGCTCTCGTGGCCGGTCGTGCTCATCAACCCGCCCATGCCCTGCACGATAATGTCGACCGCACCGCGGTCGCGGTACGGACCGGTCTGACCGAAGCCGGAGGTGGAGGCGTAGATGAGGCGCGGGTTCACCTCGCGCAGCGCTTCGTAGCCGAAGCCCAGACGATCCATGGTGCCGGGCGAGAAGTTCTCCGTGAGGACATCCGCCTCGCGCACGAGGCGGTGGACGACCTCCTGCGCCTCCGGTGCCTTCAGGTCCAGCATGAGGCTCTTCTTGCCGCGGTTCACGGAGAAGAAGTAGGTGCTGACGCCGTGGACGTAGGGGCCGTTGCCCCGGCGCTTCTCGTTCTGGAACGGCGTCTCCACCTTCCAGACCTCCGCGCCGAGGTCAGCGAGCACCATCACGCCGTACGGGCCGGCGAGCGCCCACGTGAAGTCCAATACCTTGATGCCTTCGAGCGGTCCGGGCATGAGGGCCCTCCCTCCGGCGCGGCCTACCGGCCGGTCACGCGACGGGTCGCGTCGCGGAAGCGTGCGCTCTGCTCATCGCTGCCGCGGAGGCGGCGGTTGATCGCCTCCTCCTCCTCGCGCGCGGCATCGTCCAGCGTCGCCATATCGATCACGCGCTTCGCGCCCTGCACCGCGGCCGCGGAGTGGGCGGCGATGGTCTGCGCCATCTCCATGGCGGCCGGGAGCAGCGCGTCGCCCGGGAAGAGACCGCTGACGAGGCCGGACTCCAGCGCCTCGCGCGCCTCGAAGGTGCGGGCGGTGTAGATCCAGTCCTTCGCACGGGATGTGCCGACGAGGCGCGGGAGGGTGGCGGCGGCGACCACCAGGCCGTACTCAGCGCCAGGGATGCGGAACGTGGCGTGATCCGCGGCGAGGCGGATGTCGCAGCCCACCGCGAGGCGCAGGCCGCCGCCGTAGCAGTAGCCGTTGATCGCAGCGATCACCGGCAACGGCGTGGTGCCGAGTTCGACCGTGCCGTTCTTGCGTTCCTCGCGCGGTGGGAGGGGGTTGGCGTCCTGTTCCAAGCCGGCCATCTCCGTCATGTCGCCGCCGGAGCAGAACGACTTCTCGCCCGAGCCGGTGATAACGATGACGCGGACACCGGCTTCCGGGGCGCGCGCGATCGCGGCGCCGAGGTAGTGGTGGAGCACGGCGTTCAGCGCATTGAGCCGGTGGGGACGGTTGAGCGTGAGGAGCAGCACGTCGCCGTGGCGCTCCTCCAGCAGAACGGGTGCAGCAGAATCCGCCATCCGGTACGCCTCCGTGTCAGGGCGGCGCACACCTGCGCCCGCCAGACGCGGACGGTATCACGAGTGGCATAGCCCTCGGTGGGCGTTGAGTTATGGCGTGTGCCGGCGGAGGAAGTCCAGGATCGCGGCCTCGCCCTCCGGCGTGTTGCTGGCGGCACCGTGCTCGAGGCCGTCGAACAGGCGCACCTCCACGTTCGGCATCCCCTGCGCGAGGCCGGTCCAGTCCACCTCCGGATAGACCGTGTCGCCCGTCCCGTACACCACGAGCACCGGCATCTTCAGTTCGCGGAACCGCTTCGAGGCGTCGAACTCGAGGTGCGCGGCGTACGTGCGGAGTTCCGCGCCGTACTTGTAGACGCGCTCCTCCTTCGGCACCTGCGCGAGTTGCGCCTGGATCGCAGCACGGCGCTCATCGCGCTGCCGCTGCTCCTCCTCCGATTGCGCGGGACGCTGCGCGGCGAAGAGGTTGAGGCCCACCGTGCCGCCCTCGCGGCGCGCTTCGTAGGCGGCGTCCACGCCCTTCGTGTTGAGGACCTCGATGCGCTCGCGCAGCTTGCCGAGGAGGTCGGGGTCGCGGGAGAGCCACGGCGCGGTTTCCGCGATCACGAGGCCGGCGGCGGCGGCCGGGTGGTCGAGGCCGAACGTGGTCGCAATCGGCCCGCCGGCAGAGGTGCCCCACACGAACGCCCTCGGGTGGCCGAGGTGGCGCAGCAGTTCGCGGATGTCGCTCGCGAAGAGGGACATGGTGTGCGGCACGTCCGGAAACGCCGAGCGCCCCGAGGAGCGCCGGTCGGGGAGGATGACGGTGAAGTGCTGCGCGAACCGCTCCACCCACGCCGGCACGTTGCCGCCCGCGCCTGTGCCGAGGCCGCCGAACCCGCCGTGCGCGAAGACGAGCGGGAAGCCGCTGCCGTAGGTCTCGTAGTAGATCTCGGTGCCGTTGATTGCTGCGGTCGGCATGGCGTCCTCCTCCGGGCCCTCGCAGAGCCTCGTCGGGCGGATGATTGCACGGCCGCGCAAGCCTCCGCGCCGCCGGGGCGAGCGGCTACGATGCCGCCGCAGCCACGCAGGAGGTGACCCCATGGCCGACGAGCCTCGCGTCCGGTACGAGACGAGCCACGACGGGCAGATCGCCGTCATCAGCATGGACCGCGTGCGGTACCGGAACGCGCTGAGCCAGCAGATGATGGACGAACTGGACGAGGCGTTCGAGCGGGCCGCCTCGGACGACGGGGTGCGGGTGATCGTGCTGCGGGGCGAGGGCCCCTCGTTCACCGCAGGGCACGACCTGGGGTCACCGGACGCGGTCGCGATGCGCGAGGAGCGGGCGGGCGAGTCGATGGGGCAGCGCTACCCGCGCACGCGCGCGATGGACGTGGACCCACACCTGCGCTGGCGCGCGATCCCGAAGCCGACGATCGCGATGGTGCAGGGCGCGTGCATCTACGCCGGGTGGATGCTCGCCTCCGCGATGGACGTCATCTTCGCCTCGGACGATGCGCAGTTCCTGCCGACGAACTTCGCCTACTTCGCCGTGCCGTGGGACATCGGCGTACGGCGATCGATGTACCTGATGTACGACAACCGCTTCCTCACGGCCGCCGAGGCGCAGGAGTGGGGCTTCGTGTCGGAGGTCGTGCCCCTCGACCGCCTCGAGGAGGCGACGATGGCGTACGCGGAGCGGGTGGCGGCGCAGGACCCGTTCCAGTTGCGGATGATGAAGCACTCCATCCTGCAGATGCAGGAGATCCAGGGTTTCACCGCACACATCTACTCGTCCTACTCGGACCGGATGGTGCGCGCCGCGAACACAGCCCCGATCACCGCCGAGCCCGCGGAGGGCCAGAGCCGGCGGCGCTACCTGAGCGTGGAGCGTGCGCGCGCGAACCGCGAGCCGGGCGAGTAGCCCCGGCGTAGCGGAACGCCGTCAGCGGACGGTGATCGTCCCGACCATGCCGCCGCGGCGGTGGCCCGGCACATCGCAGAAGAATTCCAGCGTACCCGCCTCGTTGAGGCGCAAACGTACCTCGCCGCGCTCCCCCGGCCGTAGCGGCATGTGGAGCGCACGCGAGGAGTGGTGCCCCTGCTCGGTGCGCTCGCGACGGTAGGCGAACGCTCCGGCGAGCGCCTCGACGGTGAAGTCGTGCTCAACGTCCCCATCGTTCAGGAACTCAATAGCGATCAGCGCGCCGGGCGTCGCCTCGATCTCCGCGGGGTCGAAGCGGATGTCGCGCATCGTCACGGTCGCACGGACGTCCGGCTCGAGGTCGAAGAGCGCCTGGTCGCCGGTGTCTGCCGGGGCGGCTGGCGAGGAGCAGGCGAGCGCCAACATCGCCACGAGTGGGGCGAAGACGGCGAGCCGGGGGAGTGAGGTGGGACGCGTCACGCGCGGAGGATAGCGGAGCCCGGGCGGATGGGCTCGTGCCCACCCGCCCGGACGCGAGCGCCTAGCGCGCGGCCGTTCGGCCTCCCAGCAGGCCGGCAACATGGACGGCGATGCCGAGGAGCAACGCCAGCCCGAGCAGCGGCGTGCCCGCGTGGATGAGCGGGTTCTGGTCGGCCAGCAGCCCGCCCAAGAACAACCCGATTCCGACGGTCGCCCCGCCGAAGACCAGGTGATCCACTACCGGCGGGCGTGCGGCACGGTTGAGCGTGGACACCCAGCCGAGGATCGAGACGGTCAGCACCCCAACGAAGATCGAATGGTCGAGCGCCAGCAGCAGCCGGCGCGGGGTCGCCTCGAAGTCCTCGGCGTAGTTGCTGATCAGGTAGACGAAGATCGTGATGTTCGCGACGAGGAAGAGTAGCGCGACCACGCCGTGCCGCTCCGATCCGCCGGCCCACGAGACACCTCGGGCAACGGGGACGAGACGCCACAGGAAGATCGCAAGCCCCGCGATCTCCAGCGGCAGGCTCAGCATGATCAGCGGCAGCACATCGAGCAGGACGCCGAGGACGACGGCAACGCCTCCGAGGAACGGGAAGCCGATCTGAAGCGTACCCGGCCGCCCGGCGCGGTCCTGCGCGCTCGCCGGGCGCATCACCCACTCGGCGAAGGCCATGCCCACGGGGATGAGAAAGCCCACCACCATCGTGGCCGGATGCGCCTCGCCGATCGTCTCGGCGATGCCGAGGTCCGGGTTCGAGATGCGCAGCCCGAGCAGCACGCCGAGGACGGCGCCGATCACCGAGGTGGCGAGGCCAGCGAGCAGGCCGAGATGCGGGACGCTGAGCGCTCGCCCTCGGGCCTGCGAGAAGCCCCAGACCGCCATGACGACGATGACGGCGGTCATCACCGTGCCCATGACCGGACGCGCCACACTGGTCGTGGTCATGAAGGCGACGTTGTAGCCCGCCGCGACGAGGGGGGACAGGCGCGCCGTCCAGACGATGAGGGGTGGCCTACCGCTCCCCGGGCCGAACAGCGTCAGGCTCCCGGCGAACACCGCCATGGTGATCCAGCCGAGCGTCCCCACGTGCAGGTGCGCCAGGAGGATCTTCCGGTCGAACTCGACGAGGTCGAGCCCGTTGAGGATGCCGATCGCGACGGTGTAGGCGAACAGTGCGAGCGCCGCCGTGAGGATGAGGCGGATCTCAGCGGCGAACGGCGACGACGGAGCCGGTGTGGTGGAAGCGGCCATGGAGCGTCTCCCGGGGGAATCCCCCGAACGCCCTCGCCGCGCCGTGATTATGTACGTTGTAACGGTGCGCGTCCACCGGTGCCTCGTGCGCCGTGCCGCCAGCGGCAGCGCACGAGGCACCGAAGGGCGTGGGTCAGACGATGGCGTCGGCCTCCTCGGCGCGGCGGATCGCCTCCATGATCGCGGCGGCCAGGGCGCGTCCGGAGGCGGCGTCCATCTCCACCGCGACGCGCGCGCCCGAGGGCGACTCGATGAAGTCGATGTTCAGCGCGTGCTCGTCGGTCAGGTGGATCGGGTGGTCGTAAGAGACCAGCGCGTTCTTCACGCGGAACCAGCCGTCCGTGCCCTTCCCCGCCCCGGTGATCGCCGTCTGCTCAACGATGTTCGTGCACACAGTCCGTCTCCCGTCGTGCGGTGCTACGCGAGGTGCTTCTCGAAGAAGGCCCACACCTTGTTCCAGCCATCGACGGCCTGCTCCTGCCGGTAGGCGGGGCGGTCGTAGTAGAAGAAGCCGTGGCCGGCACCGTCGTACCGGTGGAACTCGTAGTCCTTGCCGTGCGCCTTCAGCGCCGCCTCGTGCTGGTCGACCTGGTCCGGCGTGGGGGAGCGGTCCTCGTTGCCGAAGATGCCGATGAGCGGGCAGCTGAGGTTCGCCGTCATGTCGACCGGCGCGACCGGGCGCATCGGCGTCAGGTCTTCCGGCTTCGTCACGACGACGCCACCACCCCAGAGGTCGGCGGCGGCGGCGAACTCGGTGCTCTGGCAGACGGTGAGGAACGTGTGACGTCCGCCGGAGCAGGTGCCGATGAGGCCGACCTTGCCGTTGTTGTCCGGTAGCGCCTTCACGTACTTCGCCGCGGCGACCACGTCCTCCACCACCTGTGCGTCCGGGACGCCTCCGGCGGCGCGCATCAGCACCATGACATCTTCGACGGTGCCGTGGCCGAGGCGTTCGTACAGGTTGGGGCAGATCGCCTGGTAGCCGCGCCGCGCGAAGCGGAACGTGGCCTCCTTGTACCAGTCGTCCCAGCCGGGGGCGTGGTGGATCAGCACCATCGCCGGGTGCGGGCCGGGCGTGGTGGGCCGCGCGACGAACGCGCGGATCTGGTCGCCGCCGGCGCCGGTGATCATCACCGTCTCCGCGACAATGCTCTCCTGCTGGTCAGTCCGATAGGCCGCCATGCGGTCCCCCTCTGCATGATGTCGGTCGATTGGCCCAGGGCCGCGACAGGATACGCCGCGCGGTACGCCTCTGCGGATCAGGCGTACGAGAGGTTGCGGTCGAGCATTGCCCGCGCGATGACGACGCGCTGCACCTCGGACGTGCCCTCCACGATCATCAGCTGGCGCGCGTCGCGGTAATGGCGCTCCAGCGGGTGGTCCTCCATGTACCCCTGTCCGCCGAGGATCTGGATCGCCTCGCTCGCCACCCGGTTCGCCATCTCGGTCGCGAACGCTTTCGCGATCGAGAGCATGTGGCCGTGCTCCGGGCCGTACTGGCCCTGGTCCACCATCCAGCACGCGCGGTAGACGAGCATCCGCGCTGCCTCGATCTCGATCGCCATGTTCGCGAGTTTGAACTGGATCGCCTGCAGGTCCGCGATCGGGCCGCCGAAGGCGCGGCGTTCGCGCGCGTAGTTCAGCGCGTACTCCGTCGCGCCCTCCGCGAGACCGACGCCGCGCGCGCCGACGGCGGGACGCAGTGAGTTCAGCGTGGCGAGCGGGCCCTTCATCCCCAGCGGCGCGCCGCCCACCATCGCGTCGTGCGGGACGCGCACGTGGTCGAACGTGAGCACCCCGGTGGGGACGCCGCGCACGCCCATCTTGCGGTCGATGGACGTGACCTCGAAGCCCGGCGTGGACGTCGGCAGGACGAACGCCGCGAGAGAGCGCGGGTCGGGGGGCGCGGTCTTCGCAAAGACGATCACCTGGTCGGCAACCGGGCCGCCAGAGATGTAGCACTTCTGCCCGGTGATCACCCACTCGTCGCCATCGCGCTCGGCGCGCGTTTGCAGGCTGGCGACGTCCGAGCCGGCGTCCGGCTCGGTGAGGCAGAACGCCGCCTTCACCTCGCCTCGCGCGACAGGGCCGATGAAGCGCTCCTGCTGCTCCGGCGTGCCGAAGAACTTGATCGTGTGCGTGGGCAGCGAGGAGAGCAGCAGCATCAGCCCGGCGGAGCAGTCGTACTTCGCGACCTCCTCGATCGCGAGCGCGAGCGCGAACAACCCCGCATCCGAGCCGCCAACGGCCTTCGGGAGCGTCAGCCCCAGGAGGTCGGCCTGCCGGAACGCCTGGAAGTAGTCCTCCGGGTACTGGGCGGCGCGGTCGACCTCGGCGGCACGAGGCGCCACGACCTCCCGCGCCACGCGGCGGGCGCTGTCACGGATGAGGGTCTGCTCCTCCGAGAGGGCGAACTGCATCTGGGCCTCCTGGCTGTGCGCGTCGGTCGGAGCCGCACTATACGGAAGCCGCGGGAGGCCCGGCACGCTGCGCTCGCGCTGTCGTACCGTAGCGGCCACGCCACACACCGCCTGCCGGGAGGAGCCACACGATGGTCGACACGGGACTGCCGAAGCGGACGCTCGGACGGACCGGCCTGCAGGTCACCACGCTCGGCTACGGCGCGATGTCGCTGGACGACCGCTTCGGCCGCGCGGTCAGCGTGGAGGAGGCGCGGACGATCCTCAACGCCGTCCTCGATGCCGGCATCAACCTCATCGACACCTCCCCGGACTACGGGCCGAGCGAGGAGTACATCGGCGCGTCGATCGCGCACCGGCGGGACGAGTTCGTGCTCGCGAGCAAGGCGGGCTGCCCGGTGGATGTCGACGCCGGTCAGCAGGGCCATGTCTACACGCGTCGCAACGTGATCGCCGGCGTGGAGCAGAGCCTGCGTCGCATGCGCACCGACCACCTGGACATCGTCCAGTTCCATGGCAGTCCCTCGCGCGCCGCGCTGGAGGAGGATGGCGTGATCGAGGCACTGGAGGCGCTGCGCCGCGACGGCAAGGTGCGCTTCATCGGCATGTCGGGGACGCTGCCGAACCTCACCGACCACCTCGCGATGGGTGTGTTCGAGGAGTACCAGATCCCGTACTCGATCGTGCAGCGCGAGCACGAGGCCGCGATCAGCGAGGCGGCACGCCTCGGCGCGGGCACGGTGATCCGCGGCGGGGTGGCGCGCGGCGGCCCGTCCGAGGAGAAGGCGTGGGATGTGCGACGTCTGCCCGAGGTGCCGGCGGAGCGCCCGCGCCAGACGTGGGAGTCGGCGCGGCTGGACGAACTCCTCGGCGGGACGAGCCGGATGGAGTTCACGCTGCGCTTCACGCTCTCGCACCCGGACGTGCACACCACCATCGTCGGCACCGCGAACCTCGACCACCTGCGCGCGAACTGCGAGGTCGCGCGGAAGGGCCCGCTGCCGGCGGACGTGGTCGCGGAGGCGAAGCGGCGGCTGGACGCGCCCGCGGGCTAGCGGCCCCGCCAGACAGGCTTGCGGCCCTCGAGGAACGCCGTGCGGCCCTCGCCGAAGTCCTCGGAGAGTGCGACGCGCGTCCCGGCCCACGACTCGTTCTGCAGCTGGCGGTCGATACCCTCGCGCGTCACGTCGTTGACGATGCGTTTCGTGATCTCGATCGCGATCGTGGGGCCCGAGGCGATCCGGCGCGCGAGGTCCATCGACCGGTCCATCAACTCATGCGGCTCGACGAGGTGGTTCACGAGTCCCCATTGGTGGGCACGCTCCGCGTCCACCTCGTCGCCCGTCAGCATCATCTCGATCGCGCGCCCGCGGCCGATGAGTTGCGGCAGGTGGAACGTGCTGCCGGTGTCCGGCACGATGCCGCGCCGGATGAAGACGGCGATGAAACGCGCCTCGGTGGAGGCAACCCGGATGTCGGCCGCGAGCGCCAGCGACAGGCCCGCACCGGCCGAGACGCCGTTCACGGCCGCGATCACGGGCTTCGGATAGTGGTTGAGCGCGGAGTAGAGGACGCCCCAGTGGCCGATCGGCCCCTGGACCATGCGCCGGTAGCCGTCCTGCTCGTCGTAGCCCCTGTCGTCCTCGCGCTCCTGCGCCGTGGCGGCAAGGTCGGCACCGGCGCAGAACCCGCGCCCGGTACCGGTGATGAGCAGCACTTTCACCGCGTCGTCTCGCTCGGTCGTCTCGACGACGTGGAGGAGTTCGTGGACGAGGCGGGGCCCGATCGCGTTGAGGCGTTCCGGCCGGTTCAGCCGGACGACCGCGACCCCGTCCTCCTGTTCGTAGACGAGGTCCTGATACTCCATCGCGCGCCTCCGATCTGCCCCAGCGGGCGGTCCGGTCGCGCGCAGTATCCTCCCCCGGCGCAAGCCTGAGCGGGCGCGGCTACGTCCCGAGCGCGCGGCGGATCGCGGCGACCTCGTCGTCGCGCCAGCGACGCGAGAGCGGCGAATGCGGCGCGGTGTTCACGGAGCCGTGGAAAGCGCCCGGGTAGACGTGCAGTTCCGCCGGCACGCCGGCCTCGAGCAGCGCCCGCGCGTACGCGATGTCTTCGTCCAGGAACAGGTCGAGCGTGCCGACGCAGATGTACGCGGGCGGCAGCCCGGACAGTTCCGTCGCGCGCGCCGGCGCGGCGTACGCCTCCACGCCCGGCTGGCCGGCGCGACCGGCGAGGTAGGCGTTCCACCCGACGATGTTGGAGGCGCGACACCAGACGCGCGTGTCCTGGATGGCGTGACTGCTGGCGGTGATGTTGCGGTCGTCCAGCATCGGGTACACGAGGTGCTGGTAGCAGATCGCGATCTCGCCCCGATCACGCGCGAGCAGCGCGAGTCCGGCCGCGAGCCCCGCGCCCGCCGAGGCGCCGCCGATCGCGAGCCGCGCCGTGTCGATCCCGAGGTCGGCGGCGGCGTGTGCAAACCAGTGCAGCGCGGAGTAGCAGTCCTCCAGCGGCGCGGGATAGGGATGCTCCGGCGCGAGGCGGTAGTCGACCGAGGCGACGACCGCGCCGGCCTCCTCCGCGATGCGCGCGCAGTAGGCATCGGTCGATTCAACGGTGCCGCCGATCATGCCGCCGCCGTGGATCCAGAGGAACCCGGGCGCAGCGGCCGCGAGGCCGAGCCGCCGGTAGAGGCGCACGCGCACCGGCGGCTCACCGCCGTGGCCGGGCACCTCGCGGTCCTCGATGGCCACGGCGGCGGGGAGCGGCGCGGCGGCCGCCTGCTGACGGGCAGCGCCCGCCGCGCGGATCACGGCGACCGTGCCGGGGATATCGGAGACATCGAGCGCACGCGCCGGCACCGCCTCGAACGCCGCGCGGTGCTCCGCGTCCATGCGTGCGGCCATGTCGATACCGGTCGTGGTCATCCGCGTCCTCCTGCCTGCGCGCGTGATGGTAGGTCGCGCGACGAACGCGCGGCCACCTCCGTCCGTTCTACAGGAAACGGCCGACCACGACCGGAGGAATGCGCATGCCCGCCCTCGTCCACCGCCTGCCCGTGGCAGCGCTCGCCGCTGCGATGCTGCTGATCGCCGCGTGGCGTCCCGCCCCCGCCGAGGCACAGACGGGCGGCCTGCTCTTCCCCGCCCCCGCCGGCCAGACCTGGGAGGTCCTCGCCGGGTACAACACGCCGACGCACGAGGGAGTGGACCCCTACGCGCTCGACCTCTGGCGGGTGGACGCTGAGACCGGCGACACACCGCTCCTCGCGCCGATGAGCGGCACGGTGGGCTACATCTCCGACACCTGCGTCTCCGTGCGCACGTCCGAGGTGAACCTGCTGATGTGCCACGTCCACGCGCTGCCCGGCCTGGAGCGTGGCCAGCCGGTGCTGGCCGGCCAGCGGCTCGGCACTGTCGCGCGGGACGGCGAGGCGGAGAACTTCGGCACCGCACACATCCATCTGCAGTTGAACGCGCGCACGGACGGACGCTCCGGCGAGTCGCTCCCGTTCGACGGTGCGTACCGCCTCGATGGCGTCGCCCTGCCCGCGACCACGGCATTCAACGCGCACGCGGGGGTGCGGTTCCGCTCCACGAACGACCCGGCGAACGCGGTCCTGCGGGTGAACGGCGGCACCGACCGCCTCGTCGACCCCGGCGCGGTCGTGTCGCTCACCGCGACCGGCAACAACGTCGACGAGTACCACTGGATGCAGACCGCGGGCCCGCTCGTCGCCCTCGCGAACGAGGGACCGACGACCACGTTCCAGGCGCCGGCCGAGCCGGGCGCGGTGGTGCTGCTGCAGGTGTACGGCGCAGGGCCGCTCGGCGTGACCTCGGACGAAGTGCGGGTGACCGTGCGCTCGTCCGCCGAGGAGACGCGCGGGCGCATCCTCGCCGGGAGCGTGGCGCCGGCCGGGATCTCGCTCGTCGTCTTCGGCGGTGGCAGTACGGACGAACTGCACGCCTCGGCCGGATGCACCGCGTCGAGCGTCACGTACTGGGCGACGGTGGCCGGCGCGTTCGTGGGCTACGTGCCAGGCGCACCGGCCGTGGTCAACGCACGCTGGCTGCAGGCGTTCCCGGACGAGATCCCGGCGCACCAGCCGCTCCTCGTGCGCTGCGGCTGACGGCCCGCCCGGCGCGCCCTACTGGCTCGGCTCGCCACTGAGGAAGCGCCGGGGCGTCTCCCGCATCATCGTGTCGATCGCCTCGTCCGTGACGCCCGCGCCGCGGAGCGCGGGGATCGCCGTGGTGCTGACGAAGAGGTAGCGCGTCGGGTGGTCGCGCTCCGGCTGCCGGCCGAGTACGACCGGCGCGGGGGCGTAGTCGTGGCCGAGCATCAGGCGGTGCGCCCAGCCACGTTCCACCAATGCACGCACGGTATCGTTCCGCTCCGGCCACTGGACCCGACCGGCACGGCCGGGATAGCGGTCCATCGAGAGGTAGACGCCGGCGCGCAGCAGGTCCTCGAGGTAGGCGACATCCGTTGTGTCCGCGGAGTGGCCGATGCAGACGCGGTGCGGTGGGACGCCCTCCTCGCCGAGGAGGATCTCGATCTGGCGGCGGCCGACCTGCTCCGGCGCGGCGTGGTGGGTGCTGATCGGCGTGCCGGTGTGCAGGCTCGCGCGCGCCGCGCCGCGGAGGATGCGTTCCGCCTCCGGCGTCACCCCCTCGATGTCGTTCGCCACCTTGACGGCACCGGCGCGGATGCCGGTGTCCTCGATCCCCACGACGATCTCGCGCGTGAAGATCTCCGCGATGTCGTCCGGGTCGCGCTCCCAGAAATAGCGCGGGATGTCGCGCCAGATACCGGTCGCGACGACGATGTGCACGCCCGCTTCGCGCGCCACGTCCGCCATGTAGCGCACGTCCCGGCCGAGGTCCGGCGTAGTGAGGTCGATGATCGTGTCGATCCCGCCGGCCTTCGCCTCGCGCAGTTCTTCCACCGCGCGGCGGCGGGTTGCCTCCATGTCGAAGCGCCACGGGTAGTGGAACCGCTCCACGCCGGTCAGCACGTGCTCATGGCTCAGCACCGCGCCCAGCGCGTCCGCTTCCACCGGGCCCAGGACCGTCTGCACCACCGCCATCGCACACCTCCGTCTGCACGCGCACTGTACCCGCCGGTGCCGGATTCGTGATGGCGGGCGTCACAATCGCCCGTGCCGGAAGGCAGTCGTAGAGTGGACGCTCACCCCGCTGCTCCATGACATCGAGGCCGCTGCGTGCGCAGCAGACTGACTCGACCGTTCTATGGCTGGTACATCGTGGTCGCCGCGATCGTCATCCAGGCGATCCCGACCGCCCTCCTCGGCCAGGCCCTCGGCTCTTATGTCGTGCTCCTGGAGCGCGACTTCGGCTGGAGCCGCACCACCCTCTCCGGTGCGTTCGCCGCGATCCGGCTGGAGGAGGGCCTGCTGGGGCCGATCCAGGGCTGGATGCTGGACCGCTTCGGGCCTCGCGCGGTGATGCGCGTGGGCGTGATCGTGTTCGCGGCGGGCTTCTTCATCTTCGCCCAGGTCAACTCCGTTTTCGCGTTCTATGTCGCGGCGCTCGTCCTCGCGGTTGGCGCCTCGCTCGCGGGCTTCCTGTCGGTCACGACGGCGATCGTGAACTGGTTCGAGCGCAAGCGATCGCTGGCGATGGGTATCGCGCTCCTCGGCACCGCCGTGGGCGGCCTGCTGGTGCCGCTGGTGGTGCTGGGCATGGAGGCCTGGGGCTGGCGCGCGATGGCGAACATCTCCGGCGTCATCGTGCTGACGGTCGGCTTCGCGGTGGTGCAGGTGGTGCGCCACCGCCCGGAGCAGTACGGCATGCTGCCGGACGGCCGCCAGCCGGCACCCGTCGCGGAGCCGGACGGCCCCTCCACGGACCGCGTGATCGGCCGCTCGATCCCGATCGAGGAGGACGAGCCCTCCATCACCGCGCGCGCGGCGATGCGGATGAAGGCGTTCTGGTACATCTCGCTCGCGCACACCGCCTCGGTGCTGGTGGTGTCCGTGGTGATGGCGCACTTCGTGCTGTACGTAACCACGTCGCTCGACTACACACTGGCCGAGGCGGCGATGTTCGGCGTGGTGCAGCAGGTGACGAACTTCGCGGGCCGCCCCCTCGGCGGCTGGCTCGCCGACCGGACGAGCTCCCGTG
>WBZO01002895.1_pt1 | contig 21207 bp, 21 predicted proteins | sample 5204261 | NCBI WGS metagenome assembly WBZO01 (sample SAMN12412400, study PRJNA552823) | activated sludge metagenome | isolation source: activated sludge from anammox sidestream of wastewater treatment plant... | place: USA: North Carolina | collected 2017-09 | reverse complement strand
CTACTTAGTTTTGATACGTCAATTTCTTCGTGCACCGGGCAGAGCGGTCAGTGTTATTTACGCTATTGGAAGTCGAGAATAATTACATCCCGTATGGATAATGTCACAGATGAAATTTGAGTTTTTTGCTAATTTTGAAATGTGATCCCGATGATATGCAGGAAAAAAAGTCCAAAAAACCATAAATGACTTGTTATCTAATACATTTTCTGATAATACTATGCGATTTTTGTACGCTACAGGAATTGAAGAGGAGCCTTAAAGATGCCAAATGAGCTGCAAAGTAAACAAGTGACTCCCTATGAACCGAAAGCAGGCGAAGAATACATGAGTCCTGATCAACTGGTGCATTTTCGTAAGATACTGGAAGACATGAAGGTTGAATTAGGGCAGGATATTGACCGTGCTGTTCATACGATGCAAGATGAAGCGACGGTTTTTGCCGATCCAAATGATCGCGCCAGTCAGGAATCCGATATGACGCTTGAGCTGCGTAATCGTGACCGGGAGCGTAAACTGATCAAGAAAATCGATGAAATCATAGGCAAGATTGATTCCGGGGATTACGGTTACTGTGAAAGCTGTGGTGTGGAAATTGGATTGAAGCGTCTGGAAGCGCGTCCTACAGCGACACTTTGCATTGATTGCAAAACATTGGATGAAATGCGTGAGAGGCAGATAGCGAAGTAGATGTTAGGTGTAATGAATAGCTGTCGGGTATAGTTATGATTGGAACAACAAAAGCCCTGCTTTAAAGGCAGGGCTTTTGTTAGGGAAGCTCTGAAAAACTACTGCGCTCGGTCATACTGTGTTGAAATCAGACTCAAAATGCTCATTTACCTTTTGTAAACTGCGCTTTTTCATCTGATTTCGCCTTGCCTGACCGTCGCTCGCTACCTTTTTCAGAGCTTCCTTAGGTTAAAGTTAAAAAATAAATACCAATACCGCGATTTAAGTCTCTTCTGTAGTAGTGGGATCTGTACTACTTTCGTCGGCTGCCGCAGCTTTCATGCTTAAGCGTAATCTCCCTTTGTCGTCCGCTTCGAGCACTTTAACGCGGACTTGCTGACCTTCGTTCAAATGATCGGAGACATTGCTGACACGCTCATTCGCAATTTGTGAAATATGCAACAAACCGTCTTTTCCGGGCAGCACGCTGACAATTGCGCCAAAATCAAGTAATTTCAGCACCACTCCCTCATAAATTTTTCCAACTTCCACTTCAGCGGTAATGTCTTCAATGCGTTTCTTAGCCAGTTCGCCGCCTTCCGCGTTGACACATGCGATTGTTACTTGACCATCATCGGTGATGTCGATGGTGGTGCCGGTTTCTTCCGTTAGTGTCCGGATGACAGCACCGCCTTTACCGATCACATCGCGGATTTTCTCCGGATTGATTTTTAATTTGATGATACGCGGTGCGTGAACTGAGATATCTTCCCGGGTTGACGGCAAGGCTTGTTTCATAATTTGCAGGATGTGCATTCGCCCTTCGTGCGCTTGTATCAGGGCTGCATGCATGATTTCTTTGGTAATGCCTTGGATTTTTATATCCATTTGGAGTGCGGTAATACCTTTTTCGGTGCCTGCCACTTTAAAATCCATGTCGCCGAGATGATCCTCGTCGCCCAAAATATCGGTCAGTACAGCAAAACGGTTGCCATCTTTAATCAAACCCATGGCGATACCGGCAACATGCGCTTTCAGGGGCACACCGGCATCCATCAGCGCAAGACAGCCGCCGCAAACCGATGCCATGGAGCTGGAACCGTTGGATTCGGTAATTTCCGATACGACGCGCAATGAATACCCGAATTCTTCAGGTGTGGGCAATACCGCAGCAAGAGCGCGCTTCGCAAGACGGCCGTGACCAATTTCACGGCGTTTGGGTGTGCCGACGCGGCCGATTTCTCCGGTTGCGTAAGGCGGCATGTTGTAGTGCAGCATGAACCGGTCGTTATAATCACCCTGCAGCGAATCGATTTTTTGTTCATCGCGCGCGGTGCCCAGCGTTGCAATCGCTAACGCCTGAGTTTCGCCCCGCGTAAACAGTGCTGAGCCATGCGTGCGCGGCAGTATGCCGTTACGGATTGTGATGGGGCGGACCGTGCGAGTGCCGCGGCCATCAATCCGGGGTTCTCCATCCAGGATTTGGTTGCGCACAATTTTTGATTCCAATGCGAAAAAGGCTTCTTTGAATGATTGGAGATCAGGTCCTTCTTCCGTATCGACACCCAATTCCGCAGAGATGCGCTGACTGATTGCCTCGATTGCTTCAGTGCGTGCCTGTTTTTGTTTGATTTTATATGCTTGCCGCAAATCGGCTTCTGCCAGTCCGGTAATCTTTTCCTCGAATGCAACATCTTTTTCCGGTGGTGTCCAATTCCAGGCGGTAACACCGGCTTCATCTGCAAATTCGTTTATTGCATTGATAACTATCTGCATTTGCTCGTGCCCGAACGTGACTGCGCCGAGCATGACTTCTTCGGAAAGCTCCATGGCTTCCGACTCAACCATCAGAACGGCTTGTTGCGTGCCTGCCACAACGAGATTCAATTGTGTATCTTTTAGTTCTGAGGTGGTTGGATTGAGAACGTATTCATTATTGATATAACCGACTCGCGCTGCGCCAAGCGGACCATCAAACGGAATACCGGAAAGGATCAATGCGGCGGAGGTGCCAATGATGGAAGGAATATCCGGGTCGACTTCATTGTCGGCCGACATTACAGTGGCCACTATTTGCACTTCGTTGTAGAAGCCTTCGGGAAAGAGCGGGCGGATTGGGCGGTCGATGAGCCGGGATGTTAACGTTTCCTTTTCGGAAGGGCGGCCTTCCCGTTTGAAAAAGCTGCCGGGTATTCTGCCAGCAGCATATGATCTTTCTTGATAATCGACGGTGAGCGGGAAAAAATCTTGTCCGGGTTTTATATTTTTTGCACCGACTACGGTAACAAGTACTACTGTATCGTCCATTGTAACCATTACGGCGCCGTGCGATTGTCGTGCTATTTCACCGGTTTCCAGTGTGAGTTGGTGGCGCCCATAGGCAATGCTCTTCTTAATAGGTTTCAATTAACAATCCTTTTTTCCTATTTGATGAATCTTTCCGAATTTTGATTTTGCTTGCAGACAGGAAGATTGATCGCATGATAATTGGGGTGAGCAATGATCCATGCGATCAATACGAACCGGTATTGAAAAGTACATTTATTTGCGTAAACCGAGACGTTCAATCAGTGTCTGATAAGAGTCTGCGTTACGGTCTTTGAGATAGTCAAGCAGCTTGCGGCGGCGGCCGACCATACGTAACAGACCGCGGCGGGAATGATGATCCTTGACATGTGTCTTGAAATGTCCGATCAAGTCATTGATTCTGGTTGTTAAAAGTGCAATCTGTACTTCTGGAGAGCCAGTATCCCCTTCGGCTCTTTGATAGTCACGCACTATCTGTGCTTTTTGGTCGATTGTAACTGACATAAATTGATTCTCCGGTGATTAAATTACTGCCATTATTAAAAGAGCGGGAATTTTACTCTTTAATCTTGTTCTTGTCCAAATCAGATCAAGACATGACATCCGGCGTGAATTAGAGGGGCGGGTAAGAAAAAATTATGCAAATGACGGTAACGCATATGCAACGCCCGGCTGGCGCAAGAGATAACAAAATAATTGATAGGGTTATCGATTTTTTATCAATTCAGTTTGCTATCTCATGCGCAGTACAGGTGAATCAGAAGATTATGGGAGAGTGGAAACACTCGCCATCAGCCAATGATGATTTTTCTGCAATACTCAAGATTTTAAACTTGTGAGTTCTCGCCTCCATTCCCCGACGGATTCGTGAACTGATCGTTCAATGCTTGAATATAATCGTTGGCTTCGTTGATGATTTCATCGATCGTTTGTTGCGCAACGTCATTCCAGCCGGCAGGTCCGCTCAGAAACATCGGACGGTACGCGGCGGTGCTTTTATTAAATGCCTGCATATATTGCTTGTAGGTTTCATGATCATTGCCGATTTCATTCGCCAGATTCTTCAATAGCTTATTGGCAACCGCACGGCGGATCGAGAAATGGATGAAAATGATGCTGATCAACAGAAAAGCGGCGATGGCGATTGCCGGCGTTTCACCGCGCGTGAGCTCTTCCTGGAATGTTTTCAAAAGGCCCCAGGATTCATTCATAGTGAGAGCGATTCCCGCCAAAAGCGCCAGTGTGCCAAAAGCCAGACCGTCAAATAAAAACACCTTGCTTTTCCATTTTTTTAGCATGTCGGAAAGCTTGTTGACGACCTGATTCTTAATGCCTTTGGCGGTTTGTTCCAGTTTTCCGACAATGCGGTAAGAGCGTTCGACTTCGATCTGATGCATTCTTGCATTGATATCGGCCATATCTTCTTCACGTTTTTTCTCGAAGCGTTCTCTGATATGCGGATTGGCGATCGGTACGGCAGCAGCTGGATTATAGATGCGGTAGAACCGTCCCGTGACTAAACCGACTTCAGCCAGAGAGCGTTGCCAAGCCGAAACAACTTCTTCCGGATTATCCTCCTGTGCCGTGACATCGATCTGGTTCAGAATGTACAGGAATTTGTTCGCATCGGCGCGATTCACGCTGGCTGATACCAAATAGGCCAGCGTATCCTGCATGGCTTTCGGCTCGGGGTGGCGCGCGTCAAAGAATACCAGCACAAGATCGGATAAATTAATAATATGCTGGGTCAAACGCAGCGTCGATGCGCGCTGATTGTCGGCGTCAAAGCCGGGGGAATCGATCAGGATTTTTCCGCGGATGTTTTCGGACGGACAGGTTTTCAGCTGCAAATAAGCATCGATGCGTTCTTGCCCGGCTTCGGAGATTTCTTCAATGCTGCGGCTGATCTGGAAAAACGGAAAACGGGGGTCGGCGTCAAGCGCGATACCGGGTAGTGTCTTTGCTTCATTGTGGCGGCTATAGCAAATGACCGTGAATTTGTCATCGACGGCTTGGTTGCCGGTGCGCTGCAGCTTCATGTCCAGATAAGAATTGATGTAGGTCGATTTTCCGGCAGAAAAAGTCCCTAATACGGCAATCATGGGCCACCAAGTAACACAAGTTGCGTAAGATTCATCTTTATTGAGTAGTCCCATGCTGTGGCCAACATAGTCCATTTTTCTAAAACTTTTCACTGCGTTGGCAAGTGTCGGGTTATCTGGATGCTCATCAGCTAAGTGTTTCTGTAAACTCTTAAGATACTTATTTATTTGTGTTGAGCTTTGTGACATAACGATCCCTTTTCAATCTTATAAAGTACACTCGAATGGTATCAGCGTGATTTTTAGGGAAGCTCTGAAAAACTACCGCGCTCGATCATGCTGTGTTGAAATCAGACTCAAAATGCTCATTTACTCCTCGTAAACTGCGCTTTTTCACCTAATTTCGCCTTGCCTGACCGTCGCTCGCTACCTTTTTCAGAGCTTCCTTGGTTTATCGATTCATTTTTTCTGCATGAGACGGCGTTGTTTTCTGCAGGTGGTTTTGGTTTTTCTGGAGTGTGCATTGACCAAAATTTTTCTGCAGCCAATGAAAACAGTTTTATGGGTAGTGCATGTTCAATGCCAGTCGATCTATGTCAGAAATTACTGCAACGGCCCCGGCGATTCTACCAAGAACACCGCTGCCGTGCCAGTATATGATATTTCTAATATTTGTACCGGTTTCGCGCAAAAAAATATTATCATAGCCCGTCTTATGCCCTTCTGCCCGCGAGCGGTTTGCAGGCGGCTGGCGCTTCTTGACCGGAAGAAAATAAAGAATCGATTACGTAAATCTCGCTGGAGAAAAATTACAACATGTCAACCGAGAGTAATGAACACCATCCCCCGCGTTCCGCTCATCTGGGCCGCTATATACTGATAGGCTTTCTTACGGTGGCGCCGTTGTGGGTGACATGGCTGGTATTTGATTTTTTATTGAATTTATTGGCGCAGATCGGCGATCCCCTGCTCAAAGGAATGGCGCGGGCCGTCCGGCCGTTCTCGGACACCACGGCCAGTTGGTTGCTCGATTCTCATTTTCAGCAAGCCGTGGCTGCGTTGCTGACTATCGTGAGTCTCTATGGCATCGGGTTGCTGGCATCTTTTGTGATTGGCAAGAAAGTCATCGGCATCTATGAATATATTCTGGCGCGGTTGCCCTTGGTGCAAACGATTTATGGCGCCACCAAGCGTTTCCTGCATACCATCAGCCAACCGCCTGTTACCGGGCAGCGCGTTGTGCTGATTAGTTTTCCATCGTCGCAAATGAAGGTGGTCGGATTTATCACCAAAGTCATGACGGATAAAGGCAGCGGGAAAAAGCTCGCCGCGGTTTATGTGCCGACCGCACCCAATCCGACATCCGGTTACATCGAAATTTTACCGATGGAGGACGTGATATTGACGGACTGGACGACGGAAGAAGCGATGACATTCGTGGTCACGGGCGGCACCAACGCGCCGGACAATTTGAATTTTTCCCATGACAAGCAGCACGTGCCGGAAGATCGGGAGCAATAAAAACGCATTCTCATAGGCTGCATCAGCCGGCCGTTGCTATTGAATCCGGTAACGGATAGGGCAGGGATTTGATTTCTAACGCCGCTCCCTGCGGTGATTGCCAATGAATCCGGCAGGTGCCGGCGCTACTTTGCTGGATTACGGCCAAAACATCAAAACCGCCTTGCGGCGCTAACGCTGCATTGACGATATTGCCGCTGGATTGATCTTGCATATCGCTGCTATACAGCGGATCACCCGCTGTGACGGTTTGCGCTGTATCGATATGCGCCAGAAACATGCGGCGCTTGAGTTTGCCGAGATATTGCGTGCGCGCCACAATTTCCTGCCCCGGATAGCAGCCTTTTTTAAAGCTCACGCCGCCGATTGCATCCAGATTGATCATCTGCGGCAGAAACATTTCCTGGGTTTCAGGCAAAATAACCGGGATTCCGGCTGCGATGGTTAACCAATCCCAGCATCCGGCGCCGGTCGCTGTTGCGTGTTGACTCAAGCGGCACCAGAGCTCGGGGGCATTTCCAAGCGTTGTGATCAATTGGATGCGTTGCTGAGAAAGATAAAGAATGCTGATTTCTTTTTCGTGCATGACTTGCAACGATTGACTGAAGTTGCTTGGAGTGCCGGTGATAGTGTCAATCAGCGCGGCGGCACGCGGTCCTGCGATGCCGATGCGAATCCAATCATCGCTTGCGTCCGTTAATGTTACTTTTGCGCGCAACACAAACATCGACAATCGTTTTTGAATGGCGGAGGCTAAATTGGCGGGCAATTGCATAAGAAAATCATCGCCTTGCTGCCAAAGCAGAAAAGTGGCCAGGATCCGGCCCTTGGGGGTGCAGTAACTGCCGTATTGCGCCTTGTGCGGATTAATTTCCCGGATATCGCAAGTAAGCTGGCCTTGCAAAAAGGTTTTTGCATCTTCTCCGGAAAAGCGAATGAGACTGTAATGCGAAAGATCGGCCAATACAGCAGTGGCGGTTCGTGTATTTTGAAGTTCCGCTGCGCTATCGCCAAAGTGAATGACGCTATGATTTTCAATAACGGCGTGATGATCGCATAAAAAGGTTTGCCAGGCTGGGTTCATACAAAACGACGAATGAGTTAAAGGGCGATGATTATACGATACCGGTCAGAGCGAGTGCATTGCCAGAGATGGGCTTCGCTATCAGGCGGCAAATATTGCTTGCTGCAATCTTGAAGGATAAACAGGCAGTTTATGTCCGATTTACTGATTCGCCTTCAGCCTTCCTATTATCTTGCGGTGCTGCTCGGTCTTGCTCATGCCGCTGCCGGCCTCGTATTATGGCCGTTGGCGCTGCCGCCGGGCGTGAAAGCGGCGATCGCTATTTTGCTGATCGTCAGCCTGATCTATTATTTGCGCAAAGACGCGTTGCTTACTGCGCATGATGCAGTCGTGGCTTTGACGTTAACGGAAGAAATGTCATGCATTCTGATCGCGCGCTCCGGCCAATCGATGACCTGCAACCTATCGGATAACACTTTTGTCGCTCCCTACCTTACCGTAATCAACTTGCAGCCGGTTGAGCAATTTTTTATGCGCAGTGTAGTGATATTACCGGATAGCATTGATGCGGAGGAATTCAGGCGGCTACGGATTTGGTTGCAGTGGAAATGGAAGAATGAACGGGAGAAGCGATAGATCTTCGGAGGGGTACTGCGGACAAAATAAATATATGACATAACTTGCTGTGATTAATGGATATTTTTTGCTTTTCAAGTGCCGGAAGATGATGCTCAAGGCCGGTTTGTAATTGATTGTGAGGTATTTTCTGACACAAGCGGTGGAAACAATTTCCACTCGGTGGAAAAATTTTCTGCTATTCTGACAATGCAAGAAGGGGTTTATTGATCAATTAAAAAGGAGAGGAAATATGCTTAAAAGAACTGTTAATGCATTGATATTGGTTCTTGTAATGGTGTTTGCTAGCAGCCATGCTTTTGCCGCCTGTAGTCTGGATACTGAAAAAGATGGAAAATCTGCTTGTGGCGCAAACCAAGTTTGCTATTTGGTTGATGGGACCTGTATTGATAAAAAGAGCCTTCCGGCTGGAAAGTCATGTAAAAAATCAGGTGTCTGCCAGAATTCCTGCGTGAAAGACGATGGTACGGAAACCAAGAGTGATGGTTCTGAAACAGGAAAATGCAGTTAATCTTTAAAAGATAGCACCATCTTGTTTTAGCCTGAGCCTGAGCCGGTTTACCGGCTTAGGCGGTTGAAAAGAATATTCTCTTCCGGTTCGTTTCTAAATTTCCCTTTGCAGTATTGTATTTTGCGCTACCGGTAACGTATCCGGGTAATCCTTGCTGTAATGCAATCCCCGGCTTTCATGACGCAGCATGGCGGATCGCACGATGAGATCGGCGCTATCGACAAGGTTGCGCAGCTCTAACAAATCACTGCTGACGCGGAAGTTTGTGTAGTATTCATTGATTTCTTCGTGTAATAGCGCAATGCGGTGCTGCGCACGCTGCAATCGTTTGGTTGTGCGCACAATACCGACATAATTCCACATAAAACGGCGCAGTTCATCCCAGTTATGCGCGATGACAATTTCTTCATCCGCATCCGTAACCCGGCTTTCATCCCAGTCAGGAAGGTGAGGTAATCCATTCGCCGGTTGATTGACGATATCATTACCGGCTGCTTGCGCCAGTACCAGGCATTCGAGCAAGGAATTGCTGGCTAAGCGGTTTGCACCGTGTAATCCGGTATGCGCGGTCTCTCCGATAGCATACAGATTGTCGAGACCGGTTTTGCCATGCTTGTCAGTAACCACCCCGCCGCAAGTATAGTGTGCTGCCGGTACGACCGGAATGGGTTCCCGGGTGATGTCGATGCCTAATTCCAGGCAACGGGCGTAAATAGTTGGGAAATGTTCTTGCAAGAAACCGGCCGGTTTATGGGATATGTCCAGATAGACGCAGTCCAGTCCTCTTTTTTTCATTTCAAAGTCGATGGCGCGAGCGACAATATCGCGCGGCGCCAGTTCGGCACGCGGATCGTGGTGCAGCATGAAACGCTCACCATTAGGTAATTTCAATAAACCGCCTTCGCCGCGCACGGCTTCGCTGATTAGGAACGATTTTGCGTGCGGATGATAGAGACATGTCGGATGGAACTGGATGAATTCCATATTGGCAATCTGGCAGCCGGCGCGCCACCCCATCGCGATGCCATCACCTGTGGCTGTATCCGGATTGGTGGTATATAAATAAACTTTACTGGCCCCTCCGGTCGCAAGTACTGTATTTTGCGCGGTGAATGTCAGTACTTTATCTTTTTTCTTGTTCAGGATATAAGCGCCAAAACATCGTTTTTGCTTCAGATTTGTATAGCCCGGTAATTTGTCGCTGGTTATCAGATCAATGGCTATATGATGTTCTAGTACCGATATGTTCGGATGATTCCGTATTTTCTGGATTAGGGCTTGCTGAACAGCTTTTCCCGTTGCATCACCGCTGTGGATGATGCGCCTTATGCTGTGACCGCCTTCTTTCGTCAGGTGATATCCCGTTTCACTCGTCCGGTCGCTGGTGAAAATAACGCCTTGGCTTATCAACCAATGGATTGCATTGGCTGCATTCTCGGCGACATATCGGGTGACTTCCTCATCACATAAACCGGCTCCAGCGACTAATGTATCGTGCACATGATTTGCTGGAGAATCGTTGGTCGATAATGCCGCTGCAATTCCGCCTTGCGCCCAAGAACTGGCGCCTGAATCAGCAGTTTGTTTAGTGACTATACAGACCTTTTTGTATTGCGCCAAATGCAAAGCCAGTGTAAATCCGGCCAGTCCGCTGCCGATAATCAAGGTATCGAAATTGTTGTTGGACATTAAGCTGAGTTTATATTTTTATAATTGATGGGTTAAAAAAATAGCAAATGCAAAATCACGCATTGGTTTTATTTTTTAAAGTCAAAAAGCTGAATTGTGAACTAATTGATAGGATTAATTGTCTTTGAAACGATTGCGATGCCATTACAGGTTTCCGAGATTCATTTGGATATGTATACTTATTCTGTTACGCCATTATGCAACATTTAATAACAGAACAAGAGTAAATTTAAATTTATTCAAAATGCTCAGGGACCAAGTTGTATGGGGGATCGGGAAATCGATCAACAGTTAGTAGAACGAGTTCAAGGCGGAGATAAGCATGCATTTGATCTACTAGTCATTAAATATCAACGAAAGCTAGCGCGCTTATTATCGCAGTTCATACGCGACGCGGCCGAAGTTGAGGATGTGACGCAAGAAGCTTTTATTAAAGCGTATAGAGCCTTACCTTCATTTCGTGGAGATAGTGCTTTTTATACATGGCTATACCGGATTGGTATTAATACAGCAAAGAATTTTCTAGTATCTCAAGGACGCAAGCTTCCGACATTGCAGGGATTCGACAATGAGGATGCTGAAGATTTTGAAGATAGCGGTTTGCTGAAGGAAATGAATACGCCCGAAAGTGAACTGATGAGCCAAGAAATTGCTCAAACGGTTAATCAGACACTCGATTCGTTGCCTGAAGAATTGCGAACCGCGATTGTTTTGAGGGAAATTGACGGATTAAGTTATGAAGAAATTGCCAATATTATGAGTTGTCCCATAGGGACCGTGCGTTCACGTATATTTCGCGCACGAGAAGCGATATCCGAACAGTTGCGTCCTTTGCTAGGGACAAGTAAAGACAAGAGGTGGTAACGTGAAAAGTAAAGTATCTGCATTAATGGATGGTGAACTTGATCAACAAGACGTTTCAGTTATTATTGAAGCGATAAAAAAAGATAACGAATTGCGTGATGAGTGGAAAACGTATCATTTGATCGGTGATGCGTTACGGCAATCCTCACGATTATCAATGAATATTGCTTCCGGTGTTAGTCAGAAGCTAAAAACCGAGCCGACTGTCCTCTCTCCCAATATATCCCGCACCACAGAAAGAAAACAAAATCATAAAGTCTTGGCGTTTTCGATGGCTGCCTCGATAATCGCGATGATCTCGGGGTGGGTGATTATGCATAATTTATATAAGCCCCAGCAGATAGTCGTGGCGGAACAATCCAAACGTGACACCCTAACCGCCTCCCCTATAGTAGTTTCTTCCCCTCCCTTGATCCACAATTATTCTCATCCTCCCGTCGAAATGAATGACTACCTTTTTGTGCACCGTGAGTTTTCTCCAGGAGTCACAATGAATGGTCAAGTTACCAACGTCAATAACGTGACGGAATACCACGAAAGATATGGGAGATGATGAGCCGCAGAATATTCGCGCTGTTTTCGCTGTTTTTATTAGCGGCAATCAGTTTTCAAACAGCATGCGCACAAGAATTATCTCGCTCAACGGAAAGCGCGCTTGACTGGTTAAAAAAAATGGCTGACGCCCCGCGCCGGCACAATTATTCCGGAACATTCGTATATTATGCCGATGGACATGTGGAAACATCGCGCATTGTGCACAAGACTGATCAAACCGGTGAGCGTGAAAGGATTGAGGTTTTAGATGGATCGCCGCGCATTGTTTTTCGTAACAACGATGAAATGCAATGTTATCTGCCGGAAAGTAAAAAAATATTTACTGAAAAACGTTGGTTTCGTAAATTCTTTCCCGATATTCTCCCGTTTCCGCTGGATGACGTTGACAGGAATTACTACGTCAAGGAAGCCGGACAAGAGCGGGTTTCAGACTATGAATGCCAAGTTCTGTCTCTAATACCGAGAGATTCCTTCCGCTACGGGTATCAATTTTGGATTGACACTAAGACAGGCGTACCCGTTAAAGCGGCCGTCGTTAACGGCAACCAAATCATTGAGCAATTTGCTTTCGCACAACTGGAAATCGATAGGGAAATCGATCCCAGCCAATTAAAACCGGGTCAAACATTGATTGCGGATGACTGGAAGACGACAAACCTGCTGACTTCGATTTTAAATGAAGGTGAATTACAGTGGCAAATCAAGAGTCTGCCTGCCGGATTCAAGAAATTGGTTGAAATGAAGCGCAACTTAGTTGAAAAAACCGCGCTGGTCGATCATATCGCGGTATCCGACGGGCTAGCGACAGTTTCCGTTTTTATTGAACCGATTAGCAAGGACGCGCCGTCACCGGTTCCTGGCTTTTTTACCAGTCGCGGCGCCATCAATATTTATGTTCGCACGTTCGACGATAATAAAATAACAACGGTCGGTGAAGTTCCGTTGGAAACAATTAAACTGATAGGCGACTCTGTTGTTAAAAAAAATTAATTTCCGCAAGTTAAAGCATACTAAACTTTAAACTTGCAAAATTCCCCGGCTTTCCAAATTTATTCACCAGCAAGAATTGAACATTTCCCCGGTTCGCAGATAGAAAGAGTTATGCATATTGCTGCACAACGTAAAGTAAGGACAAAATCATGCTTCGATTGATAGTAATTTTATTGTTTTTGTACACTTCATCAGCGCTCGCACAAACCGGCCAGCTGCCGGATTTTACCGGGTTGGTGGAAAACCATGGGGCCGCGGTAGTGAATATCAGCGCTGTGCAGAATGCAAATACAGTGAGCAGCCAGATGCTGCCGGAAATGCCGGGTATTCCGGAAAACTCGCCGTTTTATGATTTTTTTAAGCGCCATATGCAGCCATTCCCGGCGCCGAGGAAATCCGAACCGAAATCTTTGGGGTCCGGTTTTATCATTAGTTCGGATGGCTATATCCTGACCAACGCGCATGTTGTCGAAACGGCGGATCAGATCACGGTAAAGCTGAATGACAAGCGCGAGTTTGCCGCTGAGATCGTCGGCACCGACCGGAAAACCGATATTGCCTTAATTAAAATCAATGCAACCGGCTTGCCCAAAGCCACGCAGGGAAATCCGGAAAATCTCAGGGTCGGTGAATGGGTAGTGGCGATCGGCTCGCCGTTTGGTTTCGAACATAGTGTGACAGCCGGTATCGTGAGCGCGAAAGGCCGTTCCCTGGCACAGGAAAATTATGTACCGTTTATACAAACCGATGTGGCGATCAATCCGGGGAACTCCGGCGGTCCGTTATTCAATATGCGCGGTGAAGTGGTCGGGATCAATTCCCAGATTTACAGCCGGACGGGCGGATTTATGGGATTGTCGTTTGCCATACCGATTAATGTTGCGACTGAAATTGCGGATCAACTGAAGGCCAACGGCAAAGTAAGCCGGGGAAGAATCGGCGTCATGATTCAGGAAGTAACCAAAGAGCTTGCGGAATCCTTCGGTTTGTCGGACAGTAAGGGCGCGCTGGTCGTATCGGTGGAAAAAGGCGGACCTGCCGATCAAGCGGGAATCAAGGCGCGCGATATTATCGTGAAGTTTGATGAAAAAGAGGTTGCCACTTCTGCGGATTTGCCGCGCATCGTCGGCAATACCAAACCCAAATCCAAGGTGTCGATTGAAGTTTGGCGAGACGGCGCTTTGAAAAACGTTACAGTCGAGGTCGGAGAAACGCCTTCCGATGATGCGGCGGAAAACCGTAAAAACAAACCGGGAAAAAAACAGAATGCGTCGAATCGCCTGGGGTTGGCGTTAAGTGAAATCACCGAAGAGCAGCAGAAACAGCTGGAGATTACCAGCGGCTTGCTGGTCGAAGACATGCAGCCGGGTATCGCCAGCCGTTCCGGAATTCGCATCGGCGATATTATTCTTGGTTTAAACAGTAAAGATGTGAAAACGGTTGAGCAATTTAATGAATTGCTGAATCAGACCAAAAGCGGGAAAAATATCGCCTTACTTGTGAAAAGAGGCGATGTCACAACGTTCATCACTATGAAGCTGAGCGACGATGACAAGAAAGAATGATATGGATCAAGCGAGACAATTGATCGTATACGGCCGGGAAGCGTGTCATCTTTGCCAGGATATGATACTTGCGCTGCGGAATTTGCAAGCGCAAGTGTCGTTTGATTTTCAGGTTGTCGATATCGATTCCGATCCGGAACTGGCGGCGCGTTACGGCGATAAGATTCCTGTCCTGCTATCTTCGTTTACCCGTCAGGAAATTTGCCACTATTTTCTCGATTTGGCGGCTTTAGATGATTATCTTGCCAAATTTCGTTAGAATGCTGCCTCTTTTAACTGCCGATACAATATTTTAATTTTCAGTCTGCTGATGTCTATTATTGTATGACTGGAAACTACTTTTATATTCCCTATTCCGATGCAGCATATTCGTAATTTTTCCATTATTGCCCATATCGATCACGGCAAATCGACACTGGCGGACCGGATTATCCATTTGTGCGGCGGTCTGTCCGATCGCGAAATGGAAGAGCAAGTGCTCGACTCGATGGATCTGGAACGCGAAAGAGGCATTACCATCAAGGCCCAGACTGCGGCATTGCGCTATAAGGCCAGAAATGGCGAGACTTATCTGCTGAATTTGATCGATACACCGGGGCATGTGGATTTTTCCTACGAAGTTTCGCGCTCGTTAGCCGCCTGCGAAGGCGCGCTGCTGGTGGTTGATGCGTCGCAGGGGGTGGAAGCGCAAACGGTCGCTAACTGCTATACCGCGATCGAGCAAGGCGTCGAAGTGATTCCGGTGCTGAACAAAATCGATTTGCCGGCTGCCGATCCGGAGCGAGTCATCCAGAATATCGAGGATGTCATCGGGATCGACGCGCATGATGCCGTCAAAATCAGCGCGAAAACCGGCCAGGGCATCGAGGACGTCTTGGAAGCCTTGATCGCCAAAATTCCCGGACCGAAAGGCGACCCCAATGCGCCCCTCAAAGCGCTGATCATCGATTCCTGGTTCGATAATTACGTCGGTGTCGTGATATTGGTCAGGGTGATGGACGGTACGCTAAAACCCGGCGATAAAATTTTGCTGATGGCCAGCAAGGCGGTGCAACTGTGCGAGCAGGTCGGGGTGTTCGTGCCGAAATCGGTCAATCGCGACTCTCTCAGCGCCGGAGAAGTAGGTTTTATCATATCCGGCATTAAAGAACTCGATGCGGCCAAAGTGGGGGACACGGTGACATCCGCAACGAATCCGGCCGGCAAGCCGCTGCAAGGGTTTAAAGAAATCAAACCGCAGGTATTCGCCGGGTTGTATCCGGTGGAATCGAATCAATACGACGCCTTGCGCTCGGCGCTGGAAAAATTGAAGTTGAACGATTCGTCGCTGCATTTCGAACCGGAAGTATCGCAAGCGCTGGGGTTCGGTTTCCGCTGCGGTTTTCTCGGTTTGTTGCACATGGACATTGTGCAGGAGCGCCTGGAAAGAGAATACGATATGGACTTGATCACGACCGCGCCGACTGTGGTTTATCAAGTGCTGATGCGCGACGGCAGTGTGATCGAGATTGAAAATCCGTCCAAGATTCCGGATCTCTCCAAGATTGCCGAAATTCGTGAACCGATTATCACGTCGACGATCATTGTGCCGGAAGAGTACGTGGGGGCGGTGATTACGCTGTGCGTGAGTAAACGCGGCAATCAGACGAATATGCAGTATATGGGTAAGCAAGTGATGCTGACCTATGAGATGCCGTTGAACGAAGTCGTCATGGATTTTTTTGACCGGTTGAAATCCACCAGCCGCGGTTATGCATCGCTGGATTATGAATTCAAGGAATTCCGCGCTTCCGATTTGGTCAAGCTGGATGTGCTGATCAATGGCGACAAGGTCGATGCGTTATCGCTGATCATTCACCGCAGCAACAGTCAGTATCGCGGACGGGAGTTGGTGCACAAAATGCGTGAACTGATTCCGCGCCAGATGTTCGATATCGCGGTGCAGGCGGCGGTCGGCGCCCATATTATCGCGCGCGAAACGGTTAAAGCATTGCGCAAGAATGTGCTGGCAAAATGTTACGGCGGCGATATAACCCGTAAACGGAAGTTGCTGGAGAAGCAAAAAGCAGGTAAAAAGAGAATGAAACGGGTGGGTAATGTGGAAATTCCGCAAGAAGCATTTCTGGCAATTTTGCAGGTTGATAATAAATAATGAATCGTAAAAATACAGTTGCGCAGTCTGATGTTGAATTCAAGCCGGATCACGTGAATACAATATGCAATACCTTATCGAAGGAATCAAAATGAATTTTCCTTTGATTTTGTTCGTCTTGCTGGTGATCACCGGTTGTATTTATTTGCTGGATTCTCTGTTCTGGAAAAAGAAACGCGCCGCCGATGAGAGTGAACCATGGTGGATCGAATATCCCAAAAGCTTTTTCCCGATTATTCTGATCGTTTTTAGTTTGCGTTCCTTCGTGATTGAGCCATTCAAAATTCCTTCGGGATCGATGATTCCGACGTTGCTGGTCGGCGACTTCATTCTGGTTAACAAGTACACCTACGGAATCAGATTGCCGGTGATCAATAAGAAAATAATCGGCATGAATGAACCGAAGCGCGGTGATGTGCTGGTATTCCGTTACCCGGAGGATCCCTCGATCGATTACATCAAGCGTGTCATCGGCGTGCCCGGCGACGTAGTTACCTATCATAATAAGCAACTGATTATTAATGGTGAAGTGGTCAAGATGGAATACGACGGTGATTACAAATATGTGGAATCGGGCCTCGGCTATATCTATTCCGATCGTTATTCCGAGTATTTAAATAAGGAAGAAAGTCATTCGATTCTGATCAATCAGGATGTTAAAGGATTGCAATATTCGAATGTCAGGGATTTTCCGTTTCGTGATCATTGCAAGTATCTCCGCACGGGATTTACCTGCGAAGTACCTCCGGGAAATTATTTCGCGCTCGGCGACAATCGCGACAGCAGCAGCGACAGCCGTTACTGGGGCTTTGTGCCGGAACAGAATATTGTCGGTAAAGCTTTCATGATTTGGTGGAATTTTGGAAATTTTGAACGTATCGGTTTATCCATTAAATAACCGGTAAGTTTTTCTTAAACGCGGAAAAGCACATGCAATATTACACGGAACGGCGGAAACAAAAGGGTATCGGTCTATCCGGCTTGCTCGTTTGGGCTGTGATTTTGATTCTGGTTGCCATTTCCGGTTTGAAGATTGCACCGGCCTATATTGAATTTTCAACGATCCAAAAAAATCTGTCCGCCATTGTTAAAGATATTAATTCGCAGAGTGCGGATTTGAATCAAATCAAAACATTGTTCAGCAAGCGCGCCCAGATCGACAATATCAAATCCATTAATGCGCAAGACATTAAAATCAATAAGGAAAATGGCCGTGTCGTATTAAGCGCAAGCTATACGGTACGAATCCCGCTGGTTTCCAACCTATCCTTGACGATAGATTTTGATGCTGTCAGCGAGTGACGACTTAACGTCATGTTGAGCGGAATGCTACTTGGTATTAATCAATCGTTGCTCGACCAATTTTGTCAACGTCTCGGGTATTCGTTTAAGCAACCCAAGCTATTACTGGAAGCGCTGACGCATCGAAGTCATAGTGCCGCGCACAATGAACGTCTTGAATTTCTCGGTGATGCAGTGCTGAATTGTGCGATTGCCGGGTTGATTTATAAATGTTTCCCGGATCTGCCGGAAGGCGACTTATCGCGGCTGCGCGCTCATTTTGTCAATCAAAAAGCTTTATCCGGCATGGCGCTGAGTCTGCAGATGGACCAACTGATAAGATTGGGCGAAGGGGAATTAAAAAGCGGCGGCTGCCACCGTCCGTCTATTCTGGCCGATGCCTTTGAAGCCGTGCTCGGGGCTATTTATGTCGATGACGGTTATGCACGGGCGGAAGATGTGGTCAGTAAGCTTTTTTTACCGTTGATGCAGAATATCGACCTTAAGACACACGGCAAAGATCCCAAAACGTTATTGCAGGAATTTTTACAAAGCCAGAAACTGGCGTTGCCGGAATATATTGTCGTCACGACCAGCGGGAAGGCGCATAAACAGAAGTTCCGAGTGGATTGTGTGGTATCGGCGTTGAATATCCGCACCTCGGGGGAAGGCACAAGCCGCCGCGGCGCCGAGCAAGCCGCAGCAGAGTTGGCCTATGAAGAAGTCAGGTTCACGCCATGAGCACCGCGTTCGTGAAAACTTTCTGGAAGATTGTTCGGAATGACCGCTGACGCCGATTTCCGTACCGGTTACGTCGCCATTATCGGCCGTCCCAATGTGGGAAAGTCGACGTTACTCAATAAGCTGCTGCAACAAAAAATCAGCATCACATCGAGAAAAGCCCAGACCACCCGTTTCCGGATCAACGGTATTCTGACGGATGAGCAAACGCAGTTTGTTTTTGTCGATACGCCCGGCTTCCAGACGCAATATACCAACCGCTTGAATGCGGCAATGAACCGGGTGGTGACACAAAGCATGCAGGATGTGAACGTTATCCTGTTTGTCATCGAAGCGATGCGTTTTGACCAGCGGGATATTGCCGCATTGAAAATCCTGCCGGAAAATGTTCCGGTTATCTTGGTCGTGAATAAAATCGATAAGCTGGCCGACAAAAAGCTGCTGTTGCCGTTTCTGGGGGAGGTGGCGCAAGCGTTTGCGTTTGCCGACATCATACCGGTGAGCGCTATGCATAAGGTTCAGTTGCCGGACTTGCTCAATGTGATCCGAGGTTATTTGCCGCTGAATCCGCCTTTGTACGATCCAGACGAAGTGACCGATCGCAGCGAGCGGTTTATCGCCGGGGAATTTATCCGGGAGAAACTTTTCCGCTTGGTTGGCGATGAGATTCCTTATTCCACCAGTGTCGTGGTCGATCAATTTAAACAAGAAGATCAGTTGTATAAAGTTTATGCCACGATTCTGGTGGAGAAACCGAACCAGAAAGCGATTATCATTGGCAAAAAAGGTGAGAAGCTGAAGCAAATCGCCACTCAGGCGCGCCAAGACATGGAATTGCTATTGGGCGGCAAAGTGTATCTGGAAGTGTGGGTGAAAGTGAAAAGCGGCTGGGCTGATGACGGCAGTGTGCTGAGGAATCTTGGTTATGAATAATTTGCTGGAAAATTGCAATGATGATTGAACTAGGCGTGAACATAGATCATGTGGCGACGTTACGGCAGGCGCGCGGCACAACGTATCCCGATCCGGTCGAAGCGGCGCTGATTGCCGAATCCGCCGGGGCGGATGCGATTACCTTGCATCTGCGCGAGGATCGCCGGCATATTCAAGACCGCGACGTTGAGATTCTGCGTGATCGGCTGGCAACCCGGATGAATCTGGAAAGCGCGGTGACCGACGAAATGATCGCCATCGCGCTACGCATAAAACCGCACGATATTTGTCTGGTGCCGGAAAGGCGCGAAGAATTGACGACCGAAGGCGGGCTTGATGTTGTGAAGCATTTTGATCAAGTTCAGCGCGCATGCCGGGAACTGGCGCAAGCGGGAATCCGCGTGTCGTTATTCATCAATGCCGATCCGCTGCAAATCGGCGCGGCTGCGCGCGCCGGCGCGCCAGTGATCGAAATTCATACCGGCGGTTATGCCGACGCGCATACGGCGCAAGTGGAAGCGGAGCAATTTGCCGCTATCCAAAAGGCGGTCGATCTGGGTATTAGCCTTGGCCTGAAAGTCAATGCCGGTCACGGTTTGCATTATGGTAATGTGCAGGCGATAGCCGCCATTCCCGGCATTTCCGAGTTGAATATCGGTCACGCGATTGTGGCGCGGGCGATTTTTACCGGTTTCAAGCAGGCTGTGCAGGAAATGAAACAGCTGATGCTGGCAGCGCGTGCATGATCTACGGTATCGGCACCGATATCGTCGAATCGGCCCGTATCGCTCAATCGCTGGATCGCTATGGCGAGCGCTTTGCGCGGCGCATTTTGACCGACAGCGAATGGCAGGAATATCACTCGAGCAGCAAGCCGGTTCTGTATCTGGCCGGCCGCTTCGCCGCCAAAGAAGCATTGTCCAAGGCGATGGGCATGGGATTGCGCCATCCGGTGAATTTCACCTATATCACGATCACGCATGACGATCTGGGCAAGCCGTTTTTTCAATTTCATCCCGAACTCGATCGGCTCATCAACGATCGAGGCATTACGCAGCATCATCTTTCCATCAGCGATGAGATCACGATGGTGTGCGCCTTTGTCGTGCTGGAAAAATAACTATGCCGCTGGGTCCTGTGATGCTCGATATCGCCGGTACGCAGTTGACCGGAGACGACAAGCGCAGGTTGCTGCATCCGCTTACCGGCGGGGTGATTCTTTTTTCCCGCAACTATACCGATCAGCGCCAGTTGATTGAGTTGACGCAGCAGATTCATGCGTTGCGCAACCCGCGTTTGCTGATCGCGGTCGATCATGAAGGCGGCCGTGTGCAGCGCTTCCGGGAAGGCTTCACGCGTTTGCCCGCAATGCGCGAACTGGGAAAAATCTGGGATAAGCAACCCGCGCGTGCGCGCCATCTTGCGCTGCAAGCCGGTTATGTGTTGGCGGCGGAATTAAATGCCTGCGGTGTCGATTTCAGTTTCACGCCGGTGCTGGATATCGATCATGGGTCCAGCGGTGTGATCGGCGACCGTGCTTTTCATTCCGATCCGCAAGTGGTTGCCGATTTGGCGCATCAGCTGATGCTCGGATTGAAAAAGGGCGGCATGCCGGCAATCGGCAAGCATTTCCCCGGTCACGGTTATATCCGCGCCGATTCGCACCTGCAAAAATCCATTGACCCGCGCCGCTACGCCGATATCGAGATGTGTGACCTGATTCCATT
>WBZO01002894.1_pt1 | contig 21209 bp, 21 predicted proteins | sample 5204261 | NCBI WGS metagenome assembly WBZO01 (sample SAMN12412400, study PRJNA552823) | activated sludge metagenome | isolation source: activated sludge from anammox sidestream of wastewater treatment plant... | place: USA: North Carolina | collected 2017-09 | reverse complement strand
GTCAGTACGATGCGCGCGAACCCGTTCCGCGCCTCGTCTAGCTCAAGCCCCAGCGCCTGGTGCAGCGGCTGGGCGGCGAATCGTAACTTGAGTTCCTGGAGTCCCGTTGGCATGACCGCTGATTCTAAGGGCCTGATGCTCATGTGCTACGATCCCGCCATGCAGGTCGAGATCTCACCCGAAACGCAGGACATCCTGGACGCGCTCGTGGAGCGAGGGAGCTTTGCGTCCGCTGCCGAGGCGCTGGACTATGCCGTCCAGCACCTCTGGGAGGATCAGGAATGGGCTGACCCCGCATGGGCCCCAGAGCTCCAACGGCTTGTCGACGAAGGACGTGAGAGTCTGGCCCGCGGGCCCGGGGCCGTCATCCGGAATGCCCAGGAAGCCAGTCAGCTCGCGGCCGAGATCATCTCGCGCGCCCGTGAGCGACAGCATCGGCGTCTCGCTGCGGAGTGACCCGGCACGTCGTCTTCTCGGACCCTTCGCTCAGCGACATCGAGCAAGCCTGGGACTTCCTCGCGGAACGCAGCCAACAGGCTGCAACGCGAATAGTCGAAGGGCTCATCGCATACTTTCTGAGACTCGGCGAGTTCCCATACGCACACCCCGCCCAGCCGGGCATATCCGGCTCAGAGGTTCGTCGAGCCGTGTATCACGGGTGGGTCATCCTGTATCAGGTTCACGAAGCCCACGTCGAAGTGGTTCGCGTCGTCTACGGGGGACGTGACCCTGCTCGCGTGCTTGCTCCGCGGTGAGTGGCGGCAGCGCCGAAAGCCTGCTCGTGGCCGGCGTCCTCTCCTACCACGCCGCGCCGGATGGCTTCGCCGCCCCGGCCGGCGCGCTGGCGTAATCGCCGAACGGGCCGTCACGCCAGTCCAGCGCCGCCTTCAGCCCCTTCTCCCGCGCGATCCGCCCGAACTCCGCGCCGCCCGGACGGGCCCGCCCCAGTTCCTGGATGTCGCCGCCTACCTGCATCGCCGTCCGCATCCCCATGATTTCGTAGACGCGGTTCACCTGCCGCTTGGTCATCTGCAGCATCGGGCTATCCACATTCGCAATCCGCTCCGCGAACGCCTCGGTCACCTCGCACAGCTTCTCCACCGGCACCGCCCGGTTTGCCCAGCCGATCTCCACGGCCTCGCGGCCGGTCACGCTGTCGCCCGTGTACAGGAGTTCGCGCACCTTCTTCTGATGCATCTGCCACGGGTGGTAGATGATGTCCACGGGCGTCATCGCCCGCACCGGCGGATACCCGATGATTGCGTCCTCGGCCACGAACATCAGGTCGCACATCGTGGCCAGCTCTGTCCCGCCCGCCAGGCAATACCCGTGCACCTGCGAGATCACCGGCTTGGTGCACTCCCAGATCTGCCAGTAGCCGCTGAGCAGGTGCTGCGGCCACTGCCCTTGCCCCGGGTGGATAGGCCCCACGTTCGGTAGCCCGCTCCGGCGCTCGACATAATCCCGGTCGTCGTCCGATTTCGAGATCCCCGAAAGGTCGTACCCCGCGCTGAAAGCCCGCCCCGACCCGCGGATGATGATCACTTTCACCTCCGCGTCCATCTCGAAGTCCTTCATGGCGTCGAAGAGTTCAGCCCGCAGGTTGTGGCTCAGCGCGTTCATCTTCTCCGGCCGGTTCAGCTGGATGATGCCGTGCCGCTCCCGTCGAATGGTCAGGATGTCGTGGTAAGTCTTCATGGCCGAAATCCTGCCCCTTTGGCGCGCCCGTGTCGAACCCTCCCCGAATCATTCGCCACACCCGGCTAGAATGCCCTGCACCACCACTCCCGAGGCCCCCATGCGCCCCATGACCCCCGACGACCTCTACGCCATCAACTGGCTCGGTGAATGCGACATCTCCCCCGATGGCGCTCGCGTCGCCTTCGCGGTCACCCGCATGGACCGCGAGACCGATGCCTACACGTCCGCCATCTGGGTGGTCGATACCGCGGGCGGCGAGCCGCGCCAGTTCACCGCCGGCGCGAAACGCGACTCCTCTCCCCGCTGGTCGCCCGACGGCCGCTGGCTCGCGTTCCTCTCCGAGCGCGGCGAGGAGCGTCCGCAACTCGCCGTCATGCCCGCCGATGGCGGCGAATCCCGCCTCCTGACGAAGCTCCCCCTCGGCGCGGGCGTCCCCGCCTGGTCCCCCGATTCCCTGCGCGTCGCCTTCAGCGCGAAGACGGGCACCCCGCTCGACCCCGACCCCAGGAAGGCGAAGCCCTATCGCCGCATTTCCTCGATGAAGTACCGCGTCAACGGCCAGGGCTTCACCTACGACCAGCGGCGTCACCTCTTCGTCGTTGACCTTGCCGGCGGCGAGCCGCGCCAGCTTACCGAAGGCGACTGGGACGACACCCAGCCCGCCTGGTCTCCCGATGGCGCACGGATCGCCTTCATCTCCGCCCGCCACGCCGAGCGCGAGTTCGACACCCAGAGCGATGTCTGGACCGTCGCCCTCGACGGTTCGGACCTCCGCCAGCTAACCCCCACGCAGGGCGCCTGCGGCGCGCCGTCGTGGTCGCCCGATGGCCGGTGGATCGCCCACACGAACCACCCCCGGTGGCCCTCGAACGAACGCCTCCGCCTCGTCGCCGCCGATGGCTCCGAACTGCGCGACGCATCGGGCGGCCTCGACCGCCAGATGGGCGCGGGTTCGCTCCCCGGGGCGGTGGCTCAGCCCGCCTGGCTCCCCGGCGGCGGAGTCCTCACCCTCGCGCAGGACCGCGGCTCCACCAACCTATGGGTGGGAGGAGCCGAGTCCGGCGGCCGCTGGGTCGGCCGCGTCGACGGCATGGCCGGCTGGTACTCGGTCGATGCGGACGGCAAGACCGCCGCCGTCATCGCATCCGAGCAGACCCAACCGGCCGAGCTCTTCGTCGTCGACCTGGCCACAGGCGAGCGCCGCCAGCTCACCGGCTTCAACACTGCCTGGTCGGGCGAAGTCTCGCGCCAGCACGCCGAACGCTTCACCATCTCCACCGAACCCGGGGTCGAAGTCGACTGCTGGGTCATGAAACCCGCGAACTTCCAGGAAGGCACGCCCTATCCCGTCGTCCTGAACGTCCACGGCGGCCCATTCGGGCAGTACGGCGAAACCTTCTTCGATGAGTTCCAGGTCTACGCGGGCGCGGGCTATGGGGTGGTCTTCTGCAATCCGCGCGGCTCCTCAGGCCAGGACACCGGCTTCGCCCGCGCCCTCGTCGGCGACATGGGCGGCCCCGACTACCGCGATGTCATGGCCGCCTTCGAGGCCGCCCTCGACCGCATGCCCTGGGCCGACCGCTCCCGCCTCGCCGTCATGGGCGGCAGCTATGGCGGCTTCATGGCCACATGGGTCATCGGCCACGACCATCGCTTCAAAGCGGCCATCTCCGAACGCGCCGTCAACGACTGGTACTCCATGCAGGGGGCATCCGACATCGGCGGCACGTTCAATCGCCAGTATCTGGGCGAAACCGCCACCATCCAGGACGACCTCGACGCCGTCCTCCGCCAGTCGCCGCTCACGTATGCGAAGGACATCGAGACGCCCGTCCTCATCCTTCACTCAGAGAACGACCTCCGTTGCCCGATCTCCCAGGCCGAGCAGCTCTTCGTCGTCCTCAAGCAGCGCCGCAAGGATGTCGAATTCGTCCGCTTCCCGGACGAAGACCACGAGCTCTCACGCGCCGGCCGCCCGAGCCACCGGGTCGACCGGTTCGCGGTCATCCTCGACTACCTGGACCGGAAGCTCTAAACCCGAACCCCATTCGATAGCCGCAACATGAACGGCCGATTGGTATCCGCAATCTCCTCCGATCGGGGGACGCCATTCCGGCTGTGTCTGCGCGATACTCATTGCATGGCGATCATCATGCCGGCGGAACGAGTGGCCACGCTGCGCGACGGCACGCCCGTCCGCGTCCGCCCCATCCGCCCGGACGATGCCCCCCGCCTCATCGAGTTCCACTCGCGGCTCTCCATGAACACCACCCGGCTCCGCTTCTTCACCCCGATGAAGCGTCTCTCCGCGACGTTCGCCGAGCACCTCTGCACGGTCGAGTTCAAGAAGCGCTGCGCTTTCGTCATCAGCCCCCTCGACTCCGACAGCATCCACGCGGTGGGCCGCTACGAGGCCGAGTCACGCTACTCCGCCGAAGTCGCGTTCGTCGTTGAGGACTCATTCCAGGGCAAGGGCATCGGCACCATCCTGCTCGATCGCCTGGTCGAACACGCCCGCACGAAGGGCTTCGACCGGCTGACCGCCGTGGTCCTTTGCGAGAATCTGAACATGCTGACGCTCTTCCGCGAATCGCCCTACTCGCCCGAGATCACCATGCAGAGCGAGTGCGCCTTCGTAAAGATGAACATCGCAGCACCCGAACCGGCGGTGGCGGTCCCGAAGCGCCGGCCGCGCAGCCTTGCACCGGTGCCGCGGCTCCGCACGGCCGAAGAGTAGGGCTTCGCATTGCCGCGTCTTGCCCGTCGCCGGGGCAGGATCGAGGCAAAACACATCGACCCCGGAGCGGCCCATGGTGATTCGAACCCGCCCCGCCGTGTTGGTCATCGGAAGCGCGCTTGGCGGCTTCCTGCTGCTCTCTTCCTGTCGAAGCGACTCCGCATCGGGTCCCGCGACGCCCGCCGGGTCCCCGGCCGCATCGGCAGTGACGCGGTTGCCCTCGGTCCCCGGCTACACACCCCCGCCAGCGACGGTTCCGCTGGTTTCCGCGACGCCCACGCCCACGCCGGGCAGCCCGACCGCCACGCCGGTGCCGACGCTCCCGCCGGCCAATCCGTTGCCTGCCGCGGCCCAGGATGTGCTTCGTGATTACCTGGCCGGCAGGGGGCTCACCCTCTCGGGCGCCTGCCTTGCCATCACCGCCGACCCGGGCGAGTCCGCACACTGCTACCTCGTGCTCGAAGGCTCGACCCTCGAGCGTTTGCGGCTGGTCGTTGGACGCTGGGCTTCTGGCCAGGCAGTGGGCGTCGACATCGAGCGCGGCCCGGAGGGGGCCTACCGCATCATCGACGTTCGCACGCCAACCGCTTCGCCGTAGGCCGGGCCTAGCCTACCCCGCCATCTCCAACGCCAGGTTCACCATCGCGCGCACGCTGTAGCCGCTCGCGCCCTTCGCCACCCAGCCCTTGTCCGCGGGCATGTTGTCCACACCAGCGATGTCCAGGTGGATCCAGGGCGTATCGCCCACGAACGGCTCGAGGAACTTCGCCCCCACGATCGTCCCGGCGCCCCGGTTGCCCGTGCCGGAGTTCTTGCAGTCGGCCACGTCGCTCTTGATGAGCTCGTCGTACTCTTTCCACATCGGCAGCCGCCAGGTCTTCTCCCCCGCCGCCGAAGCCGCCGATTCGAACTGGCCGCAGAACGCGTCGTTGTTCGTCATCAGCCCGTACGCCACGTCGCCCAGCGCCGTCGTCACCGCCCCGGTCAGGGTCGCCACATCAACAATGTGGGTCGCGCCCAGCTCCTTCGCCCAGCAGAGTGCGTCCGCCAGCACCAGCCGCCCTTCCGCGTCGGTGTTGATGATCTCGATGGTCCGGCCGTTCATCGCGGTCACCACGTCGCCCGGCTTCGTCGCGTTGCCGCCCGGCATATTCTCCGTGCATGGGGCGATCGCCACGACGTTCACCTTTGGCCCCAGCTTCGCGATGGCGCCCATCGCCGCGATCACCGAGGCAGCGCCGGTCATGTCGGCCTTCATCGCCTCCATGTTTGCCGCCGGCTTGATGCTGATGCCGCCCGTATCGAACGTGATGCCCTTGCCCACGAGCGCCAGGTCCCAGCCTTCCCCGCCCCGCCCGCGGTACCCCATGCGGATGAGCTTCGGCGGCTGCGCGCTCCCTTTCGCGACCGAGAGGAGCGACCCCATGCCCTTCTGCTCCATCTGCTCCCGTTCGAGCACTGCGCATTCGAGCCCGTTCGCCTGCGCCACCTCAGTTGCGCGCGCGGCGAGGTCGGTCGGCGTCAGGTGGTTCGAAGGCTCGTTCGCGAGGTCGCGTGCAAGGTTCGTCGCCTCCGCCATGATCACGCCGCGCGCGGCCGCCGCCGCCATCTTCTCCACCTGCCCGGCCTCGTGCTCCACGATCGTGAACGACGCCAGCTCCTGCCGGTCGTTGTCGGCGGCTTTGTGCTTCAAAAACCGGTACTCGCCGAGCAGCGCCCCCTCGGCGATCGCCTGCGCGCACGCCTCCGGGTCCAGCCCCGCGATCCCTGCGCCGTGCGCGATGGTCGCCACATCCTTGATCCCCGGCTTGCGGACGTATCGCGCCAGGTTCGCTGCCAGGTTCCGCACCGCGTCGATGTCGAAGTCCTTCTGCTTCCCCAGCCCCGCGACAACCACTCGCGCCGCCGGGAGCCTTCCGAACGTGTGGATCAGCGTGAACTCGCCCGACTTCCCCCGGATGTCGCCCTGTGCGATGAGCTGGGAGATCGCCCCGCCCAGCGCTGTGTCGACCGCCCCGGTGCCGCCTCCCGGCGTAGTCACGCCTTCGAACAGGTTCACGATGATCGCATCGGCCTTCGCCTGCGTGATGTCGCCGCCGGTGACTCGAATTTCCAAGATGTTGTCCCCCCGTCCGAGGTATTGCTACGGTGAGCAACGAGTGTAGCTACCCTCGACCGCCCGGGGCAAAGTTCCCGGGCCGCCGCGCTTCACCCCAGGAGGACGATTGACGGCACCCGCCTCCCCCGGCTTCCGCCGCCAGGCCGGCCGCATCTGGCGCCTCACCGAACGCTCCGGCGTCCACGAGGTGGTGGTCGTCGTTGTCTCCTTCCTTATCTACTTCCTCATCCGTGGCTCCGTGGTCGACCGTGCTGGCGAGGCCATGGTCCGTGGCTTCAACCTCATCGAGCTCGAGCAGCGCCTGGGCATCTACTGGGAGCTCGAGATGCAGTCGTGGATCATCGGCCACTACTGGCTCATCAAGACCATGAACGCGGTTTACTTCTGGGGCCACATGCCGCTGGTCATCGTGCTCGCGGTCTGGCTCTATATCTGGCACCGCCGGGCCTACCGGCTCACCCGCAACGCCTTCCTCGCTTCGGGCGCCATCGGCGTCGTCATCTACTGGCTTCTCCCCGTCGCTCCGCCCCGCCTCATCCCCTTCGCCGGCTTCATCGACACCATGGCTGCCTTCGACCGCGTCGGCTACAACGCCCAGGAGGCGAAGGCGTGGGTCAACCCGTTCGCCGCGGTCCCCAGCCTCCACTTCGGCTGGTCACTGTTGCTCGCCGCCGTGGTCGTGTGGGTCGGGCGCCACCCCGCCATGTGGGCATTCGCCATCGTCTGGCCGATCGCCATGTTCTTTGCCGTCATCGTCACCGGGAACCACTTCATCCTGGACGCGGTCTTTGGCGCGATCGTCTCCTTCGCCGGCCTGGGCGTTGCGTTCGCGCTCGAACGCTGGTGGCGGCCCACCTGGCAGGCCCTCACCGCCCGGCTCCTCGCGCTGGAAGCGGTGGAGTGAAGCCTGTCCTCTTTCGCCGCGAGCCGCTCCGTGCTGGACGCTGATGTTTGGCCGCCCGTTTGCCAACCGGCGAACTGGACGATGCACTGGGCCTTGATTCCTCATTACTGCTTGTGCTATACCCGGCACATGTCCCAATTGCGGACCTTCGAGCCGGGGGGGGGGGGCAGGAGTGAGGCATGCAGCAGCCACGAGAAGTGCTCCGCATGTTGGGCGGGCACCACGTGCGTGACCTAAACGACCACCAACAGAGCCTGATAGCTGCCATCTGCGTGGGCTGGGCCCCGCCGGACATCGCCGCGGCCAGCGGCCGAAGTGCGAAGTCTGTCTATCGGCACATACGAGAGCTTGCCTGCCACGTTCTGGATCCGGTTGGATTCGAGCCAACCCGGGACTTCCTTCGTACTTGGGCGGAATTGCACGCCACTTGCTGTGCGGCGGGTTGCTTCCAGCTGATCGCCGGCGATGCGGTCTTCGCGAAAATTTCTCAAACACGGAGCCCAGACTGAGCTACTCTCGCGCCCGGTGGATGCCATCAAGGAAGGGGGCGATGAGTTTGGACATGAGCCGCTACCGGCCTGAAGAGCGCGAAGCTGTTCGTCGCTGCGTTCATGCTGCACATGCGGTTGGGGCCGTAGAAGTCACCAGAGGCCTCAGTGATTGCGTCTATGGCCTACTCTCTGAATTGCGCGACATCGACGACGAACGACTGTTGCTCTTCCTGAGGTATCCTTGCAGCCAGGGTGGCCTTGGTGCTTAGGCCACCAGGATTCACCCTAACTCTAAGCTCTAAGTATCAAGAATTTGCTCCTAGCGTAGCTCGTGATCTTCCAATGGAGATACTTGACAGGGCCGCATTTTCCGCCGTAGCGGTGCGCTTAAATACTTACCCTATAACGTCTGAGGGTCGCTATAGCGGCCTCATTCTTTGTAGGTACGCAAACAACCTTTACAAGGGTCTAGTGTCTCCAAAGGGCAACGATCAGAGTATGGCATTTACAGCCGCCCTGCAAGGTAAATGTAGGCTGCCCGATGGTACGGATGTACTGGTGCAAACGTCATGAGCATTATGCGCTCTCGTAGGTCCATCATGAAAGCAGGATCGGCTGTGGCTTTTGGCCTCTTGTCCGGCATTTTCCCCGTTGCTCGGAGAACCGTTCGTGTAGCCACAGCAGACGGCACATGGACGTTGTGGAGTCCGAAATCTACGTCATGCGCGAGTGACTATTCCGGCCATTACGACAACGCTTTGGACTTCGGGGGAACGTCCGGAGAGTGGGTTTACCTGTATTTTGATGCCGGCCCACTGAAGGGCTCGGCAAAAGTTACGCAGATCATCAACTCGTGCTCGACCACATTGATCGATGGCAGCCATCGTAAGGTTCTTTTTGCGCTCTACAAGGATGACGGGGTCAGCCTGGTGGGCAGTGGTGTCGCCGAACACGTGATCCCACAGGTGGCGCAGAATCAATGGGTCTGGGGAGGAGGGGGAGCGTTTTGCACCCTTGGCGGAGGCTATATCAATTGCACCACAAATCCTCCTCCGGCCGCTTGCAGCTGTTGGACTGGTGCTCATGTTCACTATGGCGCAAGTGGAGCAAAGATACCTGATTGGCCATATGGGGTATGTCAGACTGTGCAGGCGGGAAAGACGGCGTGTTGGAGCTTTTGGGCCTAGGCGATGCGCTGGCAACGTGAACAATGGGGCTGGTGGCTAGCGACAGTCGCTGCTGTGGTGGCCGCTGCCTGCGGTAGTGAAAATAGGTCCGGGCCAATGGCGTACGCCACAACCGAGGCTTCAGTGGCACATGAGGAGAATGGAACGATGAGTACTAGCACGCCACCTTCTTTGGAATTTGGTGCCCCCGGAGAGTTCTGGGGAGATTTCATCTTCGTGGACCCGGGGGCTCCCGCTCGGTACACGGTGACACCTGCGCCGGCAAAGGGTTTCGATCCGCGGGGGATTCCTGACTCGCACCCGGGCACGCGAGTTTTTGGGTCCCTCCCTGAGCTCCTTGGTCTGGCGCGTGTTTCCCCTGACGACATCGAATTCCCTTCGTACTTGCCACCGGGGTACGAGTTCATCGGCGGCTACGTGGTGCTGTCCGAGGAGGAAGAGGTGGTGCACTTGGTTCTCGCGTTCCGGCCCGGACCCGTGCGGCTCGATAGTGGGCCGCTCCCCGAAGTGTTCAACGCTGTGAACCTGACCGTCGGATGGTCGAAGTGGGTGGACTCACCGCTCCCGGTGCCCACGACCGGCGAATCCGCTGACCTGGGCCGGGTGGCCAAGCCCACGGCGAAGGTGACCGTCCGAGGGTTTGCTGGAGTGTACCGCGAGTGGGAAAACCCTCCGGGCATTGATCCTTCGCTCGCGCTGCACTCCTCCTTGCGGTGGTTCGACGACGCCCGTCGGATGTGGTTTGTCATGGCGCCCGCGCCGTTCGCTGAACTCGCCCGCATCGCCGAAACCCTTGGACCAGCTACGATTCGGTGAACCAGCGTTGTCTCCACCAGAGGCTGTGTCGACGTTCTCCTTGTTGCTCTCTATCCCTGTCGCCCTTCCTGCGATCCTTGCCGTTATTGCGGGAACTCTGAAGCTCGCGTTTCGGCATGAGTTTGCGACAGCCGCTGAGTCCTGGCGTCTGCCTTGGGGAAGCTCTAACTGGGTCATTCTCGGCCTGCCCGTTGCGGAGAGCGGGGCTGGTGGGCTGACGATCGCGCTCCTCGCTGCCGGCTACCCGCACTTGGCCGCGGTGCTGATCGCGGTGCTTTACTTTTGCCTGGCAGCCGGTCAGTTGCTTGTGCTTCGGCTCGCTGAGCGCCCCTCGTGCGGCTGTTTCGGGAGAACGGCCGGGCCAATCGGCACCAGGACCATCGTCCGCGCTGCCGTCCTGTCGCTGTTGCCGGTGGCGGCCATCGTCGTCTCATAGTCAGGCTACTGGCGTTCCCCCACCCCTCCCGATATGCTCCCCGCAACACATTGCCCGGAGACTCCCCCCATGACGTCCATCGCCGAGAGGCCCGAAGTAACCACCTTCAAGCAGTTCATCGATGGCCAGTGGGCCGATGCCGCCGAGGGCGCCACCTTCACCCGCACCAGCCCGTACGACGGCCGCATCGTCGGCATCTACCCCAACGGCGGCATCGCCGATGCCCAGAAGGCCATCGAGGCCGCCCGCCGCACCTTCGACTCGGGCGCCTGGTCCACCTCCCCCGCCGCCGACCGCGCCCGCATCCTGCGCAAAGCCGCGGACCTCATCGCCGAGCGTGCCGACGCCCTCGCCACCTGCATCGCCAACGAAGTGGGCAAGCCGAAGACGATGGCCTTCGGCGAAGTCATGGGCACGGCCGAGGTCTTCCAGCTCTTCGCCGCCAAGGCCCTGAACCTCAGCGGCGACTCCTTCACCCAGCAAATCCCCGACGCCGTGGGCATCGTCATCCACGAGCCGGTCGGCGTGGTCGGCATCATCACCCCATGGAACTTCCCGCTCCTCCTCATCTCCTGGAAGATCGGCCCGGCCATCGCCGCGGGCTGCACAATGGTGGCCAAGCCCTCGCACTACACCCCCGGCAGCACCCTCATGCTCGCCGGCATCCTCGCCGATGCGGGCCTCCCGGCCGGCGTCTTCAACGTCGTCACCAGCGAGACCGATAACGGCGCCCTCGTGGGCCAACACATCGCCGCCTCCGAGCTCGTCGATAAGGTCGCCTTCACCGGCTCCACCGCCAGCGGCAAAGCCGTCATGCGCGCCGCTGCCAACAACGTGAAAAAGATCAGCCTCGAACTCGGTGGCAAGTCGCCCAACATCGTCTTCCCCGATGCCCAGGTCGATGCCGCGGTCGCCGGCGCCTTCTTCGGCATCTACCTCAACAGCGGCCAGGTGTGCCAGGCCGGCAGCCGCCTCCTCGTGAGCAACCGCGTGAAGGACGAGTTCGTCGCCAAGCTCGCCGGCATGGGCGCGGCCCTCAAGATGGGCGACCCGATGGACCCCGCGACCACCATGGGCCCGGTCATCAACGAAAGCCAGCTCGCGAAGATCGAAGGCTACCTGGAGAAGGGCAAGGCGGAGGCGAAGCTCGTCACCGGCGGCTCCCGCGCCACCGATGGCGACCTCGCGAAGGGTCTCTTCGTCCAGCCAACGATCTTCGACGAGGTAACTAGCACCGCCACGATCGCCCGCGAGGAGATCTTCGGCCCCGTCCTCTCGGTGCTCTCCTTCGACGACGTCGAGGACGTGGTCCGCACCGCGAACGACACCATGTACGGCCTCGCCGCCGCCGTCTGGACGAAGGACATCAACGTCGCGCTGAAGGTTGCCAAGGGGCTCCGGGCCGGCACGGTCTGGGTGAACGCCTATCACGGCACCGGGCTCTACAACATGCCCTACGGCGGCTACAAGCAGAGTGGCTTCGGCCGCGAGCTGGGCAACGCCGGCCTCGAAGAGTACATGGAGACCAAGTCCATCCAGATCAAGCTCCAGTAACGTGGCCGGTGCCGCGCGTTGAGAGGCGGCGGGAACCGCCCCTCAACGCGCGGAAGGGGCGTTTCCGCCGCGGAGTACAATGGCCCCATGACCGCACTACGCGAGTCCACCGCCGGCTACATCCCGCCCCTGGAAAACGGCGACCGCCTGACCGTCGCCGAGTTCGAACGCCGCTACGAGGCCATGCCCGACGAGAAGAAGGCGGAGCTCATCGAGGGGGTGGTGTATTTGAGCTCACCGGTGTCATTTGGACACTCCGCAGCCGAATCCAGCATTGGGACCTGGCTCGGGGTCTATCGCGCGGGTCACGCCGCCGAACTCGAAGTGGGCCACAATGCGACTGTCCGCTTCGGCAACAAGAATGAAGTGCAGCCTGACATCTGCCTGCGGCGTGTGGCCGGCGGTACAAGCACCAGTACCCCGGATGGCTACCTCGAAGGTCCGCCCGAACTCGTGGTCGAAGTGGCTGCCAGCTCGGTCTCCCGGGACCTGCACTCCAAGAAGAACGTCTACCGGCGCGCCGGGGTTCGCGAGTACATCGTCCTCCGCCTCCTGGACGCCGAACTCGACTGGTTCGAGCTGCGGGGCGGCGAGTACGTCCGCCGTTCGCCCGGCGCCGACGGCATCATCGAAAGCGTCCAGTTCCCCGGCCTCCGCCTCGATGTCCCGGCCCTCCTCGCGGGCGACCTCCCCCGCCTCCTCGCCGCCCTCGGCTAGTTCGCCGATTCGTACAGGGGCAGCGGAAACACCGGCGCCCACATCTCGATCAACAGCTCCTCCAGCTCGCTCGCCCATTGCTCCCAGGTCCCCCGCGAATAGGCCGCCTCCGGGCTCGCCAGGCTCCCCTGCACCACGTCCGCGCTTTCGAACGAATACAACCCCAGCTGCGTGCCACCGCGTGTGCTCCCGCTCCGGATCGTCACAATCCCCGGGATGCGCTCCACATCGCGCAGGTGCACCTGCCTGAACCATGCCTGAAACCGCTCCCGGCTTTCCGCTTTAGGGCGCGCGCGCAACAGCAGGAACGGCCGGTACGTGTTCACGATGCTTGATCGTTGATCAGCCGCAGCACTAACGCGATTGCCGGCTCCAGCCCCCACCGCGTATCCACCACAAGCGCCGGGAACGGGAAAGCCTGAGACCGGCCCCTCATCTTCTCAAACACCGCCACGTCAGCCTGTGAGTGCCCGTCCCGTGGTCCCGCCAGCCGCTCCCGCACCACCTCCTCCGGCGCCGTCAGCCGCACCGCGATCAGCCGCGCGTCGGTCTCGCTCGCCAGCCGCACGAACCGCCGCCGGTCGCGGTTCGTCAGGTTCGTCGCGTCGATGAGCGCGTGCCTGCCATCCGCCAGAGCCCGCCGCGCTTCCGCCTCCACCCGGGCGAACACCATCCCACTCTCCCGGGACGAGTACGTCGGCTCAGCCGCCAGCCCCCGCCGGATTGCGTCGCTTTCCACGTGCGCGACCTCCAGCCGCCCGCCGAGCGCGCGCGCGAGCGTCGTCTTCCCCGTCCCGGGCAGCCCCGAAAGCAGGATCAGTGCCACGCCCGGCCTCTCCGAATTGCTGTTACCCATGCCCTGTGCTAGGTTTACAGATGTTCAACGATAGGCAAAGGAAGAACGAAGAGAAGGTTGCTGACTAAAGAGCGCAAAACCGAATTGATTGGGGACTTTGCCGTCCACGCGACGGATACCGGCTCCCCTGAGGTCCAGGTGGCGATCCTCACGGAGCGCATCAAGTACCTCACCACGCACCTGAAGGCGAACAAGCACGACTATCACACGCGTCGTGGCCTCCTCAAGCTTGTTGGCCAGCGGCGGCGTCAGCTCCGCTATCTCAACAACCGCGACGTCAACCGCTACCGCGAAGTAATCGCTCGCCTCGGCCTCCGCAAATAGCGGAGGCCTTTGTTCGTCACCGCGACGCAACAGCAACCTCCCCGCTAGCCACTCTCCCCTTTGCCACCGTCCCAACGAAACGCGGACGGAGGAACTCCCGCATTCCCATCGAAAACACTGGGAACCCGGGCAACGCTGGAAGCAGAGAACAAGCAAGAGAATGAACGAACCACGTACCTACGAACTTGAAGTCGGCGGCAAGACCCTCACCATTCAGCACGGCATCCTTGCCCAGCAGGCCAACGGCGCTGTCACCGTCCGCCTCGGCGATACCGTCGTCCTCGTCACCGCCTGCATGGCCGACCCCCGCGAAGGCATCGACTTCTTCCCCCTCACCATCGACTACGAAGAGCGCCTCTACGCCGTCGGGAAGATCCCCGGCGGCTTCCCCCGCCGCGAAGGCCGCGCCAGCACCGATGGCATCCTCGCCATGCGCCTCACCGACCGGCCACTCCGGCCCCTCTTCCCCAAGGGCTTCCGCAACGAAGTCCAGATCATCGCCACCACCCTTTCCGCCGACCGCGAGCATCAGCCCGATACGCTGATCACCATCGGCGCATCCGCCGCCCTCGGGATCAGCGATATCCCGTTCAACGGACCCGTCAGCTCCGTCCGCGTGACCCGCCTCGACGGCGAGTTCATCATCAACCCCACCTTCGACCAGGCCGAAGCCGGCGACATCGACATCATCGTCGCCGGCACGAAGGAAGCCGTCGTGATGGTCGAGGCCGGCGCCAAGCAGGTCTCCGAGGATGTCGTCCTCCAGGCCATCGAAGTCGCCATGGAGGCGAACCGCGCGATCATTGCCCTGCAGGAACAGATCGCTGCCGACGCCGCCCCCGTGAAGAAGGCCTACACCCCCGCGAAGGAACACGCCGAGTCCATCGCGGCCATCAGCGACTACCTGAAGGACCGCATCCCCGAGCTCGTCGCGACCGCCGCCTCCGAGCGCAGCGACGCCAACAAGGCGGTCCGCATCGAGCTGCAGGAGAAGTTTGGCGAACAGTTCTCCTCCGGCGAAATCAGCGACGCCCTCTACAACACCATCAAGAAGGCCATGCGCAAGCAGATCCTCGAACAGGAAAAGCGCGCCGATGGCCGCGGTGTCACCGAGGTCCGCCCGCTCGATATCCATGTCGGCGTCCTCCCGCGCACCCACGGCACCGGTCTCTTCTCCCGCGGCGAGACGCAGGTCCTCACCATCGCCACCCTGGGCGGGCTCAGCATGTCCCAGAAGCTCGACACGCTTTCGCCTGATGAGTCGAAGCGCTACATGCACCACTACAACTTCCCGCCCTACTCCGTCGGCGAAGCCCGCCCCATGCGTGGCGCCGGCCGCCGCGAGATCGGCCACGGCGCCCTCGCCGAGCGCGCCCTCGAACCGGTCGTCCCCCCCGTTGAGGACTTCCCCTACGCCCTCCGCCTCGTGAGCGAGGTCATGTCCTCCAACGGGTCGACCTCCATGGCCAGCGTCTGCGGCAGCACCCTCGCCCTCATGGATGCCGGTGTCCCCATCACCGCTCCCGTCGCCGGCATCGCCATGGGCCTCATCATGGGCGAGGACGGCAATTACAAGGTCCTCACCGATATCGCCGGCCAGGAAGACTTCATGGGCGACATGGACTTCAAGGTCGCCGGCACCCGCGATGGCATTACCGCCCTCCAGATGGATATCAAGATCGGCGGCGTCTCCCGCGAACTTCTCACCCGGGCCCTCGCCCAGGCCAAGGACGCCCGTGAGTTCATCCTCGACAACATGCTCGAGGTGCTCCCCGAGCCCCGCGCCGAGATGTCTGAATACGCCCCCAAGATGTACAAGATCCAGATCCAGCAGGACCAGATCGGTACTATCATCGGCCCCGGCGGCAAGATGGTCCGCAAGATCCAGGAAGAGTCAGGCGGAGCCACCATCGATATCCAGGAAGATGGCACCGTCATCGTCGGGTCGCCCAACGAGGCCGTCGCCCAGGCCGCCATCCGCATGATCGAAGGCCTCACCAAAGAGGTGAAGGTCGGCGAGATCTACACCGGCAAGGTCACCCGCCTCCTGAACTTCGGCGTCTTCGTCGAAATCCTCCCCGGCAAGGAAGGCCTCGTCCACATCTCCCAGCTCGGTGAAGACCACGTCGAGACCGTGGAAGACGAAGTCCAGCCCGGCGATGAAGTCACCGTGATGGTCACCGAGATCGACAACCTCGGCCGCATCAACCTCTCCCGCCGCGCCGTCCTCCTCGGCGAGGAACCGCCCCCGCCCGGCTCGGGTGGTGGTGGCGGACGTGGCCGGGGCGGCCCCGGCGGTGGCGGTCGAGACCGTGGCCCCCGCAGCGGCGGCGGCGACCGCGGCGGTGATCGCGGTGGCGACCGCGGCCCACGCGGCGGCGGCGACCGTGGCTTCCAGCGTGGTGGCGGCGGTGGCGACCGCGGCCCCCGTTCCGGCGGTGGTGGTGGCGGCGGCTTTGGCGGAGGCCAGCGGCGCGATGGCGGCTTCTCCGGCGGTCGCGGCGGCAGCTCCCCGGTTGGCGGCGTCAGCCGCGGCTGGGTCCGTCGCACCGAACCCACCGAAGGGGGCGCTCCCCCGCCTCCTCCCTCCCCCCGTCGCGACTTCGGTGGCGGCATGGACGACGAAGCCTAGCTTCTCTGGCAGCACACAAGCAGAAACGCCCCGCCAAGTTGGAGGGGCGTTTTTCATTGGTTAGTTTGCGGGGACGAACTCAGCGGCCGCCCGTCCCAACTCCCCGGGGCCGGGTGGGGAAATCGCGGCAGCGGCGCGGTAGGCTGTCCCCATGGGGCGGAAACGACACCCGGAACCCTTGACCCCCGCCGAGCAGCGCGTGCTTGAAGAGGTCCGCACCGGCGCGACCAACGCGGAGATCGCCGTCCGGCTCGGGCTGTCCATCAACACCGTCAAGTACCACGTCGCGAACATGCTCGCCAAGACCGGCCTCGACGACCGCGCAGCCCTCGGCCGGTGGGAGATGCCGCGCGAACCGGGCCATGGTACGAAGTGGGCGGTTCGGGCCGCGGTGATCGCGGGAGCCGCGGCGGTTGTGGCGGCAGGCCTTCTGGTCCTTGCCCCCTTCTACCACTCCGCTCCGGCCAGCCATGCCTGGATGGCATACGCTCCTCGCGATTCCAACTCCAGCAATGGCCATCTTGTCGCGTTAGAACTCACATCTGGCGTGCGCCGCGATCTTCGCGCTGCCGAGGGCTGGTCCATCTACGGCCCGGTGTGGTCGCCAACTGGCGACCACCTGCTGGCCCGGGAGGAGAACCGTTCAACTGGCGCTTCACGGCTGGTCGTCTTTGCACGGGAGGGCTGGACCAGGCGCTATGTTGACGGCGACTTCGCTCAAGCGGTCTGGGCTCCCAATGGCTCGGTGGCGGTGGCAATTGGCCCCGACCAGGTCACCCTTCTGAGGCCAGATGGGAGCGTGGTGGCAAGCCAGGCCGATCACGGAGCAGTCCTGTCGGTGAGCAGTCGTGCCTGGTCACCCGACAGCCGAAGCTTCGTCGCGCTTCGCGGTTCGGCCGAGCTGCTTATCGGCAGCACCGCGGGCGAGTTCTGGCGGGTCGACGATGAACTCCGGGCCATCGGCGTGGGCAGCGCCCATCGTGTTTTCCCGGTGGGGTGGACGACCGACAGCTCGGCTCTCGTACTCTCGGCTTCCGCTCCCCCGCCGAACCCATCGCTGGTGCTCCGTGTTGAACTGTCCACTCACTCGGTTGCGATTATGTCGGACGAAGAAGTCAGGCTCGCCCTGGCCAACCGCCAACTCCAAGTCTCCATAGCAGCCGGCCAGGACCCTCGTTGGGCTGCGGCCGTGGCACAGCTTTCGGCGGACCACCCTGATGCCGCTCCCAGGCTCCTCGGCGAAACGGCCGATGGCCGGGGCCTCGTGTTCGCGACCGGCAACGTGGACCAACCGGATCAACTGATCATCGCTCATGGCGAGGGCCAACTGCGCATCGCCGGCGCGCTCGAAGCGTTCGATGAAATCAGGTTCTCCGTTGTCCTCACCGGCGACTGGCCATCCCCTGCTGGTGCAGGTTCTCGGCCTGCCCCTTCAGCACCTGGAGCCAGCGGCGCACCATGATGAACGCCGCCAGGTCCATCGGGATCAACATCAGCCGGCCCGTCCACGAACTTCCCCAGTCGCCGGTGTTGCGCGTCACCAGCCGCGTCGTCCCATCACCCTGTGGATACAGCGCTGTCGACCATGTCCAGCGGGTACCCTCGCTCTCGCCACCGAGGAGGAGGTACTCGTCCCTCTTCACGTCGAGGACCGGGAAGTCCGCCCCTCGGCCCACGGGGATGATGTCTCCCGGCTTGAGATCCTGGAACTCCGGTAGCACTTCCTTCGAACTCGGCGCATCGATAAACCCGAAGAGCCGGTCGAGGAAATCGTAGCTGTACAGCCCGCCCCGGCCCTTCCCCATCTGCACCAGCCACGGGTAGATCGCGGCCGCCGGGGCATCCACGGTTATCGCCCGTGTCGTGAAGTAGGCGGGCCGCTCGCCGGGAGGATCGCCGGGCATGGCCCGCGCCTGTTCTTCCGCTGTCGCGCCCCAGTTCCGCTGCCACGGCGTGAACCACCGCGAATACGAACCTACTGCGCCAAGCGTGATCCCGAACGCCGCCCCGGCCCAACGGGCGATTTTCCAGCGGTCCATGGTGCCCACCTCTTGTTCCACGCGAGTCTCCTGCCATCCTCCCCCCGCAACTCGCTCACTACAGCGGCCGCCCGTCCCAACTCCGCGGGCCGGGTGGGGAAATCTCGTCTCTGGCGCGGTAGGCTGTCCTCATGGGGCGGAAGCGACACCCGGAACCCTTGACCCCCGCCGAGCAGCGCGTGCTCGAGGAGGTCCGCACCGGCGCGACCAACGCGGAGATTGCCGTCCGCCTCGGGCTCTCGATCAACACCGTCAAGTACCACGTCGCGAACATGCTCGCGAAGACGGGTCTGGACGACCGCGCTGCCCTCGCCCGCTGGGAGATGCCCCGCGAACCGGGCCGCCTCGCCAGATGGCGTCTGCGCGGGGCCATGGCTGGAGCGATCGGCGTTGCGGCTGCCGCCCTCGTCATCCTCGGCCTCCTCCTTGGCGATTCCCACACCGCCGAACCGCGCGGAATTTGGGTCGCTCACGTCCTTGGAGGTGACGGCCCGCCCGCCGACCGCATCGTCATCCACGAACTCTTGAGTGGTACCGAGCGCGAACTGGGGGCCTCGCCCGGCAAAGTCTTTCTGGGCGCCTACTGGTCTCCCGACGGTAGTTTGCTTCTCAGCCATGAAGCGTCCACGAGCTTGGCAACGGCGTCGCTCATGATCTTTGAGCGCGGCAGCTGGCGCCGAAAAGAAATCGGTCTCGACATTGCCGATCTGGCATGGTCGCCCGACAGCCAGCGCGTCGCGGCCAGGGGGTTCCCCGAACTCCGCATTCTGGGACGCGACGGCAGGGTTCTCCACACCTTCATCCCCAACACCACCGGGGACGTGACGCGCCTCGCCGGTGCTGCGTGGTCGCCGGACAGCCAGTTCTATGCCTATCTCCTCAACGACTCGATCGTCGTCGCCGAGCGTGACGGACCGGTGCGCCAATTCAAGGCGGACGAAACGAACCTTCCTTTCGGGTTCGATCAGGCGGGTCTGGCTGGGTTCGCCGACTCCGCGAGCGTCATACTCGGCGGGGTCGCCAGCGGCGACGGACCACCCCGCTTCTTCACGTTGGACCTTCGGACGCTTGTCGCGGAGGAAGCCGACGCTTCCATCGCCGCCCGGTTCTCGAACGATGAGGGGATTGACCTCGCTAACCGACATCCTGGGGAGGTTGTACTGGGCGGACCCCGGCTGTCGGCGGACGGACGCGCTCGCGTGTATATGCTTTTCACCCCGGGACAGGATTCCCAGGCAACCGCCGTCGTTATCGCGGACACCGAATACGAGGTACCTCTTCTCGGGTTTCAGGGACCTGAGCGCGGGAATTTCTCCGTCGTCCTCACCGGCGAGTGGCCCTCACCTGTCAGCGCCAGCACCGCCACCAACCCGCCTTAGCGTCGTTCCTCTTTTCTCTTTCCTCTTTCCTCTCGCGACTCCACCAACCGGTCCGCGCCCCACGTATTCACCACCCGCTCCGCAGGCACCCCGCACTCCTCCGCCCGCGCGCACCCGTACGCCAGCCAGTCCAGCTGACCCGGCGCGTGCGCGTCGCTGTCTATGGCAAACAGACAGTCCATCTCCACCGCCAGCCGCAACAACCGCCGCGGCGGGTCCAGCCGCTCGACCCGCGAGTTGATCTCCACCGCCACGCCGAACTGCCGGCACGCCTCGAACACTATCTCCGCATCGAACTCTGATTCCGGCCGCTGCTTCCCCGAGATATACCGCCCCGTGCAGTGCCCCAGGATGTCCACGTGCGGGTTGGCGACCGCCATCACCATCCGCGGCGTCATCTCCTCCGCAGGCATCCGGAGCTTGCTGTGCACGCTCGCGACGACCACATCCAGCTCCGCAAGTAGCTCCGCTTCTTGGTCCAGCGCTCCATCGTCCAGGATGTCCACCTCGATCCCGGTCAGGATGCGGAACGGCGCAAGCTCCGCGTTCAGCTCCCGCACCACCTCAAGCTGGCTCCGCAGCCGCTCCGCGGTCAGCCCTCGCGCCACCTTCAGCCGCGGCGAGTGGTCCGTCAGAACCATGTACTCGTGCCCCAGTTCGATGGCCGCTTCCGCCATCTCCCGGATCGGGCTGCCCCCGTCCGACCAGTCGGAGTGCACGTGGCAGTCGCCCCGCAGCCGGGCGCGCAACGCCCGACCGCCTTCCGGCGGCCACTCGCGGGCTGCAGCTTCTTCGAGTTGCGCCAGGTATCCCGGCACACCGCCCGCCACCGCCTCGACGATCACCTTCGCCGTCACAACCCCGATGCCCTTCAGCTGCTGCAGGGTCCCGGCTGCCACTCGCCGTTCGATTTCACCCGGCCCCAGCTCCCGCACCACCCCCGCGGCGTTCCGGAACGCCTTCACCCGGTAGGTCGGCTCGTCCGCCCGTTCGAGCAGGAATGCGACGCGGTTCAGGGCGGCCACGGGCTCCACCGCGCGAGCATACCCGACGTTGCTTTGAACGACTGGCCCCCGGTAAGGCACAATGCCGCGACATGACTCCTCCACCGGTTAGCGAACGCGACAAAGATTCGATCGCGCGGTACCTCCTGAGCTTCCGCTGGGACTACCGCAACGAGGTCGTCCACAGGGTCCTCATCGACGGCGGGTTGCCGCTCTGGCGCGAGGTCCTCCGCCTGGTCCCCAACCCGAAAGAGCGCGGCCGCCTCCTCGAACTCGGCAGCCCTCCGTTCCACATTACCCTCATGCTCCAGAA
>WBZO01002893.1_pt1 | contig 21229 bp, 19 predicted proteins | sample 5204261 | NCBI WGS metagenome assembly WBZO01 (sample SAMN12412400, study PRJNA552823) | activated sludge metagenome | isolation source: activated sludge from anammox sidestream of wastewater treatment plant... | place: USA: North Carolina | collected 2017-09 | reverse complement strand
GGGCAGGATGGTGGTGCCCCAGCGGAAGCCGGGCGAGAAGGCGATCTCCGCGCCCTTCACCTCGAGCATCGCGTCGAGGATCAGCTGGTCGAACGTGCCGTTGAAGTTGCCGCGGCGGTAGAGCAGGCCCTCGGTGGTCGCGAGCTTCTCGCCGAGCTTCGCCTCGTGCGGGGCGCGCAGGCGCTTGACGAGCGCATCCATCTCCGGGTCGGCCGGCAGCAGGTTGGCGAACACCGGGAGCAGCCGGTAGCGGAAGTCGGCCACCCTGCCGCCCTGCACGTCGAGGTCGAGCACGCCGAGGAACTTGGTGTTCGAGCCGGCGTTGGTCACCAGCGTCTGGCCGCCCGCGTTCTTCACGATCGTCGGCTGCGGCACGCCGTCGTGGGTGTGGCCGCCCAGAATGGCGTCGATGCCGCGCACGCGGGAGGCGAGCTTGAGGTCGACGTCCATCCCGTTGTGCGACAGGAGCACCACCACCTGCGCGCCGCCCGCGCGCGCCGCCTCCACGTGCTTCTGCAGCGCCTCCTCCTGGATCCCCATCGTCCAGTCGGGGATGAAGTGGCGCGGGTTGGCGATCGGCGTGTAGGGGAAGGCCTGGCCGATGATCGCCACCGGCACGCCGTTGACCGTGCGGGTCGCCGCCGGCTTGAAGACCGGATCGCCGAAGTCGGCGGTCTTGACGTTCTGCGCGACGAACTCGATCTGCCCGAGCTCGCTCTCGACCGCCGCCTTGACGCGCTTCTCGCCGTAGGTGAACTCCCAGTGCCCGGTCATGACGTCGACGCCGAGCAGCCGGCAGGCCGCGATCATGTCGGCGCCCTTCGTCCAGAGCGCGAGGCCCGAACCCTGCCAGGTGTCGCCGCCGTCGAGCAGCAGCGCGCCGGGCCGGTCGGCGCGCAGGCGCTTCACCAGCGTGGCGAGGTGCGCGAAGCCGCCAACCTTGCCGTAGGTGCGCGCCGCCCGCTCGAACGCGAGGAAGGTGAAAGCGTGCGCCTCGCGCGTGCCCGGCTTGATGCCGAAGGCCTTCAGCAGGTGCTCGCCGACGAGGTGCGGCGGCCGCCCCGCGGCCGCGCCGACGCCGATGTTGACGCTCGGCTCGCGGAAGTAGACCGGCAGGAGCTGCGCGTGGCAGTCGGTGAAGTGCAGCAGCGCGACGTTGCCGAACTTGGGGAAGCGGTAGAGCGCGTCCGCATCGCCCTGCGCGTGCGCCTCCGGCGCGTCGAGGGCGAGCCCGGCCGCCGCCCCCGCGGCGAGCACTTCGAGAAATTCGCGGCGATTCATCCTTGCGGCCTGCGGCGGGGAGCGGCGCGGCCCGTCGCAGCCGGGACGCCCGGTGGCGCCGGCGACCGGCTACTTGTTGACCGGCGAGTTGGGATCCATCAGGTAGGCGGTGAGGTCCTTGATCTGCTGCTCGTCGAGCGTGCCCGAGTGCCCGAAGCGGGGCATCGCCGAGCAGACGGCGAACGCCTTCGAGTTGTAGATCCGCATGTAAGCGTACTGCTGGTTCTCGGTGGAGAAGCCGCGCTTCTTGCCGAATCCCGTGAGGCTCGGTCCGACGGTCCCGAAGGCGGTCTGCTGCGGCGCGAGCTGGTGGCAGTTGTAGCAGCTGCCGCCCGCCGCGCCCTTCTTGTCGCTCCAGGTCATCCCGCGACCGCTCTCCGCGAGCTTCGCGCCCGCCTTCCAGTCGCCCATGAACTTGCCGTCGGCGGGCAGCTTGATGGCCGCGAACTGCTGGGCCTCGAGCTTCTTGGCGAGGTCGGCGGGCGGGTTGTCGTCGTACTCGGTGCACACGCGCTGCAGCTCGTCCTGGTTCAGGCGGTCCATCGTCGCGATGCCGCGCGCGTGGAAGTCCCGCTTGACCACCTCCGCCGCCTCGCGGCGGTAGGCCGCATCGTCGTTCATGGCGGCGCATCCGGCGAACACCGCCGCGGCCACGCCCGTCGCGAGCAACATCGTCTTCATGGCTGGTCTCCTCCTGCGGTGCGGGTCAGCGCTTGATGCCCGGGCCCTTGTAGACGAACCCGTTCGAGTTCACGCCCATGTAGGTCAGGAGCGCCGTGATGGTGTCCGACGCGTAGCCCGGCTCGGGGAAGCGCTGCTGGCGGAAGCAGTCGTTCATGCGCCACTGGAGCGAGTGCATGACCCCGCCGGTCATGCGGTAGCCGGGCCAGCCGATGAAGCTGCGCGGGGCCTGGTCGTGCTTGGTGAAGTTGGGCAGGTTCTGCGTGCGGATGCGCTTGCCGTCCTCCCCGTGACAGGTGGCGCAGGAGAAATCCCACGGACCGGCGCGGTAGTGGAAGATGGCCTTGCCGAGCTCCCAGGTCGCGCGCTCCTTGGGGTGCGACTGCGGCACGGCGATCTTCATGTCGCGCGACTGCGCGGCGACGAAGGTGACGATCGACACCGGGTCGGGGGTGTAGTTGCCGCTGCTGAACGGTCGCTTGGCGATTTCCTCGAAGCTGAACCCCTGCAGCGTGACCATGCAGTGCACGATGCGCCGCTCCGCGTCCATCACCGTGCCGACGTCGGCGAAGTAGCGGGGCAGCTGGACGTAGGCGCCCTTCACCACGCCCGGACCGAGGCCGAGATCGCACTGCTCGAGCGAGGCGTTCTTCGGCCCGCGCCGCGTCTTCCACAGCTGCTCGCCCTTCACCTCCCAGAGCTCGGCCGGGTTGGCGTCCTCCATCACCGCGCGGAACTTCTCGAAATCCTCGGTGGTGGGGTCGGTCTGCGCGTGCGCGAGCGTGGCCGCCGCAACCGCGCAGCAGGTGGCGAGCGCCGCCCGGAATGACTTCTGCATCGTGCTCCTCCAGTGACTGGTCCCGCCGGCAGCCCGGCGGCGACGCGGGGCAGGTAGGGCCCCGCCCTTCTCGGGGATCGCAAGCCGGGCGCCGCGTACGGCGCCCGCCCGCCGTCAGCCGCCTCCGACCACGACTTCGTCGGTGCGCTTGTCGCCCTTGTTGTCGATCCAGGTGATGCTGAGCTTGTCGCCGGCCTTCGCGCCCTTCACCTTGAACGCGAACACCGGGTTGCGCGAGATCGCCTGGCTGATGTCGGCGCCGAACACCGGCTTGCCGTTGAGCTGCGCGGTGATGGTCTGGATGAAATGCTGCGGCACGACGTTGCCGGACGCGTCCTTGCGCTGGCCGGTCTCCATCGGGTGCGCCATGAGCACGCGCACGTCGGCGACGTCGCCCTGCAGGCTGGCGCGGATCTTCATCGGGTCTGCCATGTCTCGTCCTCCCTATCCGCCGCATCCGCCGATGGTGACTTTCACTTCCTTCGCGGCCGTGAAGTGCTTGCCGCCGGCGGTGACCACGACCCGCACCGGCGAGGATTCGCCGATCTTCGCGCGCAGGTGCACGAACGGGAGCGCGCCCTGCGAGACGTCGAACGTGCCGGTGTAGGGAAAAGGGTTCTTCTCGATGAACACCGAGATCGACGTGGTGCCCGGAATGTTGCTGGTGATGTCGATCGGGACCACCGCGCCGTTCTCGGCGATCTCGGGCGCGCGGATCTGGATGTCCTTGCTCTCCACCGCGCCGGCGTAGCCGAGCGCCTTCATCGCGTCGGCGGTGGTCTTGGCGTCGAACGCCGCCTTGTTCCACGCCGCGGCGGCGACCCCGGGCCTGAGCAGTCCCGCGGCGAGCGCCGCGGCGAGCGCGCCCGTGGCGCCCGCGCCCTTCAGCACGATCCGTCGAGAACGGTCCATTCCCGCATCCTCCTGCGTACGTTGGCCGGCAAGCCTACTGAACTTCACCCTCGTCGGACAAGGGGGCACGTGCTGATGCGTCGATCAGACCGCCGAATGCCAGCCGGGTTCCGCCGGCTACGGGGCCGCGTAGCGGCCGGATTTGCCGCCCGTTTTCTCCACGAGCCGGACCGATTCGATGCGCATCCCGCGGTCCACCGCCTTGCACATGTCGTAGATCGTCAGGAGCCCGACCGCGACGCCGGTCAGGGCCTCCATCTCCACCCCCGTGCGGCCCACCGTCTCGACCGTCACGGTCAGGGTCACCGCCGGCGGATCGTCGGCGGCGGCGAACTCCGCCGCCACCCGGGTGAGCGGAATCGGGTGCGCCAGCGGGATCAGGTCGGCGGTCCGCTTGGCGGCCTGGATCGCCGCGATGCGCGCCACGCCGATCACGTCGCCCTTGGCCGCGCTGCCCGCGCGCACCAGCGCGAGCGTCTCGGGCCGCATGGCGATGCGCCCCGCGGCGCGCGCCATGCGGTGCGTCGCGTCCTTGCCGCCGACGTCCACCATGTGCGCCGCGCCGCCCGCGTCGAAGTGGGTCAGTGCCATGGGGCGGATTATGCCTGCGACCCCGCGCGCGCGACTCGTGCCGCGGCGCGGGGAACCCCGGGAGGCGGCAGGTATCATACGAGACGTGCAGCGATACGCCTGGATCTTCCTCGCCCTGGCGCTCGTCCCGGGCCTTCCCGGGCGCGCCCAGAACCTCCCCGACCTGGGCGAGCGCGCGCAGGCCGACCTCTCGCCCCAGCAGGAGCGCCGGATCGGCGAGGAGATCATGCGCCAGATCCGGCGCGACCCGGACTACATCGACGACCCCGAGGTGAGCGCGTACGTGCAGTCGGTCGGCCAGCGCCTGGTCGCCGTCAGCGCCGACGCGCGCCAGGAGTTCACGTTCTTCGTGGTGCGCGACCGCACGATCAACGCGTTCGCCATGCCCGGCGGTTTCATCGGCGTGCACAGCGGGCTGATCGTGAACGCGCAGACCGAGTCCGAGTTCGCCGGCGTGATGGCGCACGAGATCGCGCACGTCCTCCAGCGCCACCTCGCGCGCCAGCTGCAGGCGCAGAACCAGCTCTCGCCGCTCGCGCTCGTCGGCCTCGGGCTCGCGATCCTGGCCGCGCGGGCGAGCCCGGAGCTCGCCCAGGGCGCGGCGGTGGCGTCGCAGGCGGCGCCGATGGCGGCGATGCTGAACTTCAGCCGCGAGTTCGAGCGCGAGGCCGACCGCGTCGGGTTCCAGATCCTGCAGGACGGCGGCTACGAGCCCACCGGCATGGCCTCGTTCTTCACCCGGCTGCAGCAGAACTCGCGCCTGTACGACAACAACGCGCCGGCGTACCTGCGCACCCACCCGCTGACGGTCGAGCGCATCGCCGACATGCAGAACCGCGCGCAGGAGGCGCGCTATCGCCAGCGCGCCGACTCGATCGAGTTCCAGCTCGTGCGCGCGAAGCTGCGCGCCGGGGACGGCGCGCCGCCCGACGCGGTCGCCTACTTCCGCACGCTGCTCGCCGAGAAGCGCTTCGTCACCGAGACGGCGACGCGCTACGGCTACGCCCAGGCGCTGCTGCGCGCGCAGGACTACGCCGCGGCCGAGCGCGAGGCGAGCGCGCTGCGCGCGAGCGCGCCGCCACACCCGATGATCGAGACGCTCGCGACGCGCGTGCGGCTGGCGGCGGGCGACCGCGCGGGCGCGGAGAAGATCATCGCCGCCGCGGCGCAGAACTATCCGGACAACGCGGGCGTGCTCTACGAGTACGCGGAGGTGCTGCAGGTGCTCGGCAACCATGCGCGCGCGATCGAGGTGCTGCGCGAGCTGCTGCGGCAGCGCCCGCAGGATGCGCGCGCCTACCGGCTCGTCGCCAAGTCGTACGCCGCGCTCGGGAAGCGCACCGACCAGCACCGCGCCCTCGCCGAGGGCTACTACCTGCAGGGCGGACTGGCGGCGGCGGTCGAGCAGCTCCAGTTCGCGCAGAAGGCGGGCGACGGGGACTTCTACACCCTGTCGGCGATCGACGCGCGCCTGCGCGAGCTGCGCCGCCAGCAGCAGGAGGAGATCAAGGAGAAGAAGAAGTAGCGCAGGGCGCGGCGAGCGCGCGCGTCACGCGGCGCCCTTCGCCGGGACCTCGAAGTACGCCTCGTAGAGGAGGTCGAAGGTCTTCTCGCTCTCGGCGAGCAGCTGGTCGTCGTTCTCGGCGCGGCGCTTCGCCCCGTTGAGGAGGGTCGCCACGCCGGCCGCCTCGGCGACGCCCGGCTCGTTCGTGTCGAGCGCGTGCACGATGCGGCCGATGCGCGCGAGCGCCGCGTTGCGCTCCAGCTTGAAGCTCGCGAGCAGCTCCTCGTAGGTGACGCGGTGCCGGCTGTTGCGGAACGTCGCGCCCTCGAAGCCGAAGCTCACCGCGGTGGCGGGGCAAGGCTTGCGGGCGTCGAGCCACACCATGACCGCCTCCGGGTCGATGAAGCGGCGGATCAGCCACGCCGAGGCGAGGCGGTCGACGAAGAGCGGCGTGCGCGTCGCCCACGCGCGGCGGAAGTACTTGCGGTTCGCGCGCGCGACGCCGGCGGCGGGCGCGCGCGGCGCCTCGTCCGGGAAGATCATCGCGTGGACCCGCGCCTCCATCTCGGTCAGCACGCTCTCCGCCTTCGCCTTGAGCGGCGAGCCGAAGAAGTCGAGCGTGGCGATGGCGTCGAACTCCTGGCGCTGCTTGGCGAGCACGTGGCGGATCGCGGCCGGGTCGGAGACGCCGAAGCCCGCCTCCAGCGACTGGATCGTCTTGGTCAGCTCGCGGTACTTGGCGGAGCGGTCGAACATCCCGCGGAACTGCTTCGTCTGGGCGTCGTCCGCGCTGCGCACCGCGAGCAGGTGGGCCGAGCCGTGGATGCGCGCGACGTAGTCGACCAGCCGCTGCAGGCCGCGGCGGCTCTCGGTGCTCTCGGGGAGCAGGTAGACGCCGTCGCGCAGCACCGCGCAGCCGAGCGTCTCGAGCATGCGCAGCACCTTCATGCGCCCGGCCGCGTCGTCGACCGGCAGCTGGGCGACCACCGCCAGCCAGCGCCGGTGATCGGCGGCGGGCGCCTCGTCGGGCGCGGTCGCGGCGCGCGCCATCACTTGCCGCGGCCGGGCGCCGACGCGTAGTGCTGCATGACGCTGCGGTCCCGCCAGCTCGCCTCGTCGAGCACCCCCGCGGGGAGGAAGAAGCGGTCGGCGGGCGCGACCTCGGTCGTGCGCACGATGCGCTCGACGTCGCCGTAGTCGATGCGGCGCACGAGCCCGGCCGCGCCGGTATCGCGGGCGACCATGAAGCGGTCGTACAGCCGGTACACGTAGACGTTGAGCGGCCGCACGCGCCCGTGCTCGTCCTTGCACGCCAGCGTGTAGCGGGTGTCGGGTTTGAAGGCCTGGCGATCCATGCGGGGCAGTCTAGCAAGCCGCTCCGGGCGGAGCCAGCGCGCGGCCCGGCCGACCGTGACTTGCGTTCAAATCAGGGCCCTTGATCCGGCAATCAAAAAGGTCGGGGTTGTCCCGCGCCGGGGGCCTGCGCAGAATACCCGCTCCCAACCGAGAGGCAAGCCGATGCCCGCGCTCGTCGCACCCCACGGAGGCGGACACCTCAAGCCCCTGCTCGCCGCGGGCGCGGCGCTCGCCGCCGCGCAGGCGCGCGCCCGCACCCTGCCGCAGCTGCGCGTGAGCTCGCGCGAGCGCGGCGACCTCGTGATGCTCGGGATCGGCGGGTTCACCCCGCTCGACGGGTTCATGACGCAGGCCGACTGGCGCGGGGTGTGCGACGGCTACCGGACGGCGAACGGCACCTTCTGGCCGATCCCGATCACCCTCTCGGCCGCGCGCGCGGCCGCCGACGGCATCGCCACCGGGGCCGAGATCGCGCTCGCCGACCCCGACGACGGGACGCTCCTCGCGACCCTGCGCGTCACCGAGAAGTACGCGATCGACAAGGCGCACGAGTGCCGGGCGGTGTTCCGCACCACCGACCTCGAGCACCCGGGCGTGAAGATGGTGATGGAGCAGGGCGAGGTGAACCTCGCCGGGCCGGTGACGGTGCTCTCCGACGGCGGGTTCGGGAGCGCGTACGGCGCGCTCTTCATGACGCCGGCCGAGACGCGGGCCGCGTTCGAGAAGCTCGGTTGGTCGCGGGTGGCCGCGTTCCAGACGCGCAACCCGATGCACCGCTCGCACGAATACCTCGCCAAGGTGGCGATCGAGACCTGCGACGGCGTGCTGATCCACTCCCTGCTCGGCAACCTCAAGCCGGGCGACATCCCGGCCGACGTGCGCGCGGCGGCGATCGGAGTGCTGCTCGAGCGCTACTTCCGCAAGGACACGGTCATCCACGCCGGCTATCCGCTCGACATGCGCTACGCCGGCCCGCGCGAGGCGCTGCTGCACGCGCTGTTCCGCCAGAACTACGGCTGCTCGCACCTGATCGTCGGGCGCGACCACGCCGGCGTGGGGAGCTACTACGGCCCGTTCGACGCGCACCGCATCTTCGACGAGATCCCGAAAGGCGCGCTCGAGACCCAGCCGCTCAAGATCGACTGGACGTTCTGGTGCTACCAGTGCGGCGGGATGGCCTCCGCGCGCACCTGCCCGCACGACGACGCCGACCGCCTGCTCGTCTCCGGGACGAAGCTGCGCAAGTGGCTGTCCGAGGGCTCTCCCGTCCCGGCCGAGTTCAGCCGGCCGGAGGTGCTCGAGGTGCTGCGCGCGTACTACGCCGGCCTCGAGGAGAAGGTCGAAGTGAAGCTCGCGGGGCACTCGGCCCGTTGAGGACAACGCCGCGCCGTTCGGCCGGCTCTCTTCCTCCGCGACCGGCGCGAACCGGTTAGCCGGCAATCGGGCTAGACTTGCCCGCTCATGAACGCTCCCTCCGCAGCGGGTTCGTCCGTCGACTGGCGCACGCCGACCGTCGTGCTCGCCTGCGCGGCTGCGATCCTCTTCATCGCGCTCGGCACGCGGCAAGGCTTCGGCCTCTTCTTGCAGCCGATGTGCAGCGCGCTCGGCTGGGGGCGCGAGACTTTCTCGGCTGCAATCGCGCTGCAAAATCTGCTGTGGGGGCTCGCGCAGCCGTTCACCGGCGCGATCGCCGACCGGTTCGGTGCCGGCCGCGTGCTCGTCATCGGCGGGCTGTGCTACGGCGCGGGGCTGGTCCTGATGGCGTACTCGAGCACCGGATTCGAACTCGGTCTGACTGCCGGGTTCCTCATCGGCATCGGCCTGAGCGCTTGCAGCTTCGGCGTCGTGCTCGGCGTCGTCGGCCGGCGCGCGCCGCCGGCGCGCCGCACCGTCGCGCTCGGCATCGCCGGCGCCGGCGGGTCGGTCGGGCAGTTCGCGATGCTGCCCTACACGCAAGTGCTGATCGGGCAGTTCGGGTGGTTCAACGCGCTTGTCATCCTCGCCGCATCGGCGTTCCTGATCGTGCCGCTCGGCGCGGCGCTTGCCGGCCGCACGACCCATGCGCACGGCACGGGGCAGGGGATCGGCGAGGCGCTGCGCGAGGCGGCGCACCACAAGGGGTTCTGGCTGTTGACCGGAAGCTTCCTCGTCTGCGGGTTCCAGACGATCTTCATCATGGTCCATCTGCCCGCGTACCTCGTCGACCGCGGCGGCACCGCGCTGCAGGGCATGACCGCGCTCGCCGCGATCGGACTGGCGAACGTCGCCGGCTCGTTCCTGTGCGGATACCTCGGCGACCGCTACAGCAAAAAGCACCTGCTCGGCACAATCTACTGGCTGCGGGCGGCCGCGATCGCGGCGTTCGTCTCGCTGCCGCTTTCGACCGCGAGTATCGCCCTGTTCGCGGCCGTTATGGGATTCACGTGGCTCGGCACGGTGCCGCTCACCAATTCGCTCGTCGCGCAGATCTTCGGCGTGCAGTACCTCTCGACGCTGTTCAGCATCGCCTGGCTCGGGCACCAGGTCGGCGCCTTTGCGGGGGCCTGGCTCGGCGGCTACGCGTTCGACGCGACCGGGAGCTACACCGCGGTGTGGATCATCGCGATCGGCGCGAGCGTTGTCGCGGCGCTCGCTTGCCTGCCGATCGACGAGCGCACGCTGCGCGCGGCGCCGGGCGTGAGCGGGGCCAAGGGATGAGCGTCGGCGCCAACCGGCGCGAGGCGCACGGCGCGGCGCGGCCGCTCGCCGTGCTCGAGACGCTGCCCGTCCCGGTCATGGTGGTCGATGCGGCCGGGCGGGTGCTGCACGCGAGCGCCGCGATGCGGGCGCGGGCGCGCGAGGACGCCGCCGAGGCGCGTTTCGCCGCGCTCTATCCCGAATACCACGCGGCGCTCGGAGGCGAACTCGGCGTCGCGCGCGATGTGCCGGTGGCGCGGCTCGCCGAGGGCCGGGTGGTCGACGAGCGGCTTACCGCGCAGCCGACCCGCTGGGGTACGGTGCTCACCGCGGTCGACGAGTCGTCGGTTACCGCGTCGTCGCTCCAGGACATGCAGACTACGCGTCTTGCCTCCCTCGGATTCATGGTCGCAGGGGTGTGCCACGAGGTGAGCAATCCGCTCGCTGCGATCGACTCCATGGTGCAGATCCTGCGCTCGCGACGCGGGACCGCGCCCGAGATGCTCGAGCGCGGACTTGCATCGATTTCGTCGAACATTGCCCGCGTCCTCGCGATCACCCGCACGCTGACCGATTTCTCGCGCGTGCGCGACGGGACGCGCAAGAGCGTCGCGCTCGCCCAGGTGGTGGAGGAGACCGCGTCGCTCTTCCGGCACCGCGCCGGCGCGCCCGGCGTGACGGTCGAGGTGGCGGTTGCGCCGGATCTCGCCGCGCTCGCCGAGCCGAGCCGGCTCGAGCAGGTGGTGTTCAACGTGCTGCTCAACGCCGCGCAGGCGATGGGCGGCCAGGGGTGCGTGACCGTCACCGGTGCGCGGCATGGCGAACGGGTGTCGCTCGCGATCCGCGACCAGGGGCCCGGCATCACGCCCGAGCATCTCGCGCGCATCTTCGAGCCGTTCTTCACCACCAAGCCCGAGGGCGCGGGTACCGGGCTTGGACTCACCATCTCGCGCGAGATCATGCACGAGCTCGACGGGGAACTGCGCGCCGAGAACCATCCGGAGGGCGGCGCGTGCTTCGTGGTCGAGCTGCCGGGCGCGACGCAGGAGGCGACGTGGTGAGCGCGACGCTCGAGCGCGCGCGCACGGTGGTGCGCGAGCGTGTCCTGGTCATCGACGACGACCCGGGACTCGCCGAGGTCGTGCAGCTCCTGCTCGTCGGCGAGGGGTACCGGACCGAGATGGCCGTCACGGTGCGCGACGGCCTGCGCGCGGCGCACGCGGGCGTCGTCGACCTGGTGATCACCGATCTCAAGCTGCCCGACGCGACCGGACTCGACGCGATCCGCAGCCTGCGCGAGCTCGACCGCGAGCTGCCGATCATCCTGATGACCAGCTACTCGTCGGTTGAGAGTGCGGTCGAGGCGCTGCGCGCCGGCGCGGTCGACTACATCATCAAGCCGTTCAACAACGATGAGTTCCTGCACGCGGTCGCGCGCGCGCTCGCCGAGCGGCGCATGCGGCGCGAGAATGCGCTGCTCAAGCGTAGCCTGCGCAAGGCCTATCCGGACCGGGGCATCATCGGCGAGTCGGCCGGGATCCGGCGCGTGCTCGACCTCGTGCGCCGGGTCGCGCCCTCGGACGCGAACGTGCTCATCTGGGGCGAGAGCGGCACCGGCAAGGAGCTGGTGGCGCGCAGCATCCACCGCGCGAGCCAGCGTGCCAACGGCCCGTTCGTCGCGCTCAACTGCGGCGCGATCCCGGCCGAGCTCCTCGAATCAGAGCTCTTCGGCCACGCTAGAGGCTCGTTCACCGGCGCCACCTCCACGACCGAGGGGCTGATCCGCGAGGCCCACGGCGGCACGCTGTTCCTCGACGAGGTCTCCGAGCTTGCGCCCGCGTTGCAGGTGAAGCTGTTGCGCGTCCTGCAGGACCGCGAGGTCCGCCCGGTGGGCGGCAAGCACATCTTCAACGTCGACGTGCGCTTCGTCGCCGCGACCAATCGCGACCTCGAGGCGCTCGTCGCGGACGGGAAGTTCCGCGAGGACCTCTTCTACCGCCTCAACGTGATCGGGATCCAGGTCCCGGCGTTGCGCGAGCGCGGGCAGGACGTGCGCCTGCTCGCCGATTACTTCGTTGAAGCCTACGGGCGCAAGCTCGGCAAGAAGATCCGCGCGATCGGACCCGACCTCGCGGCGTTCCTCGAGCGCCATGCCTGGCCGGGCAACGTGCGCGAGCTGGAGAACCTCATCGAGCGCGCGGTGATTCTCGCCGACGCGGACGTGCTCACGTGCGCCGCGCTGTCGGACGGGCTGGTGAAGCCGAGCGTGCGCCGCAGTGCGCCGGGCGCGCCGGAACGGCCGCTGTCGGTGGAGGCGTACATCCGCGACGCGGTCGACCGCTATCAGGACCGCTACAGCGAAACCGAGCTCGCCCGCATGCTGGGCATCGGGCGCAAGGCGCTGTGGACGCGGCGTCGCCAGTGGGGGCTGCCGCGCGGCGGCCGGGCGGCGAAGAAGGGCTAGCCTGTTTCGCGGCGCACGCGCCCAGGTTTCGTTTCGAAACAGCCGTGACCGCCTGCGCTTGCACTCGGTTGTTATTGCACGGGGAGTGGGGCCGCTCCCGCTCGGCACAGGACTTGCTGCGGGAAGACCCAATTGACCCCGACAACAGGTCCCCAGGAGGAGTCCCAATGGCCGATAAGCCCGCCGCGCCGACGCGCAAGAAGGTCACCATCCCGTCGCTCGTCGAGAAGATGAAGAAGGGTGAGCCGATCGTCCAGCTCGCCGTGTACGACTACGAGACCGCGATCATCGCGGACCGCGTCGGGATCGACATCCTGTGCGTCTCGGACACCGGGGGCATGGTGCTGTTCGGTCACGAGACCACCACGTCGGTCTCGTTCGAGGAGGTGATGTTCATGGCACAGGCCGTCAAGCGCGGGTCGAAGTACGGGCTGCGCATGGTGGACATGCCCTACATGAGCTTCCACCTCTCCGCGCAGCAGGCGGTCGACAACGCCGCGAAGTACGTCGCGCAGGGCGGGGCCGAGGTGATGAAGTGCGAGGGCAACAAGCACCACGCCAAGTACATCGAGGCGATCGTGAAGGCGGGCATCCCGGTGCAGGGGCACATCGGCATCACCCCGATGCGCATGCCGCAGCTCGGCGGGTTCGTCGCGCAGGGCAAGACCGCGGAGCGCGCCAAGGAGCTGATCGATGACGCGTGGGCGATGGTGGACGCGGGGTGCTTCTCGATCATGTGCGAGGTGACGACCTCGGAGGTGTGCGAGTACCTCGCCGAGACGCTCCCGGTCCCGGTGATCAGCCTCGGCGCGGGCAACCGGGCGCACGGCGTGCATATCATCGGCTCGGACCTCTTTCACCTCTACGAGGCGCACGTGCCGCGGCACTCGAAGATCTACGTCGACCTCGTGCCGATCCTGGAGAAGGGTCTGTCCGATTACCGCGACGAGGTGCGCGCGCGCGTCTACCCTGGCAAGGAGCATACCGTCTTCATGAAGGAAGACGAGCTCGCGCGCTTCCGCGACCTGGTGGGGTGGAAAAAGAAGTGAGCTCGATCGCGTCGGGGGCGGCGGTCGCCGGCGAGCTGGAAATCCTCGAGGCGGCGCCGTTCTTCGCGGGGCTGGGGCGCGCGCAGCTCGCGTGCCTCGCGCTGCTCGCGCGGCGCGAGCGCTATTCGCAGGACACCCGCATCTACTCACTCGGCGATCCGGCGGAGGACTTCTATGTCCTCACCGAGGGCATGGTGCGGTTCACGCTGGGCGTGGGCAGGCGCGACACCTCGGCGGGCGAGATCATCCGCCGCGGCGAGGTGTTCGGCTGGGCGGCGCTGGTCGAGACCACCCAGCGGCGCATCGCCACCGCCTACTGCCTCACGTCGTGCGAGGTGCTCGCGCTCGACGGCGCGCGGCTCGTCGCGCTCATGGAGGAGGATCACGGCCTCGGCTACGCGCTGATGAAGCAGCTGTCGGTCCTTCTCACGAGCGAGCTCAAAGCGTTTGCCGCCGGCTAGGGCGCGTTGACCGCCTACGCCCTGATCGCGGCCGCGGCGCTCGTCGTCGGCCTGTTCATCGGCACCGTCGGCGTCGGCGGGATCCTCCTGGTTCCCGCGCTCACCTATCTCGGCGGCCTCACCGTTCACGCCGCTGCCGCCACCGCGCTCTTCACCTTCGTCTTCACCGGGATCCTGGGCACGGCGCTCTTCCAGCGCCGCGGCTCGATCGACTGGCGGATCACGGCCCCGGTGTGCGTCGGTGCGGTGGTCTTCAGCGTCCTCGGCGCGTGGGCGGCGTCGCGGCTCGGGTCGCGGTCGCTCGCGCTGGTCATCGCGGGGATCGTGATCTTCGCGGGCGCGTACATCCTGCTGCCGTCGCGCCGCGAAGGGCATCGCGACGGCCGCTCGCCGGGCGAGCGCGCCATGCTGCTCGGGGTCGGGGCGGTATCGGGCTTCGGCTCCGGGCTTTCCGGTGCGGGCGGACCGCTCTTCTCGGTGCCGATCATGGTGCTCGCGGGCTTCGTCCCGCTCGCGGCGGTCGGGACGAGCCAGGTGCTGCAGATCGTCGCGGCGGTGTTCGGCACTGCCGGCAACCTCGCGTACGGGACGATCGACTTCCGGATGGCCGCGTGGCTCGCCGCGTTCGAGCTCGCGGGCGTCGTGGTCGGCGTGCGCCTCGCGCACGCGGTGAGCGTCGGCACGCTGCGCCGGCTCGCCGCGGTGCTCTGCATCGTGGTCGGCGCGCTGATGCTATGGCGCAACCTGTAGCGGTCTACACCGACGCGGCCACGGAGCACCTCGCGACGCGGCGCGCGTGCGGGCTCTTCGACTTCTCGTTCATGGGGCACTTCGAGGTCGCGGGCGCGGGCGCGCGCGCGTTCCTCGACCGCCTGCAGACCCGCAGCCTAGCGGGGCTCGCGCGCGGCCGCATCGCGTACACGCTGCTGCTGCGCGCGGACGGGAGCGTGTTCATCGATGCGACCGTGTGGTGCCTCGCGCCCGACCGCTACTGGCTCTTCACCGGGCGGCCGTCGGACTTCACGTTCGTCGCCGCGGCGGCGGGCGAGGCGGGCGTGGTTCTGGAAGATCTCACCGGCGCGAACGCGGTGCTGGCGCTCCAGGGATCGGACTCGGCACGGGTGCTCGAGCGGCATCTCGGCGCGCCGCCGGGCACCGCGTACTTCGGCTTCCGCCCGGCAGTGCTCGGCAGCGTGCCGGTGATCATTGGACGGCTCGGCTATTCGGGCGAGCTCGGCTACGAGCTGATCGTCCCGGTCGACGCTGCGCCGGAGGTCTGGCGCCGGCTCGCGCTCGACGCGCGCGAGTGCGGATTCGAGGCGGCAAACAGCCTGCGCATGGAGTCCGGGTACATCCTCTTCACGAACGAGCTCGCGCGACCGGTGACGCCGTTCGAGCTGGGGCTGGAACGGCTGGTCGAATTCGACGGGCGCACCTTCGAGGGCCGCCATGCAGCATACGCGCAGCGGTGGCGCGAGCCGGAGCTGCGCCTTGTGGGACTGGAACCTCTCGGGCGGCGCGATCGATCAGTTCTCGCAGGCCTCGCATGCGCCGCGGTCACCAGCCGGGTCTGGTCGCCAACCTTCGCGCGCGAGCTCGCGCTCGGGTTCGCGCCGGCCGAGGCCGCCGTGCCCGGTACCCTCGTGTCGATCTCGGACGCGGAGATCGGGCGTGTCTGTCGCCTCCCGTTCTACGATCCGGCGCGCGCGCTGCCGCGGCGGCGCGTCTAGGACCCTAGCGACGCACTCATTCCGCGCCGAAGAGCAGCAGGGCGCACTGCGGATCGGTTTTGTAGGGCTCCAGCAGCGCCTCCTCGCGCCGGAGGCGGTCCCCGGCGCCTGCGTCGAGTCGCAGGCTCCAGCTTTCTATGCAGACACGGATCTCCGGTGCGTACGATGATGACGTAGCGCAGGTCGGCGCGTCGCGCGCCGCGACAATCTAGGGCTACGCCTCGCACAGGGTTGTCGTCGCGATCGCAGCGGCGATTCGATCGAGTCGCATCGGGTTCGCCTAGGCCATTTTGCCAGCGGCACGAGTCGAGGGAGAATCGGGCTGCCAGACTAGCCTCGTCGTCGCTTTGACCTGTGTGCGCGCCGGTCCAGCGTCCGCTCCGCTCGGCTATCATGATGCGCGCTTGCGGGAGGATCGCCCATGCTGCCCGTCGCCGAGTCGCTGAAGCAGGTGTCGCTCTTTTCCGTGCTTCCCGATGCGGCGCTGCGCGCGCTCGCCGACGCGGCGATCGTGCGCTCGTTCCCGAAGAACGCGATCGTGGTCACCGAGGGCGATCGCAGCGACTCGCTCTACGTCATCCTGTCGGGGCGCGTGAAAGTGTTCGTGAGCGACGAGCACGGCAAGGACGTCGTGCTGAACGTCCAGGGGCCGGGCGAGTACCTGGGCGAGCTCGCTTTCGACGACGGGTCGCGCTCGGCTTCCGTGCTGACCCTCGAGCCGTGCCGGATGGCGGTGATCCCGAACGACGTGATGCGCGCCTTCGTCGTGCAGCATCCCGAGGCGGCGTTCGAGCTCATTCGCGGCCTGATCGGCCGCGTCCGGCACCTGACCGAGAGCATGAAGGACCTCGCGCTCCTCGACGTCTACGGGCGCGTCGCGAAGCTCCTGCTCGACCTGGCGACCGAGGTCGACGGGCGGCTGGTCGTGGAGCAGCGCCTCACGCAGCAGGAGATCGGCGACCGCGTGAACGCCTCGCGCGAGATGGTGAGCCGCATCTTCCGCGACCTGACGGCGGGCGGCTACATCGCGCAGGAGGGCGGGAGGATCGTCATCCGGCGGCGCCCGCCGCGGGCCTGGTAGGCGCCGGGGAAAGCGGGGGCCCGGCGGCGGCCGGGCCCCCGTGGAGCAGCGCGTCTTACTGGGGCGGGATGCCGCCGGTGCTGCGGCTGTAGAACGCGTCGTCGGCCGGCGCGCTCGACACCGGGGCGACTTCCTGCACGTACGACGTGCGCTCGATCCCGCGCACGCCCGGCATCAGGTCGAGCCCGTCTTCGCTCGCGCCGGCGAGCGGCGCAACGACGGCGATGCAGACGGCGGACAGCAGCGTGGCAACTCGTTTCATGGTCTGACTCCTGTAGTGGCGCTTCATCTCAGCATCCTCGCGCCGGAACCATTCCGTCGCAGTGCTGATGTGACGCATCCTCCGGTTTCCGGCAGCGGCGGTCCGCGCACCGCGACGGGCGAAAAATGTGATCCGTTCACGCGGACGCCACGCCGCACGCGGCTGCGGGCCCTGGCGGCGGGCCCGCGCGCCGATGCGCGGCGCCCGGTCAGCCGCGGCGGGCGAGCAGGGCGTGCGCGGCCTGGAGGTCGGGGAGGTCGCGGCCCTCGTCGAACGCGCCGCTCAGCGGCGCGAGCAGGTCCTGCAGCGCCGCGGCCCGGGCCGGGCCTTCGAGCAGGCGGCACAGGCTCACCGCGCTCCGCAGCTCGAGCAGGCGCGCGCCCTGCGCCCGCGCGACGCGGAGCGCCTCCTCCAGCGCGCGCTCGCCCGCCGCCGTCGCGCCGCGGCGGGCGAGCGTCTCTCCCCGCAGCCGCCACAGCTCCGCGAGGTAGAAGCGCTCGCCGGTCCGGTCGGTGAGCGCGAGCGCCTCCGCGATGGCCGCGAGCGCCTCGTCGGGCCGGTCGGCGGCCGCGAGCGCCTCGGCGAAGAGCGCGAGCCCGAACGGCCGGTAGGTCAGGGCCTCGATCGCGCGGTGCGCGTCCAGCCCGGCCGCGATTTCCGCCAGGCCCGCGGCCGCGTCGCCGCCGCCGGCGAGCGCGTGGCCGCGGATCATCTGCGAGACGCCGGTCCACGTCGCGAAGCCCTGCTCGCGCGCCATCTCGAGGGACTCGGTCGCCCCGCGCAGCGCCGCGCTCCGGTCGCGCCGGAAGCAGTGCGTCGCCGCGAGGTAGCACAGGGAGAAGTTGATCGCGTGCGCGCCGCCGAGCGACCGGGCGTGCGCGAGGCCTTCCTGCGCGACGCGCAGACCGCTGTCCGGGAACCCGAGCAGCGCGAGCGCGAGCCCGAGGTAGCAGTGGCCGGTCCCCTTCTGGTCCTGGACGTAGAGCACCTGCCGGCCGCGCCGCCGGGTGCGCTCCTCCTCGTACAGGCGCAGCGCCTCGTCCAGGTGCCGGCGCGCGGCGGCGAGCTCGGCGGTGAGGAACAGGGTGCCGCCGAGCAGCAGGTGGCCCATGATGAATGGCGGGCGCGCGTCCTGCTCCGCCGCGCGCGCGAGGGTCTCGTCGGCGAGGGCGCGGCTGCGGGCGAGCTCGGCGCGCGTGATCTCGAACGCCCCCAGGCCCGAGAGCACCGGGAACAGCTCGGGCGCGCCGTCGAGCTCGCGGCAGAGCGCGAGCGCGGCGGCGTACGCCGCGCCGCACTCGGCCGCGGAGAAGCCCCGGAACTCGGCGTACACGCCGCCGAGGGCGAGCTGCGCGCGCAGCGCGAGCCGCGCGCGCTCCGGCGTGCGCGCCTGCGCCTCCAGCAGGCCGAGCGCGCTGCGCAGCTGGCCGATCGCCTCCTCGAAGCCCGACCGCGCGGCCGACAGCTTCGCGGCGCGCACGAGGTAGCGTGCGGCGCCGTCCGCGTCCCCGGCCGCCCGGCAGTGTGCGGCGAGCGTCTCCGGCTGCGCTTCCGCCACCGCGGGAAACGCCTCCTCCAGGGTGTGCGCGATGCGCGCGTGCAGGGCGGCCTGGTCCTTGCGCAGCAGGCTCGCGTACGCGGCGTCGCGCACGAGCGCGTGCTTGAAGCCGTAGGCCGCCGCGCCGGGCGCCGGTCGGCTGACGAGCAGCCCGGCCTCGACCAGGCGCTGGAGCTGCGCCGCGAGCGCCGCCTCGGTCAGCCCGGCGACCTGCGCCAGCAGCGCGTGCGAGAACTCCCGTCCGATGGCGGCCGCGACCTGCGCCACGCCCTTGCCCGGGCCGAGCCGGTCCAGGCGCGACATCAGCGAATCGGTCAGCGTCGCCGGGATCGCGAACGATCCCGGGCCGCGCGGCGCGGCTTCGTCGTCCGCCCCGCCGCGCAGGTCTGCGGCCTCGAGCGCGTCGTGCGCGAGGTCCTCGATGAACAGCGGCAGGCCGTCGGCGCGGTCGACGATCTCGCCCAGGATCCGCTCCGGCAGGCCGCGCGCGCCGCAGAGCGACGCGACCATGGCGACCGCGTCGTCCCGCTCGAGCGGGCGCAGGGCGAGGTGCGCCACGTGCTCCCCGCCGCCCCAGGGCGGCCGGAACTCCGGCCGCGCGGTAAAGAGGGCGAGCACCGGCAGCGTCCGCAGTCGCTCGACGACCCGGACGACGAGCTCGGCCGAGGAGGGATCGATCCAGTGCAGGTCTTCCACCACGAGCAGCACCGGGGCGCGCGCGGTCGCCTGCTCGAGCAGCCGGACGAGGGCGTCGAACAGCTGCTGCTTGCGCCGCTGCGGCGACATGGCGAGCGGCGGGTAGCGGTCCCCGGTCGGAATCGCGAGCAGGCCGGCGAGCAGGGGCACCAGCGCCCCGGCGCGATCGGCGCCGGCCGGGAGGAGCGCCGTGAGCCGGTCGAGCTTCGCGCCGTCGTCGTCCCACGCGGTGATGCCGGCCGCGGCGGTGAGCTGGCGCACCAGCGGCGCGAGCGGGCTCGCCTGCAGGTGCGGCGCGCAGTCGTACCGGAGCCGCAGGGTGCGGCGGTCCACGACGCGCCGGGCGACCTCGTCGGCCAGGCGCGACTTGCCGACGCCCGCGTCGCTCGCAACGAGCAGCGCGCGGCCCGCGCCCGCGCGCGCGGACGCCCACAGCCGCGCCAGCGCCGCGAGCTCGGACTGGCGGCCGACGAGCGGCGTGAGGGCGGCGGGCCGCAGCGCGCGAAAGCGGCTGCGCACCCGACTCTCGCCGATCACTTGCCACGCGCGGACCGGCGCGTCGAACCCTTTCAAGGCGTGCCGGCCGAGGTCGCGGTACTCGAAGATTCCGCGGCTCAGCCGGCGGGTGTCGTCGGCGACCACGATCTCGCCCGGGCCGGCGAGCCCCTGCAGCCGCGCGGCGAGGTTGAGCGCACTGCCGACCGCCGAGACTTCCGCGCTCGCCGCGTCTCCGGGGGGCGCGCCCGCGCGCGGCGCGCCGCCGCCGGCGAGGTCGCCGACCACGACGACGCCGGTCGCGATGCCGATGTGGACGCCCGACCCGCCGCCCGCCGCGGCCGGGCGCTCCGCCGCCACGATGCCGAGCGCGGTGCGGATCGCCCGCTCCGCGTCGTCCTCGTGCGCGCGCGGATAGCCGAAGTACGCGAGGACCGCGTCGCCGACGTACTGGGCGACCATGCCGCCGTGGCGGACGACGAGCGCGGCGCAGCGCTGGCGGTAGGCGCGCACGACGTCGGCGAGCTCCTCGGCATCGATGCGCTGCGCGAGCGCGGTCCAGCCCACCAGGTCGCACAGCAGCACGGTGAGCTGGCGGCGCTCGGGCGGCCGGCTGCTCATCGGACGGGCCGCGCGCGCAGCGCGATGCCGAAGTGGTTGCAGCCGTGCGGGATGCGGCCCGGATCGAGCGCGGGCGCGAGGAGCTCGAAGCGGTGGCGCGCGAGCAGCGCGGCCAGCGCGCTCTTGAGGAGGAAGCGCGCCAGGGCCTGCCCGGCGCACGCCTGCCGGCCGGCGCTGAAGACGTAGAGCGGGGCGGGTGCGCCGGCGACCGCCTCCGGCGCGAAGCGGTCGGCGCGCGCGCCGAGGCGCGCCGGGTCGCGGTGCAGGAACCCGGCATGGATCAGGATCTGCTCCTCGGTCCGCACCGCGATCCCGCCGCGCAGCGTGAACGGCCGCTCGGCGCGCCGGAGCAGGAGCGGGACCGGGGTCCAGAGCCGCAGCTGCTCGGTCAGGCACGCGTCCAGGAAGCCTAGCTCGTCCACGCCGGTCGCAGTGAGCACGGCCGCCGTGCCGAGCTCCTCGCGCACCCGCTGCTGCGCCCCGTCGTGCGCCGCGATCAGGGCGAGCGTGCGGGCGACGTGCAGCGCGAGCGCGTCGGTGAGCACGAAGAGCCAGAAGCCGATCTGGGAAGGCACCCGGGTGGCGGCGGCCGCGCTGCCCTCCGCCAGCCGCCGGGCGCTGTCGTGCACCAGGCAGCCGGGCGGCGGCGCCCGCTGCGACCCGGAGGAGGGCGGTGCGCGGCGATGGCGGTCGAGGTGCGCGTCGATCCGATCGTAGAAGGCGGCATGGTCGTGCGCCGGCGGCGGGAGCACGACCAGGTTCGCGCGCGCCGCCAGGCGCGCGAGGTGCACCGCCAGCGCCGGCTCGGGCGCGTCCGGCCCGAAGACGACCTGCTGCGCGACGCGCCGCCCGAAGGTCTCGAAGTCCGCCCAGCGCAGGATCCCGGACGGCGCGGCGGCGAGCGCGGCCGCCGCGCGCGCGACGAGGTCATGGAAGGCGTCGCGGTGCGGATGCGGCGCGCCGGACGCGAGCA